>JAEEGH010012281.1_pt1 | contig 19263 bp, 25 predicted proteins | sample 9134181 | NCBI WGS metagenome assembly JAEEGH01 (sample SAMN16246544, study PRJNA631951) | gut metagenome | biome: gut microbiome; feature: rumen; material: DP-attached | host: Bos | place: Iran: Karaj | collected 2018-10 | reverse complement strand
TGGAAAACAAAATGCCACGGATTATGGAAAATTATCTGCCGAAATTGGAAAAGTACTTGCCGGATACATTTCCGAAATACATGTCTACACCGGAGCGTGAGCGTATCATCATTTCGCTTTTGGAAAAGTGGAAATAGGAACAGGACAATAAAGGATAGTAATCAATTCAATTTCCTTTCTTTGCTGGTACAATAATCGAAATACTTGCGTCACAAAGCGTTAATGTGCGCATAATCGGATATTGCGGCTTGCTTATACTTGCGCATAATCAAAAAATGTACTATAATGTGCGCATAATCATAAAATAACAAGCAAATATACATGCGCATAATCAAAAGGTGTGTATATGAAGGAGATTAAGCATGTTATTCAAGAGAAAAATATACTCGAAACTACTTGCGTGGAAAGAGGAAAGCCATGGGACAAAGGCGATAATGGTGGAGGGAGCAAGACGTATCGGGAAATCCACCATAGTTAAAGAGTTTGCCAAGAACGAGTACGAGTCCTTTATTTGTATAGATTTTGCAAAAAAAGACGAAAACATAGAGGGTTATTTCTTGCATTATCTGGACAAAATGGATGATCTGTTTATGATGCTTGGCACCTACTATGGAGTAAAGCTTATTCCACGTAAATCTGCGATCATATTTGATGAAGTACAGATGTTTCCGCAGGCCAGAGCAGCTATCAAATACCTTGTAGCAGACGGAAGGTTTGATTATATAGAAACCGGATCTCTTATATCCATTAGAGAGAATATAAAAGATATTGTTATTCCGTCTGAAGAGCGGAGTATGAAAATGTATCCGATGGATTTTGAGGAATTTGCCTGGGCATTCGGAGAGGAGCAGCTTCTTGAATATATCAGAAGTTGTTTTGAAAAGAAAGAAGCTCTGGAAAGAGGTATTCATAATAAGGCAATGCTTTTGTTTAAGCAGTATATGCTGGTTGGAGGTATGCCCAAGGCAGTAGATCTGTTTTTAGAGAATAATAAGGACTTTGGAAGTGTTGACGCTGAAAAGCGTGATATCCTGAATCTCTATCGAAATGACATCATGAAGATCAAAGCGCAGTACAGGAGCAAAGTCCTGGCAATCTATGACCAGATCCCCGGACTTTTATCAAAACATGATAAGCGAGTGGTGTTTAAGGAGATTAAGGAAGGCAGTTATGCGGAACAGTATAATGAAACATTCTTCTGGTTATCGGATTCGATGATTTCCAATGAGTGTTTTTTGTGTAATGATCCTAATGTTGGATTGTCGATTAACGAAGATCGTACATATATCAAATGCTATATGGGGGATACGGGATTACTTGTCAGTCATGCGTTTGACGAGAATGAGCTTCTGGAAAATGAAGTATACAGTCAAATACTGAACGATAAGCTGTCAATAAACGAAGGTATGTTATATGAGAACGTGATAGCGCAGATGCTGGTTGCGAATGGGCATAAGTTGTATTTTTATACACATTACTCTGGAGAAAAACATCGTAATGATATGGAGATAGACTTTATCCTCTCAAATAACAGCAAGCTGAAATACAAATTGTTTCCAATCGAAGTAAAATCAGGAAATAGATATTCGACAAATTCACTGACAAAGTTTAAGGAGAAATATAAGTCGAGGATAGGTGAGTGCTATGTGATTCACCCGAGGAATCTGGTGGTGAAAGATGGGGTGATCTGTATTCCTCCGTATATGACAATGTGTTTGTAATAAAAGACAGTAATCAATTCAATGTTTTCGGGCTGGCCGTGCAGATGTATTCTGTATCGGCGGGCCCCTTTTATTCTCTTAAAACAAAAAAACATCTTGGCATATGGCACCCAAGTATTTATAATACAATATGGTTAGCAACAGCTAACTTATAATTAAGGAAGATATGCATAGTGACTCAGCTTGTACCGATTACTGTAATAGCGAGAAAGTAAAAATGGAGGGTCATTCAAAAAAATATAGATTTAGATAGCTGTTCGTTTCCTCTTCACAATACTGTCAGTAGTGCCGGAATCCCCGAAAATAACATTGTCTGACGCAAGGATCTCATGCATCTTGTTTATAGCCATGGAAGCCCGCTCTTGGGCTTCTTTTGCTTCTAAAAGAACAGTCTGATCATCCGTATCAAGATTTTTCGTCCAGTCTTCACTTTTGACATATGCACCGCCGGCCGACGGCATCAGCCCGTTCGCAGCCACTTTAAGCGCAGCTGCCGATGCGGCTATGGCCTTCATGCTTGGATCTGCCTGAGACGCAGCCTTTTGCATGGCCTCTTCCTGCATCTCTTTCATCTTCTGAAGATGCTCCTTAAACGCGTCCACTTGCTCATCCACACCCTCAAGCAGCTTGTCCCACTCATCATCCGACATTTTCCGCCAGTCAATATCCTCTTTGAGCTCCTCTGCTGTTACCTTGTGCGCTTCCTCAAACTCCCGGATTGCATCGGAAAAACTCTTGACGCTTTCTGCGTTATTCTTTGAAACTGTTTCTTTATATCCAAGGTCATATCCTACAGCACAGATGTTCATAGCTTTACCTCCATAGCGGGTATATAAAAAGACACCATACAGCAAAGCATTCCTTTGCGATATAGTGCCGTCCGTGCATATATATTATCGGCGGAGGGGAGGGGGAAGTTGAGGGAACATAATGAAATAAGGTATAGGATTGCGTATTATGAATGGAGCCGGTGACTTGGTAAACAACCTAAGCGGCTTACAGAAACACCGGGATAAGTTTGAATCGTTTTATTTTTGCTCCCTAACTCAAAAAAATGTTGAGTTAGGGAGCAAAAATGTGTTGTCTGTGCATAAGCGTTTTGACTGTTGCAGATAAAAATGCTTATCTAAATCCAACAAAAATATGGAGATTTAGACAAGCATTATTGACGGTTCCGTGTAAAATGTGTATTGCCTCAAATGGGGCGTTGTCAGAGATTCTAAAGAACTTGATTGATTCCGGTTTTGTAAAAGAAAATCAGTTTTTTGGAAAGAAAAAGAAGGATACGCTCTATCAGTTGGCAGATTACTATTCATGTTTTTATTTTCTATAACTTGATAAACCTGCGTGGTTACAGGGATTTTCATTGAAAACAGTTTCTATTCGTGGTAGGATATATTTTAGTGTTTTGTACCATTAAGATAAGAAAATGTCACCACTGGTGACACTTTTACAGGAGATAGTTTTATGAATGAAATGGACAAAGGTTTTGATCAAGTCGTTAATATAATAAATCAAGCCAGAGAAAATGCTTTTCGAAAGGTGAATGAAGAACTAATACTTATGTATCAAGCTGTGGGTAAATTCCTTTCTGAACGTGCGAAGGAAGCTGCTTATGGTGATGGCTATATAGACGCACTTTCAGAATATATACAAGATCGATTCCCTGGAATTAAAGGATTTACCAATGACAATAAATGGTTTAGATATCGCGCAGCGGCTATCATTGTTGAGGATGGATGTGTTCTTTTTGCTGGGAATGAGAAGGATGATTATTACTACTCTATTGGTGGGGCTGTGCATATGGGAGAAACCGCTGAAGATGCTGTTAAAAGAGAAGTGTATGAAGAAACCGGTGTTGCTTATGAGATAGATCATCTTGCGGTGATTCACGAAAACTTCTTTAATGAAAATCAAGGGACATTAAAGGGAATGGATTGTCATGAGATTGCGATGTATTTCCTGATGAAATCAAAGGGAACTCAGGAACTTCATAGTGACAGTTATACCCAAGGGGTAAAGGAAAATATGTATTGGCTCCCGATTGATGAGCTTGATAAATACAAAGCTTTTCCAACTTTTATGAAAGATTATCTTCAGAAAAAACATATAGGTGTAGAACATATTGTGACCGACGAAAGAAAACAGAGTTAACATAGATAAAACACGCTTATAATATGCTAAGAGGTATAAAATGGTTGGATTAATAGTTGCAAGATCGACAAATAATGTTATTGGAAAGAATGGACAAATACCTTGGAAAATTAAGGGTGAACAGAGACAATTCAAGGAACTTACAACAGGAAATATCGTTGTAATGGGAAGAAAGTCATACGAAGAGATTGGACATCCCCTACCAAACAGAAAGACAATAGTTGTATCAAAAAGTAAAAGGTTTGAAGCTGAAAATCTCACTACCGTAAGTTCTATAAAAGAAGCTATTAAGATGGCAGGGAATCAGGACATCTATATTGCTGGAGGATATTGCTTGTATAAGGAGGCAATTCCTTTAGTAGACAAGATGTACATAACTGAGATTCATATAAATGTTGAAGATGGGGATGTTTTCTTTCCTGAATTTAATGAAAATGATTATGTAATAACAAAAAGTGAGACTTTAGGGGACGAAATAAAATATACGAGAACTGTTTATGTTAGAAAATAGCACTGATTTGAAAGGAATAGGATTAGTATGCTATTTGAGGAAATATCTATTCAGGACAAACTGGGTAGAACTGTAGTTTTTAGAAATGCAAGACCAGAAGACTCTGCGGATCTTATAAAGTATTTGAAGACAACAAGTGCCGAGACGCCTTACTTAATTAGAGAACCTGATGAAATAACGATTACGGAAGAAAAGGAAAGTAGTTTATCCAATCTAAGATAGATGATGAACGTGAGCTCATGCTTGTTGCATTTATTGACGGGAAGCACATAGGAAACTGCTCTCTCATGAGCATTGCTCCATATAAGAGGTACAATCATAGATGTGATGTAGCTATTGCATTATACAAAGAATACTGCGGATGCGGTATAGGGAAGGCTATGCTGCAGACTATTCTAGATGTTGCAAAAAGCGTGGGTTACGAACAGGCGGAGCTAGAAGTGATGGAAGAGAACAAGGATGCTATTGCCATGTATGAAAAATTGGGATTTAACAAATATGGAACATTACCAAATAATATGAAATATACAGATGAATCCTATATGGATGCATACTGGATGATGAAGAAGCTATGAAAGTAGTCCTTATAAGACATGGAAAAGTAAATTTTAAATGGCGGTTATGGTATACATCAGAACAGTTTAATGAAGCGTGTAGACAGTATAATTTGGCTCCGATTCAACAGATAGAATATTCTATTCCAGAAGGAGTTTATTCTTGCTATTACATAAGTATGTTATCAAGAACCAGAGAAACAGCTCAGAGTATATTTGGCGAGCAAAATTATATTGCTACAAAGCTGATTGACGAGGTGCCATTATCAGCAAGTTATAATACATGGATTAAAATGCCATTGATGTTTTGGAATGTTACAGGCAGGATTCAATGGTTCTTCAATAATAGTAAGCAGAAGGAAAATAGGCTTCAGACAGAGAAAAGGGCTAATCAGTTTGTGAAGGTAGTAATGGAAAAGAATGAGAACTGCGTAGTAGTCACGCACGGATTTTTCATGCACATGCTTGTATCGGAATTAAAAAAATATGGTTTTACAATTGATAATAAATCAACAAAGTATGCAAATGGTGATTATGTAGTGGCGAGGACTTCGTAAAAAGCATTTCAACAGTTCGATTGCCCATCAGTTGTTATATTGTGTTACAGTAAATTCTTTCCCTTGTTCTTTCCCTTATCAGCACTCATAAAGCACTATGGAATGATATAACACAAGGGAAATCATAAGGAAAAGTAAAACATCTGCAAATTTAGTGTTTACAAGGGTTTGCAGATGATGAAATAACAAATAATAATGAGCTATAACATCCTTGGGAATGGTTCATTCCCAATCGGAATTTGCAGGGTAATAAAAATGAACTATAAGATAATTGATAAAGATAAATACTATAGAAAAGGAGTGTTTCGCCACTTCTCGGAAGATTGTAAATGCTCTACATCAATGACGGCGAGAATAGACGTTACTAAACTTGTTGCATGTTCTAAGAAAAATGGCACAAAGTTTTACATCAACTTTTTGTATATTCTTTCAAAGGTTTTGAATTCACGTGAAGATTACAGAATGGGATATCTTTGGCAGACGGATGAATTGATTTGTTATGACGTGATAAACCCTACGCAGTATGTTTTTCATGAAGATACGGAAACCTGTACGCCGGTATATACAGAGTATTTTGAGGAATATAAAAAGTTTTACACTGGTGCTTTAAATGATGTTGAGGAAGCGAAGAAGACTCGTGAATATGGTTTAGATATGGCAAATCATCCAAACTGGTTTGATGCATCTTATATATCATGGCTTTCATATGACTCGCTTAATATTGAATTGCCTGATGGACATTTATTCTTTTCTCCTATTATCAATTGGGGGAAATACAGAGAGGAAAACGGTAGACTGGTTATGCCTGTAACTGTTCGACTTAATCACGCAATTGCAGATGGATATTTGGTTGCTAATGTATTTCGTCTTTTGGAGAAGGAAATCAATTCTTTTGTTGAGTCATAATCGCACAAATTCTGTTTGTCGGACAAAAATAAATAAAACTTTACATCGACCAGTTATCTCAGAAGAGATAGCTGGTCTTTTTGTATTAAGCTTGCCATAGTTTGATAGTTTTTATAAGTTTTTCTTTTTGCTCATCATCTAGAGTTTGAATTACTGCCCACAGTGCGTTATCGGTTGATGTTTTTTTGTAGTCTGGCTCAATATTACCAACAAGTTCATCCAGAGTAATTCCCATAAGTTTTGAATAATAAATAAGAAGTCTAAGGGACATGGCAGTACGCCCGTTTTCAACATTACTGATATAGCCTGGTGTTACATCTAGCTCTTTTGCAACCTGATTTTGTGTCATTCCTAGATTTATGCGATAGTTTTTAATTTGTTCGCCGTAGTTTTCGTTCATGAAACCAACCTCATTTAGTAATAATATAGATAATTATACTATTAGTATTGACCGGATTGTAGTATTTTGTTTAGTATAGAATATATTCTAAAGGTATATTAGACGATAAAGTGGAGGATGTTTGATGAATGGTAAAACAATAAGGGAATATGTTGATGATTATATTAAATATTATCCAGAAAAATGGAGCTGGTCATTAAAGAATTCCATTGAACAGAGTGAAAGATATATGGAGACTAGAGCAAGGAAAAGTAAAGATTTTTATGGTACAAATAATGATTTGTTGCCTGATTTTTATTCAATAGAGAGGGATGCTGCACAATTTGGGTTAAGTTATGTAGAATGGACTGATTTCTTTGGACTTATATGGGAAGGAAAAAAAGGAATACATGCTATGGTAGGAGCTCCCAATTATGAAGGAAATCTTTATTACTATGAGGAAGAAAACGATTATGACGAAGCTGGGTATCGAGTATCATATGAATATGATGCATACAAAAATCAGCCTCCTGAAGAAGTATTTTCAAGGGTCAATTGGTGTGGAGTTAATCATTGGATTGATACGGTAAATGTAAAGGACATTGTATATAAATATGTTGTTGAAAATCATCTATTTAAGGACACTCATATAGAATTATTTTATGATGATGGTGAAATGATTCGAGTTTATGCAGATTATCAGCCGTTAGTTGATGGGTTATATCGACATGGGCGTATGGATTTGCTTGAAAAAGTTTTTAAATCGATGAATGAACATTTTATTAAATTGCGAGATTCAGATTGTGAAGAGGAGCGAGAGTTTTACCCAGGTAAAACTGCAGAAGAGATTTTTTTGGGAGATAAGTAGGATGAAGAAAGATAATTCGAAGTAGAGTCGATGCGAAAGGGTGTTTTAGTTTCAAAAATATCTTATCACCAAATATACAAATGATAAGATAAGTGATAAGAAAAATGATAAGATAAAAAATAAAGTGGTTGCAAAAAAATCAGATATTGATGAAATGATTTTGAAATTATTAGCGACAAATCCATATACAACAATTCCAGAACTAGCTGAGAGCATAGGAAAGTCTACACCAACAATTAAAAGGCATATCGATATATTAGTTAGTGAGGGGGAGCTTGAGCATGTAGGCTCAAGAAAAAGTGGATATTGGCAGGTTATCAACTTGGAGTAGATTAGATATTCATGACATGATATATCGAGTTTAAAGAATTCAATTTGTCGAGATAAATAGGTAAATAAATGCTAATTAAAGATTTAGAAGATGTAATCAAAGAAGAGAATTTGAAAGGTGCAAATATTTGCAATACTACGTCACTGAAGCCAGATGAGGTAGTAATAACTCAAGAGGATGGCAAATGGAAAGTCTATAATACTGATGAACGCGCTTCTTTGCGAGGCGTGGTATGCTATTTCGATTCTGAGGATGAGGCCTGCGAAGATTTTATAAAAAAATTACGCTTGAGAAAAAGACTGGTGGAATTAGAAAAAGTGATCAGGGAGAAAAGAACTCGTAAACTGCAGAATATTATTGTTTACGGTTCACAATATGGTACAGCAAAAAAATATGCCGACGAGTTAGCAAATCGCCTTGGCTTCGGACTGAACTCCTATGAGAGTGTAGAGGATATCAATTCATACAAGACAATTATTTATGTAGGAGCTTTGTATGCTGGTGGAGTTTTGGGAATGAAAAAGACTTTCAAATCCCTGAAAGATTGCAGGCACCATAAAATAATTATTGCGACGGTAGGACTTGCTGATCCAACAGACAAAACAAATACAGATAGTATAAAGAAGAAAATGAAAAAACAGCTACCAGTAGATGTTTTTGGTACAGCAAAAATTTTCCATTTGAGAGGTGGAATAGATTATTCAAAACTCAGATTTAAACACAAAGCCATGATGGGAATGCTTTATAATAAAGCTAGAACATTACCTGAAGAGCGGAAAACTGCTGAAGTAAAGGCGATGATTGAAACTTATAATAAAAAAGTGGATTTTGTAGATTTTAGTTGCTTAGAGGCAATTATCGAAGCGTGCATAGAGAGATAAAAGTACAATGCTTGTTTAAAGGTGATACGGATAATCAATAAAAATATAATATAGAGGAGGTACTTTAGTACCTTCTATTATTTTACTTGACAAAAAGTCTGAAATCGGACTAATCACTATGCTTAAGTTTGGCTTTGCATGAAATACATCATATAATTTGGGAGTATCAGGTAGATGAATAATAAGGGCAAAAATTGTTATATAAAAGGCAAAACAATAGGAATCATATATCTTGCTATTGCGATGTTGTGCGTAGCTATGGTTATTTCATATATTCGTATAGATATTTTAGACAAGGGCATGTATTATGTGTGGGATCTTGTAAAAGACTTCTGTGTACTAATAATTATCTTGATCTTCCAGTTTGCGAGATGGTTCTTTTATAGTTTTTATACTGATGATAAGGTAATAACAATAAAAAAACTTGGTAGATGTATTGAATTTGAGAAGGCAGCTGTAACAAGCGTGTACAGCATTGATTTCATTGGTACAATAATAGAGTACGATGATAAAAAGGTTATAATACCAACTGGTAAAAGATCATTTTATGAAAACCTTAGTGAGAGCGGCATTGGATTCTCAGATGATGTCTTTTTTGCGAGAATGAGAAAAAATGGGCATATCACAGTCAGACCTAAATGGTATGCGCTTCTTATCAGACTTTTTTTATTTGCCCTTTCTTTTTTATTTTTTATCGGAGGAATAATAGAAATTAGGCAAGAAATAGCTAAGCTCCACACTGATTTCTTATATTTGCTTTTGATTTTTTTGTTTTTGATTTTGTCTGTGTACATCATGTGGTGGTTCAACAGAAGCTTTGTATATATCAGTGAAGACTATATTTGGCAAGGGTTACTTTTTCCGAGAAAAAGATATAGCTGGAAAGAATTTGATAGGGCAGAATTGAAAAGATCACATCATAGAGGCGTAAGTATAGATATTCTTAAGTTATATTTTAAAGATTCTAAAAAGAAAATTTCAATATCTGTTGAGGACGATGTGCTTAATACAGAAGATTTATTCTATTTATTAAAAACTAATGGGATTTCAATTAAATAGCAATATAGAGATTGGAGAGAATAAAGGGAGCTTGCAAATATGAATATATGAAAAAATATAGTAAAAAGGCTGTTATAACGATTATCATAGTGAATATAATGCTTGTTGTCACAGCGATATGCTGGATAAAACTGAATAAGTTTAATTATTCGGATCACCTTGATGAGGTCATTATTAAGATTGATGATAGTAGCGTGACACTCAGAGAATTTGGATATTATATATATGAGGTGGAGGATTTTGTTCAAAAGCAGGCTCTCATATATGATCCGGATAATCCAAAGCATTGGTGGAACACGCATTTCTCGGCAGGCATGGATTCTCAATTTGTGTGCGATTATGCCAAAAAGGTTGCCATAAATACATGCATATCAGATGAAATCTATTATCAGGAGGCTGTCAGCAGTGGAATTACGCTGAGTAGTGATGAAGAAATCCAGGCAGCAGATACAGCAAAAGAAGCTTTTAATAGCATGACTCCAGAGCAGATTACAGCAACAGGCATTAATGAGGTCATCGTTCTTGATATGACTAGAAGGCACGCACTGGCAGCTAAGTATGCAGAAACATTGATTGAAAATGAAGATATGACTGCTTACTCTGATGATCCGCAAAAACTTGTGAATTGGGATGGAGCTTTTTATCTTGAAAAAGTCCTTCCAAGGCATGTGACATGGACAAATGAGGAGGTTCTGGATCAGATAACTTTTGGATTAATAACTGTTAACCAGAGTTGATGGCTGCTTGTTCAGATGCAGGATAGGCGTACATGGCGTTGAACCTGACTTGGCTTTGATTAAAAACTTCTGTGGAAAAGAAATGGAATGAATGATTGTTATATCGGTGAAGCAAAAACTGTGTTGGACAATGCAAAGCTTGTTGACAAAAGCGGTGAAATAGATTGCCCGATTCTGATGTTTGTATCTGATGGTAAGCAGGTATCCGCGAATTGGATTCAGTATCAGAAGGAGTTCGCAGAACGTAACAATGCAAAGATCATTCAATTAAATTGCGGACATTATGTGCATTATTATGAGAGTGATTGCATCAGTGAAGAAATCATGAGGATAATCAATAAAAATATAATATAGAGGAGGATTGTAACTATGAGTAGAAAAGATTTTGGTGCAAAGCCACTAAGCTATCCACAGCCAGTATGGATTATCGCAACTTACGATGAGAATGGTGTTCCAAACGCCATGAACGCAGCCTGGGGTGGCATTAGTGAATCTAATGAGGTGTCTGTTTGCTTATCAGTAGGACACAAGACTTGCAAGAATTTTGAGAAGACTGGAGCTTTTACTATCAGTATGGCTGATGCAGATCATGTTGCAGCATGTGATTATGTTGGAATAGCATCCGGTAATAAGGCTGAGGACAAGTTTGCCAAGGCTGGATTTACCGCAACAAAAAGTGCAAATGTTAATGCGCCTATTATTAATGAGCTTGCAGTTTGCATAGAATGCAAGGTAAAGAGCTATGACCATGACAGCTGCATCCTAAAGGGAGAGATTGTAAATGTCAGTGTTGATGAATCTGCTCTTACAGATGGCAAAGTGGATGTCAGCAAGGTGAAGCCTATCACTTTTGATCCATTCAACAATACATATCATGTTGTTGGTGAGAAGGTTGGCGATGCCTGGGGAAGCGGAAAGAGTCTGATGTAATAGAGGCTAAAAGGATCCTTGGAGCAGAATTATGGAAATTAAGGATTAGAATACCGGGGAAGTATCAAGATGACTCTTTTCAATGAGCCATTATGATACATCCCCGGTGTTTTACTTCCAAAATAATTTTTTTAAAAGAGTGTTATTACTGCTGGATCAGCCATTCCGCTACGGCTATGCAGTTATATGCATAATCAAATGATGCCATATGATAGGATGAGCCGTTGCCACCACCAGCACCGCCACCGGCCTGCATTCCTCTGCCCATTCCTTCAGAATCAGATGAGGACATCTCTGTGTTGGCAGAATCAGTTTCTAATTCTACATCTTCTGAAATCTCAGATGATTCCATTTCAGCATTATCAGCAGACATCATTCGCTCTGTACCATTGCTGCTATCAGAACTGTCTACCTCTATAGTACCTGCTGCCCATGATATGAAATGTTGACATCAACAGCAAAAATAATTTTTTTAGCACTATTTTTTCCTCCAAATTGAATAGTATGATTGGAGTAATTTATATAGCGAGCTACCATTCGCATTAGTCATATCTTACAGATGCTATATTACAAAAGAAACTTAAAACATAACTAAATGTATTCTAAATAAATTCTTAAGTATTTGGCGACCTTAATATGTTAATATAGATTTAATGTTTTAATGAAAGATAGAGGTATAGAGATGTTTAGAGAAATGCGAAGATTTAAACAGCAGGTGTCAGAGGCTGAGTGTATTGAGATACTGAAGAACACTAAGAGAGGTGTTTTGTCAGTAATAGGAGATGATGGTTATCCATATGGAATGCCAATCAACCACTATTATAGCGAAGAAGATGGAAAGCTATATTTTCATGGTGCGAAGCAAGGACACAAGATTGATGCCATCAAGGCTTGCGATAAGGCCAGCTATTGTGTTTATAACGAGGGCTTTTGCAAAGAGGGTGAATGGGCACTGAATATTACAAGCGTAATAACTTTTGGCAGAATACATCTGGTAGAGGATGAGGAGTTGGCTCTTAAGATCTGTTCTGAGATTACCAGAAAGTTCACTGATGATCAGGAATATCTGGATCATGAGATCAAAAACTTTTTCCATAATGTGCAATGCCTTGAGCTGGTACCAGAACACATGACTGGAAAGCTTGTTAATGAGTCATAATATGATGATAGGATTAAATGGCTGATCATGAAAAAGAAATATGAATTAATATATCTTATTTTAGCAGTACTGTCTTTTTTGTATTCTATCGCAGTTTACATGGTAGGTAGCGGAACATTTTCCTTTATGATATGGGTTGCAGCTGCTGTATTTTTTGGCTTTTTATTTTTTATGGAAAAATGGCAGTTGTGGGCCAAGGTTCCAAAGGCGCTTAGATATGCTTTTAGGGCTGTGGTGGCAGCAGGACTTATTATTTTTCTCATTTGCCAGAGCTGCATTTTATCAAGCTTTTTTTCAAAAGGAGAGCCGGAGGCTGATTATATCATAGTGCTTGGAGCGCAGATGAGAAGTTGGGGCCCAAGCGTTGTTTATAAGGCAAGGCTTGATTCTGCAATAGTGTACTTGAATAATAATCCCGAGGCAAAAGTAGTCGTGACTGGCGGCCAGGGCGCCAATGAGCCTGTATCTGAAGGCGAAGGCGGAAAAGTATATCTGATGGAACAAGGGATTTCTGAGGATAGGATCATAGTTGAAAACACTTCTCTGGATACGGATGAAAATGTTTCCAATGCATTGGAGCTTATAAATGCAACTGACGATATGACGATAGGCATTGTCACTAACAATTTTCATGTATTTAGAGGAATGATGCTTGCCAGGCGCTACACAGACGCTGATATAATGGGCATTGCAGCTCATACAGAGTATCAGTATCTGCCAAACAATATGGTTAGAGAGACTTTCGGAATATTGAAAGATGTTTTTTAATTTTTTGACCCTAAGGGACGGGGTCAAGGGGTCATTTTTTGACAAAATGCCCCGCTGTCCCCGTCCCTTAGGGTCATTTTCTCGCTTTTTTGTCTGATAACATGCTTCTAATACAGTGTATTATTGCTTCACAAGCCGTAAATAAACAGTATAATTAGGTAATGTAAGCTTTTCATTATTATGAAAGGTTTTTGGGAGAAAGTTGGAAATGAGGATGTGATGATATGAGACGGAGAATCATACCTATAATGTTATTGAGTGTGGCCATGACCACGGGGTGTTCGGTTAATAATGTGGGTTCAAGCACTTCGGAAATAACAAATAGCACGGAAGAAATATCAAATGAGTCGGAAACAGCAGTAGTGGCGCAGACTACGGAAACAGGAGATACGGAAACAGAAGATATAGAAATAGAAGAACAGGATTCTGCTAAAGATAACGAAGCCTTAAAGGAACGGTATATTGAGGCGGTAAAGAATCTCTATGAGAATAATATAGATTTGTTTGGTAATATTGTTGAAAATTTTCATGATGCGCCGGAGTATAATAAGTTTGCAATCGCTGACGTTGATAATGATGGTGCTCTTGAACTCATCCTCAGCTGGGAAGATAGTACTGTTGCAGGGCGTTGGGGCGGTGTCTATCAATATGATCTTAATAAACAAGAGTATTACAGCGAAGGACTGAGAGAACCTGAGATTATTTTTTATGACAATGGTGTTGCCTATGAGCCATGGAGACATAATCAGGGGCCTTCAGAGATGTGGCCATTTGATGCATCACTTTATAATGCTGACACAGATCAGTACGAGCATGCTTTCAGTGCTGATTCCTGGAGCAAAAACATGGTGGAAGAGGACTTCCCTGATGATATTGATACAGATGGGGCAGGCGTTGTTTATTACACAGACATAAACTCTGAAGAGGGGCTTGATTACGACAATCCTATCAGCCAGTCTGCGTTTGACTCTATTTACAATCAGTATTTTGGCGATGCAAAAGAGATTTCTATAGATTATTATGAGCTTAGCGAAGAGGGGATGAATGATTACCTCTCAGCTACCGAGAATCAATCTGTAACAGGTGAAAAGTATGATGAGCAGGGCGATATTACTACTGATGAGGCACTTTTGGCCTTTGCAGGTGGTGACATGTCTGTTCTTGCAGACGGTCAGACAGAAGAGTACTACATCCCTGATTTTGCAGGAGATGATTTTACTTACGAATATACATTTCTTGATCTTGATGCAGATAATGAAAATGAGCTTGTAATCCAAAAAGAAGGTGAGCCACAGGCCTATCTGGCTATTTTTAATGCCGATGCCGGAAAAGTATATTGTTGGTTTAGTGATAGCATTGAAGTGTTATGTTACGATTATCCTCTTGATAACGGGCTTATGGTACATGAGTATGATTATGGTGAAATTGTTACATATTCGGTTTACAGCTTCGCTCAGAATGGACAGATGACAGATCTGACAACAATGGTTTGCGAAGAGCCTACAGGTAGCAATGCTTCAAGTAAGGAACCGGAATATCGCATTGATGATCAGACAGTATCCAAAGAAGAGTTTGAAGAAACGCTCAAGACCACTATTTCTGATCATCTGCTGAGTCCTTTGGTTTGGACAAAAATGTGAACCCCTGAAATATAATCAGCGATTCAAAAAGGATTTTATGAAAAAAGGATTTTGTTATGGGATTTGATTTTTTTAATAGACCTACTTTGAAAGAGGGGTATCAGCAAAAGCTTGGAACTTTCGTCGAAACTTTGGGCAATGCAATTGGAAAAGGGGAAAAAATATCATTTGCAGATAATGATATAACCTATGCGTTGACTCTTCAAAACAAGCGCATTCAAGACAAAGGACTCTCAATGGATTACAAGGTCACAGACAGAGATCTGGAAGTAGGTCCCCAGATTCTCTGGAATCGTAAAGACGTGCACTATGACAGTGCTGTATGCTATGAGGCCTTTAAGGTAAACAGGAAGCTGACCAGAAATGGAAGAAAGCTTTTTGCTGATAAGACTTTAAATGAACTATATACGACCATCACAGATGTTACTACAGGAATACATCCGGATAACGAGACCTATTCCTGCCCTAACTGCGGCAATGTAAGTACTGTTGCAGAACTGCAAAACGGTTGCCCATACTGCGGAACCATGTACAAGATGGACGACCTTTTTCCAAAGATCACAGGATATTTTTTTCAGGAAGACTATGAGCTAAATAATGAAGAATTAAAAAAAGGTGAAGGACGGCTGAGAATCCTGGGAATTATAATTGCACTCATATATGGGTTCTTTTTGGTTTTTGGTGACTGTTCATACTTTAGCGAAGAAAGTTTTTTAAATACACCAGGTAAAATACGTGAATTTATTTTTCAGATTCTGTTTGTGTTAGTATTTTTTTCTATGATAGGTATGTTTGCTGCCAGAGTGGTTTTCGTTACCTACTATTTTGTTCGTATGAATATTATTGGGTTTAGAAATATCAGTGCCCAAGGATTAAGTGGTTCCATGTGGAAGTTTGAAAAAAACATGAAGCAATATTGTCCTGAATTTTCATACGATTATTTTACCAGCAAGGCCATTTCCATGATAAAGACAGCCATCTATTCTGATAATGCGCAGGAATTGCTGTTCTATAAAGGTGATCAGCTTGATCCGGTATTTCAGGATATAATTGATATGAATTACATTGGAGGCTGGAAACTAAAAGATTTTAGCGTGGAAAATGGCGTTGCCACCCTCAAGGCACAGGTATATTTTGATGTGTTATATGCTACTAACGGCAAGGTCAGAAAAAAATATGAGAAATTCAAGGCTGTTTTTCGCAGAAGAGTTGACAGACCTATCAATCTGAATTTCTCAATGACCAAGATACAATGTCCTGATTGCGGCAGCAGCTTCAATGCAGTTCATAACAAAATATGCCCATACTGCGGTCAGCCATATGATATCGAATCTCAGGACTGGGTACTTATGGAACTTACAAAATGAGTCACCGGGGACGTATCAAATTGACTCATTGCGCACAATGAGTCACTGGGGAGTCACTGGGGACGTATCAAATCGACTCATTGCATACAATGAGTCATTTTGATACGTCCCCGCTAACTCACCCTATTTATCAGAAAAAGAAATACTGGAGGACAATATGAGATATTTTTTAGAAAATGACAGAATAAAGGTTGAGATTGATTCACATGGAGCTGAGATCAAATCAGTACTGAACAAGAACAACATGAGAGAGTACATGTGGTACGGCAATCCAAAGTTCTGGGGACGTACATCGCCTGTGCTATTCCCATTTGTCGGAAGCCTAAAGGATAAGAAGTACACCTGGAAGGGCCAGGAGTATGCCATGGGACAGCATGGTTTTGCCAGGGATAATGAGTTTGAACTGGTGAGCCAGGAAGAAGACGAGATATGGTTCCAGTTCAAGTCGAATCCGGAAACCCTTGCAAAATATCCTTTTGAGTTCATTTTGAAGATAGGTTACAAGATTACAACTGAGCAGGACACTGACAATGTGCAGGTCATGTGGGAGGTTATAAATCCTGCAGATGAGACCATGTATTTCTCAATAGGCGCTCACCCTGCATTTTTATGTCCTTTCCATGGATCAGAAACAGGCAAAAAAGGCTGCAAAGATGGCTACAAGCTCTATTTTGAAGGAACAGATGTGATACATCATCATGGAAATGATGTAGGAACAGGGCTGGCACTTCGCGAAGATATCGAGTTGCCTCTGGATAATGGATATGCAACTATCACTACAGATTTCTTTGACCGCTGCACCTATATGGTAGAAGGCAATCAGACAAAATGTGTTGGTATTGCTGATGAAGAAGGTAAGCATATTGTAGATGTTTGCTTTGATACTCCGCTTTTTGCCATTTGGTCACCTGAAAAGAAAAATGCGCCATTTATCTGCATCGAACCTTGGTATGGAAGATGTGATGCAGTTGATTTTGACGGAGACTTGAGCCAGAGAGAGTTTACCAACGTTCTTGAAGGCGGCAAGACTTTTGAAGGTGGATACACCATGAAGTTTCATGAGTATTATTGATGATAAAAAGAGTCATTGGATTTAAACATGAGTCAATTTGAAATGTCCCCAATGACTCCCCATAGACATACAAAAAGGAATGAATTTGATGACGAATACTGCGTACTACCATCTTCCGGGGCTGTTTGAATTTTATGATTTCTATAAAGCTTTTTTGCCTCTGTACAAAGAGCATAGAGAATATTTCTATGACTGGTGCGAGATCGGATCGATCTATGGCGCGCCATCTGACTGCATATGGGGCGGGGGACGCGTGGGATTTGGCGATGAAGAGCCTCAGAGGGTTTATGAGCTTATGAGGGAGTATGGGATATCTGCCAGACTTACCTTTAGCAATCTTTTGCTGGAAAAAAAGCATCTATCAGACAAGCTCTGCAATCGCCTTTGCCAGATGTTTGAAACTGCCGCAGGAACTAGCATACAGAGGCCAGAAAACGGTGTGATAATTGCCTCTGATATTCTTTTAGACTACATAAGTAAGACTTACTCGGGGTACTATTTTGTATCATCCACAACCAAGGTGATCACTGATTTTGATGAGCTGGTAAAAGAGCTTGATCGGGATGAGTTTAAGTATGTGGTTCCAGACTTTAGATTAAATAAGTCTTTTGACAAATTAAACCAGCTGACTCAATTGCAAAAGGATAAGGTGGAGTTTCTTTGCAATGAGTGCTGCTGGTTTGGATGTTATGATAGAAAAAATTGTTATGAAAATGTAAGCCGTAAAGCCCTTTCAGAAGATTGTGAAGACCATATCTGCGTATCGCCTACAGCAGAGCGTGGATATCGCTTTTCTGATGCCATGAAAAATCCGGGATTCATTGGAATAGAAGATATTCAGAAAACGTATCTTCCATCAGGATTTTCCAATTTCAAGATAGAGGGCAGAAGCCTTGGAAGTGCAATTGTTCTGGAATTCCTTCTCTACTATATGACAAAAACTGAATACCAGTTAAAGGTAAGAGAGGAAATATACCTGGATAGTTCACTTGACCTGTTCTGAGGCGCCCAAAAGAATAAACAAATTGCTGACATAAAAAACTGGACTAAGAATGCAAGATTAACATCAAACATTCGAAGTCCGGTTTCTCATTAATCTATTCTTAAATCAGTGCTAAGAGATTCTGTCTCCATTTCAGCCCTTTTTATCCTCATGATCATGCTTTTCTGCTGCAGCAGCTTCTGAAGCGCTGAGCTTTGCCTGCTTAGCAAGATCTCTTGGCGATATGCCAAACTCCTTTTTAAATGCTCTGTAGAAATTGGAGTAATCATCAAATCCATAATTGTTGCATGCCTGGGACATTGACTCTCCGCTCAGGATTGCGTCATGGCACAGCTGCAACCTTTTTTTGGAAACATACTTATGAAGTGAAATTCCTATATTGTCCTTAAATACATGGGAAATATAGAACTTACTCAAAAAGAAATGATTGGCAATACTGTCCAGAGACAGATCTTCATCAATATTTCTCTCGATGTAATCGCAGATGTTCTGATACAGTACATCCTGCGTTATTTTTTTGTTGTTAAACTGCTCAAATGCAAGTCTGTTCACGGTGAGAAGAAGCTCTGCCACGCTGAACTTAAGCTGCAGATCACGACCAAATCTTGCACTCTTATGCTCCTATATTATGTAGAAAAGCTTTGAAAGAATGGAGTTAAAGGTGAT
>JAEEGH010012280.1_pt1 | contig 19263 bp, 14 predicted proteins | sample 9134181 | NCBI WGS metagenome assembly JAEEGH01 (sample SAMN16246544, study PRJNA631951) | gut metagenome | biome: gut microbiome; feature: rumen; material: DP-attached | host: Bos | place: Iran: Karaj | collected 2018-10 | reverse complement strand
GGGGGCGGAGCCTCCTGTACGAGGCGGGAGTTCATGTTGCAGACCACGTAACCCTTCATGGCATAATCGATCATGAGGGCGCGATAGACGGCATCGTTCTTGGAGCCCGCACTCCAGCCGCCGCCGTGGATGATGAGGATGGCGGGACGGCCGCTCTGGGGTCCGAAGAGGGGCTGCGCCAGGTCGAGCACGGTGGAGGGCCCGACGTCGGTGCGGTAGGCCACGTTTTCTGTCACGGTGATTTGTCGCTCCGAAGCGGCGAAGAGCGCCTGCGTCAGAAAAACGGAGAGGAAAAAGAACAGTTTTCTCATATTTATATAAAATAAGGTTAGGTTGTTATTTCATTCAGGACACAGTTCACGGAGCGGCAGGAGGCACCACGCGCCACACATTGAGCACCACGCCCCGGAAGGCGGGGTCGCTTTGAGGGGCGCACACGAAGAGGGCGTCATTGAGCCAGGCATAGGGACTGTCGGACGCCGTCTCGAAACGCGGAGCAGCCATGAAGTAGGCAGGCAAGGCTATGCCCGAGTTACGCACATGAATCGTGACTCCGTCGTCGGTGCGGATGCAATAGACGGCCTCCAATTCGGTGCGTCCTCCGCTGCCCAGCTGATAGTCGGCGCCGCCGGGAAGCACGACACCCCGAAGGCGCGGGCCCTCAAACGTGCCGCCCGTGATGGGCACGACGGTGCGGCGACCCCGAGGCGTGTCGCCTGCGGAGAAGACCTCGCCGAGTGTGACTCTGAGCTGCATGACAAACTCCAGACCCGGAGCCGGCGTCTGACCACTTGCAGAAACAGCGGCAAGCAGCAGGAACAGAATGGAGCACAGTGCCTTTTTCATATAAGAAATGTGCGATTAAACCGTTTTTGAATGATGCAAAGTTACGCAAAATCCCGCACACGACGTGTAAAAGATGTAACAAAACAAGCCACGCATGTAACATTTTCACGAGAAACCGCCTCTTCGGCCACTTTGATACATTGCGACAAGCTTTTGGGACAATAGTACATCCCGCTTATGCGGTAATTTCATAACTTTGCAACCGAAAAAGTGTCTCACACCAAAACATCAACACGCACACAAAACACCTACAACACACAAAACTATGAGAAAACATCTTCTTTCCCTGACACTGTTCTCCGCCGCCATGAGCGTTGCGGCACAGACCGCCCCCATCCGCATCGACCTGGCACAGAAGGGCACCGTCGTGTCGCCCAATCTCTACGGCATCTTCTTCGAGGAGATCAGTCACGCCGGCGACGGCGGACTCTACGCCGAGCTGGTGCAGAACAGGGGCTTCGAGGAGCACGTGCTGCCCTCGGGCATGACCTACAAAAACGGACGCGCCTGGGCGCCCGACGCACAGAACTACGAACACCGCAACCACAGCAAGTGGAACATCCCTTGGAACCTGGCCGAAAAGGAGATGACGGGCTGGCAGGTCAGCGCCGAAAAGAGCGTCGCCGAGAGCGACGTGGTGGCCCCCAAGACGCCACTCCACCCCAACACGCCGCACGCCATGCAGCTTAAAATAAAAAAGGTGCAGGAAGGCGGCAAGGTCATCCTGGCCAACACGGGCTACTGGGGCATGGGCCTCAAGAAGGGCGAAAGCTACGACCTGCGCCTCTACATCAGGAGCAGTGACTACAAAGGCACGCTGACCGCACGCCTGAGCAACAGCGACACGGGCGAATCGCTCGGCGCCGTGCAGCTTACAGCGGGCGGCACCGACCTCTCTGCCTGGAAAGAATTCACCGCCGTCATCACCGCCGCCGACAGCAGCTCGCACGGACAGCTGGGGCTGGAATTCGACGCCAAGGGCACCGTGCTGGTGGACTACGTCTCGCTCTTCCCCCAAAACACCTTCAAGGGCCGCAAGAACGGACAGCGCGCCGACGTGGCCCAGATGCTGGTGGATCTGCACCCGAAATTCATGCGCTGGCCCGGAGGCTGCATCGTGGAAGGCGCCACCTATGAAAACCGTGTGCGCTGGAAGGAGACGCTGGGCGACCCGATGACGCGCCGCGGCGAATGGGACGTGTGGGGCTATCGCGCCACATGGGGCATGGGCTACCATGAGTTCCTCGTCTTCTGCGAAGACCTGGGCATGGACGCCATGTTTGTCAACAACGCCGGCATGGCCTGCTCCGTGCGCAACGGCGACTATGTCAGCAGCGAAGCGGACATGGAGGCCGTCGTGCAGGACTTCCGCGACGCCATCGACTACGCTCTGGCCGACCCCGCCGCCAACGCCTGGGCCAAAAAGCGCGCCGAAGCCGGACACCCCGCACCCTTCCCCCTGAAGTATGTGGAGATCGGCAACGAAAACGTCGGCCCGGAATACGTGAAGCACTTCAACTACATCTTCAACAAACTGAAGGCCGAGTATCCCCAAATCACCTTCATCAACACCCTGGGCCACACCGACGCGCTGCTGGAGCAGATGCCCGGAGAATACACGGTGGATCCCCACTGGTATCGCGACCCGAACTTCTTCTTCAACAACAACGGACTCTTCGACGAGGCGCCCCGCACCCACGACATCTACGTGGGCGAATACGCCTGCAACGCCGGGGTGGGTGCCGGCAACCTGCTGGCTGCCCTGAGCGAAGCCGCCTTCATCATGGGCATGGAACGCAATAGCGACGTGGTGAAGATGTCGAGCTACGCACCCCTCTTCGAAAACGAAAACCGCCGCGACTGGCCCTGCAACCTCATCCACATCAACAGCAGCGAGGTCTACGGCCGCGCCTCCTATTACGTACAGCAGATGGCGGCCGAAAACCGCCCCACGTACAACGTCTTCGTCAGCGAGACCAGCACGAAGGGCGAGCGCCAGACCTTCCGCGCCGGCGGCATCGGCCTGGGCAGCTACGACACGCAGTGTGAATACAAAGACATACGCATCACCCGCGCCGACGGCAGTGTCGAGACCTGCGACGTGAACCTCTTCCAGGAAAGAAAGGGCGCATGGAAGAAGGAAGGCGGCGTGATTCGCCAGACCTCTGGCGAGCAGGTAACGGTGGCGCAGTTCCCCCAATTCTCCTCGGACAACTACACCCTCGAACTCAAGGCGCGTAAGACCGGCGGACGCGAGGGCTTCTTCATCTACTACGGACTGGATCAGCGCGGGCAGAACGGCTATGCCGCCAACATCGGCGGATGGGGCAACCGCACGACCGCCGTGCAGCCCATGATGCGCGGACGCGTCAACGACGTGCTCGGACGCCGTGCCCGTCAGACGGTAGAGACCGGCCGCTGGTATGACATCAAGCTGAAGGTGACACCGGAGAGCGCCACGCTTTGGGTGGACGGCAAGGAGATGACGGTGGCCCGCCCCGTGACCGAGACCCGCCACTTCTGCCAGACCGGCTACGACGAAGAGGCCGGCGAGTTGGTCATCAAGGTGGTCAACGGTACAGACCAGTCGTATTTCCGCTCCTTCGACATCGCGGGCGCCAGGAACGTGATGCCAACGGGCAAGGTGATCACCCTCTGCGGCGAGGCCCACGACGAGAACAGCTTCGACCAACCCACGAAACTCTCGCCCAAGACGAGCGTCTGGGGCAAGTTCGGCAAGCAGTTCTCCTATGAATTCGCCCCGATGTCATTCACCGTCCTGCGAATCAAAGTTACAAAATAGAAGATATGAAACAGCTGCTCCTAACAATCGCCTTAGTGTGGACGGCAATGAGCGCCGGCGCCATCACCGTGACGGACTCGGTCTTCAACCGCCACGAACATGAAGAATTCGCCTTCGGAGCCGACGTGAGCTTCGTGCCCCAAATGGAAAGCTGGGGCACTAAATGGCTCGACAAAAACGGCGTACAGAAGGACATACTGCAGATACTGAAGGAACAGGGCATCAACAGCATCCGCCTGCGTGTATGGACCGTTGCCAGCGGTGCCAGCAGCAAGCAGGAGGTGGTCAACATGTGCAAGCGGGCGAAAGCCAAAGGCATGGGCGTGATGATCGACTTCCACTACAGCGACACCTGGGCCGACCCCGGCAGCCAGACCATCCCTTCGGCATGGACCGACCACAGCGTGGAGGCTTTGGCGCAGCATGTCTACGACCACACCTACGAAGTGCTCTCGGCCATCAAAGAAGCCGGCGTCGTGCCGAAATGGGTGCAGGTGGGCAACGAGACCAAACGCGGCATGCTCTACCCCGTGGGGCAGACCAACAAGGGCGGCTCTGCGGCTTTTGCCCGCTTCGTGCAGAGCGGCTACAACGCTGTCAAAGCCGTGGATCCGTCGATACAGGTCATCGTGCATCTGCCCGACGGTCATGACAACTCACTCTACCGCAGCATCTTCGACGGACTGAAGAAAAACGGGGCGAAATGGGACATCATCGGCCTGTCGGCCTATCCGCGCTGGTCGCATCTGGATGGCCCGACGATGATCACCCGCGTGATGTCCAACATCAACGATCTCAAAAGCCGCTACGGCACGCCCTGCATGGTTGTGGAGACGGGCCACTATCCCCATGAGGCCGTCGCGGGCAACCAATACCTCGTGGGCGTGATGGACCGGATGATCAAAAACGGCGACCTGGGCTGCTTCTATTGGGAGCCGGAGTCCATGGGCGGCTACGACATGGGCGCCTGGGACGAAGCCACCCGCAAGCCCACGGTGATGATGGACGCCTTCCTCGGCGTGAAGCACACGCAGGTGTCGTGGCTGATGAAAGCCGCCGTCTCCGAACCGCTGCAGGACCAGGTTGCAGCGCCCGACCTCACATTGAAGGCCGATGTGAAACACGTGAGAAACCGCATACGTTCGGTGGAGTTCTACCTCGACCGCCGGCTGGCAGGCACACTGAACGAGGCGCCCTACGAACTGCCCCTGAAGGCGGAAATCGGCATACACACGCTATGGGTGAAAGCCACCGACACCGACGGCTTCACCGAGATGTCCGACACGGTGACGTTCTATGTCGGCGAATCATCTTTGATGGACGCCCCTCTCGTCATTGACCCCAGCAAGAAAGGAGGTCGCATCATTTGGGGTGTCAATGTGGCAGAGCCGGGAAAATACCGCCTGTTGCTTCAATACTCTGCGGCAAGAGCGTACAGCGGGGGACTCAGTATCGGAGGCGAAAGCGTCAGCCGTCTGAACTTCCCGCAAAAAGAACATGAAACGCTGACGTGCGACGCGGAAATCGGCAAGACCGGCACGATGGATATCACGCTGACAGCCACGGGGCGCGTCGGCGGTCTGCCGGATGCGGAATGGCTCCGGATATTCCCCCTGGAAGGTCAGGCGCTGCCCTCCCCCGTTGACCCCACAGGGGTGAACGCCGTCTTCGCCGCCGACAGTGACGACGAAACGGTGGAACTCTACACGCTTTCGGGCGTATTTGTCCGCTGCACGAAGCGGTCTCAATTGGGACTTTCGCCGCTCGCAGGCTCCCCGGCCGTCGTGGTTCTGCCAAACAGCGTCGGCGGCACGCCGTACATCGTGCGGAAGCAGCGGCTGAAATAGCTGACGGAAGAGAAACCCGTGTCGTAGCTGATCTCAGTGATACTCAGGCGTCCCTCGCGCAACAGTCCGGCGGCACGCCGCAAACGGATGGTGCGGATGAACTCGGAAGGCTTCTGCCCCGTGGACGACTGGATGCGACGGTAAAGCGTCATGCGGCTCATGCACAGATCGCGGGCCAGATGCTCCACACTGTAGCCGTCGTCGCTCATATGCGCCTCCACCCGGGCGATGGCCTCCTGAAGCCACTCGTTGTCAATGGCCGGCTGCTGCGTCACAGGAGATTCGCCGCAGGAAGCACCGGGAGCGGGATCGGACGACGTCATCAGCGAGAGGAAACGCCTGCGCTGACGATGCAACCGCCACACCTGGACCGAAAGCGCGGAGAGCAGCACGAGAAGCGCCGCCAGCGTCCACCACATCCATCGGGGCATCGGACCCGCCGCAGACTCCGGCTGAGGCTGGCTCCAACGTTCACCGGGCCGCGTCTCCTGAAGCTCAATGCAATAAACGTCGCGGGCCTCGCGGCTTTGCTGACGCAACGTCTGCCGCACGGGGTCGTAGAGACGAATGTAGCGGTCGCTCACCAAAAGCAGACGCCCTAGACTGTCCAAGGCAAGTACACTCACGCCGTCGCCGTACTCGTTTGAGGCATACTCATCGGTCGCGAGCAGCCCCTCTTTATAAGTCATCAGCGTGCCGAAAATCGTGGCGAGCCACAGGGTGCCATCGCCGGTGAATACCAGGGCGGAAACGTCTTTCAGCCCGGACAGAACCGCCTCCTCGCTGCCGTCCTTCATCCGCCGCACGTCTCTGCCGGTGCTGAACCACAGGGCGCCGTCGGGGGCCTCCGCCACAGCTACGGGACGCTCCGAGAGGCCGCGGGCCGCACGAACGGAGTCGGCGGCGAAACGCGTCATCGCCGAAGGGGCGGACCACACCCGCTGCTCCCCGTCAGCTTCGGCGTAGCAGTTGCCGAAAATGTCCGTGATCAGCCGTCGCCCCTGCCGGTCGGTCGCCGTGCGGACGAAGCCACCGGCATCGGGCCACACATCAGAGATGCGCACCAAACGGCCGTCCTCCAGACGCAACTGTCCTCCCTCCCACTCCGTGCACAGAATCCGGCCGAAAGCATCCTCGTCGAGACGGAAGATATATTTTTCGCCGCCGGGATACACGTTGAGCAGTTCGCCCTCGGGAGCGTATTCGTAGAGTTTTTTGTTGGCCGTCAGCCACCAATGGCCGTTGCGGCTCACCAGAATGTCGTCCACCCGTTTGTCGTCAACGTCAGGCAAAGGACATATGCTGTAATCGCGCTTGTCCAAAACGTTGGCGCCGTGGAAGGTGCCGATGATGATGTAGCGCCCGGCGCCTTCAGCCACACAGGCCACGTCGTTGCTCTGCAGGAGGTCCGGACGTTCGGCGTCGCTGCGAAACACTTTGATTTCCCTGCCGTCGTCGCGACAGAGCCCGCTGCCCTCGGTGGCATACCAGAGGAAGCCTTCGCTGTCCTGTATCACCTGCGAAATACGGTGAGACGACAACTGCTCGAGATTGGGCAGCGCCAGACGCACAACGTCCTGAGCATCTGCCGAAACAGGCAAAAGAAGCACCAGCAAAAAGAATACGGCGTATCGTTTCACGGCATTCGATCGGATTTTCTCCGCAAAGATACACTTTTTTTGCTGATAAACAGCCGTTGAGTCCGGAAAGTTACATTTTTACAAATGTTTGGGCGTTATTTTCATCCCCACACGGGCCGGAAACCATATCTTTGCACCGGAAATGAACACCAAACAAGCGTTTCACAACATGCTCTCTATGAAAACCATCTTAATGACGCTAACACTGGCAGCCGGGCTAACGGCCGCCGCACAGAAGGCAGACGATTTCGTAAAAGGGGCCGACGTGGGGTTCCTCCCCATGCAGGAGCGCCGCGGAGTCCGCTTTCACGACCGCAACGGGCACGAGCGGGAATGTCTCGAACTGCTCAGAGACGACTACCAGATTTCGGCCATCCGCATGAGGGTGTGGGTGAATCCGAGGGGCGGCACGAACGACAAAAACGAACTGCTGGCCATCGCACAACGCGCCAAAGCACTGGGCATGGATTTCATGGTGGATTTCCACTACAGCGATTCGTGGGCAGATCCCGGCAAACAGCCCATCCCGAGAGCGTGGCTCGGCCACTCCTTCGAGGAGATGAAGCGGGACGTGCACGACCACACCGTTGAGGTGCTCACACTCCTGAAAGACAACGGCATCACACCCCGCTGGGTACAGGTGGGCAACGAGACCACCAACGGTATGCTCTGGAGCGTGAAGACCGACGAACGCGGTTGGGAAATAAAAGACTCACTGGGCCATAGCATCATCACACATTCGATGGGGCACATCAAGACCGAACCCCAGCAGTACGCCGGATTCATCCGCACGGGCTACGATGCCGTGAAGGAGGTGTTTCCCCAGGCCGTCGTCATTGTGCATCTGGACCGCGGACATCGGAAAGACATCTACGACAGGAATCTGGACACACTGCTGCAGTACGGCGGCAAGTTTGACATGATCGGCATGTCGCTCTACCCCTATTGGGCCACCAAGGGCGGCACGCCCGAAGAGGACAACAAGATCATCACGGACTGCATCCGCAACATCCGCTATGTGAGCAAGAAATACGGCTGCGACGTGATGATTGTGGAAACAGGATTCGAAGTGGACGAGCAGCACCCCGAGAAGATGGAGGAAGGCCGACGTCAGCTCGCCCGCGTCATTTACGGAGCACGCCGCAAGACCGGAGGACGCTGTCGCGGCGTATTCTATTGGGAACCGCAATGCATGCCCGGCGGCTACAAGCTGGGCGCCTTCGACAGCAAGGCTGCACCGACCGCCATTATGGACGGCTTTATCGAGAAATAACCACACCATATCGCTATGAAAAAAATCACTCTGTTTTTGAGCGCCGCTTTGCTTCAGGCGGCCGCCGTGTGTACTCAGGCCCAACCCATTACTGCGGGTCCGCACACCCGCGTCGAAACCGTCTACGGACCCATCGAGGGATATCAGGACGGCAACATCTACACCTTCAAAGGCATACGCTACGCCAAAGCCGAGCGTTTCATGCCGCCGCAAAAGCCGGACAACTTCACCGAACTGCGTCAATGCAAGGTCTACGGTCCGCAGGCGCCCCAAGGCGAGTCGCTCCGATGGAACGACCGCAACAGCCAGACGGACTACGGCTTCGGCAACCAGTTTGTCATTGAGCCGACCGACGAGCACGACTGCCTGGTCCTGAACGTTTGGACACCGGGACTGGGCGACGGAAAGAAGAGACCCGTCTTCGTGTGGATACACGGCGGAGGCTATGCCGGCGGCTCGGGACACGACCTGCCCTGCTACGAGGGTCGCGCCCTGGCCCAGGCAGGCGACATTGTGGTGGTCAACCTCAACCACCGGCTCAACGTCCTCGGCTACATTGACCTCACAGGACTGGGCGGGCGCTATTCCGGCAGCGTGAACCTCGGACAGCAGGATATCGTGATGGCACTGGAATGGGTGCGCGACAACATCAGCCGTTTCGGCGGAGATCCCGACGAAGTGACCATCGGCGGTCAGTCGGGCGGCGGCGGGAAGGTCTCCACGCTGCTGGCGATGCCGTCGGCCAAAGGACTGTTTAAGCGCGCCATCGTGCAGAGCGGCTCCACCCTGCGCCAGGCTCTGCCCCGGCAGACTCAGGATTTCGGAAGAGCTTTCGCTCAGGAATTGGGACAACCTGCCACTGCCGAAGCCGACTTCTCCAAATACACCTACGACGAACTCAACCACGCAGTCACGCGGTTGGCACAAAGAGGCATACGCTGCGGTTTCTCACCCGTCGTGGACGGCACTATACTGCCCCAGCATCCTTTCGAACCGGCTTCGCCCGAATCCAAGGATGTGCCCATGCTCATTGGCACGGATTTCAACGAATTTACCTTCGACATCAGCCGCGACATGAGTTGGACGGAAGCCGAAGCGGCCGTGAAGAAGCGCATGGGAGAGGAACAGGGCGCCAAATTTGCAGAAGCCTTCCGGAAGGCCTATCCCAAGGCTGAGCCAAAGGAAATGACTTATGTGGACACAGGATTCCGCGCCGGTGCCGTGCGCCAGGCAGAAGCCAAAGCCGCACAGGGCGGTGCACCCGCTTATCTCTACCTCTTCACCTGGAAACCTGAAAGCAACGCCCTGGGTGCCTCTCACGGGATGGAGCTGCCCTTCATGCTCCACAATGTCAGCCTCCAGCGCGAAATGACCGGAGCCTCCCCTTCCGCCTACAAATTCGAGACCCTCATCAGCAGCATTTGGCTCGCATTCATCAAGACGGGCAACCCCAATGTCAAGGGACTGCCGAAATGGGAGCCCTACAACGCCGAGAGCGGTGTCACCATGATACTCGACAACAAGTGCGAAACCCGCAGCCACCACGACCGCGAGCTGATGCAGATGAGCCGCAGCATCTGGTAAGACTATACTGCCTCTATACAGAAAGAGCCGTCCACACTCGTGAACGGCTCCTTTTCTTTTATCGTCGGGCGGAAAAATTATCCCAGGAAGCTGAGCAGGATGCCTGCAGCAACAGCGCTGCCGATGACGCCGGCCACATTGGGACCCATGGCGTGCATCAGGAGGAAGTTGCGCGGATCGGCCTTCTGACCCTCCACCTGGCTCACGCGGGCGGCCATAGGCACGGCGCTCACGCCGGCAGAGCCGATCAGCGGATTAATCTTCTCCTTGAGAAAGAGGTTCATCAGCTTGGCAAGGAGCACACCGCCTGCGGTGCCGCAGCCGAAAGCCACGATGCCGACGCAGAGGATGGAGATGGTCTGGATGTTGAGGAAGGCCTCGGCCGTAGCCGTAGCGCCCACGGTGACACCGAGGAAGATGACCACGATGTTGTTGAGCTCGTTCTGAGCGGCCTTCGAGAGGCGCTCCACGACGCCGCTCTCCTTCATCAGGTTGCCCAGCATGAGGCAGCCGATCAGCGTGGCGGCCGAGGGCAGAATGAGGCTCACGACGATGGCCACGATGATGGGGAAGAGCATCTTCTCGCGCTTGGACACCTCACGCAGCTGCGACATGCGGATCATGCGCTCCTTCTTGGTGGTGAGCAGACGCATGATGGGCGGCTGGATGACGGGCACCAGAGCCATGTAGCTGTAGGCGGCCACAGCGATGGGGCCCAAGAGCTCGGGCGCCAGCTTGGTGGTGAGGAAGATGGCCGTGGGACCGTCGGCACCGCCGATGATGCCGATGGAAGCAGCCTGAGCAGGCGTGAAGCCGAAGATGTCCATCTGCGTCACCAGGAAGGTGGCGAAGATGCCGATCTGGGCGGCAGCGCCGAGCAGCAGGCTCTTGGGGTTGGCAATGAGCGGACCGAAGTCGGTCATGGCCCCCACGCCGAGGAAGATGAGACAGGGATAGACGCCGGCCTTCACGCCGATATACAGGATGTCGAGCAGACCGCCCTCCGCCATGATGTGACGGTAGGAGTGGTAGAAGGGGCTCTGGGGGTTGAGAAACTCGTCGTTCCACATCGTGGAGTGGAAGAGCCCGGCGAAGGGCAGATTCGTGAGAATCATGCCGAAGGCGATGGGCAGGAGCAGCAGGGGCTCGTATTCCTTCTTGATGGCCAGAAACAGCAGGAAGCAGCCTACGGCGATCATCACCGCATTCTTCCAGCCGTCGCCCACGAAGAAGGACATCAGGCCCATCTCGTTCCAGAACTTCTCCATCGCACCTGCGAGGTCGAACGAAGCTCCGTTGGCTGCCAAAAGCGGCATGGCCACTGCGGAGAGGAGCATCAGTGCAATAATCTTTTTCATAATATTTGCCCTAATGTGTTCTGTTTATGCCAGTTCGACGAGCGCCTGACCGGTGTCCACCTGGTCGCCTGCAGCGACGAGGACGGCCTTCACGGTGCCGGCGTATTCGGTGGTGATGTCGTTCTCCATCTTCATGGCTTCGAGCACCACGACAGCCTGACCGGCCGCTACCTGATCGCCGGGCTTCACGTTGACCTGAGTGATCTTGCCGTTGAGGGGCGCCGTCACCACGCTGGAGGCGCCGGCAGAGGGCTGAGCCACGGGAGCGGCAGCCACGGGCGCTACGGGAGCGGGAGCGGCAACGTGCTTCACGACGGGCTTCGGAGCGGGTTTGCGGTCGGGCAGCTCCACGTTGTAGATCTTGCCGTCGACGGTCACTTCCAGACCGCCGTTTTCCTGTTCTACGACAGAGGCCAGATAGTCCTTGTCGCCAATCTTGAACTTATACTCTTTCATAATCGCTTTACTTCGTTAAAATCGGGGGTTAAGAACAGCGTGCCAGGGGCTGGCTGTCGGTTGAATGGTGATCACGCCGCTCTCGTCGTCGTGAGCGCGGGAGAGGTGGAGATGGATGGCCACAGCCACAGCGGCCAGACGCTCGTCTTCGGCATCGTCGCTGGGCTTGCCGGGCAGCAGGGGCTCTTCGGGCGCAGAGGGCACGGCGAGCTTCTTGGGGCCCTTGGTGTGGGGCGCCTTGGCCGCGATCACGCTGAAGATGTGGAGCACACCCACCAGCAAAACCAGGATGATGAAGACCACGGCGATGCACACGCCGGCCATCATCCAGGTGGAATCGGTGATTGTCAATGTTACCATAGTCACTTGATTTTAAATCCTGACGTAGCGTCGCTTAAAGAGGAATGTTGCCGTGCTTCTTGGCCGGATTGGTCACCTTCTTGTTGGCCAGCTGGGCCAGAGCGCGACAGATGCGGAAGCGCGTGTTGCGCGGCTCGATGACGTCGTCGATGTAGCCGTACTTGGCAGCCTGATAGGGGTTGGAGAAGAGGTTCTCGTACTCAGCGATCTTGTCGTCGAGGAACTGCTTGGCCTCCTCTGCCTTGCCCTCTTCCTTCAGGGCCTTGGCCTCCTTGGCGTAGAGCACCGAAGCAGCGCCGCTGGCACCCATCACGGCAATCTCGGCCGAGGGCCATGCGTAGTTGGCGTCGCCGCGCAGCTGCTTGCACGACATCACGATGTGGCTGCCGCCGTAGCTCTTGCGCAGCGTCACCGTCACCTTGGGCACGGTGCATTCGCCGTAAGCGTAGAGCAGCTTGGCGCCGTGGAGGATGACGGCGTTGTATTCCTGACCCGTACCGGGCAGGAAGCCGGGCACGTCAACCAGCGTGACGATGGGGATGTTGAAGGCGTCGCAGAAGCGCACGAAGCGGGCACCCTTGCGGGAGGCGTTGCAGTCGAGCACGCCGGCCAGCTGCTTGGGCTGGTTGGCCACGATGCCTACGGTCTCACCGTTGAAGCGGGCGAAGCCGATAATGATGTTCTTGGCAAACTTGGGCTGCACCTCGAAGAACTCACCGTTGTCCACGATGCCGGCAATCACCTCATACATGTCGTAGGGCTGGTTGGGGTTGTCGGGCAGGATCTCGTTGAGGAAGTCGGCCTTGCGGTCGATGGGGTCGGTGCACTCCACGCGGGGCGTCTTCTCCAGGTTGTTCTGCGGGATGTAGCTCATGAGCTGCTTGAGCATGGCGATGGCCTCCTCCTCAGTGGCGGCGGTGAAGTGGGTCACACCGCTCTTGGTGGAGTGGATGGAAGCGCCGCCCAGCTGCTCCTGCGTCACCACTTCGCCCAGGACGGCCTTGACGGGGCCGGGGCCGGTGAGGAACATATAGCTGGTGTTCTCCACCATCAGGGTGAAGTCGGTCAAAGCGGGCGAATACACCGCACCGCCGGCACAGGGGCCCATGATGGCCGAGATCTGGGGAATCACGCCGGAGGCCATGATGTTGCGCTGGAAGATCTCGGAGTATCCGGCCAGAGCGTTGATGCCTTCCTGCAGACGGGCGCCGCCCGAGTCATTGAGGCCGATGACGGGAGCACCCACCTTCATGGCGATGTCCATCACCTTGCATATCTTCGAGGCGAGCATCTCGGAGAGCGAACCGGCGCTCACGGTGAAGTCCTGTGCAAAGACGTAAACCAGACGGCCGTTGATGGTGCCGCTGCCGGTCACGACGCCGTCGCCCAGATAGTGCTTCTTCTCCATTCCGAAGTTGGTGCAACGGTGCTGCACAAACATGTCCATCTCCTCGAAACTGCCCTCGTCGAGCAGCATGTCGATGCGCTCGCGCGCCGTGTACTTGCCTTTCTCGTGCTGCTTGGCGATGGCTTTCTCACCGCCGCCCAGACGGGCTTTCGCACGGAGCTCCACGAGCTCTTTGATTTTTTCTGATTGATTGCTCATTGTTATAATGGTTTAAATAGCTATACCGACTGCAAAGATACAAAAAAGTTGGCGCATCGCACTCCCCGCTCCCGCTTTTTTTGGATAAACGAAATAATTTTGCTACTTTTGCCTGCGAAATGCCCAAAAAGTTCAAACGCGTACCTACCGAACTCGGCGAACGGCCCGTGGGGAGGCTGCTCTGGCAGTATGCCCTGCCGGCCATCATTGCCATGACGGCGACTTCGCTCTACAACATCGTGGACCGTGCCTTCATCGGCCACTGTGTCGGCAAGCAGGCTCTGGCCGGCCTGGCCGCCACGTTCCCCTTCATGAATCTCGGGGCGGCCTTCGGTGCCATGGTGGGTGTCGGCGCTTCCACCGTGATCTCCGTGCGTCTGGGTCAGAAGGACTACCGCACGGCGCAGCAGGTGCTGGGCAACAGCATCGTGCTCAACCTCATTCTGGGCACGCTCTTCTCCGTCGTCTTCCTCATCTGGCTCGACCCCGTGCTGCTCGTCTTCGGCGCCTCGGAGGCCACGCTGCCCTATGCCCGGGAGTATATGGAGATCATCCTCGCCTTCAACGTCGTCGTCCACAGCTACCTGGGCCTCAACAACATCATGCGCGCCGCCGGCCATCCGCGCACGGCGATGCTCTGCACGCTGATGACGGTGGTCATCAATGCGGTGCTCGACCCGCTCTTCATCCTCGTCTTCGACATGGGCATCCGGGGCGCTGCCGTCGCCACCGTCATCTCTCAGATGGCGGCCCTCGCAGTGGTCTCCTCGCTCTTCTGCCGCAAGGACGAACTGCTCCGCTTCAAGCGCGGCATCTACGGCCTGCGCCTCGACATCGTGCGCCAGACGCTCTCCATCGGCATGGCGCCCTTCCTGCTCAACTCGTGCGCCTGCCTGGTGGTGCTGCTCATCAATCAGGGCATGCTGCGCTACGGGGGCGACGACGCCGTCGGCGCCTACTCCATCGTCAACAGCGTTATCTTCTTCTTCCTGATGGTTGTCATCGGCCTCAATCAGGGCATGCAGCCCATCGTGGGCTACAACTGGGGCGCACGACTTGACGACCGCGTGTGGCGCTGCCTCTGGCTGACCATTGCGGCCGCTACGGGCGTCACCTTCATGGGATTCCTCGTGGGCGAATTCATCCCCCGTCTGCCGGCCCTCGTCTTCACCACCGACGAACACGTCATCAGCCTCGCCACCCGGGGCTTCCGCCTCTGCGTCAGCATCCTGCCCTTCGTGGGTGCGCAGATGGTCATCTCCAATTTCTTCCAATCCATCGGCCATGCGGGCAAGAGCATCTTCCTGAGCGTCTCGCGCCAGATGCTGTTCCTTATCCCGGGTCTCATCGTCCTGCCCCGCTATCTGGGTCTCGACGGTGTGTGGCTCAGCATCCCCATTGCCGACCTCATCTCCGTATTTTTTGCCGCCGGCATGCTCTGGTGGACCATTAGAAAATATGCGCATACTACTTGACGACAAACTCTCCGGCTACGGAGAAAACGATCTTCTCCACGACCTCGACCTGCTGCCCGCCTGGCGACGGGAGCAGGCTCTGCGTTTCAAACATTTTGAGGGCAAGCGCAACTGCACGCGCGCCTTCCTTCTCCTTTGGGAGTGCCTGAAGGACAAAGTGGACCTCGAGCGCCCTCAGGATTTTCCCGAGTTCGTCTACAACGAGCACGGCAAGCCCTCGTTGGATCCCTCGCTCCTGATCTCCAATTTTTCACTTTTAACTTTTAACTTTTCCCTGTCCCACTGCAAGGAGGCCGTTGTCTGCATCACCGACAACCAGCCCTGCGGCATCGATGTGGAGAGCGTCGGGCGATACAGCGAGAGTGTGGCGCGCTATGCGATGAACGATGAGGAGATGGCCGCCATAGAGGCTGCCGACAATCCCGCACGCGCCTTCGTGCGCCTGTGGACTCAAAAGGAAGCGCTGCTCAAAGCCCTCGGCACCGGCATTCAGGACAACATGCGCGACATCTTTGCCCAATATCCCGATGCCGTCATCACCACCCACGACGAACCCGAGAAACCGTATATCTTATCATTCTGCGACAAAGTATCCTAGATTCTTCACTCTTCGTTCTTCACTCAATTATGAAATTCATTTCCTGGAACGTCAACGGCCTGCGCGCCGTCGTGGGCAAGAACTTCTGCGAAGCCTTCGAGGCGCTCGACGCCGACTTCTTCTGCCTGCAGGAGACCAAGATGCAGGCCGGCCAGCTTGACCTCGAATTCCTCGGCTACCACTCCTTCTGGAACTACGCCGAGAAGAAAGGCTACTCCGGCACCTGCATCTACACCAAACACGCGCCGCTCTCCGTGCGCTACGGCATGGACCTGCCCGAGCACGACAGCGAGGGGCGCCTCATCACGCTGGAGTACGCCGACTTCTTCCTCGTCTGCTGCTACACACCCAACGCTCAGGACGGCCTGCGCCGCCTCTCCTACCGCATGACCTGGGAAGACGCCCTGCGCCGCTACCTCAAGGAGCTCGACACCCAAAAGCCCGTCGTCTATTGCGGCGACCTCAATGTGGCCCACGAAGAGATCGACCTGGCTAATCCCAAGACAAATCACGAAAACCCCGGTTTCACCGACGAGGAGCGCGGCAAGATGACCCAACTGCTCGCCGAGGGCTTTGTGGACACCTTCCGCCACTTCCATCCCGACGAGGCCGGCCAGTATTCCTGGTGGAGCTACCGCATGAGGGCCCGCGAACGCAACGTGGGCTGGCGCATCGACTACTTCATCGTCTCCGAGCGCCTTGTGCCCCGTCTCGAGAGTGCCTCCATCCATCAGGAAATCACGGGCAGCGACCATTGTCCCGTCGAACTCATCATCAACTGATTCCTTCTCTCTTATCCCCGACCATGAAACACCTCATCTCCCTCCTGCTCCTCTGCCTCTCCCTTGCGCCTTCGGCCCTGAGCGCCGAAACGCTCTTCGGCCGTCCCGTCCAGTGGGACCGCCATAGCCTCATCATCGACGGCAAGCGCCTTTGCCCCGTGATGGGCGAGATACACTACAGCCGTCTGCCCGCCGCCGAATGGCCGGGTGAGGTGCGCAAGATGCGCGAGGGCGGCGTCACACTCATCGCCACCTACGTCTTCTGGAACCACATCGAGGAGGAGGAGAACCGCTTCGACTGGAGCGGACAGCGCAACCTGCGCCGCTTCCTCGAAGTGTGCCGCGACGAGGGAATGCCCGTCATCCTGCGCATGGGCCCCTGGTGCCACGGCGAGGTGCGCAACGGAGGCCTGCCCGACTGGCTCTTCACCAAGGGCTGCAAGATGCGCTCGCGCGACAGCGTTTTCCTCGATTTCACCGCGCGCCTCTACCGCCAGATCTACACCCAGGTGCAAGGCCTTCAGTGGAAAGACGGCGGCCCGGTCATTGCGGCCCAGTTCGACAACGAATACCGCGGCCCCGCCGAATACCTGCTCGACCTCAAGCGCATCGCGCTCTCCATCGGCTTCGACCTGCCCTTCTACACCCGCACGGGATGGCCCGAACTCTCCACGCCGATGCCCTTCGGCGAAATGCTGCCCCTCTACGGCGACTATGCCGACGGCTTCTGGGACAAGGACGTTAAGGAGGGTGTGGGCAACTACTACAAGGCCTTCAACTTCAAAGCCTTCCGCAGCTCCACCGCCATCGGTACCGACGTACTCGGACGGCAGGAAGAGAAGGTGGCGGGGAGCGACGCCGACTATCCCTACTTCACCTGCGAACTGGGCGGCGGCATGGCAACGGCCTACCACCGGCGCCCCTTCATCTCGGCCGACGACACCTACTCCATGGCGCTGGTCAAACTGGGCAGCGGCAGCAACCTGCTGGGCTACTACATGTATCACGGCGGCACCAACCCCACGGGGCTCTACACCAGCCTCAACGAGTGTCAGACCTCACCCTTTACGGCCAACAACGACCTCCCGATGCTGACCTACGACTTCCAGGCGCCTCTGGGCGAGTTCGGCCAACCCTATCCGCAGTACTACCGCCTGCGCCCGCTCCACCTCTTCATGCAGGACTTCGGCGCTCTGCTGGCACCCATGACGTCCTCGTTCCCCGGCCCTCAGGACCTCAAGCGGGGCGAGGATTCGGGGCTGCGCTGGGCGGTGCGCTCCGACGGCCGTAGCGCCTTCATCTTCGTCAACAACTACGAGCGTCTGGCCAAACTCAAAGCCAAGAGCGGCGTCCAGCTGGAGGCCTGCGGCGTGCGCCTGCCCAAGCTCACGCTGCCCAAGGGCTGCATGGCGATTTTCCCCGTCAACGTGGCCGGCATCCGCTACGCCACCGCACAGATTGTGGCTCAGAGAGGCGACCGTCTCTACCTCATGCAGATTCCCGGCGTGCCGACGACGCTGTGCCTCTCCGGCGGACGCCTCTTGCAGCGTCTCAAGCCCAAAGGGCCTCACGAACCCGTCGTGGATAACATCTATCTGCTGACGCCCGAGGAGGCCGAGCATCTCTTCCTCTCCGAACCCGTCAAGGCTGTACCCGCTGCGCTCCAGTTCCGCAAGGAGCACAATGTCGGCCCCCTGCGCACCATCGTCAAGGGCAAGGCCAAAGTGGCTGCCGCGCCCACGGAGGACGACTGGCTGCAGGCCGCTTCCTACATCATTTCATTGCCTTCGGACAGCGCGCAGTTGCGCCGTCTGCTCTCCATCCGCTACCGCGGCGACTGCGCCCGTCTCTACGGCGTGGTGCCTACGGTGAGCGGCGAAGAGGGCCACATCCTTCTGGCCGACAACTTCTACTACGGCCGTCCTTTCCTTTACGGTCTGTGGCGTCTGCCCGAAGGCTGCACGGGCTTGCGCCTGCTCATCCTCCCCTATCAGCCCGAAGCGCCGATCTACCTCCCCCGCGAAGCGGATCACCGCGCCGGGGAGGAATTGCAACACGTTGCCATTCAGTAATTTCGTTCTACGCGCAAATCAACCGCACCAGCCTGCCCTGTGGAGCGGACGACGGCCTGGGCTCTTCCGCGGAAGACGCGGGGCGTGAACGAGCGGAAACTCTCCATGTCGTCGGGCGCTCCGGTGGCGCAGCCGATAAGTTCGCCTGCGCCGATGTTCTCCACCTTCAGGCGCGTCGTGCAGTCGCTCGTCACCGTGCGCCCGAGACTGTCGACAACCTCCAGCGTGACGTAGGCCACATCGCCTTCGTCAGCCGAGAGCGTCGGGTTCTCGCAGATGCAGCGCACGCCGGCGGCGGGCCCGGTGGTCTCCAATGCGAAGTCTTCTCCCCGTAGTTCCCTGCCCTCGCCGTCGAGGTTCACCGCCCGCAGCGTGCCGGGCTCGTACTTCACGCGGAAGGCAGTCCAGAAGGTGGATCCGGGTGCCTTGTCGCCCAAGGCTTTACCGTTGAGATACAGACGCACGCGGGGCGCACGGCTGTAGACGTTGACGGTGAGCTCCTGCCCCTCGCGCCCTGTCCAGGTCCAATGCTGCTCCTCCAGCTGCCATCCCCACATGTTGTT
>JAEEGH010012275.1_pt1 | contig 19266 bp, 16 predicted proteins | sample 9134181 | NCBI WGS metagenome assembly JAEEGH01 (sample SAMN16246544, study PRJNA631951) | gut metagenome | biome: gut microbiome; feature: rumen; material: DP-attached | host: Bos | place: Iran: Karaj | collected 2018-10 | reverse complement strand
GATCGCCATCAACATTGGTATCTCCACCGTCATGTTGATGCTCTCCCTTTATTTGCCGCGCGCTCTCGCCTTCTCCACGTTCCCGAGCATGCTGCTGTTCACCACCCTATTCCGACTAGCCTTGAACGTTACAACGACGCGACTTATTCTCCTGAAGGCCAACGCGGGCGAAATCATCTACATTTTCGGTAATTTCGTCGTCGGCGGCAACTTCGTCGTCGGTGCCGTTATCTTCCTTATTATAACAATCGTGCAGTTCGTTGTTATCGCGAAAGGTTCGGAACGTGTTTCCGAAGTCGCCGCGCGATTCACATTGGACGCCATGCCCGGTAAGCAGATGAGTATCGACGCGGATATGCGCGCGGGCGCCATTGACATCGAGCAGGCCCGCCAGCGTCGTGCCGAACTATCCGCCGAAAGCCAGCTCTTTGGTGCCATGGACGGTGCCATGAAGTTCGTCAAAGGTGACTCCATCGCCGGTCTGATCATCACGGCCATCAACATCATCGGCGGTTTCTGCATCGGCATGCTAATGAAGGGCATGCCTGCTGGAAAAGCTATTCAGACTTACGCTATTCTAACCGTCGGTGACGGTCTCGTCTCACAGATTCCCGCGCTGCTCGTCTCCATCACGTCTGGTGTTATCGTCACGCGCGTCGGTGCGGAAGATTCCAAGCCGCTGGGTGTCGATATCATCAACCAGTTCTTCGCGCAGCCGAAATCCATCATGCTGGGTGCCGTCATGCTTGCTTTCATCGGCTTGATTCCAGGCTTCCCGAAAGTCCAGTTCTTCTGCCTGGCCGCCTTGGTCGGACTCGTCGCCTACAGTCTGATGATCATGCAAAAACGCAAAGCCGCCGCCGCCGAACAAGCTCAGGAGGATCCGCTCCAGACGAAGGCCGCCGTTTCGTCCGTCGATACGGATCGCCCGAAGCCAAAGCAACCGCAGAAGGAAGGCGACGATTTCTCGCTCGTTGTCCCGTTGATGGTCGATATTGATGCAAATGTTCGTCAAGCGTTGACTTACAACGAGTTGAACGAAGAGATCATGTCCGTCCGCCGTGCCCTGTACCACGATTTGGGCGTCCCGTTCCCCGGCATCAACCTCCGCCTCAACGAAAATCTGACGGACGGCCGCTACCGCATTATGGTCCACGAAGTTCCCGTCTCCGAAGGGCAACTTCGCCTTGGCAAGGTGTTTGTGACGGAACAGGCTGAAAATCTTGAAGTTATGGGCGTTCCCTGCGAAAAGGACAAGGCATTCCTGCCGGGCTTCGACACCATCTGGACGGACGAAGACAAAGTGCCCGCGTTGGAGCAGGCCGGCGTCGGTTTCATGAAGATCGACCGCGTCCTAACCTACCATCTTTCCCATGTACTACGGAAATACGCGGGCGAATTCATCAGTCTTCAGGAGACGAAACTGCTACTGGACCATTTGGAGAAGACCTGCCCGGAAATCGTCCGCGAAGTCATGCGCGTCCTGCCGTTACAGAAGCTTACGGACGTTTTGCAACGCCTAGTATCCGAAGGCATTTCCGTCCGCGATTTGAAATGCATCATGCAGTGTCTCATTGAATGGGGCCAGAAGGAAAAAGACACCGTCCTGCTTGTGGAATACGCGCGCAGTTCGCTCTCCCGTTATATTAGCTACAAGTATTCCGGTGGACAGAATCTGCTGGCCGCCTATCTGCTTGATCCCGCTTTGGAGGAGAAAATCCGCAAGGCCATCCGCCAAACGTCCGGCGGCAGTTATCTGGCATTGGATCCCAGTCAAGTCCGCAAGCTGATGGAATCCATCAAAAACACGGTTGGCGACATGCGGAAATTAAAACTGAAACCTGTCATGCTCGTCTCCGTTGATATCCGCCGTTATCTTCGCAAAATCATCGAATCGGAGTATGCTGAACTGCCTGTGCTCTCCTACCAGGAGCTATCGAAAGAAATCAACATACAGCCGCTTGGAAGAATATCGTAAGCTGAAACTATGCCGAAAATCCTTAAAATACTAACTGGTCCGCAGGAAGGCGCCGAACTTGAGCTCGACGCGGGCATCGCCTTGCACATTGGCACGGATGACTCCAACGACATCGTGCTCGTGGATGCCATGGCTCCCGCACAGGCCCTTGAACTCATCATGGAAGGTGACAATGTCTCCGTGACGGCATCTGCGGAACGTCTTTTTGCGGGAGATGCCGCCCTGCCCGTCGGTGAAAAAACCGCTCTGCCAGACTATACGATTCTGACCATCGGCTCCACTCGCTGCGCCGTTGGCGACGCCGATAAGGCGTGGCCGCCCCTCCGCTGGATTCCGTTGGATGTCCTCCTTGCGGAAAAGACTCAGCCGCAGGAAGAAGAGAAAACAGAAGAGCCGAAAACAAACGAACCCAAGGCTGAACAGGAGGAGGCACCGCTCTCCCGTGAACAAGTCGAAAAGCTTGATGAACTTCAAAGCAATAAACGTGCCAAACGCAGCCGTGGCTTTGCCATTCTGTCATGGTTGATTCTGATTCTCATCTGTGCCGTCGGCATGTGGTTCACAGGACGGCATGTCTGGAATCTCGCCAAACCACAGGAGTCGCAGTCAATCGTTGAAAACACACGCCAGACACGTCTGGAGAAACTTCGCGAGAAAGCGGAAGCTCTGAATCTGACAATGGAAGAGGATGAAGATGGTAACTTGACACGCATCACGGGAAATGTCTCGAAAACATCGCAACGCACGTCCATCGAGCAGATTGTGAAATACGATTGCCCGAACGTCGTCTGTGAAATGACAGACGATGAAACGCTCGCGCGTTCCGTCAAGGAGCTTGTCTGGGGGTTGACAGAAGGCCGTCTTCAGCTTGTCAGCCTAAAAGACCGTGTGGCCAAGCTTATGGGCATGACAAATAACGAAGAGGAATGGAATACGATTGTTGACAACATCCGCCACGATATCCCGCGTCTCGCGACGGTTGAGAGCGATGTCGTTTTCGCGGACGTCATGGCCGCGAAGCTGCGTGAAGCCCTTGCGCAAACAGGTTTCCGCGACGTTCGCGTCGAAATTCTGCCAGGCGAGCTACAGTTCGTTGGCTATGCACCAAAGGAAAGTAGACAAACGTTTGCCAAACTACTGGAAGAAGCTGTCAAGTACTTCCCTGAAAATGCCAAATTGACTAATATGGTCAAATGGAAAGATTCGGAAACGCCTGTTGACGGAGAAGAGCCCGCCGCGCCAAAAGCGCGGCAACTGCCCATTACGGGCATCGTCGTGCATCCCTATCCATGCGTCATTCTGGCGGATGGACAGCGCCTCGGCAAGGGAAGTTTGGTGGGAGGATATACGATTGATGACATCTCCTTGACGGAAGTGTCGTTGAGCAAAGAAGATGAAAAACTGACATGGCGGCCGTGAATATGGAACACAAGAAAGCGGAACTGAAGCTCCTGGACATGGAGCATAATCTGGCGGGCGAAAACGCCGAAGCCTATGCGAAGAAATACGACCGCACGCTGCTGCTGCTGAAAAAGCGCGCACAGGCGGCCGTTGACGGCGGCATGGAGCAGAAGGAATACGCCAAGGCCCAAGCCCTGCTGGACGCCGTGGACACCGCCCGGAAGCTCATCAAGCTGACGTCCATGAAAAAATAGGGAGGTCCCGCTTGCGTCACACCTGCGGGAAGAAGGTTCCGCTTGCGTCACGCCTGTGGGAAGAAGGTGAAAAAAAGTGTCTAATAATTTGAAAATTCGGTATTTTTAAGTATGTTTTAAGGTAATCTTAAGGAAGAGAAACCAATCATTCATTCTCAACGAATGGAATAGAAAGAAAAAGGAGGTCAAAAGGCAGAAGAAAAGATTAGTTCGTCAAAAGGTTTGATCGTTTATTTGTCAAAAAAGTAGTTTGAAATTTTTTAGTGTGCATTTGCACGAAAACAACACCCCAAAAAGGAGTAAAAACAATGGCCATTACCAACAATCTCGACACCTATCTCAGCTATCTGCCGACGACGGATCCCGTGAACTACAACACCCCGTTCCCGGGCACCTACAACAAAGTCCTCCACCTCGACGACGTTTATCTCGCGCTGATCATCGCCGCCCAGAATACGGAACACCGCGTTGAAAACTCCCTCGAAAACTACATCGCGAACCCCGACGTCCAGGCCAACCTCCAGCAGCTCCAGTACGATCTGCAGGCCTGGAACCTGGCTCTGACCACGTCCACCAACATGCAGAAGAACATGTCCGACGCTTTGAAGAGCATCGTCTCCAACTTGCGCTAATTGACCATGTTCGACTTATCCACAGAAGAAGCACAGCTGTTGCTGGAAACGGGCCTCATGGCCATTGGTCAGAATCGCTTCACAAGTGCGATGAAGATTCTGATGGCCTTGGAGCAATATCGTTCCGGACATGAGTCTCTGGACGTCGCGAAAGTGATTCTGTGCCTCTCGCAATTCCAGGGCAAGATCGCCCTGGAATTTCTGGATAACGAAGCATTGCCTCGGCATCCGGATAGCCGGATGCTGAAGGCGTTTCGTTGCATGGCCTTGATCCAGTTGAAGCGCGGCGAAGAAGCCAGACCCGTTCTCTGGGAATTGCAGAATGGTGACGATAACGCCGCCAATCTGGCGAAAGGCATGTTGGAAAACTTGTAAGGTGTGCCGGCGGCGTCTCGCCGTCGGGAATTCCTTGTCCAGTATCGACGGCAGAAGCCGTCGGGAAAAACTTAAATCTTAACCAAATCCCATGAGTGATTTCATCGTAGAAGCAATTCAGGCGGCCATGAAGGCCTCGGCGACACAGGCGGCGGAAACCGTCCAAGTCGCTAATCCACCAGATGCCGCAGCCGTTGAGAAATTCAACGAAATCATGGCGACAGCAGACATCCGCCCGGAAAACCAGATCGTGCAGGAACCAACCCCTACGCGAGTTCCGTTTGCGGATCGCATCGGCGAGGCGTTCCATGCGGCGGAAGCACGTCAGTTCGAGACATACGGCAAGCTCAACGAGATCGTGGATAAAAGCAAAACCGGTACGTTGACGTTGACTGAACTGATGGAAATGCAGTATCAGGTCGCCAATCTGTCCATACAGCAGGAACTGGTCGCCAAAGTCATCGATCGCGGCAGCCAGGCCATCCAGACATTGTTCAAAAATCAGTAATCTTCACAGTCCCCTACCATGAAACAACTAGCGAAATCGTTGTCAATCTTGACCTTCATCCTGCTGCTTTGCGGCTGTGACGAGACGGTTGTCCTGTTCAACTCTTTGGACGAGCGGCAGGCCAATCCCATCATGGCGGCTCTTCAGGAAAATCATATCTCCTGCCAGAAGCAGGAAGGGGATGAAAATACTTGGAAACTCGTGGTCAAGCAAAGCGATTTCGCAAAAGCTGTGGAGATTTGCCAGCAGAGCGGAATGCCACAGCAAATCTACCAAGGTGTCGGCGACGTCTTCAAGAAAACCGGTATGGTCTCTTCTCCCACGGAAGAACGAATCCGTTTCATGGACGCCCTAGCACAGGATCTTTCACGCACAATTTCCGAAATCGACGGCGTGATTTCGGCCCGTGTCCACATTGTCCTGCCGAACAATGACCCGTTCGCGAAGAACGCCCTTCCCTCTTCCGCCGCCGTCGCCATCCGCTACCGCAGCGACTGTGATCTGGAAGACCACATCCCTGAAATCAAGAATCTCGTCATGAACGCCATTGAAGGCGTGGACTACGACAAAATCACCGTCACGCTCTTCAAAGTCATCGTCGCCCCGAAGGACGCCATCACGGGACAGTCTGCGTCCTCTCCGAAGATCAGTGACGACATGATGCGCATTCTTGTGACGGCCAACGCCTCTCTGGCTGTGCTTTTGGCCGTCGTCCTCGTTCTTGTCATCATGCGTCTCATTTTGGGCAAACGTCATAACGAGACGCCTAAAACGACGGCTAAGTAATGACAGAACAGGAACATACCGATTTTACGCGTCTGCAGCTGCAATTTCTCGGCAACCCGCTGGATTTTGCGGATGGCGGACGCGTGGCGGAACTGCTCAAGCCGTTCAACGCGGACAGCGTAAAACCATGTGCGCAGGCTTGGCTTCGGCTTCAGTCATGGGCCGAACAGCAATGGCAGGTTCCGCCAGAAACATTTGATTTTCAATCACATCCGCTTGGCCGTTATCTGCTCATGCCAATTGAGCAGACACGCCGCATGGCGGAATGGTTGGGAACACTGGCGTATTATCCAATCATACGCGTCACGCTGAAAGGCGAAATACTGAACGAGCTTAAACACGAACTGCCGAACTGCTATCCGGATGTCCTCCGTCACGCAAGAGCCTTCCAGCGGTGGCAGACGTCGCTGAGCGCGTCAGTTACTGATAAGACATTGTCGCCTCGCAACATCCGTCGCCAAGGGTTCGGATTGTTGTTGACGATGTTCGTATCCATTCCTTCCGGCATCATCCGCCGTTGGAAACTACGGTTTCCAGCCTCGGAAATCGATGATGTTGAACCAGTTGCATGGCCCGCTGACGCGGAAGCGGACAGCCTGCTTCTAGAAGAACTGAACCACCGTGGTTTGTTGGGCGTTTAATATATGCTGATTATCAGACAGGGAAATCTACAGATTGAAACGACGGGGCGTCTCGTGAAACGCGCCGAGGCGCAATCCATTGCGGAAGCGATGGATGTGCTATCCGCCGCCCAAAAAGAAGCGGAAGATATCCGCCAAAAAGCCCAAGAAGAGTTCGCGGCGCAACGCAAGCTCGGTTATGAAAAAGGACTGGAGGATGGCAAGGAAGAAATCGCCATCCAGAAACTGGAACAGGTCGAAAAGTCCATTGACTATCTGGGCTCGATGGAAAACAAAATCGTCGAAATCGTCCTTACGGCGTTGAAGAAATGCGTGGCAGAGATTGGCGACCGAGAGCTAATGGTGCAGGTCGTTCAGAAGGCCATGCAGGCCGTCGTCCGCAACCAGCAGCAGATCGCCTTGAAGGTCAGTCCAGAAATGCTTCCGACCGTCAAAGAACGCCTCAACGAAATTCTTTCTAAGTTCCCTGGCGTCAATTACATCAATCTCATGGATGATTCGCACCTCAAGGGCGTCTCTTGCGTCATTGAGACGGACGCCGGAAACGTGGAAGCTTCGTTGGATAACCAGCTCGCCGCGATTGAGAAGACGTTGCGTAAATGCTTTAACCAATAGTACATGAACAAGTCAAGCCGATTTGATTATATAACGAACACGCTGATGCAAGCGCTTGACGACGTGCAGCCTTACGAAGTAAAAGGCAAGGTACTGCAGGTCATCGGGACGATTGTGCACGCCAGCGTGCCCGGCGTGAAAGTCGGCGAAATCTGCATCCTGCGCAATTCGTGGGAAGATTTGGAGATTCTCGCGGAAGTCGTCGGTTTCGCGAAAGGCGAAGTGTTGTTGACCGCCCTCGGCCAGATGCAAGGCATCTCGACGTTGACGGAAGTCATTCCGACTCATCGTGTTCACCGCGTTGGCGTCGGCCCGGATCTGCTCGGCCATGTAGTCGATGGCCTTGGACGGCCCATCGACACGGATACGAAAGGCGTTTTCTATCCGGAAACGTACTATCCTGTCTTCGCCGATCCGCCTAACCCGTTGGAACGCAGAGTCATCAAGGATCCGCTACCATTGGGCGTCCGCGCTATCGATAGCATGCTGACGTGCGGCGAAGGGCAACGTCTCGGCATTTTCGCGGCCGCTGGTGGCGGCAAAAGTACGCTCATGGCACAGATTGTTCGTAATACGGAAGCGGAAGTCACAGTGCTCGCGCTCATCGGTGAACGTGGCCGCGAAGTCCGCGAGTTCATCGAACGCGATTTAGGCGAAGAAGGCATGCGCAAATCCGTCGTTGTCTGTTCTACATCAGATCGTTCCAGCATGGAACGCCTCAAATCCGCTTATGTCGCGACAGCCATTGCGGAATATTTCCGTGACAAAGGCAAGAAAGTCTTGTTGCTCATGGACTCTGTGACGCGATTCGGTCGTGCACAGCGTGAAATCGGTCTCGCCGCTGGCGAACCACCAACGCGACGTGGCTTTCCGCCGTCTGTCTTCTCCGAACTGCCAAAACTCATGGAACGCGCAGGAAATTCCGCCAAAGGTTCCATTACGGCTCTCTATACGGTTCTCGTCGAAGGCGATGACATGACAGAACCGATCGCCGATGAAACGCGCTCCATTTTGGATGGTCATATCATTCTCTCCCGCAAACTAGCACAGAAGAACCACTATCCCGCCATCGACGTTATGGCCTCCGTCTCGCGATGCATGCCTGCGATTGTGACAAAGGAGCATTCCGAGGCCGCCGGCAGGCTACGCAAGCTACTTGCGAAATACGCGGAAATCGAAATGCTTTTGCAAATTGGCGAATACAAGCAAGGCAGTGATGCCGAAGCTGATGAAGCAATCGCTAAGAATAAGCAAATCAACGATTTCCTTCGTCAAGGCCTTTTTGAGAAAGTACCGTATGAAGATACGTTAAACAAGTTAATGGCTGTTGTGCGATAATGGCGAAATACGTTCTAGACAAGTTGCTGGACATCCGCAAAAAGCGTGAGGATGAACTGACGCAGCAGTTGGCGAAAGCGCGAAGCGATCTGCAGATCGCCGAAGAGCAATGCGAAGAAGCCAAACGAAATCTGGACGATTTCGTCGCGGACATGCCAGAAAAAAAGGCACGGCTGTACGCGACGGTCATGAACATAGTCGTCAAGCGTGAGCAGCTTGACAAGCTGAAGGAGGCTTTGGCGGATTTGGAGAGGCAGAAACTTGCTCTGGCTGAAAAGTTGGAACAAGCTAGACTGCAAGTGGAAGAAGCTCGTCAGACGCTTGAGCAAACGCAGAAGAATCTGTTGCTTGCGACAAAGAACACGATGAAGCTCGACAATCATAAGGATGCGTGGCTCCAAGAGGAGAAGCGCATCGAAACGGAAAATGAAGAAAAAGAACTGGAAGATTTGCATAGCAAGGTCTCTCCAGTGAGTGATGATGATGATTCACTTTGATATGGACATATCAGGCATTGATTTGCAGAGTTTTTCTGCAGATGCAATACCGTTTTGCCTACAGCCGGAAGAGGCTTCTGCCTCTCCCGCGCAGGTGGCTTTGTTCACATCAATGATGCAGGAAGCCATGGCAACCACGGACAAACTGTTGTCTTCCATGGCGCATACACCAACTAGAAATCTAGAAAATCTCATATCTCTAGCCACGTCACAGCCTGACATCGTCACACCGCAACAAGCGGCCACTGTCACACAAAAGCCACAGATAACCACTGTGGAACAGATTCCTTTGCAACAGCCACAGTCTGCAATCACTGTAGCAAAACCACAAGTGTTTGCGCCATATGTAGTTGCTAGTAAAATGGTCATGCCGCAACAAGCCATGGCTACACCGCAACAGGCTGAAGTTACAGCACAGCAAACGGCTGTGGCTATGCCTACGATAACCATTTCAGCGCAGATTCCTGCGCAACAGCCACAGGCAACAGTCACCATAGCCAAACCACAGTATGCCATACCGCAGGCTTCAATTATAAATTCAGAAAAACTAGAACCGTTTGGATCTCTTGAATCCCTTGAATCTCTTGAATTAAAAGCTTCTACGGCTACGCCGCAGCATACGGCCGCGGCCACACCGATGCCTGTGATAACTATTACGGCGCAGATTCCTGCGTCGCAACCACAGGTCACAGCTTCCATAGCCAAACCACAGCCTATTATACCGCAAGCCATTGTTAGAAATCTAGAATCTCTTGAACCGCAAGAAAATCTAGAGCCGCTAGCAAGCCAAAGCTCTGTGGTGGCTCCTAAAGAAACCATCACTGCAGTGCCTCTTATGGCTACGCTTATGCCTGCGGAAAACACTACACCTCTGCCGTTTGCGTCTATGGCAAAGCCTGCGGAAAGCCCCACGCCATTACAAGCCACAGCTACTCCAATACCCGCAGAAGCCACTGCGGCGCAGACTCCTGCGCCGCAACCACAGGCCACAAATACCATAGCCAAACAACCTGCCATGTCGCAAGCCATGGCTGAAAATCTAGAAAATCTAAAACCGCTAGAAAATCTTGCCACGCCGTTGCAAACGGCCACGGCCACGCCTGCGGAAACTATTGTGGCGCAGATTTCTGCGCCGCAGCCACAGGCCACAGATACCATAGCCAAACCGCAGCCTGCCATACCACAAGCCATTTCTAGAAATCTAGAAAATTTAAAATCTCTTGAATCCCTTGAATCCTTTGAATCTCTTGAATTCAAAGCTTTCACAGTAGTGCCAAAGCAAACTACCACGGTTACGGCTGCGCCTACGCAAACTGTTGCGGCGCAGATTCCTGCGCCACAACAACAAGCCACAGATACCATAGCCAAACCGCAGCTTACTATACCGCAAGCCACTGCGGCGCAAGTCTCTGCGCCGCAACCACAGGCCACAGATACCATAGCCAAACCGCAACCTGCCATACTGCAAGCCATGGCTGAAAATCTAGAAAATCTAGAACCGCTAGTAATTCTAGAAAATCTTGCCACGCCGTTGCAAACGGCCACGGCCACGCCTGCGGAAACTGTTGCGGCGCAGATTCCTGCGCCACAACCGCAGGCTACAGCTTCCACCACTAAACTACAGCCTGCTATACCGCAAGCTACTGCTAGAACTCTAGAAAATCTAGAACCGCTAGAAAATCCAGAAAATCTTGCCACACCGCTTCAAACGGCCATGGTTATGGCTGCGCCTACGCAAACTGTTGCGGCGCAAATCTCTGCGCCGCAACCGCAGGCTACAGCTTCCACCACTAAACCACAGCCTGCTATACCGCAAGCTACTGCTAGAACTCTAGAAAATCTAGAACCGCTAGAAATTCTTGCCACGCCGTTTCAAAAGGCCACGCCTACACTTATGCCTGCAGAAACTACTGTGGCGCAGATCCCTGCGCCACAACAGCAGGCCACAGATACCATAGCCAAAACACAGCCTGCTATACCGCAAGCCACGGCTGGAAATCTAGAAAATCTAGAACCGCTAGAAATTCTAGAGCCCCTAGCCAGCCAAAGCTCTGCAGTGGCACCAAAACAAACCACTATTGCAATGCCTCTCACGGCTATGGCAAAGCTTGCGGAAAGCCCCGCGCCATTACAAACCACGGCTATTCCAATACCTGCAGAAGCCAATGCGACGCAAATCTCTGCGCCGCAACAGCAGGCCACAAATACCATAGCCAAACAACCACCTGCCATGCCGCAAGCCACAGCTAGAAATCTAGAAAATCTAACCACGGCACAGCCTGCCATAGCCATGCCGTTGCAAATGGCCACGGCTACGCCTATGGATACCATAACGGCACAGAATCTTGTGCCGCAGCAACAACTTGCAAGCACTGTAGCAGAACCACAGACTCCTATACCACAGACAGTCACTAGGAATCTAAAATCTATGGAACCGCTAGCTGTGCCGCAACAAGCTGAAGCTGTACCACAGCATGCCATAGACACGCCACAACCTGCCATAACCACACCGTTGCAAACGGCTACGGCTATGCCTATGCCTGCGGAATCCATTACAGCGCAGAATCCTATGCCGCAGGCACAAACTGTAGCAACATCTGCTAAACCACAACCCCCTGTGCCGCAAGTCTTTGTTAGAAATCTAGCATCTCTAGAACCACTAGAAAATCCAGAGCTGCTAGAAAACCAAGTCTCTACGGTGGTGCCCAAAGAAACCACCACTGCAGTGCCTCTCATGGCTACGGCAAAACCTGCGGAAACCACTACGCTTCTGCCGTTTACACCTATAACAAAGCCTGTGGAAAGCCCTACGCCATTACAGCCTACGGCTACTGCAACACTAGCAGAAGCTACTGCAGCGCAGACTCCTACGCCGCAACCACAGGCTACAGCTACCATAGCTAAACCGCAGCCTGCTACACCGCAAGCCACGGCTAGAAATCTAGATAATCTAGAATCTCTTAGATCTCTTAGATCTCATGAATCCCTTGAATTCAAAGCTTATACGGCTGTGCCAAAGCAAACTGCCACGACTTCTCCAAAACTCGCAAAAGTCACTGCGGCGCAGATCCCTGCGCCGCAACAACAGTCCACAGCTACTATCGCCAAACCACAACCTGCCATACTGCAGGCCCCTACTGGAAATCTAGAAAATCTAGAATCTCTAGAGCCTCTAGCTAGCCTAAGCCCCATGGCTACTGCAACACCCGCAGAAGCCACTGCGTCGCAAATCTCTGCACCGCAACAGCAGCCCACAGCTACCACCGCCAAACCGCAGCCTGCCATACCGCAGGCCATAACTGGAAATCTAGAAGTTCTAGAAAATCTAGAACCGCTAGAAAATCTAGAGCCGCTAGCCAGCCAAAACTCTACGGTGGTACCAAAAGAAACCACCTCCACAGTACCCTTTATGGCTATGCCAAAGTCTGTGAAAAACGCTATGCCTCTGCCGTTTACACCTACAGCAAAGCCAGCGGACCCCCCTGTGCCGTTACAAGCCACGGCCACTCCAATACCCACAGAGACCACTACGGCGCAGATTCCTGCTCCGCAACCGCAGGCCACAGCTACTATCGCCAAACCACAACCTGCCATACCGCAGGCCATAACTGGAAATCTAGAAAATCTTAAATCTCTTGAATCTCTTGAATCCTTTGAATTCAAAGCTTCTACGGCTGTGCCAAAGCAAACGGCCACGGCTACTCCAATACCCACAGAGACCACTACGGCGCAGATTCCTGCGCCACAGGTCATGGCCACGACCTTCGCAGAGCCACAACCTATCATGGCAAAAGTACCTGCCATCATTCTGGCCTCTCCTACTTCCTTAGAAGCATTGAAAACTCCAGACGCTATAGCCTCTACGGTTATACCAAATGCGGTAGTCACGACCACGGCAATGGCCATACCGACGGAAGGCACCACGCCAATGCATGTTGCAAATGCTCCAAAGCAATCGCAAACCACTGCAACACAAGGAACTGCGCCACAGACCATAGCCACGGCCTTCACAAAGCCGCAGCCTATCATGGTAAAAGCACCTGCCATCATTCTGGCCTCTCCTACTTCCTTAGAATCTTCAGTCGCCACGATGACACCAATAGCGACAGCCACAATGAAGTCTGTGGAATATACGGCTCCAATGCCGGTTTCGGTTGATGCAAAATCAGCCGAAAATGCTGAACCGATACATATTACAGTTGCTTCCACGACAGTGGAGACACCTATACTACAGTTACAAACAACAGGCATTGCTAATTACGCTATATCCATACAGGTTATGGTGAAGTCTGAACAACCACAAGTTGTTGTAGTACAGAATACTGCGCCACAGTTAGAAGCTAAAGTTGTTATAGCTCAACCGCAACCATTTATACCACAGGATTCTTCTAGAACTTTAGAAACTCTAGAGACTCTAGAATCGCTAGAAAATCTAGCCACGCCACATCAAACGGCCACGGCTACGTCTATGCCCGCAGAAGCCACGGCTACGCATATCCCTGCGCCGCAACCGCAAGCCACAGCTACCATAGCCAAACCACTGCCTGCCATACTGCAAGCTACTGCTGGAAATCTAAAATCTCATGAATCCTTTGAATCTCTTGAATCCCTTGAATTCAAAGCTTCTACAATAGCGCCAAAAGAAACTACAGCTACAGTGCCTCTTATGACTACGGCAAAGCCAGTAGAAAACACTACGCCTCTGCCGTTTACGCCTATAGCAAAGCCTGCGGAAAGCCCTGTACCATTACAGCCTACGGCCACCCCAGTGCCCGCAGAGACCACTGTGGCGCAGTCAACTGCGCCACAGACCATGTCCACGGCCTTTGTAAAGCCGCAACCTTCTATACCGCAAGCCTCTGCTAGAAATCTAGAAAATCTAGAAGCTCTATCCAGACAAAGTTCTATTACGGTAGCGCCAAAAGAAATTACTGTTACAGTGCCTCTTATGACTACGGCAAAGCCAGTAGAAAACACTACGCCTCTGCCGTTTACGCCTATAGCAAAGCCTACGGAAAGCCCTGTGCCATTGCCTACGGCTATTCCAATGCCCGCAGAAGCCACTGTGGCGCAGATTCCTGCGCCACAGATCATGGCCACAGCCTTTGCAGAGCCACAGCCTTCAATACTGCAAGCCACTGCAGGAAATCTAAAATCTCATGAATCCTTTGAATCTCTTGAATCCTTTGAATTCAAAGCTTCTACGGCCATGCCAAAGCAAACGGCCACGGCTACGCCTTTGCCTGTAGAAGCCACTGCGGCGCAGATTCATGCGCCACAACTGCAGGCCACAGCTACCGTTGCCAAATCACAGGCTACCATACCGCAAGCTACTACTAGAAATCTAGAAGCTCTAGAACCGCTAGAAATTCTAGAACCGCTAGAGTCTCTAGCTAGCCAAAGCTCTATGGCGGTACCCAAAGAAACCACTACTACAGTACCCTTTATGACTACGGCAAACCCCGCGGAAACCGCTATACCTTTGCCGTTTATGCCTATAGCAAAGCCTGCGGAAAGCCCTGTACCATTACAGCCTACGGCTACTCAAATGCCAGCAGAAAACATTGCGGTGCAGATTCCTACGCCACAGACAGAAACTAAAGTTGCCACCGCAACAACACAGCCTACGATACCGCACGCCCCCGCTAAAAATCTAGAATCTCTTGAATCCTTTGAATCTCTTGAATCCCTTGAATTCAAAGCTTCTACAGTAGCGCCAAAGCAAACGACTACGGCTTCTGCAACACCAGCAGAACCTACTGTGGTTCATCCTTCTATACCACAACCAAAAGCCGCGGCCATCATTGCAGAGCAACCTACCACTATGGCACAGGCTCCTTCAAGGAATGCATCCGCCGCTAACCAAGCCTCCACGGCTACTTCAAAACCTGCGGAATACACTGTGGCGCAACAGTCTGCGCAGCAGCATAAAACCACAAACACAATTGCAAAGCCACAGTCTTTCGCGCCACATATATCCTCCAAACATTCGGAATCGATGGAAACCGCCATTCCCATGGCAGCACCTTCAGTTCCGCAAAATGCCATCCCCCAAGCCACTACGTTGGATATGCCTGCTATCACGCCGGCAACCATCACCAAATTGGCTCTGACACCTTCCGAAATACTTGCTTCCGCACTCAACGAATTAACCTCTGCCATCATGGTCAATATCGACGATGCAGGTCATATGAATGAAATACGTCTCGTTCTCAAACCAGACGTACTGGATGGAACGACCATCCTCCTAAAGTGTGATCAAACGCAAGTGTCCGTAACCTTCTTCCCAGGCATGGAAAGTGCTGAACAGCTCCTGCTGGCGAATCAAGGCCGCATCGCCGAAACATTGGCCGCCACTGGCCATTTGCCTGTACAAGTTTCCATCATCAATTCGGAAGGCCGTCGTCAAATCCGAAAAAGCGTCGCTTGAAATTGCATAGAAAACCATGACTCCAAACGAACTGCTAACAACTTGGTTGGGTGATATTTCCATCACCTCTGAAGCAATCTTGAAATCCCCTGGTTTGCAAGTCCCAACGACTTGGGGACGTCAACAGGCTTTCATTAATTTCTCCAAGTCGAGCCCCGATATCGTCTTCGCCGTCCAATTGCAAATCAATGACCAGACGGCCTATCTCGGATTGTCCAAATCAGCTGAATGCAATGATTTATCATTACTTGCCGCCAATCTCCGCACATCCCCGAAGGAAGTGCTTCTAGCTGTTTTTGAGGCGCAAATACAATATACATTAGCCGCCCTGTCGCAGCCCATCGGTGTCTCCCTGAAAATCGTCGATATTGTGCCAACCGACGGCGACATTTGGAGCTCCGCCCTCCCGTTCACGCTGGCAACAATCGAAAAACAAGCCCTGATCGCCAGCGGCCTGCTGGCCATGCCGCAGTCGTTGTTGGAAAAATATGCTTTGCTGGACTATGTCTCCCCGCTAGACGCCTCCATCGTTTCAGACACACCGCGAAAAGGCACCGCCATCATCGCGCATTTTCCTCTGGAACAACAAGATGCGATGCTTGAGGCAGGTGACTATCTGTTGCTTCCGGAAATCAAAATGGACCAATATCCATGGCCAGTCGTTCTCCTTTTGGACAACGGCATCGCCCTCACGGCGGAACTCACCGACAACCAAACGCTCCAGTTGAAAGGCGTTCTCGACGAATGCCCTGTCCAGCCGGACGAATTGGCCGTCTCGTTCGGCGACGTCTCTCTCCGTTACACGGATTTGCTTGACTTGTTCTCCGGCAAGACAGCTTCCCTGCCGATTTCAGCCTCCCCATCCGTCCTGAAAAATGGACAAATCGCCGCCAGAGGCCATATTACTACTTTCTACGACAACACCGCTTTTGAAATCGAAGCCTAGGAAACACACATGCTCGGAGCAGATCCATTCTCATTGATCATCCTGCTGGTCGGCCTCAGCCTGCTGCCGTTTGTGGCGATGATCACGACGTCATATCTGAAGATTGTCGTCGTCATGTCCTTGATTCGCAACGCGATGGGTATCCAGTCCATCCCGCCGAACATGGTCCTCAATGGCATGGCGCTCATCATCTCCTTGTATATCATGGCGCCGACCGTCGAAAAAACATGGACCAGCATGGAGACAGCATTCGCCGAAAACGCGAAGGCGGAGGAAAAACGCCCCAACAGCGCCATCATCTTCGAATCGGCCGAACCATTCAAGGTCTTTCTCAAACATCATGCCAGTGCACGCCATGTGAAATTTTTTGTCCGTTCGGCAGAAAGCCTCTGGCAGACAAATCCGGACGAACCGGTCGTCGTCGATGAAAACAGTTTCTTCATTCTCATCCCCGCTTTCGCCGTCTCCGAACTTACAAAAGCCTTCCAGATAGGCTTTTTGATATACCTCCCGTTCATCGCCATTGACATCATCGTCTCCAATGTCCTGCTCGCCATGGGTATGATGATGGTCTCCCCCATGACAATCTCCCTCCCCTTCAAACTGCTGTTGTTCGTTTTGGTGGACGGATGGACGAAACTTATCCAAGGCTTGATTCTAAGCTACACGCTGTAAGGAGGTTACCATGGATCAAGCTGAAATTCTCGATTACGCCGTTAAGACGCTCATCATCATTCTGGAGCTATCCATGCTACCGATTGTCGTCGCGACGGTTATCGGTATTCTCGTAAGCCTTATCCAGGCATTGACGCAGATTCAGGAGCAGACGCTTTCATTCGCCATCAAACTCATCGCCATTAGCGGTACGCTTCTGCTGGCCGCGCAATGGATGGGTGGCGAAATGATCCGTTTCACACAGAACATTCTGGAGCGCTTCCCCGCCATCACAAAATAACCATATTACACAGTAGGAAACATCATGGAAATTATCGACAAATCAGCTCTCTTTAAAATCGGCTATGGCCTTTACGTTATAACAATGAATGACGGAACTCGCGACAACGGAATGATTTGCAATGCCGTCATGCAGGTGACGAACGAACCATTACAGGTCGCCGTCGCCATCAACAAAGCAAACTATTCCCATGACGTCATCCATAAGAACGGCATCATGAACGTCAACGTCCTTTCGGAAGCCGCGCCATTCTCCGTCTTCCAGAATTTCGGTTTCCGTAGCGGTCGCGACAACGACAAATTCGAAGACGTCCCCTTCACACGCTCCGCTAACGGCCTCCCTGTCCTCTCCCACGACTGCAACGCCTTCTATTCACTGAAGGTCGAAAACTACATCGATCTCGGCACTCATGGCCTTTTCATCTGCAGCGTGACGGAAGCCCAGACGCTTTCCGACATCGAGACGATGACTTACAACTATTATCAGGCCAACGTCAAGCCGAAGAAACCCGCCACCAAGAAGAAAGGCTGGATATGCAAAATCTGCGGCTATGTCTATGAAGGCGATGAACTTCCGCCCGATTTTATCTGCCCGCTCTGCAAACATCCCGCATCCGATTTCGAACGGCTAGACGACACGTCCACCGCTCCTTCCCCTGCTCCGCAGGCCGCCGTTGAAGCGTCGGAATCAGACGATCCGAAGATGCAGAAATACGTTTGCGACATCTGCACTGCCATCTATGATCCCGCCGTCGGCGATCCCGAACACGGCATTCCCGCTGGAACGCCTTTCGAAGATCTGCCCGACACATGGGTCTGTCCGATTTGCGGCGTCAGCAAAGACAATTTCAAGCCTGTCAAAAAGGTGAAAAAAGTTAGCGATCCCGCCACGCAGAAATACGTCTGCAAGATCTGCACGGCTGTCTATGATCCCGTCGTCGGCGATCCCGCGCACGGTATTCCCGCAGGAACACCTTTCGAAGACATTCCCGACACATGGGTCTGCCCCATCTGCGGTGTGACAAAAGACAACTTCAAACCGCTTGAAGAGTAACGACGGCGTTCCGCCGTCGGAGCTGAAAGCTTAAAGCCCAAAGCTTAAAGCAAAATCAATCTCATCAAAAAGCCTTGCCGTCAATCACTAACGGCAAGGTTTTTTTGTTTATATGACTATTCTTCCCAAAAACACTCCCGCGAAGCGCTAAGTTCCTGCCTTACAATAATTATGAATTATGAATTATGAATTATGAATTGTAAAAGGCAAGACCGTAGGTCTTCGACTGTTCGTGCTGTATATTCCGGCTTCGCCTCTGCAATCGCGTCGTTCTCGCCATAACCGTATAAAACAGCGCAAGCAGGCAGGCCGTTTTCATGGGCGCCCAAAACATCCAAAGCATGGTCGCCAACCACGATCGTGTTCTCTCCACTCGCCTCTGAACAAACATCCAACGCATTGCGGATGATGATTGGTTTCAAGCTTGATTTCTCATCCATCGTCGCCCCACAAACAGCATGGAAATATTTCGCCATATCGAAATGCTCCAGAATGCGTGTCACAAAAAGATGTGGCTTACTGGATGTCACAACTAACTTGCAACCAAGTCTATGCAATTCCGACAATAATTCAATCATGCCTGTATACGGCGTGTTTTCAAAGATGCCTTTTTCACGAAAATATTCACGGAATAATGTAATGCCTTTTTGCGACTGCTCTTCCGTGAAACCATAGCATTTTGCATACGAATAGGACAACGGCGGACCAATGAACGGATACAGTTCACGACGGTCCGTTACGTTGATGCCGAAATGCCGCAACGCATACATGACGGAATTCGTGATGCCTTCGGCTGGATCCGTCAGCGTCCCGTCTAAATCAAAAAATACATATCGCTTACTTTCCATGTCTCAGTA
>JAEEGH010012270.1_pt1 | contig 19270 bp, 18 predicted proteins | sample 9134181 | NCBI WGS metagenome assembly JAEEGH01 (sample SAMN16246544, study PRJNA631951) | gut metagenome | biome: gut microbiome; feature: rumen; material: DP-attached | host: Bos | place: Iran: Karaj | collected 2018-10 | reverse complement strand
GAAATAATGGAGACATTAAAAGGAAAGAAACTTCTCTTTCTTGGTGGATCTGCCATAATGGCAGATCCAGTGATACAAGCAAAAAAGATGGGAATATACACCATTGTTACAGATTTGCATGATATGGAGAAAGCCCCAGCCAAGCGTGTTGCCGATGAATATTGGGATATCAGCCTCATGGATGATGAAAAGTTGGTTCCGCTCATCAAGGAACGGAAAATCGATGGCATTTTGACGGGATTCACTGATGCCTTCCTTTTGCCTTACCAGCATTTATGCGAGTTGACAGAACTTCCTTGCTATGGTACGAAAGAAACATTTGAAATCACCAAGGACAAGGCCAAGTTCAAGCAACTGTGCCGTGACAATGGCGTTCCTATCATTCCCGAGTATGATTTGGCATCCTTTGACCCTTCTGTCATTACTGATGGCAACAAGGTGATTGTCAAGCCTGTTGATAATAGTGGGTCCAATGGAGTGATTCTTTGTGAAAAGCCAAAGGACTTTGAGAAGTGCTTGGAATTCGCCCTTTCTTTCTCCGCAAAGAAAAAGGTCATAATAGAGAAATATATGGAAATGGATTCCATATCCCTTTCCTATACCATACAGGATGGAGTCGTCTCTCTTTCTACCACAGACGACAGGTATGTCCATAAGGGTCAAAGGGGAGGATCGGTAACATGCATGGGGCTATATCCCTCCAAATACACGGATGCATACATCGAAAAAATCGACCCGAAAGTTCGGAAAATGTATGAGAGTGCAGGATTGAAAAATGGTGTCTTGGCACTGCAGTTCTTTACCAACGGAAAGGAATTTTATGTCATGGAAATGGGCTTTCGTTTGTCTGGCGGACAGCATTATACCTACACCAAATGGGAAAATAACATAAGTGCCTTGGAACAGCTCATCCATTTTGCGCTCACGGGAAGAATGGCTGACTTTAATATTGCTGAAAAAGACAACCCCCGCTTCCGCAACACCTATTGTCATCTCTTCATTTTGGGACGTGAGGGGAAGAAAATTGCCAAAATCGAAGGATATGAATTTTTGACATCGCTGCCAGAGGTTCAGCGTGTGGATTTGATGAAAAATGTGGGTGACACCATAGGAAAAGATGGCACTACCTCTCAAAAAATGGCAGGCTTGCATTTGAAAGTAAGAGATATTGCCCATCTTGCCGAACTGATGTGTCAGATACAACAGAATTTCCATGTGCTGGACGAGTCAGGAAACGAACTTGTATTGGAATTAGGAAAATAAAATCTTTTTATCACGCATTTGCAAATCATAAGAATTTGTGCGAACAATCATCAATAAAAGAGTTCTATCATAAGATGAAAGAGACAAGAGATTATTTGAGCATGATTGGCATGCCTTCATCCGACCTCTACAGCCTCCCCACGTCGGAGAAACGTTTCGATGATGGTGCCCAATATCGTTTTGAGGTGCCAGGCATCCAGGGCCCTGGCCCAATGAAAGCATTGTTAGAAGCGTTGGACAGTTACGGCATTCAGATTCACCGTGTCACTCAGACTCAGGGCATCATGCGCTTGCTCGACAGTGAGATTGAGAAGATGCTTGAGTATGCACACAAATGGAATGTGGAACTATTGTTGGCTACAGGTCCTCGTGCAACCATTGATACCAGTGCCAGCGTGAACACTCCTGAAGGAATGCGAATGGGGTATCGGCTCAGAGGGCAGGAGCAGGTCGTCCGTGCCGTGGAGGACATCAAACGTGCCGCTAAGATTGGTGTGCGTTCCTTTATGGTGTATGATGAGGGCCAGCTATGGCTGATGAACCAGATGCGTCGTGACGGGTTCCTGCCTGCTGATGTGAAGTTCAAAGTGTCGGCCCATACTGGTCATGGTAATCCCTGTTCTGCTAAGATGTTACAGGAGATTGGAGCCAACTCTTTCAACCCTGTACGTGACATTCAGCTACAGATGCTCTCTGCTATCCGTGCAGCTATTGACATACCCATTGATATCCACACAGAGAATCCAAAGTCAACGGGTGGCTTTATCCGTCATTATGAGGTGCCTGAGTTTATTCGTGTGGCAGCCCCTATCTACCTGAAGACTGGCGGTAGCGTGGCTGCAACGCATAGCTGGGACACCACAGAGGCCGATGCAAAGAAGCGTGCCAAGCAGGTAGCCTTGGTAAAGAGGGTGATTGACACATATTATCCAGAAGCTATTGTTTCACCGAAACTCTAAAAATTTTGGTTGTTGGCTATTGACTGTTGGCTGCCAATGGACCACGGACAAACACTAAAGAAAAGATAATAAATGCAACACCATCAGTATAATCCGAGCTATAAGTTTGTGAAGGAACCTGTGGACTTCAACAAGTATACAGAGCGTTCGTTGCTTCAGTATTGTCTCGGTGCCACCATGTATATGCCAGGCACCAAAAATTTTGCTCAGGCAGTTATAGACAAGAAGTATTCTGGCCTCACTTCCATGGTGATGTGTTTTGAAGATGCTTGCCCAGAAGATGATGTGCCGGCGGCTGAACAGAACAGTATCCATGTTCTGGATACGCTCAAAGAGGCTGAGAACAGTGGGAAATTGAAGTATGAGGATATTCCCTTACTTTTCTTCCGTGTTCGAAACCCAGAGCAATTCTTCCATTTCAGCAGTTTATTGCAGAAAGAGCATATACGTTATATAACTGGTTTCAACTTTCCGAAGTTTAACGGTATAAATGGAGGGAATTATTTGAGTCACTTGGTAGAACTCAATAACAAGTTTGGTGAGATAATTTATGGTATGCCAATTATTGAGGATTCACGAGTGGCTTACAAGGAAACACGGATGTCGGAACTGATGGCTATCAAGAATATCTGTGACAACCATAAGAATTTGATTCTCAATGTGCGTGTAGGTGGTACGGACTTCTCCAGTTGCTTTGGCGTCCGCCGTGGTGTCAATTACACCATTTATGATATTTTGACTGTGAGCAATTGTCTGATGGATATTCTCAATGTCTTCACTCGCAACAACGACTATACTGTTAGTGGCCCTGTCTGGGAATACTTCAAAGTGAACAAGTCAATGAAAGGCATGACTGAGCTTCCAAAGGTGGATTTGCAGCAGACATTGATGAAGCGTAAGGCCATAGTGAACGATGCTGTGGACGGTCTGATGCGTGAGTTGGTGCTTGATCAGGCTAATGGTTTTATGGGTAAGACTTGCATCCATCCTTCACATTTGAATTTCATTAATGGCATGTTGGCTGTTACCAAAGATGAGTATGATGATGCCTACCAGATTATGCATACCAAAGGTGGCGTGATAAAAGGCACCAAAGGAATGAACGAGGTAGGTCCTCATAAAAACTGGGCTGAGAAAATCATAATGCGTGCTCAGGCATATGGTGTCATTGAGAACGATGCCAGTTATATTGAACTTTTTGGAGTATAATGTCTACGCATAAACAGTATAATTACTGCCTTGATTTTATTAAAGGAATAGCATGCATTTTGGTTGTGTTTATGCATTGCGAGTTTCCTGGTATCCTGGGAACTGCAGTGCAGACTATCAGCCGTTTCTGTGTCCCATTGTTCTTTATGGTGTCAGGATATTTCTGTTTCAATGTAAGTGAGAGTAGCAAATCTTGGCTGAAAATAAGGCATGTTGCAAAAATCACATTATTTGCATCGTTATTCTATCTTGCTTTTGTCTTGCTTGTAGAATTAGTGTCCCATAATCTTGAGATTAATGTAAGTTGGATAAAACTACTTATATGGGTAATGTTTAATGAGCCAATAGTTGTAGCGGGGCAATATTGGTTCTTGTTCGCTCTTCTTTATACTTACATATTCTTCTTCATTGCAAGAAGGTATTTCGATAATATGGCGCTCTATATTTGGGCTGCGCTTGCCCTTATTGCATACTATATAATGGCGCAAGGAGCACATTTAGGCGGTTACCATATTCCCAACTTTGTCTATAGAAACTGGCTGATAGAAGGTTTTGCATATTTTATGTTAGGTCATTTCCTGCATGAATATCAGGATAGTATATCTATTAAAAATAGCACTTTACTTGGTATAGTAGTTGTTTTCACAATACTTTGTTGGCCAGAACGATATTTGTTGGGGAGAGATTTTGGCGTCAATGTATGCACCCTTCCGCAAGTAACTGCATTGATGGTTTATGCAATAAAGAATCCCGAAAAAAATAAAGGCTATTTACAGGAATTGGGAAAACGATGTTCCATGTTTGTATATGTCTTACATCCTGCGGTCTGGCGTGCTACAGATGGACTTTATCATTTAACCGGAGGTACCGAAAATATGGCAATACAATACATAAAACCAATACTGGTAGTCGCCATGACCATAGTGTTGTCTATCATGTGCAATTATTTTCAAGGTAAAAAGAAAGTTAAAGGAAATTATGCCTAAGATTTTACATACAGCACGATATGTTGGAACACCATTGGAGATGCTAAAAAGTGTCGTGCCAGATGGTTTCACGATAGAGACTCTTGAAGAAGCGACCTATGATTGCTTGTTGCGTCAGTGCGTTGATGCAGACTATTTTTTGGCTAGCGGTCGTTTGCCCATTGATGAAAGAGTCTTGTCTGCAGCCAAACAGTTGAAGATGATTCAGCGGACAGGAGTGGGCACGGAGATGCTGGATCTAGAGGCTATAAAAAAACATGGTATTCCGGTGTTCGTGAATGCCGGTGTAAATGCACGTAGCGTTGCAGAGCATACGATTGCTTTAATATTGGCATGTTTGAAGCGATTGCCACAGATTAATGCCGATACCCATGCAGGTGTGTGGAAGAAGCAGTTGCAAGGGGTTTCCACACATGAATTGTATGGCAAGACTGTGGCTCTTGTGGGCATGGGTAATATCGGACGTACTGTGGCAGCTATGTTGCAGCCTTTTGGAGTAAAAATACTCTATACAGATGTTGTTAGACAGAGTAAAGAGGTGGAAGATGACTTGGATTTGAACTACTTTGAGAATTTTGAACCAATGCTTCCCAAAGCAGACATCCTGAGCTTCCATTGCCCATTGACTTCTGACAATAGGGAAATGTTGAATGCAGAAACCATTGCAAAGATGAAGCATGGTGCGATGGTGATAAATACAGCTCGAGGCAAGCTTATCAATGAAGAGGCTCTCTATGAAGCCCTTAAAGAACGCAAACTCTGTATGGCCGCAATGGATGTGCATTATGAGGAACCTATGCAAAAGGATTCTCCATTGATGGATCTCGACAATGTGATTCTAACACCTCATATTGGAGGGTTGTCATTTGAGGCTTTCAAAAGAATGATGTTAAATGCGGTGAGCAATATCGTTAATTTCGACAGAGGAGGCGTTTAGTCAAGAATAATTAAACATAGGGAGTAATGATTAATACTAAAAAAATTATTGTCAGCACAATCAAGCGATTGTTTCCGCATCTATATTTGGCGTACAAAGAGAGTCTATTCGACACATCTACTGAGATTTATAAGAAGAAATCATATATTTCCTTTTTAAATGAGGCTTTTCATGATTTTCGCCCCAACATATCCCCATCGGAAAGAATAAAATTAGAGCATGATATACTTCGTACATATATCAAAGACAGAGTTCGACCGGATGAATACTTCTTATATCATTTTGACGTTAAAAGTGAATCCGAAAGGCTAGAATATCTCACGCAAGCATCTAAAGATAGGTTGCTTGTATCTTACTATAGCGGAGATGTGAGAAATACCATAAGAATCCTACGTGATAAATACGCTTTTTATCAGATTGCTAAGGATTATTTCAAGCGGGATGTTATCCTTGTTAGCAAGGAAACGAACAATTTTGCTGAGTTTAGGTCTTTCTGTGCAAAGCATCCTTACTTCATTGCTAAGGAAGTGGATGGCGGATGTGGGGTAGGTATTAAGCTGATAGATGTTAATGCATTTTCCTCCATTGATGAAGCATATACCGACTTGTTAACGACGACAACATGGATTTTGGAAGAACTAATCCAGCAAAATGAAGAAATCGCTTCCTTTAATGCGTCATCTGTGAATACAGTTCGCTTTCCGTCTTTCAGGCATGGAAACAAAGTTGTTGCGGCACGTCCATGCATGAGATTTGGACGAAAAGGTAATATCGTTGATAATGCAGGAGCAAATGGCGTATTTGTGTCTGTTGATTTGAAAACTGGAGAAATCATAACTGATGCGTTCGATGAACATGGTCATCGATATAAGTCACACCCAGACTCTTACAAAGAGTTTATAGGTTTTAAAGTGCCACAATGGAAGGAATTAGTAGAGGTTGCTCGTGAGGCTCATTTGTCTTTGCCTGAAAACCAAGTATATGTAGCTTTTGACTTTGCCCTTTCCGACAAGGGCTGGGTGATTGTGGAGGGTAATTGGGGCGACTGGGTCCTGCAGGAAGTCAGTCTTGAAAAAGGCCTTGCGAAAGAGTTTATGGAATTATTGAACGGAAAAATAGCAGTTGGATAATGAATGTAAAGCTAATAATACACAAGGGCGTGTCAATACTACATAGAAGAAACCCTTCAGAATCCATTCGTGATGCAAGAAATCATTTTGAAGACAAATATTTCTCATATGGTAATCTCCCTGAGATTAGCGATGACGAATTGAACCAGTATCGCAAGGCGTGGCCCATGTGGAATGTAGAGAAACGGGATTTGACATGGGCGCGTGTGTGCAAAAAAGCACACGGATTCTCTCCTTATATTATCGGCAACTATCACACATGGCTGTTGCGTCAAGCTTTAAATCCCCAAGCCCAATTGTCGTCGTTTGAGAATAAGGCAATGTGCGATATTTATTTCCCAGAAATTTCTTTTCCGAAACCATATGTCCGTCGAATAAATGGGTTGTATTATGATGCCATGATGCAATCTTTTTCCGAGAAGGATGCCGCAAACCTATTGTCATCATATGGAGATTATATCATTAAGCCGGCTATGGACTCTATGCAAGGACAAGGAGTGGAGAAAATTGGTTTGACGGAACAAGAAATCTCGCCAATTGAGGTGGTGTTGAATTCTTTTCAACGCCAAAAAGGTGATTTTATTTGTCAGGAAGTTTTGATTCAACACCCCAGCATTTCTGCTTTCAATCCTACGAGCCTTAATACATGTCGCGTCACCTCAATGTACATTAATGGAAAATTCGGGACTGCAACATGCGTCAAGTTTGGGAAGAAAGGTGCTGAGGTGGATAATTGGCGTGTGTCTTATTTCTGCGGTGTAGACAATCATGGAAGATTGACGGGAGAAGGTTTTGACAACCAACTTCGTAGGGTGACGCAAAGTGACAACGGACTCGAACTAAAAGGAGTTCTCTTGCCTGATTACGAAAAGATGATCCATTTTGTTGAAAGAACTCATAAGCGCTTGTTTCCTAATTGTGGAATCATCGGATGGGATGTCGTGATTGATGTTGAAGGGAATGTGCGTATAATAGAAGCGAATATGACAACTGTGGGAATAGTGATAGAACAGTTGGCAACAGGCGATTTCTTTCGAGATTTCCGTGATGAGATATGTGCAATACTAAAAAAATAGTAAAATGAGGGAAATTTCATTGGAAGAATCTAAACGTATATGCTTTGACATTTTGAAATATATCGATAGGGTTTGTCGCGACAACCACATTAACTATTCACTTGGCGAAGGTACGTTGTTAGGAGCTGTTCGCCACAAGGGTTTTATTCCGTGGGATGATGATATTGACGTGTTGATGACAAGAGCCGACATGGCCAAATTTCTCTCTGTTTATCATGATGGACAGTATGAAATGTTTTATGTACGAAGTGACTGCAACTATTGGAATACGGTGGCTCGTATTACCGATCCTCGTACTGCTGTGTATTTTGGTGACAGTAAGCGTAGCATTCATGGGATATGGGTCGCGTTGACTCCAGTTGATAATGTTCCTAATGATGAAGCAGAACGGGAAAAGATGTTAAAGAAAATCAAGCGATGGATCAAGTATTGCAGACAGAAGAAAGGAGTGGTATCTTACAACAATCGTTTTCAGAGGATGTTGTTCAAGTTCATTCCGGTAACATGGCTCAATAGGAGATTAATGAAGATTATTACTGCGTATAACGATTGCCCGACCATGCAAATGTTGAAGTTGAACATCAGATACGAACCATTTTTGATGCCGTCATTCTTTTTTGACGGCTATACGGAACTTGAATTCGAAGGTCAGAAGTTCATGGCGCTATGTCATTATAATGAATATCTCAAGTTGATGTATGGCGACTACATGACTCCACTTCCGCCAGAACAAAGAGTTGTTAAACATAATTATAGAGCATTTTATAAGATGAATGAATAATGTAAAGGATTTTCAAATTATACCGAAACCCGACTGGCTTAAATGGTCAGAAATATGTAATTTTTTGCATAGAGCACATTTAAGTAATCAGCAATATGGTTTTGTTATGAAAACCGCATTCGTTGATGAAAAGACAGTCCAAAAAAAATTGTACAAAGGGAAATGCTTTGTGGCTTTAGATGATGGGAAATTAATAGCTACTGCATCATTAGCAATTGATACAGGTAACCATTGGTATGATAAAAATAAAATGGTTTCATTTTGGGTCTACGATGCTGTGGATCCTGATTATCAGGGGTTGGGAATAATTAAAATGTTGAATATAGAGCGCGAGAGATATTCTAAAGAAATGGGTGCAATAATTATTAGGAGTGGTACTTCCATTGCTAACGAGAGGCAGTTGTCCATCTTTAAAAAACAAGGATTCAGAAAAGTGGACTATCTTACAAGCAAAGACTCGAGTTATTATTCAATCATTGTCGCTAAATGGCTGGGCGAATGTCCTTTTTCTAACAATTGTTGTACACGACGTTTCCTATGGGCAAAGTTTTGGACTCGCTTAAGATTTAAGCCCGGCAAAATAGAACGGTTTAAGATTATTGGTTTCACTTCAAGGGTGTTCAATAAATTGAAATCATTAACAAAAAAATGGGGAAAACAATTCTAACTTTTGGTGTATACGATATGTTGCACATTGGACACATTTTACTCTTCAAACATATTAAGGAGCTGCTTCCGGATGAGGATTGCCGTTTGGTTGTGGCTGTTCAGAATTCGGAATGTATCCAGAAGTATAAACCAGATACAAAAATGGTTTATTCCACCGAAGAGCGTATGTTTATGGTTAGTGCGATTCGTTGGGTGGATGAGGTGATTACATACAATGATGTGGATGTTGACATACAACATATTTGTTTTGACATTTTTGCCAAAGGGCCAGACCAACAGCATGCAGGATTCCAGCGAGCCGTAGAATGGTGCAAAGCAAATGGCAAGGTAGTTGAAGTGATTCCTAGAACAGAGGGAATTTCTTCATCGATGTTAAGAGAATACAGTAAAATATAATAGGATGAAAATAATTGCAGTTGGTGACATCATGCCAGGAGGTGTACTCTCTGTTACAAATACAGAATTTGCCACAGAGGAAGTTCGTCGCATTCTTGCCAAAGGTGACTTGCGAGTGGGGAACTTTGAATGTGCTGTTGAAGTTTCAAATCCAAAGGGAAAGAAATATGAAGCCGGCGGAAATACTATTTTTTGTAGAGCAGAGGATGTGAAAAGAGTAAAGGACCTTGGTTTTGATATTGTCAGTATTGCCAATAACCACTTGTTCGATTTAGGGCCAGAGGGTGCTTTCAAAGCCATAGAAACTTTGGATAACCTAGGAATATTTCACTGTGGTGCTGGTCGCAACCTGGCCGAGGCCCAAAAACCTGTTGTGATAGAGCGAGAAGGAAAGACATACGCGTTTCTTGCTTTTTGCGACACCCGTTGGAATTATATGTATGAAGCGACAGAAAACGCGCCAGGTGTCAATCCTTTGCGTGAAGATTATGTCGTCAATGAAATACGGGCAGCAAAACGAGAATACAATCATGTAATAGTGATTCCTCATTGGGGGAAAGAGAATACATATTTCCCAACCCAGGAAATGGTTAGGCTTTCAAAAAGGATGGTTGATGCAGGTGCATGCCTCATTTTGGGAGGACATACTCATAGAGTGCAGCCTATCATACGAATAAGACGGAAAACTGTGGTATATAGTATGGGAAATTTCTTGTTTTCTAATAGAATTATCAATTCTCCAAAATATACATATTATCCGGTTGAGTCGATAGATGTTAAAACTCTGCCAAGTACGATAGGAATACCAGTTGTTGACAGACCTACGGTAAAACTTTGGCGTCCATTGGCTTATATAGGAATGATCGTCAATGCTATTATATACGAAGATATAGATGTTAGGATAAGCTATTTGTTGACCTATACCAATATGGATAATTGTGTAGGTTTATTGCAGAAAAATGAAAAGAGAATCAGGCGGAAACTCTATTTGTTAGGATTAGTGATAAAGTGCAATTTGTATCGCCCTATGATGTTCGTATTGAATCATCAGAAAAAACTAAAACAAATCATAGATGGCAAATAATGATTTGAAGAAAAAGGCGGCTTCTGGCATGGTGTGGACTGCCCTCCAGAAATACTCGACGATGATCATTTCTTTCATCTCAGGTATCATTTTGGCTCGACTGTTGACCCCATTTGATTATGGTTGTATCGGAATGCTTTCGATTTTTATGGTATTGGCAAGAACTTTCATTGATGGTGGTTTCGCCTCAGCCTTGATTCAAAAAAAGAATCCGAGCAAGGAAGACTATTCCACCATTTTCTTCTGGAATTTGAGCGTATCTGTTGTGATGTATGCCACATTATATTTAACAGCCCCTGCCATAGCTCGTTTTTATGATATTCCTATATTGAGTTCTGTCTTGAGAGTGCAGGCATTGGTTTTGTTTGTCAATGCTTTCAAGTTGGTCCAATCGAACCAATTGCGGAAAAAGTTGAATTTCAAGTTGATAGCTATCGTGACAGTCATAACTTCTTTAATTTCTTTGGCTGTTACTATCCTAATGGCCTACAAAGGTTTCGGCGTATGGGCATTGGTGTCATCGAATCTTATTTCTGCAACTATACCCGCGGTCGTGTATTGGTTATATGTGAAATGGAGACCTGTTATGACTTTTTCTTGGAAATCTTTCGAAGAATTGTTTAGTTTCGGATTCTTTATGTTTTTGACACATTTGGTTAATAATTTTGGCAGCCAACTTCAAGGATTGTTGATCGGAAAGGTGTATAATCCAGCTACAATGGGCTATTATTCGAAGGCTCATGGCACAGAGAAACTTGCTTCACAAAGTATTTCTTCCGTGATGACACAAGTAACCTATCCTTTATATGCTCAAGTACAAGATGACAAAGTTGCGTTGGCCAATATGATAAAAAGGCTCACCTCTACTTTGGCTTTCGTTACTTTCCCTTTAATGTTTATTCTCTTGCTGTTAGCCAAACCCATATTTGTGTTACTTTACTCAGACAGATGGTTGCAAAGTGTACCCTATTTTCAGGTTTTATGTGTTTCTGGTTTGGCCGCATGCCTTCAAGCTGTGAATCTGCAAAGCATTTCCGCTATAGGGAAAAGCGGCACGATGTTTCTGTGGACATTGTTAAAACGATGTGTTGGCATTGGTCTTATTGTTGGAGGCTTAGCATATTGGGGTATGAAAGGTCTGTTGATAGGGTTCGTGATGAACTCGTGGTTTGCCTATTGGGTTAATATATTACTTGTATCTAAACATATAGGATACAAGTGGTATAGGCAATTGCAGGATTTGTTTCCAATAATGTTAGTAGCGGTCTTAGCAGCGGCAATCAGTTGGGGTGTTGGTTGCCTTTGTGGATTAAGTATGTATCTTGATGCGCTTGTTAAATTTGTTGTTTACGTTGTTATTTACATGGGTTGGGCGCTACTGCGGAAACCAGAAGCATATACATATACTTTAAGTATTATTCCGGGTAGATTCAAATTTGGGGAAAGAAAAAAAACTAACCTGTTTGATGCCAGTTAGTTGTATTCGTGATGAATGGAAAGTTGACAGATGTTTTTATTGATGGACTTATAAATAAGTCGCAAGCAATCCCCTATAGAGTAATGCAACAGGCACGCAAGGTGTTGTTGGATTATTTTGGCGTTTTGATTGGTGGGACAACGTTTCTTGAAAAAACATGCCCTGAACTGATTGCTTTTTCACGGTGCGATGCATTCTTAAATGGCTTTGCTGCTCATGTGCTTGAATTGGATGATGGTCATCGTTTTGGTATGATTCATCTTGGCGCTTCCAATGTGTCTGCTGTTCTGGATGTGGCGAGGAAAGAGGATTTGAAGTCTGACAACGTACTTCGTGGTATCGTAATGGGATATGAGGTGGCTGTTCGTTGCGCGCGGGCAATTCAACCTGGCCATAAGGTTCGCGGTTACCATGTTTCGGGAACCTGTGGAACAATAGGCTCTGCAATGGGAATTGCATTCTCTTGCAATTACAATGAGGAACAATTGAAATCAACACTTACTTGTGCAGTAAGTAGTGCAGCTGGTGTTTTGGAGATACAGGAACAATCTTCAGAATTAAAGCCTTACAACATAGCAAGAGCTGCATATGATGGTGTACTTGCAGCACAGATAGGAAGACTTGCAATACTTGGTCCAGATGATATCCTTGGCGGGAAGAGAGGTTTTCTTACAGCACTAACAGATACTCCGAAGCCAGAATTTCTGACTGAGTTCAGAGAAGATAGTTATTGTATAGAAGGTGTTTATCAGAAAATACATGCAGCCTGCCGTCATTGCCATCCTGCTATTGATGCAATTCTTGATATGAGGAATGATCTCAATCTAAAGCCTGATCAGATAGAAAAGATAGAGGTTCATACCTATAAGTTGGCAGTGGGTAGTCACGATCATACAGAGATAAAAGGCATCAGTTCAGCAAAGCTCAGCATTCCCTATGCTGTGGCTTTAGCTATAGTGAAGGGAAGTTGTAGGTATGCAGACTATAATGAAGAAAACTTGAATGATTATAGTATAAAAAATCTCACTCGTAAGGTTAGCGTCATTGAGGACGAGAACCTTACAGCCCAATCACCAGCCGTGAGAGGTGCAAGAGTAATAATTTACCTCAAGAACGGGCAAGAATATGAAGCACCATGTCTTTATCCGAAAGGAGAACCCGAGAATCCGTTGACACAAGATGAGTTGGAAGCGAAGTTCCGAGGATTGGCCATGTATGGTGGCCTAACAGAATCAGAATGTGAAGAAGTAATCAATGAAGTTTGGAAAGAAGACTTTGACCTTAGTAAAATCATGAAGTTTGTTCGTAAATGAAGTATATAGAACCCCCATTTAGTGAAGAAGTGATTGCCGACTTGAAAGTCGGTGATGTGGTGTCCTTTTCGGGCTCCATTTTTTGTGGCCGTGATGCTGTGCTTCCTCGTGTATGTAAAGAATTGGAAGAAGGGACATGGCAGAAGCGAGGCATAGACCTGCAAGGTGGTGTTATTTTCCACACAGCAGTCAGTCCAGCTGGAGTTGGCCCAACTTCAAGCAATAAATTGGAGATTGAAGGCAGTTTTGAGACATTGTCGAAGGCTGGTATTAAGATGCATCTTGGTAAAGGCGCCATCCACCCAGAGACAGTGAAGATGTTGGCAGATAACAACGCTGTTTTCGCCATTATTCCACCAGTCACCGCCCTTCTTGAAAGTAAAACTCTTGAGCGCGAATGTGTGGCGTGGCCAGAACTCGGCATGGAAGCACTGTATAGAATAAAGGTAGAAGGCTACCAAGCTATCATTGCTGCTGCACATGGAAAAAGTGTTTATTCATGATAATTCGTGACTCATTTGAAATTGTTCGTGTTCAGAAAAAAAATATGATTAATGTTGTAGAGAAAGTGGCAGACTGCTTGGTTCGTGCAGGTTCGACTTTCCGTGAAGATCAGAAGGAGGCCTATCGTAAGGCCATTGCTGACGAGACACAGGAAAGAGCCTGCTGGGTCATGCAGCAAGTGCTCGACAATGCGCTGGTAGCTGAATACCGCCGCAGTCCATTGTGCGACGACACCGGCATCCCCCATCTCTTCCTCGAAGTAGGCCCAAATCGCCAGGTGACTGGTGAACTACTACAGCAAATCCAGGAAGGCATAGCCGTAGGTCTTCGCAAGTTACCAGGTCGTCCAATGGCCATCAAGGGTGATGATTATGCACGTATCGACCAAAGTGGAGGACTGAATGAAGATAGTGGCGCATTGGTTCCTTCGCCGATACTAATTAAGCCTGTTGATGAAGATGTTCTGCGTCTGACTGTGCTGATGTTGGGAGGTGGCCCTGCCATCCGTGGCATTACGCAACGAGTGTTCCATAAGCATAGTGTGGATGTTGTGATTGATGAGATCGTAAATCGTGCTATCCCTGCAGTCACCCAGTTAGGTTGTTCACCTTGTACTTTGGCTATAGGTGTTGGCCGCAGCCAGTTCGAGGCAACAAGCTTGATGATGGAAGCGATGGTCAAAGGCGACTTTGGAGTGCAGAGTGACTTTGAGTTGCGCATCACAGAGAAAGTGAATGGATCCAATGTTGGCCCGCTTGGATTGGGCGGCAAGCATAGTGTGTTGGTCACTTTTGCCAAGGTAGGTCCGCAACGGGCCAGCGGTGTTCGTATTGTAGCACTACGACCTTGCTGCTGCTTTGAACCTCGAAGAGCAAGTGTGGAATTATAGGAAACAATAGATGAGATAAACTATACCGGTAATAACGAACATATATAAACAGAATAAAATGAAAGTAAAAGAAAAAATAAAGCTCGCAATAAAACATACTATACGATACGGGTATTTTTTCTATGCTGATTCGACGGAGATGTTGGAGAAAGCGCAGAAACTATTACGACCTTTACCGGAGGGGTGTGAGTTTGTGAGATTAACCCAAGGAAACAAGGGTCTTTATAAGTGTGCAATGGAGGATGTGGACAAGATGTTGCAAGTTAATGGTGATGTATGGGCTGTGATTAATGACAACAACGAAATCATTGCCTATCACTTCGGAACGTATCGAGGGGAAAAATCCTTATTTTTCAATGTTAAAAATTGTGACTTCGAACATATTGAAATCAAGGTGGATGAAAAGTTTCGAAGAAAAGGGATAGCACTCAACCTTTTATACTATATAATCAAAAACTTACATTACGAAGATGTGGAGCATAAAAGACTGGGTACATTTATCAAGCCTAATAATATTAAATCAATAAAATTACATGAATTAATCGGGTTTAAAAAAGCTCGTCTGGTTGTGTTTATTCATTTTAGAAGCAAAAAGAACGGTCATTATTCATTTATAAATATACCACGTTGGAATTTATGAAAGACAAGTATCTAAGTCAGCTGAAGAAGATATATTTGAGTCTCCCCTCGTTTCTAAGGAAGCCTATTGATGATATTATGTATCGTCAGAGTATAAACAAGGCGTTCAACTTATTTCTAACAGAGGAAGAAAGAAAAGATTCCAGGCTTCTAAATAAACTTCGTAAAGATATACAGCATTGTAGAGCCACGTATTCAACCAAGGCAAATGAATATTTCTTATTTGGTTTTCGTACTTTGACACCCGAACAAAGAAACGAGTTTCTTCCAGATTGGGTAAAAGATACTGTTCTAAATAGAATGGTTGGACACGACGTATATTCTCGAGAACTGCGTGATAAATACAATTTCTATAGATTGTTGGGTAAATATTTCAAACGCGATGTGATGCTTCTTCCATCAGGGGGTGGTGACTATGCATTGTTTGAAAAATTTGCATTGAAAAACCAGCAACTCTTTATGAAGAGAAACAGTTCTTCGCGTGGACGAGGCATAAGGTGTTGTGAAGTTCAGACAAAGGAGGATGCCCGTAAAGTATGGGAAACTTTGGCAAAGGATGGCGACGACTGGATTATAGAAGAAAAGATTATCCAAGTGCCGGAAACTGCACAATGGAACCAATCGTCTGTGAATACTGTAAGACTACCTGCAATCTTCAATAATGAAAAGTTTACTGTACTAGGACCGTTTTTGAGGACAGGACGTGCAGGTGCCATTGCAGACAATGCAGGAGCAGGAGGTATTTTTGCATGCATTGATCCGAAGACAGGCGTTATCACAACAGATGGTATCGATGAAAACGGAATATATTATGAGAAACACCCTAACTCAAGTTTCCGATATAAAGGTTGGCAAGTCCCAAAATGGAAGGAATTGCTCGATTATACTGAACAGATACACAAAGAAGTTCCTCATCACAAATATGTTGGATGGGATTTCGCTTTGTCGGAAAAAGGTTGGATGCTTGTGGAAGGCAACTGGTGACCGTTTGTCTCCCAATATAATGATCCTATAGGTTTAAACAAGCAGTTTTTTGAACTATTAGGAGTAACCATATCTTAATTTAATTACCATGATTAGACGTTTTTTAAATAATTTAAAGAGAAGCAATCTCTTACATAGATTTAAACCATACGCGCATGAAATCCAACTTGGAAAGGGCGGATGGGTAAAAGTGGTCATTGATTTTACGATCAGTGCTCTGTGTTATAAGTTCAGTGCTGATGATTACTTTATAATAGGCAATGGATACACGTTGTCAAGATACGAGAAAAAAAGATTTTTTACAAGAAAAAGAGCAGAATGGTTGCGGAAGAAAGTGAATAATCCAGAGTACTTTCACTTTTTATTGAATAAAGCAGAAGCCTTGAATCTATTTAGTAATTTAGTCTCAAGAAATTGGCTTTACGCCCCTAAATCATCGTTTGAAGAATTTATGGATTTTGTAAACAAGACTCCTGTGTTTATAGCAAAACCCGTAGAAGGGCTTAAAGGTAAGGGAATTGAAAAACACTCTACAAGCGGAATTTCGGAAGAAGACCTGAAAACTCTTTATAATCATTTGGTGGCCGATGATATGTTAATCGAAGAGTGTTTAAAGGCACACGATGATATCTATCTTGGAACGAAAGCACTTAGTACCTTTAGAATTTACACTATGGTTGATAGGAAAGGCAATGTACATGTTTTAAAAGCCAAATATCGTGTGGGTACTGGCGATGCAATAACAGACACAGCCGATGGATGTATTGCTTATCCTATTTCAATTAAGTATGGTGTCATTGAGGGACCAGGAATCAATGAAGTATTGAATAGTAATCTGTATTATTATCATCCTAATTGCGACAAGTTAGTGGTTGGTATGAAAATACCAATGTGGAACCGTGTGATGGAGGTCGTGACAGAAGCTGCAAAAAAAATACCTCAAGTGAGATATATAGGTTGGGATATTGCTGTTACAAACAATGGTGTTGAAATAATAGAAGGAAACCACGACCCATATACTGGTACATTTGAAATCATGGGACTTGAAAGATTGTGGTGGCCTAAAATAAAAGCATTGATATAAAAATGCTAAAGATATTACACACCGCCCGTTACACGAGCATCCCACTGGAAATTCTACAAGCGTCTTGTCCTGACGGTTTCACAGTTAAGACCCTCGATGAGGCGACCTACGAGCAACTCGTCAAGGAAGCGGTAGATGCCGATTATTTCCTTGTCAGTGGGCGATTACCCATCGACAAAGTCATTTTGGATAATGCACCAAAGCTGAAAATGATTCAGCGCACTGGTGTAGGCACTGAAATGCTCGATTTGGAAGAAATCCAACGGCGAAGCATCCCTGTCTATGTCAACGCAGGAGTGAATGCCAGAAGCGTGGCTGAGCATACGCTGACCCTGATACTGGCTGCTTTGAAACGCTTGCCTCAAATTAACACTCAAACTCACAGTGGCGTATGGAAGAAGCAACAACAAGGCGTTACCACTCATGAGTTGTATGGCAAGACGGTTGGTTTGGTGGGGATGGGAAATATTGGTCGCTTGGTAGCAGCAATGCTACAGCCATTTGGTGCAAATGTGTTGTACACCGATGTGTTTCGTCAGAAAGAAAAAGTGGAAACCAAATTGGGTTTAACCTATTGCGATAGCTTCGTGGTGCTGCTACCTCACTGCGACATTCTCAGTTTCCATTGCCCATTGACCAAGGAGAATACGGAAATGCTCAACAAGAACACCCTTGCCATGCTGAAAGAAAATGCCATTGTCATCAATACGGCAAGAGGGAAACTCATCAATACCGATGATTTGTATGAGGCATTAAAATCAGGGCACCTGAAGGCTGCTGGACTGGACACCCATTACGAGGAACCTATCAAGGAAGACTATAAATTGGCTGAATTGGACAATGTCATCCTAACGCCCCATATTGGCGGCTTGTCATACGAAGCTTTTGAAAATATGATGCAGGAAGCAATGGCAAACATCAAGGCTTTCGAAGAAGGACGCTTTGAGGAAATCGAAGCAAAAAAACTGATATTTTGATGGCAAGTATTTCGGATTTGTTCATCGACCAGCTTTATGGCATGGCACGTCAGGAACTTCCTCATGAGGTTCTCGAACAGGCCAAACTTTGCCTCTTGGATTACATGGGTTGTGCTTTGGCAGGTTCAAGACTGATGGCCGAAAGGAATCAATGTTTTTTGGACAATGTCAAGAAACAAGGCGGCTTGTCCTCTGTGATTGGTTTTGAACAAAAGACCACCTTGCAGAATGCGGCATTCCTTAATGCCATGAGCACGCATTCCACTGAATTAGATGATGGTCATCGTTTTGGAATGATACACCTTGGAGCTTCGATTTTTTCAGCATTGTTGCCTGTTGCAGAATTGGAAGACATTGCTTATTCAGATGTCTTAAAAGGAGCGGTTATAGGTTATGAAACTGCCGTACGGATAGCCGTGGCTATGCAACCTTCCCACAAGGTACGAGGGTATCACACTTCGGGTACTTGTGGAACTTTGGGATCAGCTATGGCAATTGCCACGGCCATGCATTTTTCACGAGAGGGAATGAAATCCACTTTGTCGGCAGCCGCGGCAAGTGCAGCTGGACTATTGGAAATGCAAGAGGACGATTCTGAACTCAAACCTTATAACCTTGCTCATGCAGCGGTGGCAGGAGTTATGGCTGCCTACACGGCAAAAGCTGGTTTTGTAGGACCTTCCGACCCGATGGGAGGTCGGCGAGGTATGTTGGCCGTGATGTCAGAGAAACCCAATGTGAAATTTTTGACAGATTTTACGAGTGATTGTTTTGAGATAGAACGCATTTACCGCAAATCGTATGCGGCTTGTCGCCATTGTCATCCAGCCATCGAAGCAGCTTTGAGAATCAAGAATGAACATTATTTGCATCCCGATGCCATAGCATCGGTTCTTGTGGGAACGTATAAATT
>JAEEGH010012269.1_pt1 | contig 19271 bp, 13 predicted proteins | sample 9134181 | NCBI WGS metagenome assembly JAEEGH01 (sample SAMN16246544, study PRJNA631951) | gut metagenome | biome: gut microbiome; feature: rumen; material: DP-attached | host: Bos | place: Iran: Karaj | collected 2018-10 | reverse complement strand
TTATATGCTCCATGATGACGTCAATATCAATAGTAAGAGAGAAGGAGAAAGGCACGATGGAGGTATTACTCGTATCACCCGTAAAACCTTTGATGGTCATCATAGCCAAGGCAGTGCCTTACATGGTGCTGGCCTTCTGCATACTGATAACAATACTGCTGATGGCAAGGTTTGTGCTCGGTGTGCCGTTACAAGGCTCTATATTATGGATACTGTTTGTGTCAACAATATATATATTGCTGGCATTGTCGCTCGGACTGCTTATCTCCAACATCGCACAGACACAGCTTGTGGCACTGCTCATGTCAGCCATGGTGCTGCTGATGCCCGTCATAATGCTTTCAGGCATGATGTTTCCCATTGAGTCAATGCCCCAGATACTGCAATGGATAGCAGCCATTGTGCCGCCACGCTATTACATAGAGGCCATGCGCAAGCTGATGATTATGGGCTTGGGCATCAATGAAGTGATGAAAGAGGTCACGATACTGAGCGTGATGACCGTCGTAGTGCTGACGGTATCGTTAAAAATGTTCAACACCCGATTAGAATAACGGCTTATGACACTGAGATACCTGATACAGAAAGAGATTCTGCAGATACGTCGCAATACGTTTCTGCCGAAACTGATCATTATGTTCCCCATCATGATAATGTGCGTCATGCCGTGGGTTATGCAGATGGAGGTGAAGAACATCCGCGTGGATGTGGTTGACATAGACCGCACTACCCAGTCGCAGCGCTTGGTTCACGACATAGAAGCCAGCAATTACTTTATATTCAATGCCATGCAGCCTACATACCAGGCTGCCATGAAGGATATAGAGCATGGCAAGGCCGACATAATACTGGAGATACGCGACGGTAAATACCTTATTGCCGCCAATGCCGTCAACGGTACCAAGGGATCGATGGGAAGCGCCTATCTATCGCAGATAGCGACGAAGGATTTAAGGAACGACAACGTCGTAGGTGTGCTTAATCTCTACAACAAAGGGCAGAACTACAAATTGTATATGATTCCGGCATTGCTTGCCATCGTGATGATGCTGATGACGGGCTTCCTGCCCACGCTCAACATTGTAGGAGAGAAAGAGACCGGCACCATAGAGCAGATAAACGTGACGCCAGTGTCGAAGTGGGCATTCATACTTTCCAAACTCATTCCTTACTGGATAATAGCACTGTTTATAGTGACGGTATGTCTTATCCTTGCATGGCTTGTATATGGCATTACTCCTGTAGGGTCCGTATGGCTTGTCTATCTGTTGGCAATGCTGCTGGCATTGTTCTTCTCGTCATTAGGACTTATTATCAGCAATTACAGCAGCACCATGCAGCAAGCCATCTTCGTCATGTGGTTCTTCGTAGTCTGCATAATGTTGCTCAGCGGACTCTTCACGCCTACGCGTTCCATGCCGCAGTGGGCATATATGAGTACCTATATCAACCCCATGCACTATTTCATCGATGCCATACGCACCGTCTTCATACGCGGTGGCGGTTTTCAGGACATAGCGCATCAGTTGATGGCGCTCCTCGGCATCGGCATTGTCATGGCATGCTGGGCGGTGCAGAGCTATAAGAAAAACAGTTAGTGATATGACGTGACGTCATAGAAAAGAAAGATTACAGTAAGGGTTAGGGATATAAGAAAACAACTGAAAGACAGGATGTTAGTATAAGGCGTGAGTGTAATTTACTCACGCCTTTTTTGTCTCTCTTACCATAAGTGTGGTATATAGAATCACTCACATGTGGGATTGTGGGAGAAGGGAAATCATAGTAATTTTGCAAACGATTTAGGATACTGAAGAAAAGATCCGCCCCCAACCCTCCATGTGAGGAATTATATGTGTATTAATTAACAATAAAAATAAATAAGATTATGAATATGGAAATGACGAAACAAAGACGAATGTGTTGCTGACAAGCAACAAAGAAACTATTTTATTACAACACAAGCACCCCCAACACAAACATCAAAGTAATCAATAATACGCAAATAAACTGATTGTATTTATGGAGAAAAGAATATACTCATTATTTATAGCACTGGCGACGGTAGTGTCGTCATTTGCACAGACCACCATCACCGGACGAGTGATTGATGCACTGACAGGCGAAGGACTCATAGGTGCTTCGCTCGTGCCTAAGAACTCAAAGGAACTCGGTGCAGTGACCGACGTTAACGGTAACTTCACGCTGCAGACTAAGGTTGAGCTGCCACTCACGCTCAGCGTGCAGTATATAGGTTATCGCTCACAGGAGGTTGATGTATATGATGCCGACGAACCTCTCGAGATTACACTCGGCGCAAGTGGTAACTCACTCAACGAGGTCGTCGTGGTAGGTTACGGTACACAGCAGCGTAAGAAGCTCACCGGTGCGGTGGCATCAATCAATCCTGATGATGTATTGCAGAACGTGGTATCACTTGATAAGGCACTGGGCGGAACCGTTGCAGGCCTCTCAGTATCATCAGCATCAGGTCAGCCAGGTGCATCAAGCAGCATCCGCATACGTGGTGGTAACTCAATCACTGCAGGTAACGAGCCTCTCTACGTAATCGACGGTGTGCTCATCTACAATAGCACCAGTGCAGCAAGCACAGGTAACAGTCAGGCTGGCGGTGGCTTTAACCCTATCGCCTCTATCAACCCTGCCGACATTGAGTCAATAGAGATTCTGAAGGACGTATCTGCATCTGCCATCTATGGTTCTCGTGGTGCCAACGGTGTAATCATTGTGACCACCAAGAACGGTAAGAAGGGCAAGGTGAATGTTGACTATGGATACTCACTCGGCATTTCATCAGTAAGCAAGAAACTTGACCTTCTCAACGCTCAGCAGTGGGGTGACCTCTACCTTGAGCTTGCTACCGACGCACAGAAGGCTGCCGCAGGTGTGACAGAAGACGTTGTAAGGTCATGGGGGGCAGGCACCGACTGGCAGGATGCACTCTTCCGCACTGCCGTTACTCATGAGCACCAGCTTTCTGTAAGCGGTGGTTCAGAGAAGGAGCGTTTCCTTCTCTCTGCCAACTACATCAGCCAGGATGGTATTATCCATAACTCAGACTTCACCCGTCTCGGTGCACGCTTCAACTATGAGCGCGACATTCTGAAGAACCTCACAGTAGGCGTAAGATCTAACTTCACCAAGTCAACACGTACCGGTGCTTACGGTTTCCGTGGTTCGGCATCAGGTTTCAGTGGCGTAATTGATAAGGTTATCCGCACCACTCCGGCAGTGCCAATATACAATGCTGACGGTTCATGGAACTATGCCAACCCATTTGAGAAGGGCGACTTCGTACGCGACGACGTTACAGTAAACCCAATAGCCGACATTTACAACCTCCAGACAGAGACAAAGGTTGACAACATACTCTTGTCAGGTTTCGCACAGTGGGAGATTATCCCAGGACTGCGCCTTCGCACACAGGCTTCTGCCAACATCATCAATACACGTCAGAACCTTTTCGGTGGAGAAGAGACACAGGTAGGCTTCTCATCACAGGGTTATGGCGACATAGGTACGAAGCGTTGGGAGAGCGATCAGTTCGAGGCTACGCTGACATACGGTAAGAAGTTTGGTGGCATACATGAAATAGAGGCTCTTGCAGGTTACACCTATCAGCAGGAGAAGAGCGAAGGACTCGATGCTTCTACAGCATACTATGCCAATGAGAACCTTGGCTATCACAGCCTGCAGTCAGGTTCTACCTTCGTAGAGACAAACTCAAGCTTTGCTACATCATCGCTCTATTCTGTACTCGGACGTATCAACTACTCACTCTTAGACCGCTATCACCTCACAGCAACTCTGCGTGGTGACGCATCAAGCCGATTTGCCAAGAACCACAAGTGGGGTTGGTTCCCATCAGTAGGTTTCTCATGGAACGTAAACGAGGAGAAGTTCCTCAAGAACAAGAAATGGCTCGAAGACCTGAAGTTCCGCGCAAGCATCGGTACGGTAGGTAACCAAGAGATTGGTAACTATCAGTTCTCATCAGACTATGCTGCTACACACTACTTCATAGGCGGCGTAAAGCAGCTGGCATACTACCGCTCATCACTGGGCAACGACGACCTGAAGTGGGAGAGCACTACATCATTCGACCTCGGTCTTGACATCAACCTCTTCAAGGGTCGCCTGGGCTTCGTGTTCGACTACTATCACAAGAAGACCTCTGACCTGCTGCTTTCAATACCAGTAGAGCAGACCACAGGTTTCTCAAGTCAGTTGCGGAACATCGGTAACGTAACCAACGATGGTATAGAGTTCGCCGTCAACGGCACTATCTATCAGTCAAAGGACCTCCTCTGGACCGCCAATGCAAACATTGCACACAACAAAAACAAAGTTACAAACCTCGGTGGTACACAGAATGAAATCATCAGCGGTAACACTATCATCCGCGTAGGTGAGGCTCTCGGAACATACTATGGATGGGAGTATGATGGCCTTGCACAGCTTGGCGAAGACCTCAGCACTATTGCCAAGCCATCTTCAAAGCCAACCGTAGAATACGGCGACGTGAAGTATGTTGACCAGAATGGCGACGGTGAGGTAGATCAGGAGAATGACCGCGTAGTGTTGGGTTCACAGCAGCCTAAGTTCACTTACGGCTTCGGTTCACAGTTGCGTTACAAGCAGTGGGACTTCTCATTCAACTTCCAGGGCGTATATGGCAATAAGGCTTACAACAGCCTGCGTCAGGCTCTTGAGACACCAAACATTGCATACAACGGTTCTACCGCGCTGCTCAACCGTTGGACTGTTGACAATCCTAACACTGACATACCACGTGCTTACGTATCATCAGTAGCAACACTGTATCTCGACAGCCGCTACATTGAGAGTGCAAGCTACCTTCGTCTGAAGGACATTCAGGTAGGCTACAACTTTCAGCCACGCCTGAAGAACGGTCAGAAACTCGGACTGTACCTCTATGCTTCTGCACAGAACCTCTTCACCATTACCCCATACAAGGGTTATGATCCAGAGTTCACTGGCAGCAACAGCTATCCATCAGCTCGTACATTCACCTTCGGCGTGAAGTTCTCATATTAAGTGTAACAGATAACGTATAAATAATTAAGGTATCTCCATTCCCTTTCCCCCGCATGCGGGGAGGGTGGGGAGAATACCGTAACACAATCACAGATATGAATAAAAGCAACAAAAAGATATATAGGAGCCTGTTGGCGCTCTTCTCAATAAACGTAGTGACACTCGCAGTGTTGATAATAGTGGCATCGCTCGTGACATCCTGCGAATCGCTCGACCAGGGTGATCCGAGTAAACTCTCAGAGAGCAGTCTGCCAAAGACCGATGCCGATGCCAAGGCACTCGTCAATGCCATATATGCCAGCGACATAGAGCTTGCTACTACATACATGTATCTTACCGACCTGCCATCAGAGACTACCGTGTCGGGCGAGAACCCTAACGGTGGTGGCGGTATGCTCGGACTGCTCAAGTGGGACGGCACTAACTCTTACCTTGAGCGTCTGTGGTCAGCAGCATACACCTCAATAGCACGCGCCAACGACGTGATAGAGCGACTGGAGTCTGCTCCGGCAGGAGTATCAGCCCTTGTGGCGTCGAGAAGCATAGGCGAGGCAAAGTTTCTCCGTGCATACTATCACTACTACCTCGTGCAGGTATGGGGACCGGTGCCGGTAATCACTCGCGTAGGTCAGGGCAACAATGCCGTGCGCGAACCGGAGACAGTGGTTTACCAGCAGATAGTCAGCGACCTCAAGGATGCCGCCGAGCTGCTGCCGGAGGTAAGCGAATATGCCGCTACCGACATAGGCCGCGCTACCCGCGGTGCTGCCAATGCCGCACTGGCAAAGGTATATCTCACATGGGCACAGGTTGACGACGACCTTACCGATGCACAGCGTCATGAATACTTCGACCTCTCTGCACAGTATGCACAGAAGGTCATCGACTCTGGCGAGTATCAGCTGGAGGAAGACTTCTACGACAACTGGAACAACAAGAACCGCAACGGTAAGGAAAGCATCTTCGCCATACAGTTCTATATGGGTTCAAGCACACGTGACGGTGATGCCTCAGGCAACAACCACCTCTGCCACTGCTCATTCTCAACAGGCTTCAGCGTATCGCTGCCACACATAGCTCCAGGTCCAGACAACGAGTTGCGCGACTCATACCTCGAAGGCGACCAGCGAAAGGCTGTCACCATAGCCGACTCGCTCTGGCGTCCTTCTACCAACAGCTACTTCCACTTCTACTTTGACAACGACGGCGACGGCATAAAGGAGTCTGGCTTCTCACGCTTCAATAAGTATATTGACCACGACTCGCCCGAGACAAGTGCCTCTGACCGCGCCATGAACCGTCAGGTTATTCGTCTTGCAGAGGTATATCTCCTGCTTGCAGAGGCTATCAACGAGCGTGACGGACAGCCAAACCAGGAGGCTTACGATGCCTTTAACAAGGTGCGACGCCGTGCATTCCGCGAGGATATAAACAGCAACGAGGCGCAGCCACACGACCTGGAGGCAGGACTCGACTACGAAGGATTCCGCAACGCCATCATTCAGGAGCGTTCATGGGAGCTCACACTGGAGCAGAAGCACTTCTTCGACCTGAAGCGCTGGAAGATTCTCGTCAAGACTATCAAAAACTCTAAGATTGCTAAGGAATACCCAGAGTATAACAAGCAGACCATAGACTTCAAGCACTATCGCTATCCTATACCACAGGCACAGCGCGAGGTTAACCCTAACCTCTGGCAGAACTACGGTTACGATGGCTCAACGATAACAGTAAACCCATATAAAGGAAGAGAATAAATGAAGAAATCAATATTGACGATAATAGCATTGGCAGCCATAACAGCTGCCAATGCACAGCAAAACGACCAGCGACTGAACAAAGGCATCACCGATGCCTCATGGTATAAGAAGGCTGTGAAGAGTGCACCGTCGTTTCGTGACTTCCTCAAGCGCAGGAAAACAGCGGTAAACAACTGGCTCGCCATTCCAACCAGTGCACTGCAGCCCATCACCATCAAGGCCTTCGCCACGGCTGAGCAGCGCGCCGGCACACGCCATGTCATCATACGCGAACACCAGTTTCTTAACGACAGCGGCTACAACAACGGTGGCTTCGACCTCGGAATAGGTACACCTGACCACGTTATCGCTGCCATTGCAGGCGACATCATCGACAGCTATGCTACGCAGGCAGCCATCAAGGGCATCGCCATCGACTCGCTCGCAGTCAACGTAAAGCAGACTGGTCGCAGCATCGGTGACTGGGGCATCGACTACACCATATACATAGATTCACCTGCATCTGACGCACAGCTTGAGGAACTGCGTCTGCTTGCCGAGAAGAACTCACCACTGTATCAGTTCTCACTGCAGGCTAACAAGGTGGAGACCACTATAGAATATAGCCGCACACCAGAGGAACTGGAGATACCTCCAACGTATCAGCCAGGTCTGCGCGAGTTCATCGAGTGGGAGATTAAGAAAGGCGAAGGAAACAAGAAGCTCCGTGAGAGCGGACAGCGTCCTGACCGCAGCAAGTTTGGTGGCTATGCATACGACTACCCATACTCACGCAAGAACGAGTTTACGCCAGCACAGAGCGACAGCTACCTGAGTCCAGACGGACCATCAGCGTTCATCAACCCTGCAGCAGGTGTGACAGTGGTACAGGTGCGCCACCACCGCGTAATACAGGATCATCCACAGATATTCGGCGGTAATGACCTTGGTGCCACGGCAGTGGAAACCCACATCGGACTGCTCGGCTCATGCTTCACTCACGTGGCAGAGGGCACTGCAGCACGCAATAAGATACCTCTCGACACCCTGAAGGTATCGCTCACCGCAGAACTGGACCCACGTGCCGGTCGCAAGGGTTTTGAGAATACCCCGCTCTATCCTACAAACATCAAGATGCGTGTAGTCGTCAGCAGCCCACGCGACGAGGCAACTATCCGCCAGCTTGTAGAAGACACCGAGAAGGGTTGTCCTATCTACAACCTCGTGACACGTGCACAGACCCTCACCGGCCGAGTAAAGCGCGTAACGGCAAGCAACAAATAAGAAACTGATAAAGATAAATAAAGGCAAGAAATGACATAGAGTTCATTTCTTGCCTTTATTCTTGTTTACACAAAAAGATATGTTTTTTATAATCATTTCTTTGTTTTCTCAAGAAAAAATCGTAACTTTGTGGCAAATAAAGAAACTATGCCAAAGATATTCGAATATTTCGGTTTTATATTTTACTTCTACTCCAATGAGCATGAACCAATTCATGTGCATGTTCTACATGGAAGCAAAGAAAGCATTTTTGACCTCATCATCATGAATGGAGAATTAGTGAAAGTGTGTGTTCGTGAGAAAAAAGGAGCCGAACCTCTGACGGAAAAGGAAAAACGTACAGCAGAGGCTTTCATACAAAAATACCATAAAAATATAATTGAGAAATGGATCAAGTTCTTTGTTTTGAAACAAGCTATTCGTAGTACAAATATAAAAAAGAAAATATAAGGAGGGGATATTATGGAGAGAATCTATATAAAGAAAGCTGAGAACGCAGGTAATCTGAAAGTTTGTCTGACATTTAGCGATGATACACAGCAAACAATTGATGTGGGAGGTTTTATACGCAATCACCCCCATCCTCAGTACAACAAGTATCTAAACCCACGCAGTTTCAACCGTTTTACAGTGGAGAATGGCAATGTCGTGTGGGGGAAAAACTGGGACTTGATGTTTCCAATCGAACAATTGTATGTTGGAAAAATAGAATAATCTTTGTATCAACAGCTAAATCTTTGTAGTGTATTAATTATCTAAAACAATACCACCATGAAAAAGATTTTATTTGCTTTTTTCTTCCTTAGCCTTATATCTTGCAGTAATTATAATTTTGTGCAAGTGTATGAAATACAGTCAGAAAATTGTAGTAAGGACAATGATGTCCTGACATACAGCAATGATGACTGTTCTGTCATGTATGACTTTTGGGATGAAGGAGGTAATGGAGGTTTCATATTTCATAATAAAACAAACAAGAATATATATCTTGTAATGTCAATGTCTTCATTCATTACAAATGGAATGGTGAATGATTATGACTCCCTTCTGATGGTGGAGACTAAAACTCCTGATGCTCATCTATGTGCAAGAGCGTTGTGCGTACCTCCTATGTCGTGGAGAAAGGTAAAAGGCTTTTACATCTTCAATAATGTCAAGACGGAGTGCGATAACAGAGATTCCAACTATCCAAAAACTTCTTCTGCAAAGATTACTTATACAAAGGATGACACCCCTATGTGTTTTTCCAACAGGTTAGCATATTGTCTTGACAGTAATCTTAATGATATTAAGTATGTTGAGAATATATTCTGGGTTTCATCATTGCAGAATCATTCGGAACGTTCTTTGTTAGAGAAAGTAAAAGTAAAGGATTGTGAAACCGGAGTCATGACTGAGACTTACAAGAATAAAATGAAATCTCCAGATAGATTCTACAATAATTATTCTGTTGATTTTTATCCTTCAAATTCTAAATATAAACCATTTGACAAAGTGGGAATATTATCTGTAAAGAAAAGCAGAAACTGATGTTTTTCAGGCAGAATCAGGATAATCAACCAACAGGTGTTGTTTGGCTATTAACATTGTCCTAAATCTCTGATGAAAGACAACCCCCTACAACCTAAACCCGAAGGTTGCCCTTGCCTTCCATTTGTCCTGCACTACGAAATAGTCGCTTGAGTGGAACGTCGTCAGGTTTATCACTGACGTGGCAGCAAAGAAGAAACGCTCGTTGAAGTTATGCACTATTGCCAAGCGGTGGTTGAATATCATCTCGGGGAAGTGATAGCCCGTCCTGTACCTCTCGCCATTCACCGTTGTGTTGTTTCGGTTTACTATTATCAGCGTAGGCATAGCCGACAGATGGAACAGCCATTTCTTTACTACAAAGTTATATCCGTATCCGCCGCCAATGGCAAAGTTACCTATGAATATACGCATCTGGGGCAAACCATGGAGCTCGTCAGATGCGTTCTTGATCTCTATGCCCTGATAGCTGATGCCTGCCAGCCACGAACCAGCCGAGCGCCTTTGTATGTATGACTGTGTGAAGGCGGCTGGAAAGGAGAATCGGCGGTGGTTGAAGGTGTAGTTACCTGCAAAGGTAAACATCTTCATGCTTATGCTTCCCTTGTCAAGGTGCACCGTCTGATCTTGGCTTTCATAATCGCCGTTAAGGGTTTTCGCCTCCTGATAGCTTACGTCAAGACTTATCTTGTTAGAGTAATAGCTTACGTTGAGTTCAAAATCCTCGTTCTTTCCGCTAAGGCTGGCAGGATTAAGCGACAGCGAAGCCGACAGTCCGCGGTAGCTTGCCCCGACGCTGAAGGTCAGTCTGTTGTCGGTTGAGAGTTTTGAGCGGAAAGTTTCTCCGTCAGCCCTCCGTTCAGAGGTTATCTCGTTACCCGACAAGTTGGTACGCAGTTTCAGCGTAAGTCGCTGCGACGGCCTGCTTATGTAGTTGGTGTCATATTTCGAATTGAAATAACGATTGTCGAGAATGCTGTCAACCTTTGCCTTCAGCTTTGGAACTTTCTTCTGTGCAAGCACCCCTCCTGCCGTTGACAAGGATGATATGATAATAAGGAATATAAGTCTTAACATAAATTGTTTGGATGTTTCTAAATGCAAAATTAATATTTTCATTTTAATTACCAGCATAAAACAGCGTATTATTTTGTTTTTATGCTTTTTGCCAACCATTCGGGCTTAATGCGTTAAACGTCTGTTTTATTGCACATTACACTACATTGTACCACAATCATGGTATGCATGATACCATACAAATGGGATTTCAAGATTATCAAAATAGCAGTAATTTTGCACCAGATAAAGAAATCGAATAAAGAAAGGAGATAACAATATGAAGAAGAATTTACTTTTTATTGCAGCATTGTTCGTAGTAGGACTGCAGCTCACATCGTGCGACAGCAGCGATGACCCACAATCTCAGATAGTAGTACCAAATGAGGTGGATAACGAATGCTGCGACGAGGAGGAGACATTCCTCGCATATACGTTCCTCAATAATGGCTACCTGAAGGAGATAGAAAGTCTGCGCGACACCATCGACGGTAAGTATGCGCTGAAGGCATACTCACGTAACGGCAAGCTCACCGTGGGCTATAACGATGTATTCTTCGCACTGACGAAGATTTCTACCGGCGGCTACGTGCGCGACTTCTCCGTTACCGACATCACTCCGTTGATGACCATGACGGCTATGGGTATGCAGCACTCTACACCTATAGGCGGTGATGCGGAGCAATACGACGCTACCTTCCCGGCAGTGCGCAGGGCATGGGTATCGTTCCTCATGTCAAGCGGCGAGAGTGGCTACTGGGAACTATCGTATAAGGTCAGCACACAGGAACGCTCCACCGTCCACAAGGCTTCTCTGCTCACCGTTGACGCACAGGCAAGCGGCAGGGTATGGCTGAAGTCGTTTAAGGTTGGCAGTGCCACCTATTACCTTACCTTGGTTGATCCTACCGACTATCAGGTGGGAGTGAACACCATAAAGGCTTACATATCAAGGCAAAGCAGCGACAAGAAACAGCCTTACGCACTCAGCAGCGAGCAGTTCTCGGTGGAGATATACCCTACCATGCCTGACATGGGCAACCATACCTCGCCTAACAATGAGCCGCTCACATTGCAGCCTGACGGCAGCTATGAGGGCAAGCTCAACCTGACGATGACGGGTGAATGGGACATTCACCTTAACGTAAAGGATTCTGAGGGCAATACCGTGGCAGGTGGCGAGGCACTGAGCGACCTGTATTGGAAAGTCACATTATAAGAGACCCACCCCGGTCCTCAATGTGAGACCCACCCCGGCCCTCAATGTGAGGGAGGGGGTAGGAACCGTGAAGGAAGTAACCGCCTCCGTTCTCCCCCGTTTTGCGGGGGAGGGTAACAAAAAGAATAAACGAATGATAACACTGCTTATATTAGGAGGATTGGCAGCAAGTCCTGCCGATACGATATCAAGGGAGACGACCATCGACGAGGTGGTCGTTTCTTCTTCGATACAATCCAGACAAAAGACTGCCGCCAAGGGTAGGACGGCAAGCATAGACGAGCATCTGCTACGATTGGGTAAGGTTGACGTGGTGCGCCGCGGCAGCTATGCCTGGGAACCCGTGGTGAACAACATGCAGAGCGAGCGACTGTCAACGACCATCGACGGCATGAAGATACTCTATGCCTGCACCGACAAGATGGACCCCGTAACGTCGTACGTGGAGAGTGGAAACCTGCAGCGCATAAGCCTCAATTCCGGACTCGACGGCAATCCGCAGGCTACGGGCAACATAGGCGGCAGCATAGACCTCAAACTGCGGCGTGTGGGTTTCGATGCCAAGCATGCTGAGTATAATGCCTCGGCTGGCTTTGAGAGCAATGGCGCCGTGCAGGCGTATGGCGTCGATGCGGCATTCTCCACACACCGCTTCTATACCAACTTCGGAGTGTTCTACCGACATGCCGATAATTACAAGGCAGGTGGCGGCGAAGTGGTCTCTTTCTCACAGTTCAGCAAGGTCAATGCCTTCGCCAACCTGGGCTGGCAGCCTCATGACAACCACATAGTAGAGGGCACCGTGATAGTTGACGTGGCTACCGACATAGGCTATCCGGCCCTTACCATGGACGTTAAGGATGCACGCGGTTTCATAACCTCGCTGTCGTACCGACGTGAGCACATCGGCACGCTGCTGAACCGCTGGGAGACGAAGCTGTACTACAACCGCATAACCCACAACATGGACGATACCAAGCGCCCCGACGTGAAGATACACATGGACATGCCGGGCAAGAGCAAGACTGCCGGACTGTACAGTCTGCTGCAGGGCGGAAACGACAGGCACTTCCTGCAACTTAATCTCGACGCATATTATAACACGCTCTTTGCCGACATGACGATGTATCCGCGCGTGGGCAAGCCTATGTATATGCTGACGTGGCCCGACGTAAGGACCTTCAACACAGGAGTGGCGCTGACCGATGACGTCACCTTGGGCGAACGTCACCACGTGCGCCTCTCTGCAAAGGCAGCATGGCAGAACCAGCGCATACACAGCGACGAGGGTTTCAAGGCGCTCAGCATATACTTCCCCACCATGCACCAGGACTATTCGCACCTCATAGGGCGCCTGGCGGCAAGCTATGCCTATGAGCATGGGGCGTGGCGCCTGGCGGCTGGCACTGGCTACGGCACGAGGGCTCCTACGGTGACCGAAGGCTACGGATACTTCCTTAACAACGTCTTTGACCAGTATGACTACATAGGCAATCCGCACCTGCGCAACGAGAAGGCAGTAGAACTGAATCTCTCTGCGGCATGGAGCACCGCGCGTGCGGAACTGAAGGCGGAGGGCAACGCTTTCTTCTTCAGCGACTATATAATAGGTCGTCCTGATGATCGCTTCTCGCCTATGACGATAGGTGCAGCAGGGGTGAAGGTATATCAGAACCTCAGCAGTGCGCAGATAGTCAATGCCACGCTTACGGCTGCATGGTCGCCGTTCGAGCCACTGCGATGGGAGAACCGCCTGACATACAGCTATGGCAGGGAGAGCACCGGTGCACGACTGCCGCTGATAGCTCCGCTCACATACGTAGGTACGCTGCGCTACACCCGCGGCAGCCTTGAGGCTGAGGCTGGTGTGAGCATGGCATCTCGCAACAGCCATTGCGCTACGGAATATGGTGAGACTCCCACGTCAGGCTATGCCGTGTGGCATCTCAACGCTGCCTACCGGCTGCGGCTGGGCACCGTGGCGGCAGAGCTACGCGCAGGGGTGGAGAATATCTTCGACAGGCATTACTCTACCTACTCCGACTGGAACCACATTCCGCAGAAGGGACGCAGCGTCTATGCCAACGTCACAGTGCAATTCTGAGGGCGCATGTAAAAAAAACGTCTTTTTCCTTGCACCGTTCATGGAAAAACGCTAACTTTGCCTCCTGTAACCAAAATGACGAAGATATCATGGAAAGAAACAACCTGATAAAGGAGGCTGCCATCATTGCCGCAGGCGTGGTGGTTGGCATGCTGGCACTGGGATTCAGCCTGAAGGCTGGAATAGACAATTTCACCAACAAGGACCGCCGCGTGACGGTGAAGGGACTGGCAGAACAGGAGGTGCCTGCCGACAAGGTGACGTGGCCCATACAGACCAAGGAACTGGGTAACGACCTGCCCGAACTCTACGCAAAGATTAACCGCACCACTGCCGCCATCAAACAGTTCCTGCTGAAAAACGGCATCAGGGAGGAGGAGATAAGCGTCAACGCACCTACGGTAATCGACATGAACGCTGAGCGATATGGCGAGAACAACCGTGGCTACCGCTACAACATCACCTCCACCATCACCGTAGCGTCGAAGAACGTAAAGCAGGTGCGCACACTCATCAGCAGGCAGGGAGAACTCCTGCAGCAGGGCATAGCCATCGTTGACGGAGGATATGAAAACCCCGTGAAATACGAACTGGTGTCCTTTAAGAGCATGAAGCCCAAGATGATGACCGAGGCGATAAAGAACGCTGAGCAGACTGCGCAGCAGTTTGCCGACAACTCCAGTTCGAGGCTCAACAAGATAGTGAGTGCCGACCAGGGACAGTTCTCAATAGACAACCGTGATGAGAACACTCCGTACATAAAGAAGGTGCGCGTGGTGACCACCGTCACATACTCGCTGAAGGACTGAGTTTTCACCACTTGTTTCAGTCAGGCTGTAACCTGTTGGAACACAAAATGATACAAACCGCATTGTAAAAGCTATCATATTACCATGTAATTTGATAGCTTTTACCGTGTAAAGTGATAGCTTTTACAAGGTAATATGATAGCTTTTACAACGCCCTCTGTATATCAGTATGAAATAAGCATGGAAAAAGTAGGTTTCAGAATCGCTTATCTGTCCCTTTTATGGCGTCAAGGTTATAGAATTGAAGAGTACGATTTACATCCCTGTTGCCCTCACGTCGAACTACCGAAATTTTCTCGGTAGTTGCCTCCTTTTTCAGTTCACCTGTATCATAGATATTCTGTAAATGTACACTTATATTATCGGAGGTGCAATAGAACAACATACTCATAGCCTTCTGAGTACACCACACAGTCTTGTCTTTATAGTACACCTCTGCACCCTGTTCCTTTCCTTCTATCTGAAAGATAAGGAACTCAGCTGTGCTATTTCTTATTTCTCTACGTTTTGCCATATACTGTTATAACGTTTATTTCTTTTTTCGGTCAGCTTTTCGATGCAAATTTAATAATAATTTGTAAGATAGCAATAACTTTAAACGGCATAGTAGGCTTTTTTTCAGTTTTTTTTTCGTAACTTTGCAACACTAACGAATATTTTATTAGATGTAATTAGAAACTATCATTATGGACCTAAAAGAATATATAGACACAATCAATCAGAAATATCGCGCTGGCAATGCTACAGAACACAGCTACAGAGGTACTTTGGAGCAGTTGATGCAGACGCTTCTGCCCAAACTGCGCATCGTAAACGAACCTAAACGTGTGAAGTGTGGTGTACCAGACTATATAGCCAGTCGTAAGGACGGTATGCCTGTGTTTTACATCGAAGCAAAGGATATTGGCGATAACGATCTTGACGGACGTAATCCTCATAGCCATAAGGAGCAGTTTACACGTTACAAGCAAGCACTAGACTATATTATTTTTACTGATTATCTGGACTTTCACCTATATGAGCATGGCGAGTTTGTGGATAGTGTGCGGATTGCTGAAGTGAAAGGTGACAAGATTGTTGCCATCAATGAGAATGAAGATAAGTTTCTGAATCTCATAGAGCATGTAGGCAATAATGCCATTCAACGCATAACATCAGCTTCTCGTCTTGCCAAGTTGATGGCAGGCAAAGCCCGACTGCTCAAAAACATCATTGAGCAGGCAGTAACTGACGACAGTAAGAGGATAACAGATAATGAGGATGCAATAGAGGAATTATTCCATATACCTCAAGAGGAAGTATTCAAGACGGGACTAACAGAGCAGATGGAAACGTTTCGCAGACTGTTGCTTCACGATATTACTCCATCATCTTTTGCCGACATTTACGCTCAGACCATTGTGTATGGGCTGTTTGCTGCACGCCTTAACGACAAGACACCAGAGGACTTCTCACGGCAGGAAGCACTCAACCTGATTCCAAAAACGAGTGAGTTTTTGCGTAATATGTTTCAACAGATAGCAGGTCTCGACCCCGACCCACGCATTGAATGGGTTCTTGACGACCTCGTATTAGCCTTTGGCATCACCGATATGCAAAAGATTCTGGATGGCTATAACGAGGATACCAAGCGGCAAGACCCTATGATGCATTTCTATGAGGATTTCCTTGCTGCCTATGACTCTTCGCTTCGCAAGGCTCGTGGAGTATGGTACACGCCACAGCCTGTGGTTAGTTTCATCGTGAGGGCTGTTGATGAGATACTGCAAAAAGAATTCCATTTGCCTGAAGGACTGGCCGACTATAGCAAGGTACCTCACAGCGTTTCTGTTCCACAGAGTTTTGACAAGCGAACTTCAGACGGCAAGAAGCACGTAACCAAAGATTTGTACCGCGTGCAGATATTAGATCCGGCAATGGGAACTGGCACTTTCCTTTCTGAAATTATACGTCAAGTGCGCCAGAAGTTCGAGGGCAACGATGGCATCTGGAATCAGTATGCCTCTACTTACTTGTTGCCACGACTTTATGGTTTTGAGGTAATGATGGCACCTTACACCATTGCCCACATGAAACTTTTTTTACAACTGAAGGAAAATGGGGCGCTGACATCGAACGAGCCACCACGCCTCAACCTATTGCTTACTAATTCGCTGGAAGAAGCAAATGACGATACAGATTCGCTTTTCTCCTATTGGCTTAGTTTGGAATCAAAGAAGGCAAGTGTAATAAAGCGCGACTGCCCTGTAATGGTGATGATTGGTAATCCGCCATATTCTATCAGTAGTCAAAATAATGGAAAGTGGATTACTGACCTTGTTGCAGACTACAAAAAGGATTTGAATGAAAGGAATATTCAACCTCTAAGTGATGATTATATCAAGTTCATACGTCTGGGACAGCATTACATAGAGAAGAATGGCGAGGGAATAATGGCTTTTATTAGCAACAACAGTTTTATTGATGGTACTATACATCGACAGATGAGACAAGCTTTAATGGACTGCTTTGACAAAATATACATTCTTGACCTTCATGGTAATACTCGCAAAAAAGAGGTGGCTTCAGATGGAAGTAAAGACGAGAATGTATTTGATATCATGCAGGGAGTAAGCATCAACATTTTCGTGAGGACAGGAAATAAATCGACACAAGTTTTTCATCACGAACTTTATGGCTTGCGCGAAGAAAAGTATGAATACCTAAGTAATCACGGTCTCAACGATGTGCCATGGAAAGAGCTCAAATTAGAAGATCCTCTGCACTTCTTTGTACCAAAGGACTTTGCTGCTCAAAGGGATTATGATAGTTTTTTTAAGATTACTGAGTTGATGCCAATTTCAACAAGCGGTGTTAAAACCCATCATGACAAAGAACTAGTGTCAACTAGTCCATATAATTCAGAATACAATAAACCATACACTTATAGACCTTTAGACAACCAATGGATAGATTATGACTTAAATAAAGTTGTACGCCATCGTTACAAATATATGAGCCATATCCTTGATAAGGATAATATTTCACTTATTATTGGTCCACAAGGTCAAGCGGTCGGACCTATGCTTTGGAATGTTGTTTTTGTTTCAAAATACATAGTTGATACAAATATCTTTTATCGTGGTGGAGGAATCGTTTTCCCCCTCTACCTCTACAAAGAGAACATGGGCAAGGAAGAACGCATTGTCAACTTCAACAAGGAATTGTATGACAATATAGCAAAAGGGCTGAACTATCTCCCTTGCTATGATGACAATATGTTGATAGACCCAACGAGCGAATATAACGGTGTGCTCTATCCGCAAGACCTTTTCAACTATATATATGCCGTGCTGCACAGTCCTATGTATCGTGAACGCTACAAGGAATTCCTGAAGATAGACTTCCCACGCATACCTTATCCTACAGACTGGGAAAAATTTCGTGATTTGGCAGAACAGGGTAAAGAATTGAGACAGCTGCATCTGATGGAAGACCTGCCTTCAAAGACTGGTATCACCTTCCCTGTGGCAGGCTCTTTGCAAGTGGATTGCTATCGTTGGCAGGACAATCGCGTCTATATTAACGCAGAGCAATATTTTGAGGGAGTGCCGGAATCTGCCTGGCAGTTCTTCATTGGTGGTTACCAACCTGCTCAGAAATGGCTCAAAGACCGCAAGGGCAGGGTTTTAAGTTTCGAGGACGTGAAGCACTATGGTCGTATCATCTATGTGCTACAGCAGACAGAGAGAATCATGATGGAAATTGACACTATAGTGACAAATTATAATAATAAAAGTTAGATGCAAATGACTGCAAGACATCTGATAGCTTCGTTACTGCTGACCGTGACAATGACTGATGCCGATGCCGGTAATACGCTCCAGTGGGGAGACCAGGACAACGGTACGTATCGTAACCCCGTGCTTAACGCTGACTATTCTGACCCCGACGTGATACGCGTGGGGGAGAAATACTATATGGTGGCGAGCGACTTCCATTTCATGGGCATGCAGATACTGGAGAGCAGTGACATGGTGAACTGGCGCATTGTGACGCAGGTGTATAACCGCTTTGATATGCCTAAATGGGATACCAACGAGCGCTATGCCGGCGGTTCGTGGGCTCCAGCGCTGCGCTATCATGACGGCAAATACTGGATATTCTTCTGCACACCACACGAGGGACTCTTCATGACGCAGGCAGAGAGGCCCGAAGGACCGTGGAGCCCGCTGCACTGCCTGAAGGCTGTGGAGAAGTGGGAAGACCCATGTCCTTTCTGGGACAGCGACGGCAGGGCTTATCTCGGGCGCAGCCAGCATGGTGCCGGACCGATAATACTGCATCGCATGAGTCCCGACGGCAGCACACTGCTCGACGACGGCGTTACGATATACACCGGACCGGTGGCTGAGGGCACCAAGTTCCTGAAGCGTGGCGAGTGGTACTATCTCTCCATTCCCGAGGGAGGA
>JAEEGH010012265.1_pt1 | contig 19276 bp, 16 predicted proteins | sample 9134181 | NCBI WGS metagenome assembly JAEEGH01 (sample SAMN16246544, study PRJNA631951) | gut metagenome | biome: gut microbiome; feature: rumen; material: DP-attached | host: Bos | place: Iran: Karaj | collected 2018-10 | reverse complement strand
GAACTTGTTGCGGTTTTTGATTGCCGCCTGTATTTGAAACGTGAATATAAAGGATAATTATGGCAAAATTTGATAAGATAGCCGTTCTGAAGAAAATCGGCGATACGGGCATGGTTCCCGTGTTCTATCACAAGGATTTGGAAACGTGCAAGAACGTAGTGAAGGCCTGCTATGAAGGAGGCGTTCGTGCGTTCGAATTTACAAACCGTGGTGACTTCGCTCACGAAATTTTCGGCGAGCTGGTGAAGTGGGCCGATAAGGAGTGCCCTGAGCTGGCTTTGGGTATTGGCTCTGTGGTCGATGCTCCCACTGCAGCTCTCTATCTGCAGTTGGGTGCCAACTTCGTTGTTGGTCCTTTGTTCAATCCCGAGATTGCTCCCATCTGCAACCGTCGCTTGGTTCCTTACTGCCCAGGTTGCATGACCGTTAGCGAGATTGGTAAGGCTCAGGAGCTGGGATGCGACCTGACGAAAGTGTTCCCCGGCGATGTTGTTGGTCCTAACATGGTGAAGGGATTGAAGGCTCCAATGCCTTGGTCTAAGATTATGGTTACTGGTGGTGTAGCACCCGAAGAGGAGAACTTGAAGTCTTGGTTCAAGGCTGGTGTGTTCTGCGTGGGCATGGGTTCGAAGCTCTTCCCCAGTGACAAGGTAAAGGCCGGCGACTGGCAGTATGTGACCGATAAGTGCAAGGAGGCACTCGGTTATGTGGCTAAGGCACGCGCTTAAGCTACTTACATTCTTTATCGTTTTTTCAGCTTGTTCACCGCAAGATAGGCAGGCGGCGGACAAGCTGAATGCTTTATCTTATGCCTATCACTATCGTGACCTCGACTCTACCGAACATTATGCGCGTGAGGCTATCAAAGCTTCAGCTGACTATAAAGACGGTAGGGCAGAGGCACTCAACAACCTGGCTTTTGTCTGCATCACACGCATGCAATATGATCAGGCAAAAACTTTGCTCGATTCCGTTTATGATCTGACCGACAATCAGCTGGAACTGCTTGTAGCCGATGTGCAGCAGATGCGGCTCTGTCAGCGTCGTTCGCGCAACCGTGAGTTTTACGATTATCGCACTATGGCCCAAAACGCCCTTCACCGTATAGATGAAGAACGCGACAAGCTGAACGCTCGGCAAACGAAACGGCTGCTCTATGCTGAATCGGAAATGGCTATTGTTACTTCCACCTATTATTATTATGTAGGTCTGGAACAACTGTCTGTTGACGCGCTTCTTTCGATGAATGCCGACTTGAAGAGCGATACCGCTCAGTGGCTCAACTATCTTTATAATGTAGGTGCGGGTGGCATTATCATCGAAGGCAGTTCGCAGGAGATTCGACAGCAAGAGTTCGACTACTTGCTACAGTGTCATCGTATCGCTGATCAATTCGGCTCTCCTTACTTCCTTGCCAACTCACTTGAAGGAATGGCCGAACACCTTATCGATGCCGACGATTGGCGGCCTTTGGTGATTATCAATCCCTCGGACGATGCTTTGTTCAAAATGTTCAGTCAGTATGTTGACGACGACCTGCCTGTGTCATTGGCCAAAGAGGCTCTACGGCAATTCATTGCTTTCGGCGATACTTATCAAATATCAGGTGCCTACCGCACGCTTGCCTCTTGCTATCGCACACAAGGCGACTTCCCCACAGCTCTTCGCTACCTGAATGAGGCACTGTCCGATTCATCCATCAATCAGGCTCCCGACTTGGTGGCCAGCATTCACGAGCAGCTGAGCGTGGCCTATTCAGCTATGAATGACAAGAAGCAGAGCGACTTCAACAGAAACATCTACCTCGATTTGCAGGAGCAAACGCGACAAGACCGCTCTCTTGAGGCACGAGCTGGGCAACTCGATGCTACGGTGGCGCAGCTCAATAAACTGCTGGCAGCCGTTGTCCTGGCTATACTCCTATTGGCGATTGTACTAAGAGTGATGTATGTTGTTTACCTTCGCAGGCGACCTCGACAGGCGGCGATCGACGAGCTGCACGAGCAGCGTGAACAATTGGAAGAACAGTGGGCCATCGGGCAGATGAAGCTAAAGGAAGCAGAGCGGAGGAATATTGAACAGCGATCCAAAGTGTCGTTGGTCAACAGCATTACACCGTTCATCGACAGAATGCTTCATGAAGTGCGTCGCATTCAGCCCATTGAAGTGTCTGCTGACACCAAGTCTGTGCTCAGTGAGCGCGATGAGGAGCGTCTGGAGTATGTGAAGGATCTGGCTGCAGAGATTAATGAGGTAAATGCTGTGCTCACTCACTGGATTCAGTTGCGACAAGGAGAGTTTAACCTGCACATCGAGACGTTCCCGATTGAGCAACTGTTCACAATCATTGCCAAGGGCAAACGTAGCTTTGCTTTGCGAGGCATCGAGCTGAATGTGGAATCTACCGGGCTCTGTGTCAAGGCCGACCGTGTGCTTACACTCTTCATGCTGAATACGTTGGCTGACAATGCCCGAAAATTTACGGAGAGTGGCGGAAAGGTCATTATCTCGGCTACCGAGCTGGCCGACAGTATTGAGATATCAGTTGCTGATACAGGGCGAGGAATGACCGAGGACGAGTTGGCTCACGTGTTCGACCATAAGATAGCGGGTGGTCATGGGTTCGGATTGCAGAACTGCCGGGGTATCATTGAGAAGTATCGAAAGACGAGTCAGATCTTCAATGTGTGCAAGATTGCCGCTGAGAGTCGTATCGGTGAGGGCAGTCGCTTCTATTTCCGTTTGCCTAAAGGCACGGTTCGCCAGTCATCTGTTTCAGCACGATTGTTGCCTCTCTTGCTGCTGTTTGCAACAACTGGTGCCGCACAGTCTCTTCCAGATTCATTTTCAGCCCCTGAACCTTCACCCCGTGCCGTTCCCACTTCTGAGGAATTGTTGCATCAAGCCAGCAACTATGCAGATTCTGCCTATTATTCGAATATTGACGGCACGTTTGAAAAGACGTTGATTTTTGCCGACTCTTGTTTTCATTGTCTCAATCAGTACTTTCGAAGGGTTCACCCGAAGTCGGTTGACACACTTTCAGTCTTTGACCAAGGTTCGTCCACCATACCTGATATTTTCTGGCTACACAACAGTGTGAAGATGAACTACAACATTTTGCTCGTTGCTCGCAATGAGAGTGCTGTAGCTGCACTTGCACTGCACGAATGGGCGCTTTACAATTACAACAACCGCATCTATACACTTCTTTTCAAGGAGTTGTCAGCCGACCAGACACTCGACGACTATTGCAAGAAAATGCAGCAGTCGCAAACCAATCGCAGCGTTGCCATCATCATGTTGGTGCTCATTCTTCTGATTCTGCTTGTAGCCATCCTATTCCAAGTGGTGCTGTTGTTGAGCCGTAAAGCTGCAAGAATATTAGAACAGCAGGCAGAACTGGAAGTGCTGAATGATGACATACGGCGCGTTGAAGTAGAAGAAGCCCGGCTGCACGTGAGCAATCAGGTGTTAGACAACTGTCTTTCGTCACTGAAGCACGAGACGATGTACTATCCAAGTCGCATTAGGCAGTTGGTGGATACGGGCAACATTGCTGCACTTCCAGAAGTGGTGGGGTATTACCGCGAGCTCTATGGCATACTGAGCGAGCAGGCCAATCGGCAGGTAGAAACCGTCAAACTGCATCTCACCAAACTGGAGCATGAGATTCTGGGCGATCGCGTGCTCATCGATTATCTCTTCGAACTCCTTCGGCGAGAGGCTCATCAGAAGACGCTTGATATAAGCTACAACGTAAGGCCCGATGCTCCTGAGTATGTGACTTGTCGCGTACCCATGCCTGGAGTAACCCCTGCGAGCTTCATGCCTTCAACCGATAACCTTAATTATCTGCTTTGCAGGCAAATCGTGCGTGAACACGGCGAAGCCACGTCGCGCCATGCGTGTGGCATCAGCACCGAGCAGACCGCCAATGGCTCGTTTGTCATCATCACCTTGCCAAGATATAAAACAACGAATTCAACTCAACAATAAGATATGCAGAACTTTAAAGTAATTATAGTGGAAGATGTGCCTCTGGAGCTGAAAGGCACTGAGGGCATCATCCGTAACGACATTCCAGAGGCCGAAATCATAGGAACTGCCGACAGCGAAGTGGCTTACCGCCGAGTGCTCAAACAACAGGTGCCCGACCTTGTGTTGCTCGACCTTGGGTTAGGTGGCTCGACAACCGTGGGCGTAGAGCTTTGCCGCGAGACCAAGGATCAGTATCCGCAGGTGAAGGTGCTCATCTTCACCGGTGAGATTCTGAACGAAAAGCTTTGGGTGGATGTGCTGGATGCTGGTGCCGACGGCATCATCCTGAAGACGGGCGAACTGCTCACCCGTCATGATGTGAGTTCGGTGATGGATGGCAAGCAGTTGGTGTTCAACGAACCTATCCTCCGCAAGATAGTAGAGCGCTTTAAGCGAAGTGTCAGTTCACAGCTGGCCAAACAGGAGGCGCTTGTCAATTATGAGATTGATGAGTACGATGAGCGATTCCTTCGTCATCTGGCTCTCGGCTATACGAAAGACCAGATTACGCAGTTACGCGGTATGCCCTTTGGCGTGAAGAGTCTTGAGAAACGACAGAACGAGCTGGTGCAGAAACTCTTTCCGGAGGGTAGCAACGGTGTGAATGCCACACGCTTGGTGGTTCGTGCGTTGGAACTGCGCATCATTGATGTTGACAATCTTGAACCTGATGAGGAGTAAGCTCATTGCATACGTCATAGCTGCGCTCGTCGTGGCTGAACTGCTGTTGGTTCTCATCTCATGGTTCCTCAGCAGCCTGATGGTCGATGGTGTGCGCTCGTTGCTGTCAAGTGAAGGCATCCGCTGGTTTTTCGGACAGTTCACCGACATGATTCTCTCTCCCGTACTTGGCTGGCTGCTGCTGCTGGCAGTGTCCACAGGTGTGTTTCGTCAGAGCGGACTTCTCACCCGTCCTTCAACTTATCGTGAACGAATGAACCGCATGCTTACGCTGCTCGTTCTGTTATTGTATTGTGGTGTGATTCTGTTGCTCACCAGCATTCCTCATGCCATTCTGCTTTCGCCTACTGGCGCGCTGTTTCCTTCACCGTTCAGTCGGGCGCTTGTACCCATTATTGCTTTAGGCATACTGGTTGTTTCTCTTGTCTATGGCATTTCTGTGCGTGTGTTCACTTCAGTTGTCGATGTCTGTCAGGCTATGTCGCAAGGCATTTCGTGGTGGTCGCCTGTACTGCTACTCTACGTTTTCTTCATGCAATTATATGAGTCGGTGTGCTTTGTCTTTTTCTAAACCCTAATTTTTAGGTATTGCAGGAATCAATCAGACTTCATACCTTTGCAACGTCAATAGAAACTCTTACTATTTTAGGGAATAAGAAGAGACATCATTACAAACAACAGAAGCACAGAAAATTCATATAGTATTTGTTTAGTTTAGAAAGGAAACTTGGCTGACTGTGAAGTCAGCCTTTTTTCTGTTTCCTCATCGCTTCAAAGCTTGTGTCAGTCTTTTGAAAATTCCAGACAGCACCAATCGCCGTCGTTGTGAGTGCTTAGCCAACTGAGCCCCAACTGTTCAGCCTTCGTCTTGAGCAGCTCTACGTCGGTGGTATAGAATCCGCTCAATAGCAGCGTAGCCCCTGGCTTCATCACTTTCTGGAATGAAGGCATGTCGGCTAAGAGAATGTTTCGGTTGATGTTGGCCATTACAATGTCGAATTCTTCATTGAAACTGTTCAGTACGCTCGCATCGCCCAACAGCACTTTGAACCGATCGTCAACACGATTGATGACAGCATTGTGCATTGCATTGTCAACGCTCCATTCGTCTATGTCGTAGGCAGTGCACGCACTGGCTCCGCACTTGAGTGCCGCAATGCCCAAGATGCCTGTTCCACAGCCGCAGTCAAGCACTTGCTTGCTGGTGGGATCGATGTTGAGCAGGGCAGCAAGCATCATCCTTGTCGTCTCATGCGTTCCCGTACCGAATGCCATGTGGGTGTCAATCTCAATAGCTGTGTCGAAGGTGTCTAAGCCATCCTTGCCCCCTTCCAGCGTTTCGAAGTGTCGCCCGTCGTGAATCACGCAGCGATGGTCAATCACGATTGGGGAGAATCCTTCGAGTTCCCATTGCTCGTTCCAGTCACGATCCTCAGCTTCATTCACGGTATAGTGGATGACTACTCCCTCGAACGGAAAGTTCGCAAGTATCTCGTCTAACGTTTCCTGACTGAACAACTGCTGCTGCACGTAACCTCTCAGTTCACAACCAGACTCTTCGAAGGTTTCGAATCCAGCTTCGCCAGCCATAGCCGACAGCACATCGTGTGTGTCTTGAATGAGAGGAGCAGGTGCATCGATCGTAAAAATGACTTCCAAATATTTCATTGTCTGTTAAAATTTGAATGCAAATTTATAAAAAATAGGGAAAATCCTACTATCATTTAGGGTTTTTCCGTATATTTGCAATAAATTTAGACTTATTTTTGCATCGTGAAGTTATATATTTAATACATATATTTGTTATGAAAAGGACTTTATTCATATTTACCATGCTGTCGCTCTGTATTACAGCCGCGCAGGCACAGGACGATATGTACTTCGGTTCTTCAAAGAAGGCGATTGAGAAAGAGGTGTCTGACTACGGATTGCCGCGCAATACTTATTACTCTGGCTCTTCGCGAAGTGTTGACGAGTACAACCGCCGAGGAGGAAGCTCCTACGAGTACATCGGCAGAGACTCTGCCATGAACGACGTGATTGACTTCTCGGGGGGCGCAGGTGTCTATCCTGATTCTACTGCCGACTTCAATCTCACACGTAAGATGTCGCGCTGGGACGGCTACACGCCTACCGATGCCTATTGGCAAGGCTACGATCAAGGCCGCAACGATGAGTGGGCAGTCAGCAACTGGCATTCGCCTTGGTACTATTCGTCCTACTACTATCCTTGGTACGACAGTTGGTATGACCCCTGGTATTACGACCGCTGGTATTGGCGTGATCCCTGGTATTACCGTCATTACTCCTATGGATGGGGCTATTACGGACGTGGTTATTACGGCGGTTATTACAGCTACCACTATCCTCGTCACTACTACTCAAGCGGTTGGGTAGCACCCCGTTCTCGCGGTATGGTTGCAGCCGGTACCAAGGGGCACTCTATCAATCGTGGCAATGTGGTGTATAGCCGATATGGCACAGGTCGCAGCACTTCGGGTCGTTCTGTTTCTGGCTCATCATCGCGTAGCGGTATCAGCTATGGCAATGCCCGTTCTTCATCTACCCGCACCAGTAGCTATGGAAGTGCTCGCAGCAGCTCAAGCTCGTCGTTCGGTTCCAGCAGCAGTTCGCGGAGCAGCTATGGCGGTGGAGGTACCAGTTTCGGTAGTTCCCGCAGTAGCAGCGGCGGAGGCGGTGGCTTCAGCGGTTCGCGAGGCGGTGGCGGAGGCCGTTCGGGAGGTCGTCGATAACTGAGCAAAAAGCGTGTGTGAACAAAACCATAATAATTTTACTATTTTAATTCTCACGATGATGAAAAAGATTCTTCTCTGCACAATATCAGCAGCGCTCTCTATGCCTCTTATGGCTCAGGATGCCTACGATGCAGCCAATATCGCTACGCTCGATTTGAATGGCACTGCACGCTATGTGGGTATGGGCGGTGCGCTCGATGCCCTTGGTGCCGACATCTCTACCATTAGCACCAATCCGGCTGGTGTGGGCCTCTTCCGCCACAGCGATGTGCGTTTCACGTTGGGACTCGTTTCACAGCAAGATGCCAAAAGTGTTAGTGGTGCCAAGCCCACTAATATGTCCTTCGACCAAGCAGGCTTCGTATGGTCCAATCGCACTGGGTCTTCATCTTATCTGAACTTTGCGTTCAACTATCACAAGAGCCGCAACTTCAATCACATCATTGCAGCCTCAAATGCCTTTGCCCCGACTAAGACTTTTACGGATAAGGATGGTTTCATCGGCTCTGGACAGAACGTGCAGACAGCTATCAAGGCTTTCAACGGCTACTTCAATAAAGACAACGAAGATCAAGATGGCGTGAACTATTATGAGTCGCAGATTGATAACACGTACTACAATCTTTTGGCCTTTGAGGATGCAAGCAAGAATGTGTCCTATTACCCTCTTACCGCTACCGACTTCACGCTCAACAAAGGTCAAAAGGGATATATGAGCAACTTCGACTTTAGTCTCAGTGGCAATGCCAACAACCGGGTGTTCTGGGGCTTCACGTTTGGCATTCACGGAGTACACTACGAGTCGTTCACTGACTATAGAGAAAACTTGGAGGCAGGTCAGACGCTTCCTAACGGTGTTTCGCCTGCGGTGGCAGGCATGACCGATGAGCGTAGCATCAAGGGTACAGGTTTCGACGTGAAGGGTGGCGTCATTGTACGCCCCATTGAGGACTCCTCCTTCCGCTTCGGACTCTCGCTTGCTTCTCCTACGTGGTACTCACTCACCACCAGCAACTATCTGACTGCCTATGTCGATGAGAAGCGCAATTCTTCAGAGTCCTACAAGTTCAGATATACTACTCCCTGGAACGTAGGTGTCAGCTTGGGCCACACCATTGAAGATTTTCTGGCATTAGGCCTCTGCTATAATTACTCTTTCTTCACCTCTGCAGACATGCGCTATATCATTTCGTCTGGCTATACTGGTAATGAAAGTCGCAGCGATGCAGCTATGAACGATGAGATAGGGCAGTGTTTCCGTGGCACGCACACGCTGAAGGTGGGTGCTGAGTTGCGTCCCGATCCGGCTTTCGCCGTGCGTGTGGGTTACAACTTCGTCAGCTCGCCCTTCCGTAGTAACGACGATGCTTATCGCAATCAGAAAGTCTATTCGCCCGGTGTCTATTATGCCTCTTCCACCGACTACGTGAACTGGAAGCCTACCCACCGCATCACTGCAGGATTGGGCACCAAGATAAACAAGTTCTCCATTGACTTTGCTTATCAGTATCAGGTGACGAAGGGCGATCTATTCCCATTCGCTGATGGTGAATATTTTGAGGACACGAAAAACAATATCTACATTGAGAACGTAACGCCGGCAACTTCTATCACGTTTGCCCGTCACCAGGCACAGCTCACATTGGGTTACACCTTCTGATGATGTCCTTTACGCGGCATTCGTCTCTTTGCTGACAGTAAGAGCGTTTGACCTAAACTCGCTGCGTGTTTTGCTCAAACTCCAGTTGCGTTTAGGTTAAACGTGTGCTAAGACACCGCCTCAAACGTCTTTCGCTATTTTTTTGAGAATGACAAAAACGGAGATACGAAACACAACAAAGGCCCGCGTACCTTATTATATATAATAAATAATAATATTAATATATAAAGTTCTGTTCTTCTGTGCGTCTCTGAAAAAGACGTAAAGACGCTTGAGGCGCCTGTACACTTACTGGTTGCTTCATGTTGGCCTTGCAGAGGTTAGTGAGATAAGAAACATTGATGAATAAAGAACAAAAGAGGTTCAGTAATAAAATAATGAAGAACGCAATCTTAATATTGAGTGGCGGTGTCGATTCCGTCACTATGCTGTATGATTATCAGGACCAGATTGCTCTGGCCGTTTCCTTTGACTATGGAAGCAATCATAATGCACGTGAGATTCCATTTGCCAAACTGCATTGTGAGCGGCTGGGCATTGCTCACATGGTGATTCCCCTCTCTTTTATGGCAGAGCACTTCAAGAGCTCGCTGCTGGAAGGTAGTGAGGCAATCCCGGAAGGCAACTACGACGATGACAATATGAAGTCGACTGTCGTTCCGTTCCGCAACGGCATCATGCTGAGTATTGCCGTGGGGCTGGCCGAGTCGCGAGGGCTGAAACATGTGATGATGGCCAATCATGGAGGCGACCACGCCATCTATCCCGACTGCAGGCCTGAGTTTGTCGATGCATTCTCAGAAGCTGCTCGCACGGGCACATACGAGGGAGTGACGCTGCTCTCGCCCTATACAAATCTGACCAAGGCCGACATCGTTCGCAGGGGTAAAGCTCTGAACATTGATTATTCAGAGACGTGGAGTTGCTACAAGGGCGGTGACAAGCATTGCGGGCTTTGCGGCACTTGCAGAGAACGTCGCGAAGCATTTGCCGAAGCAGGAGTGGAAGACAACACTCTCTATGAAGTCTGAAAAAAGCAATTATTATTTGCAATGTCTTGCACGTTCGGATTATTTCTCGTATCTTTGCAATTGATTTATGTCATACTTAAAGTAAGCCAATAACATTTATTACAAAATAACTAAAATTATGAACGACAACAAAGTGATGTACAAAGCAGCCGACAATATTCGTATTCTTGCTGCTTCAATGGTTGAAAAAGCTAAGTCGGGTCATCCCGGTGGTGCTATGGGTGGTGCTGATTTTATCAACACTCTCTACAGTGAGTTCCTTGTCTATGATCCTGAGAATCCCGATTGGGAAGGGCGCGACCGCTTCTTCCTTGACCCCGGTCACATGGCTCCTATGCTCTACAGCCAGCTTTGTTTGATTGGTAAGTTCTCACTCGAAGACCTGCAGCAGCTGCGCCAGTGGGGAAGCGTAACCCCCGGACATCCTGAGCGCGAGCTGGCACGCGGCATTGAGAACACGTCAGGTCCTCTCGGACAGGGTCACACCTTTGCAGTAGGTGCTGCCATCGCTGCCAAGTTCCTCAAGGCTCGTCTGGGCAACGTCATGAACCAGACCATCTATGCCTACATTTCCGACGGTGGCGTACAGGAAGAAATCTCACAGGGTGCAGGACGCATTGCAGGCAACTTGGGACTCGACAATCTGATTATGTTCTATGATGCCAACGACATACAGCTCTCTACCCGTACAGAGGTAGTGACCACTGAGGACACCGCCATGAAGTATGAGTCGTGGGGATGGTTCGTACAGAAAATTGACGGCAACGATGTTGACCAGATCCGCGAAGCCATCCGTAAGGCACAGGCAGAGAAGGAACGTCCTTCACTCATCATCGGACATTGTGTGATGGGCAAGGGTGCTCGCAAGGCCGATGGCAGCAGCTACGAGTCAAACTGCGCCACTCACGGTGCTCCCCTCGGTGGCGATGCTTTCGTCAACACCGTGAAGAACCTGGGCGGTGATCCCGAGAATCCCTTCGTCATCTTCCCTGAAGTGCAGGAGCTCTATGCCCGTCGTCGTGAAGAACTGAAGAAGATTGTGGCTGAGCGCTATGCCGAGAAGGCAGAGTGGGCTAAGGGTCATCCCGAGCAGGCCAAGCAGATGGAAGAGTGGTTCAGCGGAAAGGCTCCGAAGATAGATTGGAGCAAGGTGCAGCAGAAAGCTGGCTCAGCCACCCGCAGTGCTTCGGCTGCCGTTCTGGGTGTACTCGCCGAGCAAGTGCCCAACATGATTTGTGCTTCTGCCGACCTTTCGAACTCCGACAATACCAACGGTTTCCTGAAGAAGACCCACGACCTGGTGCGCGGCGACTTCAGCGGTGCCTTCTTCCAGGCTGGCGTGGCCGAGCTCACAATGGCTTGCTGCTGCATCGGTATGGCGCTGCACGGAGGCGTGATTCCTGCCTGCGGCACGTTCTTCGTGTTCTCTGACTACATGAAGCCTGCCGTGCGTATGGCTGCCCTGATGGAGCTGCCCGTGAAGTTCATCTGGACGCACGATGCCTTCCGCGTGGGCGAGGATGGTCCTACCCATGAGCCTGTTGAGCAGGAGGCACAGATTCGTCTGATGGAGAAGCTGAAGAACCATCACGGCAAGAACAGCGTGCTCGTGGTTCGTCCGGCTGATGCCGAGGAGACCACCGTATGCTGGCGCATGGCTATGGAGAACACCTCTACGCCTACGGCGCTCATCTTCTCTCGTCAGAACATCGACATGCTGCCCGAGGGCAACGACTACTCTCAGGCTGCCAAGGGCGCTTACGTGGTGGCAGGCAGCGATGCCGACTACGACGTGATTCTGCTGGCAAGTGGCTCTGAGGTATCTACGCTGGAGGCTGGTGCCAAGCTGTTGCGCGAGGATGGTGTGAAGGTGCGCATCGTGAGCGTTCCTTCCGAGGGCTTGTTCCGCAGCCAGTCGAAGGAGTATCAGCAGAGCGTTTTGCCTGCTGGCAAGAAGAAGTTCGGCCTCACTGCCGGTCTGCCTGTCACGCTTGAGGGACTGGTTGGTGCTGACGGTTGCGTGTGGGGTCTTGAGAGCTTCGGCTTCTCAGCTCCTTACAAGGTGCTCGACGAGAAGCTGGGCTACACCGGCCAGAACGTCTATGAGCAGGTGAAGAAACTGTTGGCATAATGCTCACACGTTAGATATTTTTACGGAGGGAGGCTTGAGTAGTAACATCTACTTAAGTCTCCTCTCTCTTTCCCGAGAGGGCGGGGTATAGGGCGCTTTTCAGCCTTTTTCTGTGAACTTTTGCAAACCATTATCCACATTGCGAACTATTGCAAACGGAAATGTTTGGGAAGTTCGCTCTTTTCATCTATCTTTGCATCATGAATCAACTGATGACCATACTTACCCAACGGGAGCTCTTCCTTTTAATAATAGGTACGATTACCTATGTGGCACTCTTCGTGGTGACCTGGCAGAACAGCCATCGGAAGATGCTCATGATGCAGGACCGACTGAACAAGGTGCAGGCGATGCAGAAGAGTGAGGACGTGGAAGACAACCGACGGAAAATAGAGGAACTGGAACGACTGATTGCCAAACTGGGGTCGGAAAACTCTATGCTCAGGCTTGAACTCGAAGAGAAGAAGGCGCGTCTCGACTATGCAAACACGATTGCCCGCATAGAAAGCGAGAAACGCGAACGGGCAGAGGGCGATATATTCGGCTCGGACATCTACTTGAAGATTCAGCGCCTGTTGAACGAAGGTAAGACCCTTGGCGAGGACGATTGGCAGCAGCTGGCCATGCTGGTCGATGGCATCTACACGGGATTTACGGAGAAACTGTACAGTCTCTACCGACTGTCGGCCAATGACTATCACGTGTGCTTGCTTATCAAGGTAAGAATACCGCCGAAGGACATAGCCCTGCTTACGGCTCACTCTAAGGAGAGCGTAGCTACCACGCGAAGCAGGCTCTATCAGAAAATCTTTGGCAAGAAAGGAGCGACCAAGGAGTGGGATGACTTCATCCTGTCACTATAAGAACAGAACGTGTAACTTTAAAAAAAATTGAGTAATTATGATCGACTATCTTTTGGCTAATATGTGGCAGCTGTGGGCTGTTCTGGCCGTTCTCGGACTTATTCTTGAACTCACTTCGGGCGATTTCTTCATCATGTGTATCGCCATTGGCGCGATGGGCGCAGCTATTGTCGCCCCCTTCTCCAACATCTACGGGCAGTTGGCTGTGTTCGGAGTGGTGAGCCTCTTCAGTCTCTTCCAGGTGCGCCCCTTTGCCTTGCGCTATCTGCAGCGGAAGGGCAGCGACCGGGTGAGCAATGCCGATGCCCTCCTGGGGCGCATCGCTCGTGTGAAAACCACCATTCAGGCTAAGGGTACAGGCTACGTGGCTATCGACGGCGACCTGTGGAAAGCCGTTTCTGCAGATGATGAAGAGATAGCCGAAGGCACGCGCGTGAAGGTGGTGGGTCGCGAAAGCACTATTGTGACCGTTGAGAAGATGGATTGACGAACAAGCCAGTCTCGTTTCATCTTCAGCATTAACGTGTAATCATTAACTCATTAATAATATTCACCTTATTTAAATCAAAAAAACTTATGGATTTTACATTTTATTTCTTTCTGGTTCTTGCTATCGCAGCAGTAGTCTTAATCAAGAAGGCGCTCCTGATTATTCCTCAATCGGAGACAAAAATTATTGAACGTTTGGGAAAGTATCACGACACACTGGCTGCTGGCGTGAACTTCATCATCCCCTTCATTGACAATGCCAAGAGCATTGTGGTGCTCAATCACGGGCGCTACTCGTACTCCTCAACGATTGACTTGCGTGAGCAGGTCTATGACTTCCCCTCGCAAAACGTAATCACGAAGGATAACATCCAGATGGAGATCAACGCGCTGCTCTACTTCCAGATCATGGACCCTTACAAGGCTGCCTACGAAATAAGCAACCTGCCCAATGCCATAGAGAAGCTGACGCAGACCACGCTTCGTAACATCATTGGCGAGATGGAGCTTGACGAGACCCTTACCTCGCGCGATACCATCAACAACAAGCTGCGCCTCGTGCTCGACGATGCCACCGACAAGTGGGGTGTGAAGGTGAACCGCGTAGAGCTGCAGGACATCACACCTCCCGCTACTGTGCTGAACGCGATGGAGAAGCAGATGCAGGCCGAACGTAACAAGCGTGCACAGATTCTGACCTCAGAGGGTGAGAAGGCTGCCGAGATCCTGGCTTCAGAAGGTGAGAAGACCGCCATGATCAACCGCGCCGAGGCTGCCAAACAGCAGGCCATCCTCACGGCTGAGGGTGAGGCGCAGGCTCGTATTCGTAAAGCTGAGGCCGAGGCACAGGCCATCGAGCTCATCACGCAGGCCGTGGGCAAGAGCTCGAATCCTGCCAACTATCTGCTGGCTCAGAAGTACATTCAGATGCTGCAGGAACTGGCTACGGGCGACAAGACGAAGACCGTCTATCTGCCTTACGAGGCTACCAACCTCATGGGCTCTATCGGAGGCATCAAGGATCTGTTCAAGACTGAGTAGCACCACAGCGAAGCTCATAGGGCTTATAGTGTTTATAGGGCTCATAGGGCTTATAAGGCTTTAAGGCTTATAGGGCTTCTGTTTGCAAAGCCTACGTGACAGGTAGGCTTACAGAGCGCAAAAAAAATATAAATTACAATTCGTAGTCATTGATATAATGATTATTCTTTGTACTTTTGCGTTCTCGAAGCAAGACACTTTTTACATCTTTATTAATAATAAGAAAAGACTATGACAATCAACGAGTTTAATTTCGCCGGTAAGAAGGCGATTGTGCGTGTAGATTTCAACGTGCCCCTCGATGAGAATGGCAAAATTACTGATGACACCCGTATTCGCGGTGCCCTGCCCACGCTGAAGAAGATTCTGGCTGACGGTGGTGCTGTCATCATCATGAGCCACATGGGCAAGCCCAAAGGTAAGGTGAACCCCAAACTGTCGCTCGGACAGATTCGTGAGGCTGTAGAGAAGGCTCTGGGCGTTCCCGTTGCATTCGCTCCCGACTGCGCTAAGGCTGCCGATGCTGCCAAGGCTCTGAAGATGGGCGAGGCTCTGCTGCTCGAGAACCTGCGCTACTATCCCGAGGAGGAAGGCAAGCCCGTAGGCATTGAGAAGACTGATCCCGCTTACGATGCTGCCAAGAAGGAGATGAAGGGCCGCCAGAAGGACTTCGCAAAGACACTGGCCAGCTATGCTGACTGCTACGTGATGGATGCCTTCGGTACTGCTCACCGCAAGCACGCTTCTACTGCCGTGATTGCCGACTACTTCGATGCTGACAGCAAGATGCTGGGCCTGCTCATGGAGAAAGAGGTGACCGCTGTTGACAACGTGCTGTCGAACATCAAGCGTCCGTTCGTAGCCATCATGGGTGGTTCGAAGGTGTCTTCAAAGATTGGCATCATCGAGAACCTGCTGGGCAAGGTCGATAAGCTCATCCTCTGCGGTGGCATGACCTACACCTTCGCAAAGGCTCACAACGGCGAGATTGGTGACTCAATCGTTGAGCTCGACAAGCTCGATGTAGCCCTGGGCGTTGAGGAGCTGGCCAAGAAGAATGGCGTACAGCTCGTGCTCGGCACCGACTGCACCGCAACCAACGGACTCGACTTCGCTACAATGAGCGTTAAGCCCGGTTCAGAAATCATCACCTGTCCTGCTACTCAGGTACCTGCAGGCTTCGAGGGTGTTGATGCCGGTCCTGAGAGCCGCAAGGCATTTGCCGAGGCTATCGAGGGCGCAAAGACCATTCTGTGGAACGGTCCTGCCGGTGTGTTTGAGTGCGACGACTTCACCGCAGGTAGCCGCGCTATTGGCGAGGCTATCGCTAAGGCAACTGCCGAGGGTGCTTTCTCACTCATTGGTGGTGGCGACTCAGTGGCTTGTGTCAACAAGTTCGGTCTGGCCGATCAGGTGAGCTACATCTCTACTGGCGGTGGTGCTCTTCTTGAGGCTATCGAGGGTAAGGTGCTTCCCGGTGTGGCAGCTATCAAGGGCGAGTAATCTGAATCAGATTTCCGCTTTCATACATAAGAAAGGCGACATTCGTTACTGAATGCCGCCTTCTTTTTATTACTGAATGTCGTTTTTTCTATTGCTGAATGCCTTCTTATTACTGAATGCCTTCTTATTACTGAATGCCGACTTTCATGAGTTCCTGCGCCATTTCCTGTTGCAGCTCTCGTGCTTTGATGCCAGCCACCTCGGCAAAGTTGTCGTCGCTTGAGGCAAAGATGATGCCGCGACTGGAGTTGACGAGCAGTCCGCAGTCAGCAGTCATGCCATACTTGCACACCTCCTGCAGCGAACCGCCCTGTGCGCCCACGCCAGGCACCAGCAGGAAGTGGTTGGGGGCTACCCGGCGAATGTCCTCGAACATGCGCCCCTGCGTGGCTCCCACTACGAACATCATGTTCTCGTCGGTTCCCCATTGCTGACAAGTCTTCAGCACTTTCTCAAACAGTCGCTCGCCGTTCGTGTCCTCCATCAGCTGGAAGTCGTGCGACCCCTTGTTGCTGGTGAGTGCCAGCACGATGACCCACTTGCCCTCATACTGCAGGAAGGGCGTGATGGAGTCCTCTCCCATGTAGGGCGCTACGGTGAGTGCGTCGATGTCGTACTCCTCGAAGAAGGTTCGTGCATACATCTGACTGGTGTTGCCAATATCGCCGCGCTTGGCATCGGCAATAATCAGGTGATGCGGATAGTTCTCTTTCAGGTAGTTGCAGGTCTTCACAAACGACTCCATGCCCTTCAGTCCGAAAGCCTCATAGAAAGCCAGATTAGGCTTGTAGGCCACGCAGTAGGGGGCAGTGGCATCGATGATGGCCTTGTTGAACGCAAAGATAGGGTCTTCCTCCGTGAGCAGGTGCTTGGGTATCTTCAGAATGTCGGTATCCAACCCTACGCAGAGGAAACTCTGTTTGCGCAGTATGTTATCAATGAGTTCTTTTCTAGTCATCGTAGTTCGTTATTTGGTGAATAAGTATCCGTTCGTGTTTATGTTGTATTTGCTGAAGTAGAAATAGGTCATGTAATACGCGCAGTTGCCTTGTTTCGTCTTCAGTTCAATGGGGTAAAGCATTTTCTTGTCGAGCTTCTTCAAGGCATCGAGATTAACCCGCAGGGTGTCGATGTTGTTCCCGTCGTTGTCGTTGACGGGGATGTCGATGAAGCCACTCATCTTCTCCAAGGTTACGGAAAGGTCCTTTTCCTCCACCTTGCAGTATCCCTCGGGTATATCTATTTGCTTGGTCTCGGCAAAGTTGCTGTATGAGAAATACTTTTCTTGCTTTTCCTCTTCTTCTTTGTTGACGTATGTGAGGAAGGGTATGCCTTCGTTCTCTTGGTTTACGAGGGATTCTATCGATTCGCGGTTGAATGTGCCTTCCAGATAAGAAAGTTTGGCACTGATGGCCGAAGCCTCGTCCTTTGGTAACGCCTTCATCAACTTGTCATATCCGCTTGCGTCCAGTGGACTCGTCACTTGGTGGTCCTTAAGCGTGTGGCGTACTTCGCGCAACAGTTGACGGCGGGTGAAATTCGTGAAATTGAAGGGCAAGGCCGATGTCAGGAGGAAGAGCGCTGCAAAGGAGATGCTAATCCACTTGATGCGACGTGCACGAGTCAGGAAGAGGGTGATGCAAACGGCATAGAACCAGAGATTGAGCAGGACAAGATAGAGGCGATGAATCGTGATGCCGTAATCGCTCAGTCGGCGGTATATGCCTATACTCATTAGCAGTATCAAGGGGATGAGCAGGAGAGGCAGATAGCGTGCTACATTCTCGTCGTACTTGCGTCCTTCGCGTTTACGGACTGGGTAAAGTCCAAACTCAATGGCGATGCATCCTATCATGGACGCAATCACGAGCCACGACACGTGTCCGTTGGGCAATTCCCAATGGAAGAGAATCTTCAGGGCATAGATGTATAGCACCAGCAGATATAATCCCTCGAGAGGCACGAAGATGTATCGCATCACGTTGCCAAGGAAGGCTGTCTGCAAGGGTTCTCTCTTGTGTTTCTCCTCGCCCTTAGGTATGCGGCCAAGGAACAGTAGTGTCGGTAGGTATAAGGCACAGAGCGTACCCATCACCAAATACCATTTAATATCGAGATCGATAGAGAACAGCAGTTTGAGGGAAAATAGCAAGATGCTGACGCCTCCCCATAGCACGAAGCCTATTAGGAAGGTGATGAGGAGGTTGACCAGTATGGAAAGCGTAAAGTTCCAGGAGGCGATGTCGTCGCGCTCTCTTCCAAAGGAAAGGAAGAATATGCTCAGCACCAACGCGAAGATTGCCGAAGCGTGCATGAGAAAGACTTCCCACCCGTTGCCAACGCCGAAATTGATGTTGTACAGATAAATGGTGTCGGCCAACAGGATGGCGTATGACACGATTTGAATGGTGTCGGTTCGCCGGTTCTCCTCCTGCTCTTCCGTCCAAAGCGCGAGGGTGAGTGATAGCAAAAGGCCAACGGAAAGGAAATAGCCCAGAGCCTTTATCAGTTGTTCATAGGGTCTAACCTGGTCGGATGCAACGATGATATAGATAAGAAACAGAGCCAGCGCCGTAGCAAAAGCCATTGGTGCAGGGAAGCGCTTCGCACAAGTGTGGAACGCCGTCGTCACAAATCTCATGTTCTTCTGTATCCTATTCATTATCTATTAATCGCAACCTTCAATGTTCAATGTTCAATGTTCAAAGTCCAAAGGTCACAGCTCCGTCTCCTTCATCCGTTCGGCATTCTCCGCCACGATGAGGTGGTCGATGCAGTCCTGTATGTCTCCGTCCATGAAGGCGGCAAGGTTGTAGATGGTGTATCCGATGCGGTGGTCGGTGATGCGTCCTTGAGGATAGTTGTAGGTACGTATCTTTGCCGAACGGTCGCCGGTGGATACCATCGTCTTGCGTCTGCTGGCGATGTCGTCGATATACTTCTGGTGTTCCTTGTCGTAGATGAAGGTACGCAGGCGAGCCAAAGCCCTTTCCTTGTTCTTCGGTTGGTCGCGGGTTTCCGTACATTCCACGAGTATCTCCTCCGTCTCACCCGTATTGGGATTGGTCCACATGTAACGG
>JAEEGH010012263.1_pt1 | contig 19277 bp, 15 predicted proteins | sample 9134181 | NCBI WGS metagenome assembly JAEEGH01 (sample SAMN16246544, study PRJNA631951) | gut metagenome | biome: gut microbiome; feature: rumen; material: DP-attached | host: Bos | place: Iran: Karaj | collected 2018-10 | reverse complement strand
CGGACCGAACCGTCTCCGCTGCGATCCCCGCTTCCAGCTCATGCTCACGCTCCTGATACTTCTCCAGACGCGAGCTGACATCTCTTCCCTGCACGAAAATAATGCCGGCAATCATCAGAATCAGAGCCGCCACTGCAAACTATCCGCTCATATTTGTTTTCGTAGCCTTCCTGCGCCTGCGGGGGGCCGAAGCATGTCCTCTTGTCGCTGCCATTCCTTTACGATCTTCCTTTTCCGAATCATCCGGCCGGAAAAACCGGACGGATCCATAAAAAAGGATATGATCAGTAAAATTGTACCTCGTTCCCCGAAGTTACGTCAACTATTTCGCACGTTTTCCCTCAGATATACCGGAAAAGTTCTTTCGCTTCTTCCTTCTTTACCGTCTCCTGCACATCCAGGACTTCCACCTTCACTTCCTTGTTCCCGAAGGAGATGGTGAGGATATCCCCTTCCTTCACATTCGCGGAAGCCTTGGCAGGCTTGTCATTGATCAGCACACGTCCGCTGTCGCAGGCCTCGTTCGCCACCGTCCTGCGCTTGATAAGACGCGATACCTTCAGATATTTGTCCAGTCTCATGGTCTTTTCCTTCAAAAGAAAAGCGTGCCCGCAGGGCGGACACGCTTTTTTATCTATTACCGAATCAATTAGTTCAGAGCGTCCTTCAGAGCCTTGCCAGCCTTGAACTTAGGAGCCTTGGAAGCCTTAATCTTCATGGTCTTGCCGGTCTGAGGATTTCTGCCTTCTCTTGCAGCTCTCTTAACAACTTCGAAGGTACCGAAGCCAACCAGCTGAACCTTGTCACCCTTCTTCAGGGACTTAGCTACGACATCAGTGAAAGCCTTAACAGCCTTCTCAGCGTCCTTCTTAGTGATACCAGCCTCTTCAGCAATAGCTGCTACTAATTCAGTCTTGTTCATTGTAAAACTCCTCCTATAATGAAAGATTTTGTTGGTTCCCTATGAACCACTAACATACTTATATAGGTTTTTTCAGTCTTTGTCAAGGTTTTTTACGCTTAAAACGGCGTTTTTTCGGCATTTTTTCCTGTTTTTGACCCGTTTGGGCCCATATTTCGCGCTTTTCTCTCCGGGTTCCCGTTTTTCCGCGCAATTACGCCGTTATCGGCGGTCCCAGATCATCTCCCGTATTCCCGTCGTCGTCTCCGTCCGAATCCTCCTGTGATCCGTCTCCGCCTTCGCCGCTGCCACCGGTTCCATCCCCGCTGTCGCCGCCTCCGTCCGGGGTCGTACCCGATCCGTCCGCTCCGTCGGGAAGCGAGATCCCGCTGCCGATCCCGTCGTCCGTCCCTTCCCCGTCAGGCTTTTCCCCGTCGGGCTTTTCCTCTCCCCCGGTTCCGTCGGACTCGAGATCAGCAAAGGAGAAGGATGCATCCTTTTCCTCGGAATCCACGGTGATGGTATAGCTCCTCGTCACATAGCCCTTCCGGCTGAGGGTGATGACATGGGTCCCCGCCGTCTTTTTGAAGCTGCAGGGCACCACGCCGACATACGCTCCGTCGAGGTAGAGCTCCGCCTTCTCGGGGGCATCCACATGCACCTGATAATAGGTGGCGATGACTTCGGCATCCCCGTCCTCTTCCTCGGTTCCGTCCGACACCTCAAGCTCGATATTGATCCCCGCCGAGGCCTGGCCGACACTCAGATATTTTGTCACGGATTTATATCCCTTGGCGCGGCAGATGATCTGATGGATCCCGTAGGTCAGCTCCACCGGGCCCGATATATCCGCCTTGCTTCCGTCCACATAAAGTTCCGCTTCGGCCGGCAGCACGGAAAAGAGAACCTGACCGGTCTTGGGCGCCGCGATCTTCACATCGCTCAGATCCAGCACTGTCTCCTGATTGCGGGCAATGCTGACGCTCTTGTCCGCCACGGTCCCGCTGTTGCTGACCAGCACCTGGTATGCTCCTTCCGACACCGGGATCAGCATATCCTCGGTCACCTGCTGCACGACCTTCAGTCCCACCTGGATCCAGCCGCCCACAAAGTACTCCTGGCCGGCCAGCCGCAGATATCCGTGCCCCCGCTCCACGGTGGCGCTGTAGATCATATTGCCGATCCCCCGAAAGCTGAGCTGATCCAGCGCATTGATATCCTGCAGATGGATCTCCTCGCCTCCCGAGAAAAAGCGCGCGAAGGAGCTGATCTTGTAGACTTCGCTCCCCAGTGTGATCTCCTGCTTGACCATGTTGATCTCATACTGGTCCGTTCCGTCCGCGCTCCAGACCCGGTCCGAGAGATTCAGCACCGACAGATGGTGCGCGTCCTTCAGAAAGCGCACATCTACCAGACTGCCCAAAGGCACCTGGTCCAGGGACAGCCCCTCCCCGTATTTATTGTAAAAGCAGGTCGTCCCGTCGTAGGAAAGCGTATATTCCTTCCCCAGATCCAGATTCAGGAAGGTCAGCGTCCGCTCCACCGCATTTTTCCTGACGAGAAGCGACAGATCTTCGGAGTCATAATCGCCGGGACGGTACTCCCCCGTGTACGGTTCCTCCTCCGTGAGGATGACATCCGGAAGCGGCGAAACCTTCCCGCACCCGCACAGCACAAGGCATACGCTCAGAAGGACTGCCAGCGACCGCGTCTTTCCTATGAAGTTGCCTCCTCTTTGCAAGCCTTCCACGCCTTTGCCTCCTCAAGCAGCGTATCCTTCGTGTTCTTTTCCGGCGCTTCGATCACCGTCTCCAGCAGGGACTGCAGCACCTCCCCGATCCCGGGGCCCGGCCGGAAGCCTTCCCGGATCAGATCACTCCCGTTTACGGCCAGATCCTTCAGGGAATAGCATTCCTCCCGTTCCAGCACTCCGCGGAGCGCCTCTTTCCAAGCCTGAATATTCGCGAATTTCTCCTCCCGGAGATACTCGCTCTGCGCCAGCACATCCGCCCTGCGGATCAGCAGATAATTGTCCACATCCTCCGCGCCCATGCGCATCAGGGCCCTGCGCGCCCGCACCTCGTCCGGCTTCAGGTACATGCCGTAATCGTGGATCCGCACCAGGTGACTGACGTGGTCAATCGTGTGATTATCATATTTCCACCGCCGCAGGATCTCCCGGCTCATCTTCTCGCCGAGGGCGGCATGTCCTTTAAAATGCGTGGTTCCGTCCGGATCCACCGTCATGGTCTCCGGCTTGGCGATATCGTGCAGCAGCATGGTAAGCCGCAGATCCTTCTGTGCCGGCACCCCGGGCAGCGTCCGGAGAATATGCTCGCCCACATTGTAGCAATGGTGCGGGTGATTCTGCGGTGTCCGCATCGCCTTGTCGAATTCCGGGAAAAATACGGCGGTCAGTCCGGTCTCCCAGGCCGTCCGAAGATACTCCGGATGATCGGACAAAAGCAGCTTGGTAAGCTCCGTCTGGATCCGCTCCGCGCTGATCTTAGAGAGCGTTCCGGCCAGCTTCCGGATGCCGCCGAGGGTCTCCGGATCGATCGCTAGTCCCAGCTGCGCGGAAAAACGCACGGCACGCAACATGCGGAGTGCATCCTCCCCGAAGCGTTCCATCGGGTCGCCGACGCAGCGGAGGACTTTTCGCTCCAGATCCTCCAGCCCGCCGAACAGATCCACCAGTCCGCGGCTCTCATTGTAAGCCATGGCATTGATCGTAAAATCGCGCCGTTTCAGGTCTTCCTCCAGACTCGGCGTAAAGGTGACCTCTTTGGGATGCCTTCCGTCCTCATACACGCCGTCCAGGCGGAAGGTTGTCACCTCAAACCCTTCCTTTTGCAGCATCACCGTCACCGTACCGTGCTGCAGACCGGTATCCACCGTTCGGCGGAACAGGGCCTTCACCTGCTCCGGGCGCGCGGAGGTCGTGATATCCCAGTCCTGAGGGGCTCTTCCGATCAGACTGTCGCGCACGCAGCCACCGACCGCATATGCTTCATACCCGGCCTGTTCCAGCGTCTCTATGATTCTTTTCGCGTTCTCCGGAAGGGAGATGGTCCTGTTTTTCTCCATAGGCTCCGTTTTCCGTCCACAGCCGCCCCGGCGGTGAACCGTAGTTTCATTTTATCAATCTGCCGTGGAAGATGCAATCTCTCCCGGCCGGATCGCAGCTCGCCGGAATCACACAAAGGGGGCGATCTCTCGCCCCCTTGCACGATTGTTACGATTCAGTTTTCGGCAGGATCTTACTGCGCCGTATCGGCACTGCCCTCCGCAGGAGCTTCGGTCTCGGCTGCTGCCGCTTCCTCCGCCTCCTTCTGCGCTCTCAGCTTCAGATACTCCAGATTCCCGTTCGGATCGGACAGCGTAACCGCATCGGTGATCCCGGTGACAAAATCAGACATCGCCTGATTGGTCAGCACCGTCCGGATATCCATGTACCATCCGGGCTTATTCTGGTTCAGATAATACACCACATAGGTGATGCCCGCATCTTCCAGATAGAAGCTGTTCACATCTCCGGTCTGTCTCGCCGGATCCGTCATCCAGGCATTCATATCCTCCGACATTCCGGCTGCGCTCTGTCCCTCGTAGAGACCGCCCTCCGTCGTCTTGTCCACGGAATAGCTGTCGATCAGGTCAAGGAACGCCGCCTCGGTAGCACCGGCTGCCCGGTACTCCTCAAGGATCGCTGCCCCGTTGTCCTCCTGCGTCACGATGACACGGACATCGGACGTCGGCGCGTCGTCTCTCTGACGGCTCTCAAATTCCACCACATAGTAGGAATTGCCGGAAGTATTCTCGATGACCGTCGAATCACCGGCCACTCTCGCCTCGTCAAACAGCCAGTCGCGCAGCACATAGGCCGCAGCGGAACGGGTCACATTCTCCATCAGCTCGCCATCGGCCGCGATCGTCTCGAGCAGTCTGTCCGCCTCACCCTTCGCGATCTCCATGGCTGCTGCCACCTCTGCCTCGGAAGGGGTGTAGGTCCCATCCTCCGCGACCGTAGCGCCCTCGTCCGCGAGCTCGGTCGGCGCGGTCGGAAGCTCGGCTGCAGCAGAGCTCACGCGATAAGTCACATCGTCATAGTCGCTCTTGTGCTCCTCGTAGTAGGCATTGATCTCGGCCTCCTCCGGGCGAAGGGACTCGTACTTCTCATCGTAGTACGCATTCACCAGGATGGACTCTTTCACAATGCTCTCCAGACGCCCCTCCGTCGCATAGGTACCGAAGCTGGTCTGGTAGAATTCCTTCTCCGTCTGCGCGGATTCCTCCACCGCCTTGCGGACGTCCGTCAGATACTCGGCATACTCTTTGTCCACATCCGCAGTAAAGCCCGCCGCATTCGCTTCCTTCAGCAGCGCCGCATTCTGCTTGATCTGGTCGATCGCCATCTCCTGGAAATACTGCTCAAAGGTAAGGGTATCGTCGTACATGACCGTAGACAGATCCGAATCCGAGTTCACTCCGTAATAGGTCAGGTAAGACCCGTAGTTCTGCATGTAGTTGGCCTTGACGGTATTGTAATAGTAGTCAAACTTGACCTGGGATACCGCCTGATCGTCCACGGTGCAGATGGTCTTGTTTACGGCCATATAGGAACGGATCGGGAAGGATGCGATGAAGATCACCAGCGCGAGGATCACACAGATCCCGAAGACATTGAAGACCAGTTCATCTCTGGCTTCCTTCTTCTTCTCCGCCGCGCGGCGCTCCATTTTCAGATCATATTTTGTCTGTTTTCTTTCTGCCTTTTCCTCCTCCGGGGCCTCGGCAGGTACATTTTTATCAGGCATGGTACAGCTCTCCTTTCTCTTTCTCACAATCACACATTCTACTGTATTTAAAGAAAAAAGGAAAGTGAAAATTGTGTGTCCTCGCTCAGCTCTTGCGGTACTGTACCGGCGTCATCCCGTAGCTCTTCTTGAAGAGGCGGTTGAAGTGCTCCACATTTTCATACCCGACTTCGGTCGCGATGCTCTCCACACTGCGGCGCGTCTCCTTCAGGAGCGCGCGCGCCTTCTTCATCCGCTCGCCGCGCACCATGTCCTGGAAGGTCGATCCCGCCTTGTCCTTGATGTACTTGGAAAGGTAGGGCTTGGAAAGGTGGAATTCCTGGACCAGGTCATCGAGCGTCACCTGCTTGTAATTCTTGTGGATGTAATTGACGATCGCCACGATCCTGTCATCACGGCCCTTCACGATGTGCTGATCGCCGGTCAGCTTGTTGACCGCGCTGGTAAGCGCCGCGATGGAAGCCTTGATGATATCCTCATCGACCCCGACGCCCCAGTACATTTTTCCGCTCTGCATGATGCCGACATAGGCAGCCGCCTTGGAGCTGGTGGTCTTGGAGATGGCATGCTCTTCGTACACATTCAGCTCATATTCGATCCCGAAATAATTCTTCAGACCGTTGCTGACCGCGTCGAGGCGGCCGTTGCCCTGCGCCGTGATCTCCTTGGATTCGCCCTTCTGCTCCACCGTCAAGATCGCTTCGATCCCGGAGTCCTGGCGGAAATGGCATTCGGGAATGGAAAATACCTGTCTCGGCGCGATATAGGTCTCTTCGAAAATGGCATAGATTTCCCTCGGCTGAAGCTCCTGGTGCCGGCGGTCCGACACGCCCTTGATCAGGTAGCCGACCTCTTCGCGCATCTGCATCGGGAGTGAGAGACCGAACTGATTCTTGAGGACGAAGGCCACGCCGCCCTTGCCGGAGGTACTGTTGATGCGGATGACATCGGATTCGTACTCTCTGCCGAGATCCTTCGGATCGATCGGAAGATAGGGAATGTCCCAGCGCTTGCCGGTCTTGCCCTCATCTCTCCAGGCCATGCCCTTGCTGATCGCATCCTGATGGGAGCCGGAAAATGCGGTAAATACCAGGTCTCCGCCGTAGGGCACGCGCTCATGGACATGCATGTTGGTGTACTGTTCATATTTTTCACGGATCGCCATGATATCGGAAAAATCAAGACCGCTGTCGACCCCGTGCGTCATCATGTTGCAGGCCAGTGTGACAATGTCCACATTGCCGGTACGCTCGCCGTTGCCGAAGAGGGTCCCTTCCACGCGGTCCGCACCTGCCAGCACGCCCAGCTCCGCGTCGCCGACTCCGGTGCCGCGGTCGTTGTGCGGATGTACACTGAGCACCACATTTTCGCGGTACTTCAGGTTCTTGCTCATATATTCGATCTGCGTTGCGAAGACATGGGGCATTGCAACCTGCACCGTGGAGGGCAGATTTATGATGACCTTCTTCTCTGCGGTGGGCTTCCACACGTCCAGAACCGCATTGCAGACCTCCAGGGCAAATTCCGGCTCGGTCTGGGAGAAGCTCTCCGGGCTGTACTCAAACATGAAATTGCCTTCCGTCTCATCCGCCAGCTTCTTCAGAAGAGAAGCGCCGTCCACCGCGATCTTGACGATCTCCGCCTTCTCCTTCTTGAATACCTGCTCCCGCTGCTCCACGGAAGTGGAATTGTACAGATGTACCACCGCCTTCGGCGCACCCTTCACCGCCTCGAAGGTTTTGCGGATAATATGCTCTCTCGCCTGGGTCAGCACCTGGATCGTCACATCGTCGGGGATCAGACGGTCATCGATCAGCTTGCGGATAAAGGCATATTCCGTATCGGAGGAAGCGGGGAAGCCGACTTCGATCTCCTTGAAGCCGATCTCCACGAGCATCTTGAAAAATTCCACCTTCGTCTGAAGACTCATGGGATCGATCAGCGCCTGGTTTCCGTCCCGCAGATCCACACTGCACCAGATCGGCGCCTTCTCGATCGTGTCCTTCTTCACCCAGTCATAGGTGAGGACGGGAGGCATATGATAGGTCTTATGGTATTTTTCCGCAATCATCGAATTGTTCATGTTTTCTCCTTCTATTCAAACGCGCGGGCTCTTGTCCGCTTTACGTTCCCCTTTGAACATTTCTTTACTAGATTAGCACCGTTCGACGCTTCAAACAAGGAGCGGTTTTCTTTTAATTATTGATGTATGTTAATGTGTTCGTTTTAAGTCTCTTTATCCGATTGCGAAAAACAGCGGTTTCTCCTTTCTTTAAAAGAGAAACCGCTTGATTTTATATTTTTGTTCTTTTGAGAAATATTATGATTAAGATAAGTCTTATTCTAGTTTCGAAGATTGCTTTATCCCATGGATCGGTGCTCTTCCTCCAGCTCCCGGATCAATCGGTAGAGCGTCCAGCCCAGATTAAAGGGCGTGACCACGGCTCTGCACACGATCGCAGGCAGCGCGCTCTCGCGGTACGCATCCAGAAAACGGTCCAGCTCCTCATCGGTCAGTCCGCAGAAAAGCAGGACTTCCGGCATGCGGTAAAACGGAGGCGCCTGCGGCTGCTCCCCGCGCGGCTCCGCCCCGGGGACCCTTTTTGTGGTCCTTGCGTCGGATCCGACGATCTGCTCCAGTGTCCGGCTTAGATCTCCGGGCACCAAAACGCCCTCCTGCAGTCCCAGGGACTGCAGGAGAGCGGACAGGCTTTCCCTTTTTTCCGGAAGTACATATGCGTATACTTTTCCCATCAGACGCCTCCGGAAAAACTGCTTATTCGAAACGGAACTTCCGGACGATCTCGGTCAGGTTCTGTGCGGTAAACTGCTGGTTGGTTGCGAGCTCGGCCACGGACTCCACCGCCTCGGATACGCTGCCGATGGAATCGGTCACATCCGTGCTGTGCGCCGCGGTATCCTGTGTGCTCTCCGCGATGTTCTGCACCGCTGCATTGACCTCATCCATCGTATTGCGGATGCTTTCGGTCATATCCAGAATCTGGATCGAGAGCTGCCCGAACAGGTCCGCATCCTCGCCGTACTGTTTGCCGATGTTGTTGAACTTGTCATAGTCCGGTGCAACCGTCTCCGTCACAAAGGTGAGAAGCTTGTTGCTGCCCGAAGCCAGATCGGAGAACGCATCCTGAATGCTTCCGACGGTTCCCTGGATCTGCTTGACGGCCTCGGCCGTCTCGGTCGCCAGCTTGTTGATCTGCTGTGCCACGACTGCGAAACCTCTGCCCGCCTCGCCGGCGCGCGCCGCCTCGATCGAAGCGTTCAGCGACAGCAGGTCGATCTCGCTCGCGATATCGGAGATGGCATTCGCCAGATTCTCGATCTCGCTGACCACCGCCGCCTTGGCGGTTGCCTCACGCAGTTCTTTCTCTCTCTCCCCGACGATCTTGATGGCACTTTCGTAGGCCTGCTTGCTATCCTTCTGAACCTTATCGGCTCTGGCGTTGATCTCACGCACCTGCGTTTCGATGCCTTCCGCCTCGGTCGCCAGCTTCTGCACGGAAGTGTTGACCTCGGTGACGGAAGCGGATACCTGCTGCGTAGCGGCGCTCGAACTCATCATGGCACCGTTGACTGCCTCCACATTGCTCTGGATCCTCGAGAATTCCGCGGAGAGCTCTTCGCTCATCGCGCCCAGTGTGGAAGCGGCATCGGAGATATTATTCGACTCGTTTGAAATATTCCGGATAATCTCACTGTTGCTCCGGTACATATCATTCAGGCTCGCACCCATCGCACCGATCTCATCCGTGCGCCGGATCTTCAGATCTTCGATGGAGAAATTGCCCTGCGCCAGCTCATCCGCAAAACGTTCCACCTGACGGATCGGCCTTGCAATGGAACCGGAGAACAGGACCACAAATACCACGCACAGGATCAGCGACAGAATGCAGATGGGGATGGTGAACGTCATCATGCGCGTGGAAGCTTCGTTGAGCTCGGCATCCGGCATCAGAATGATCAGCTTCCAGTTTACTTCCGGAATGGTCGCAAAGTAAGCCGTCTTCTTCTCTTTCCCCATCACGAACGCTTCCTTGCCGCTTTCCTGAGACACAACGGCTGCCGCAATCGAGGAAATGGAATCCGGATCATTGTCGATCCGCATGCCTCTGGCCACCTTGACGGAATCCGTATTGTAAATATAGGTTCCGTCCGCTGTAAGCAGAATACTCTCGTCCGCTTTTCCGACCTTGATAGCGGAAACGATCTCACTGATGGTCTCCAGACTCATATCTACCGTAATACAGCCAAGGTATTTCCCTGCTTCATCAAAAATGGGAGCGGAGCAGGTCGCCATGATACTGTTGCTCGAAGGATCAAAATATGGATCCGTGATCACAGCATTCAGGGACGTCTGTTTGGATGCATTGATATAGTATTCCTGCACGAAATAATCATAGGCCGCATTGGAGTATTCCCAGTCTTCCACGACCGTATTGCCATCGCGGTACCAGTAGGGACCTACATATTTTTCTCCGGCATACTGCGGATCTCCGGTGTACACCGAAGGCTCAAACCAGATGCCCGCGCCGCGGATCAGGTCATTGGAGAGCACGGTCTCCGTGAACACATCCGCATAGCCGGCCATATCCAGCTTGGTGTAGGTATCTCCCACAAAGATGGACAGGTTCTCCGCCGTCAGGCGAACCTCCTCCAGCGTCGCGTTCATATCATGGATATTCGAAGACAGCGCCGCGCTCATGAATTTCTCTGTCTGCTCGTTGATCGCGTTGGAGGCCATCTGCCCGCTGACATAGCTGACCAGATTCAATGCGATGAAGACAAGCGGTAAGATGACGATCAGCATCCTCCCCTGTATTCCGAGACCCTTCTTCTTTTGCTCCATAAGTTGTCCTCCTTCATGTGCAATAACCGTCACAATGGGTCGATCGAGGTGCGGTGGGGCTTTTCAAATCCTTCTGTCTCGAAAGTATCGGTGTTTTAACAAGAAGCCTGAATTATCATACTCTTCAAGACGCATTTCATCTTTTTTCAGAACAAAGACAAATGATAGTATTATTTTATGATAATAATTTGGGAAATGCTACTGAAAAAAATATAAAAGGCGCATCCGGATAAACGAAAAGCGGAAAACCCTACCGGGCTTTCCGCTTCAACGTTCCTGGGCGGATTCGAACCGCCGACCTTCCGCTTAGGAGGCGGACGCTCTATCCTGCTGAGCTACAGAAACAATCCGTTGGGAAGAACCCTGTCAGATCTCTTCCGGGAAATTGATCCTTCCCTGCAACCAGATCACGCCCTTAAAGCGCCTTCCTACCTTGGGTTCCCCAAACAAATCAATTATATTGATCGCCACATCAAAAGTCAAATCGTTGCACTGCAAGGTGAGGAGCCAGATCTGTTCCTCCGTGATGTGATTCGTCACGGTTCGGACCGCCAGGATCTCCCCTATGATCGTGTACTGATCACATTCCACACCGTAGGGCATAAAGCTTGTGTCGACCAGAGAATACAGATCCTCCCGGTAGATGCGTCTGGACATCTCCTGATAGAGATCCATGTCCTCCACCGTCAGAATCTCGATGGCATGCTCGTCGCCGTTTTTGGCATCGCGAAGCAGGGACTGGCGCTTGATCGACTTCTGCTTCAGGCGGTCCATATCCCAGGTATCTTTTTGCAGCGGAAGCAGAATGCTTCCCTTGACGGACAGTGCGGACAGCGTGAGGGAAGTGCCGCGCACCGGAAGACGCCCCGTCGACATCGCCTTCACATAGGGAATCTTGTTGGTCACATAGAAGATCATCGAAATCCCCAGACGGTAGTCGTCGCAGATGCCCGCGTAGGAATCCTGCGCTGCATGCCGCTCCACGGTGACATCCTCATAGGTCGTGATCCCTTCCCCTTTCAGGTACGGGAAATAATAATCAATCTGAAAATTCTCTTTTTCGTCAAAGACACCGGCTACCGTGATCCCGAGTCCGGAGGCGTAATCCCTTCCGAACTCCGCAAGCATATCGTCATTTTCCGACATGGTGATCCCGCGATAGTCCGCTTTTTGTATCGTATCGATGAGGAGCTGTTTGACTTCTTCATTCGTCTGCTCACTGAAACCGATCGCTCTTAAATATCTGTGCATGGCCGCGCCTCCTTTCCGTATGACTTTTCAGGTACGGCTTTGGGGAGTCTCTCCCTGCGGATCCCGTTTTCCCGGGTCCGGAAAAGCTCATTCCACGGGCAGAATGAGTTCCTTCCCGCCCATGTAAGGCTGAAGGGCCTTCGGGATACGAACGCTTCCGTCCTCATTTACATTATTCTCCAGGACGGCGATCAGTCCTCTGGGCGTAGCCAGAACCGTATTGTTCAGTGTGTGCACAAAATAGGTGCCGTTCTCCCCCTTTGTGCGGATGCCCAGTCTTCTGGCCTGTGCATCTCCCAGCGTCGAACAGGATCCCACCTCAAAGTACTTCTGCTGACGGGGGCTCCACGCCTCGACATCACAGGACTTCACCTTCAGATCAGCCAGATCTCCGCTGCAGCACTCGAGCGTGCGGACCGGTACGTCGAGACTCCGGAAGAACTCCACCGTGTAGGACCACATTTTGTTATACCAGTCCATGGAATCCTCCGGCTTGCAGAGAACCACCATCTCCTGCTTTTCAAACTGGTGCACGCGATAGACGCCACGCTCCTCGATCCCGTGCGAACCGACCTCCTTGCGGAAGCAGGGTGAATAGGAAGTCATGGCGATGGGAAGCTTTGCCTCCTCCACCATCTCTCCCTTGAAGCGTCCGATCATGGAATGCTCGGACGTGCCGATCAGATACAGGTCTTCCCCTTCGATCTTATACATCATGGCTTCCATTTCCTTGAAGCTCATGACGCCCTGCACCACACTGCTGCGGATCATGAAAGGAGGGATGCAATAGGTGAATCCCTTGTCGATCATGAAATCTCTCGCGTAGCTGAGCATTGCGGAGTGAAGCCGCGCCGCATCACCGATCAGATAATAGAATCCGTTTCCGCTCGTCTTGCCGGCCGCGTCCTTATCGAGTCCGCCGATCTTTGCCAGAATATCCGCATGGTAGGGCACTTCAAAAGCCGGAACCACCGGATCTCCGAAGCGCTCATTCTCCACATTCTCCGTGTCATCCTTTCCCACCGGCACACTCTCATCGATGATATTCGGGATGACCATCATGATCTTGGTGACCTTCTCCGCCAGCTGGGGCTCGAGCTCCTCGAGCTCGGCAAGGCGCTTCGCGCTCGCCGCGACTTCTGCCTTGAGCTCTTCCGCCTTCTCCTTCTCACCCTTAGCCATCAGCGCGCCGATCTCCTTGGAGATCTTATTTTTGCGCGAGCGAAGTTCATCGCCCTCCTGCTTTGCCTTTCGGCTCTGACGATCCAGCTCGATGACTTCGTCGACCAGCGGAAGCTTTTCCTCCTGGAACTTTTTACGGATGTTCTCCTTTACGATCTCGGGATTCTCTCTCAAAAATTTGATGTCAATCATGGCTATGCTGCTCCTTTGACTTATTTTTTTTATTTCTTGGGAAGCTCCACTTCCACGGCCTGCTCCAGGGCACGGATCTCTTCCGGTCCGAGCTCTACTTTACTCTTTCCGTTCTGTATGACTTTGGAGTAAACATAGGCGCCTTCCGACACATGCACGGAATTGATCATTACGCCGTTGTTGTTCTCATCCAGCAGAACAAATACAAAACTCAGCTCTCCGCCCATCTTATCATGCGCATTATACTTCAGCAGCGCAGACTTCTGATAGACCGCACCGAGCCGATTGGTCAGATAGCGCAGCCGGTCCTTGTGCTCGTCCACACTGCTCAGGAGATATTGATTGTCCTCGATGATCTGGTCCAGCTTTCGCTCCAGACTCCTGCCGTCCTTGCCGGCACAGAGCTTGTCCAGACGCTGCCGGAGCTTCCTAAGCTTTACCCCCTGGACGATGAAGACAATCAGAAAAATTAATGACAATCCTGTCAGAATCAGGAAGAGGATCCCGGGATCCATTCCTCCCATTCCCAAGGTACTCAGAATCTGACTGTTCATTTTACCCTCTCATGTCGCGGAATGCGACTTTCTTTAAGATTCTCTTCGGTTCTCAGTGACCGGACTGCAGAATATCCGCAATCCTGTCCAGATCATCATGGTTGTAGAATTCGAGCGAGATCGTTCCGCTTCCGTCTCCCTTGCCGTGAATGCTGACCTTTGTACCGACGGCTTTTTTCAGCTTCTCTTCCATGTTCTGATAGATCAGCTTCAGCGTCTCATCATCCAGCTTTTTCTTCTTCTGCGGCTTGTCCAGATTTTTTACCAGCTTCTCTACGTCACGCACGCTGAGCTTCTGGTCAAAGATCTGCTGGGCGACCTCATATTGACGTACCGGATCCTCAATTGCAAGCAGTGCTCTTGCATGTCCGGTAGTCAGCTGCTCATCGACCAGCATCTCCCGCACTTCCTTGCAGAGCTTCAGGAGTCTGACCGAGTTCGTCACGGCAGAGCGGCTCTTGGATACCCGGTCCGCCACCTCGTCCTGTTTCATGTGAAATTCTTCGAGCAGCCGCTTGTAGGCCATCGCCTCTTCGATCGGATTGAGTTCTTCTCTCTGAATGTTCTCGATCAAAGAGATCTCCACGATCTCCTGCTCGGAATAATTTTTGATAATGACGGGGATCTCCTTGAGTCCGGCAAGCTTGGCAGCTCTCCAGCGACGCTCCCCGGCGATGATCTCGTAATGATCCTTCCGGTCCTGCACCAGAAGCGGCTGCAGCACACCCTTTTCCTTGATGGAATCTGCCAGCTCCTGCAGCGCGTCCTCGTTGAAATTCTTTCTGGGCTGCTCCCGGTTCGGTTCAATCTTGGTCAGCTTGACAACCGTGATGCCGCCCTCTTTTGATTTCCCGGTCTCCATCGGTTCCTCAGCGGAAACCTTCTGCGGTATCAGGGAATCGAGTCCCTTTCCTAATCCTTTCGCCATGTTACCTCCCATACCCTTCCGGCTTTTTCCGGCCGGATCCTTCTTATGCTTCCATCGCCTTATGGTGCTTTATGAGTTCCGAAGCCAGTGCGCGATAGGCCTCCGCTCCGGTCGACTTTCCATCGTATACGGTGATCGGCTTTCCGTAGCTCGGTGCCTCTGCCAGCCGGACGTTTCTCGGGATCATGGTCCTGTAGATGTAATGGTTCAGATTCGCCTTTACATTCTCAACCACTTCCGCGGACAGGTTCGTTCTGCTGTCATACATCGTAAATACGACTCCGTCCAGCTCCAGTTCCGGATTCAAACGGGTCTTCACCAGGTTGATCGTATGGATCAGCTGGCTGACACCCTCCAGTGCATAATACTCACACTGAATCGGAACCAGTACCGTCTGCGCACTCGTGAGTGCATTGATGGTCAGCATGTTGAGGGAGGGCGGGCAGTCGATGATCACATAATCATACTCGTCCAGAATATAATCCAGTTCATTCTTAAGTACAAAATGCTTATTTTCTTCGTCCCCCAGCTCGATCTCGGCACCGGCCAGATTCACATTGGACGGAACCAGACTGACGTTTTTGAATTCCAGAGGGATCACACATTCCTGGATCGAATGCTCCCCCAGCAGTACTTCATATACCGTCTTTTCCAATTCGTTTTTGTTCACACCGAATCCGCTCGTCGTATTTCCCTGCGGATCCATGTCCACCACCAGAACCTTCTTCCCGGCTTCGCCGAGCGCGGCGGAGAGATTGATGGAAGTCGTGGTCTTACCCACGCCGCCCTTCTGGTTTGTGATCGCTATAACCTTCTTCATTCCTTTTCCTTTCCCGGATTTTCTGCTGTCTTTATCCAATCAAGTGTTCATTATATCACATTCCGCGCCGGCGTATCTACAAAACCTCGATTTTTGATCCCGCGATTCTTGCATTCCCCTTCGCCTGCTATTCCATTACCTTGTAAGGAACCCAGTTCCGGTAATCTCCGGAGACCAGCGCATAGTCGGTCCCTCCAAGCGATCCTTCGATGCTGTCATGGAATCTGCTCTCCCCATGGCAATGGCCGTAGATCAGATGCTCTGCTCCGATCTCCTGCGCGAATTTCGTGAATGCACTTTCCCTCTGCAGAATGTTTGTGGGAGGATAATGCAGAAAAATGATAAACTTTCCAAAGCCTTTGCTGCGTGCGCTTTCATAGGAGATCTTCAGCCGTTTGTATTCCCGCTCTACGAGTTTCTCCGCATGCTGCGCCGCCTTTTCATCCCACGCTTTGATTCTGCCATAAGGATCCAGATAAAAAGGTCCCTCAAAAGTATGTCCCTTGGTTCCGATCAGCGCATAGTCCTTGTAGGTAAAAAAATTGTTCTGCAAAAATTCCAGTTTCCCGTGGAACTGTTCATTCAGTTTTTCTGTTTTATTTACGTCCCAGAACATATCGTGATTGCCCCGGAGCAATATTTTTCTTCCCGGCAATTCGGATATGTATTCCAGGTCGGGCGCACATTCTTCCGAATTTTTTCCCCAGCTGTGATCTCCGACCAGTACCAGGGTATCCTCCCCGGTCAGCATTCGCTCACAGTTTTCCCGGAACCTTTTTTCATGATCTTTCCATACCGCGTCATGGATCTGGGAGGGAACTTTCAGTTCGGATCCGAAGTGAAGGTGCAGGTCTCCGATTGCGTACAGTGCCATGCCTTATCCGTTCTTTCTCTTTCGGTTTTTCTTTTGCTATCTATCCGCCCAATGATACTTCTGTGGTTTTCTCCCAACGTTTCCTTCTTTGGGCGATTTCTTCCTGTGATCTACATCTTGTGGTTTTCTGTTTGTTTATATTTCCGTTTCACATCCGCCGGTTCAAAATGTTTCACAACCGGGATCCTATATTTAGTGGTTCAATGTTTCACGTGAAACAATCTTTTGTATCTCATCATCCGAACGGAAAAATGTTTCACGTGAAACAAGAAATATCCATGACCCTATATCTAGAGATTCCTGAATCTCTGTTTATTTCAAAGGTTTTTTTGCAGGGATTCCCGCCTGTCTGGGATATTTGTCCGGGCAAAAACCCAATTTCCGTATTTCTGCAAGAACACGGTTATAATCGGAGAATTGATAGGAGCATCGTTGACGGATCTCACCACCGAGCAGATGGATCGCTCCCTTTGCTTCATTTAATTCTTCCATTCCCTTATCCCCTTTGTAAGGAATAAAGGAACCGCCGACTTTTACAAAGGGGAGGCAGAGTTCCGAGAGCGTATTCAGATTGGCCACTGCTCTTGATACACAAAAATCGTAAGACTCGCGATATGCAGGATCCCGACCAAGATCTTCCGCCCGTCCATGAACCGTCTCTATGGATTCCAGTCCAAGCTCCCCAATGACCACATCCAAAAAATTCAAACGTTTCTGAAGAGAATCCAAAAGAGTCACATGGCAATGCGGGAACATGATCTTCAAAGGTATACCCGGAAAACCGGCTCCTGTCCCAACATCGATGATCGAAAGGCTCTGCGGAAGGCATCTCAAAAAATAATCCACGCGCACGATGGATAGAGAATCTACAAAATGTTTTTCAATCACATCCTGAAATTCCGTGATGGCGGTGAGATTCATTTTCTCGTTCCACTCCGTAAGCAGTTCATAATAACGAAGGAACTGCTCCACCTGATGATCCGTAGGAGAAAGATTCAGATCCGCACAAAGGTTAAGAAATTCGGAAAAGTCATACTTCATATAAAACCCTCACTCAAAAAGGAAAGTTACCGATCCAAATAGACAAGCAAAACGGAAATATCTGCCGGCGTAACTCCGGAAATACGGGAAGCCTGCCCGATGGAAATCGGTAAAAATTCCTTCAATCTCTGTCTGGCTTCGATCCGCAGAGAAGGCACATCATCGTAATTCAAAGTCGAAGGAATGGACCGATTCTCCATCTTCAGAAAATGCTCCACCTGTTTCTTCTGTCTCTGGATATAGCCTTCATACTTGATCTCTATCTCCACCTGTTCCTTCACGCGACGGGACAGATTCGGACGATCCGGATCAAGCAAAGCCAGATCATCATAATGAAGCTCCGGACGACAGAGCAGATCAGCCAGAGACATCGCGGTTTTGATCGGCATCGTACCGATCTCTTCCAGAATGGATAGAACCCTGGCATTGGCTCCGATATAGATTTCCTTCAGTCTGGCAACCTCGGAAAGGATCTGCTCCTGCATAAGACAGACAGAAGTGTAGATTTCACGTGAAACGAGGCCCACCCGGTAACCGTATTTCCGAAGTCGTAAATCCGCATTGTCCTGACGGAGAAGAAGTCGATACTCCGCACGGGAAGTCATCATACGATACGGTTCCATATTGTCCTTCGTCACCAGATCGTCGATCAGCACACCGATATAGCTCTCCGAACGATCCAGGATCAAAGGCTCCTTCTTCTGAAGATACATGGCAGCATTGATCCCGGCGATCAGACCCTGGGCAGCTGCTTCCTCATATCCGCTGCTCCCGTTGAACTGGCCACCGGCAAACAGACCTTCTACCGTCTTGAACTCCAAAGAAGGGTACAGCTGCTTGGCATTGATGCAATCATATTCGATCGCATAAGCATTTCGCACGATCCTGCAATGTTCCAGACCGGGAACCGTCCGGTACATTGCCAGCTGCACATCCTCCGGAAGGGAGCTGGACATACCGTCCACATACATTTCATTGGTATAGAGACCTTCCGGCTCCAGGAAGACCTGATGCCGTTCCCGCTCGGGAAACTTCACCACCTTATCCTCGATGGAAGGACAATACCTGGGCCCGACACCCTCAATGACACCGGCATAAATCGGGGAGCGATCGAGATTGGCACGAATGACCTTGTGTGTTTCCTCATTCGTATAGGTAAGCCAGCAGGATACCTGTTCTTTCTGGATGGAATCCGGATCCGTCGAAAAGGAAAAAGGAACGATCCGTTCATCTCCCGGCTGCTCCGTCATTTTGGAATAATCGATCGATTTTCCATCCATGCGGGCAGGCGTACCCGTTTTGAATCTGCGCAGCTCAATTCCCATGCTCCGCAGAGAATCCGACAGATGGGTTGCAGCCATGAGACCGTTCGGCCCGGTATAGGTAATGGACTCACCCGTCAGACATCTCGAATTGAGATACACGCCCGTACACAGAACGACCGCACCGGCATGATAGACAGCGCCGGTCTGCGTCCTTACTCCGGTGACTATTTTATGACCGGATTCCTCCTCCCAGAGAAGTTCACAGACCTCCGCCTGCTTGATGGTCAGATGCTCCTGCGCTTCGAGAACCTTTCGCATGGAAGTGGAATAGGCCTGCTTGTCCGCCTGTGCACGCAGACTGTGAACCGCCGGACCCTTCGAGGTATTCAGCATCTTGGACTGAATAAAGGTCCGGTCAATATTCTTGCCCATCTCACCGCCGAGGGCATCGATCTCACGCACCAGATGTCCCTTCGAGGATCCGCCGATATTCGGATTGCAGGGCATCAGCGCGATACTGTCGACACTGACCGTAAAAATCACGGTCTCCAGACCGAGGCGACTGCAGGCGAGCGCAGCTTCGCAGCCGGC
>JAEEGH010012261.1_pt1 | contig 19277 bp, 18 predicted proteins | sample 9134181 | NCBI WGS metagenome assembly JAEEGH01 (sample SAMN16246544, study PRJNA631951) | gut metagenome | biome: gut microbiome; feature: rumen; material: DP-attached | host: Bos | place: Iran: Karaj | collected 2018-10 | reverse complement strand
AATTCGCTAAAATTGTTCTCCTCCAAAACACCGGCGCCCGCATAACAGCGGGCGCTTTTTTACATTGTGTATAAAATGGGAGGACCACTATGAGATGGAGAATTTTTGCCCTGGTTGCATTCCTGTGTCTGGCCGCTTGCGGTGACGACGACAGCGATTTTGCGACGCGCCCGGACGGGAAGGAATCTTCGTCGAGCGTCACGCCGAAATCGAGCGATGACGAGACAAGTGTGTCCAGCAGCAGTTCTGTCGCTTTGGCGACTTCGTGTAAAACCGATAGTACGGATACCTGTGAATATGGCGAGTTGGTGGATGAGCGCGATGGCCAAACTTACAAGACGGTAAAGATTGGTGAGCAAGTCTGGATGGCGGCGAATTTGAACTACGCTTACACGGGTGTTCCCTATAACTATGCCGGCGGTAATACCTCCGATTCTACTAGCTGGTGCTATGGCAATGACCCGGTCAACTGTTCCAAGTATGGGCGCCTTTACACATGGGCGGCGGCGATGGACAGCGTGGGAACGTGGAGTGCAAATAGCAAGGGATGCGGTCAAGAAAAGAACTGTTCGCCGATTTATCCGGTACGTGGTGTTTGTCCCAAGGGCTGGCATTTGCCGGATACAACGGAATGGAAAACGCTGATTTTTGCAGTTGGCGGTTTTGCTGGCATGAAGCTCAAGTCCACAACCAACTGGCATAGTGGTGGCGGTACGGACGCCTACTTGTTCTCAGCGTTGCCTGCTGGCGAAAGGGGGGACGATGGGTATTACTACGGCGAGAACTACAGAGCAAACTTTTGGTGTTCTACAGAGTTCGATTACTATTATGCGTGCGGCATGCTCATGCGCTACGACATCAACGTCGTGAACTTGTACGGCATCTACAAGGGCGGCGGGTATTCAGTCCGTTGCCTCAAGGATTAGTTCTAAGGATAAATTTATCGGCCAAACGCCTGCGGAAGCGCGTCGATGACATCGCTCGGGAGCATGCTGAATGCTCCCATTTTTGTGCGGGCTATGCGGCCCGCTTTTTGGTGCAGTAATGCTCCGAGGACGGCGGCTTCGCAAATGGGCATGCCCTGTGCGAGGAGTGCCGTGATGATGCCGGTAAGAACGTCGCCCGAGCCGCCCTTGGCGAGGCCCGAGTTGTGTGCGGGCACGATGAACACGCGTCCGTCGGGGCTCGCGACGAAGGTGGGCGCTCCCTTCAGGAGAATGACCTTTTTCGTGTGTCGGGCGATGTCGCGCAGTTGGTTCGGTATGTCGATGTCGTTTGTCGGGAGGGCGCCGAAAAGCCTTTCGAATTCGCGGCGGTGCGGGGTGAGCACGGCCGCGGAGGCGATGCTGTGCAGGAACGATGCCGCGCCGGAGGCGGGGCTTGCCGAAGTCCTGTTGAGCGTGGCGATGGCGTTCAGCGCGTCGGCGTCGATGACCGTCGGGCACTTGACTTGCTGGAGTATTTCGATGACGGCGTCGCGCGTGCATTCGGCGCTACCGATTCCGGGCCCGATGGCGAGAGCCTGGTTGTGTGCCGCTTTCTCGAGAATCTGTGGGATGTGTGCGGGGGAGAGGGCGGTGGCGCGGTCGTCGACCGTGTCTCCGTCCTGGCCGGCCATGTCTTGCAGGTTGCAGAATACGGGTTCCGAGAGTTTTGCCTGCAGTACGGGCATTATGGCATCCGGGCTCGCGAGCGTCACGAGGCCGGCGCCGCTCCGGAGGGCGGCCCCCGTGCAGAGCGCGGCAGCTCCCGGCATGTCGCCGGAGCCTGCGACAATCATCGCGCAGCCTTGTTTGCGCTTGTCGCCCCAGTCATCGCGCTCGGGCAACATCTGCGGTATGAGCGATTCCTCTGCGAGGTAGACCTTCTCGTCGAATTGTTTGACAATCTCTTCAGGGTAGCAAAGCGGCGCTACGGCCGCATTGCCGAATACCGGCCCGCCTTCGCGCGTGTATGCATCCAGTCGCGGGAACCCGAACATCAGGGCCTCGAGTGCGTGTATGCAGGGTTCTAGACGCCCGTGCGCCTGGGAATCGTATCCGGTAGGTGCGTCGGCCGCGACAACCGGGACGCCTGCGTCCCCGATGTCGCGCGCCGCGGCTGCGTACAGTTCCCGCAGTTCGCCGTGCGCTCCGTTCCCGAGCATGCAATCGACAATCAGGTTGAAATCCGCGAACCGCGGCGTGCGCGGCGCAGTTCCTGCCTGCGACAAACTTTCCGCTGTCGGCGAATACGGAATTAAACGGCCACCTGCCTGTGAAAAATCATCCAGGGCCATCTTGGCTTCGTTCTGGAATTTGTCCGCGGCGGCAAGCGAATACGTGGTGCAGGGAATCCCCGCTTCAATCAGTAGCTTCGCGAGCACGAGGCCGTCACCGCCGTTGTTGCCTCCGCCGACAAATACTGCGATGGATCGCGGCGCGTCCCCGGTACTGCGATAAACGTCCCCGTGACCTGCAACTTCGTTATCTAAAATCTCGACCACCTTCTTGAACAGCGCGGCGCCCGCCTGCATCATCAGGCCGTATCCTGCCTCGATTGCGGATGCGTCTCCGGCGAGAGCTTCCTTTGCCGCCTTGTCAAGCGCCCGCATTCCCTCTGTCGAGAGGACGGGCTTGAGTTCCGTATAGCTGAACTGGTCGAGAAGTTTCATACCTTGAATATAAATTTATACCGCGGCCTTTGACAAGACCTCGATGGCGTATTCGCTGTACTTGACGCCGCCTTTTGCCGCGTTGCGCTTGAGTCCTTCGATAACCCAAACTGGCAAGCGAAATGAAGCCATCTTCGTTGCTTCGCGGGCCTTGCGGGCCTTGATTTCCTTTACGGTTTCTTCCCAGGGGCCGTTGCTGACGATTGTGGTGCCGTCTTCCAACCCTTTGCGGAATTCCTCTGCAAAACTGTGCTCGTTAAAATAGCGCAGTTCTTCTTCCGTCATGTCGGGCTTTTCCATTACCTTGATTTCCATAGGTTTTCCTCGTCCTTGTGTGCTCGCCTTGCTGTGACGACTGTGTACAGGTCTTTTTCTAGTACGACTGACCATATTTTACCATCTACCTCTCCGATTGCTAAGTATCGGTCTGGAAAAATGTTTGATGCTCTGAACAAACACCTGCCATGGATTAGTTTCGCCGCCATTTCGGGAGTGAACGTTCTCTCATCGAATTTTTCGAATGCGTGTTTTATTATTTTCATAATTAATATACAAATTGTATTACAAATTGTCAATACGATAAAAATCTTTAAAATTTTGCCAAAATACAATTATATGTGCTTAATTCCGAGAAAAAAGTTCTATTGGCCCCCTCGTATTTGATGATGCTTTTATGTTGCTACACGCAAATATACATAAAGAGAATGTCAGAACTTGACATTCTTAAAAATGCTGTGGTGGGATTTTTTTATTCTGCTATTTTACTTCAGCGCCGTTTACGCGGCTTATCTTTCCGTCAAAATAGATAAAATCGCCGTCCTTGTTCTTCCATACGGCGCGGAAGACGGTCGGGCGCCTGATGCCGTCCGAGTATTCCTTGTAATTTTCGCACTGCGCTTCCCAGGGGGTGTATTCGATGCTCCCGTCGGGGGCGATCTGCCCGCGGTCATTTGTCGTGAACGAGATCATCTCGTAAGAATCGTTGAAGTGGAAAACGCCGGATGCGGTTACGCCCTTGTTCGTGATGGTGGCTTCTACGGTGTGTTCGTCAACCTGTTTGAATGTGATGAAATCCTTCAGGAGTGCGTCCGGCAAGAAGAATGCTTCGGCAAGGTAGGTGATAAGGCATGCCTTGTCCATTTCGGGGCCGGTCTGGTCGAACAGGGTAAAGAGTTTCGCGAGGACTCCTTTCATGCCGCCCTTGCCGTCCATATAGTAATCGTAGCCCTGGAAGGGAACGCCGAACATCTTGCTGTCGATAAATGCGAGTCTGTCCGGGGAATCGGCAAAGTCCGTGTGCGTGTAATCGATCTTGAGCCGCGGCTTGTTTACGCCCAAGCCGAAATCGACATCATTGTATTCCATGGTTAAGTGCGAACGCCTTTCGCTGCCGATGTAGCCGCTCGTTTCCAAGTATTTTTGAATGAGGGGTGGCAGGTTCGCGATGGTCGCGGAATCAAGCGTCCCGGTGAGCGAGGCGGCGTTTTGCAGCCTTGTCTCGACATCGTTTTTGAACTGCGTCTTGACGGGCGAATAGGGAATGTTGAACCACACCGCCAGCAGCAAAATGATGGCGGCGACAACAATCAGGGCTATCATAATCTTTTTCTTCATCTAAAACAAATCCAGCGAACTGTCCAGGTAGATTTCTTCGCGCACCTTGAGCTGGTGCTCGGGCTTGGTCATGTAATAAAGTAGAAATTCCAGGATGATGGCGCTGCCGAGGCTGCGGCCCTCGATTTTGAAATGGCGGAACCCTGCGGGCGCGTATGCGTTCCGGATGTCCTCTATCCCGATAAAGCCGGGGTTCTTCATCGTGTCGGAGAAGCGGTAGCCCCTTTTGGCGGTGGGCGAGACGCATTCGTGGTCCTCGCAATCCTCGCCGATGCTTTTGCGGCTCACGTTCTCGTAGCAGTTTTTGCGGTCGTAGCAGCCGAACCAGCAGCATTCATTGCACAGGAACTCGACCTTCTGTTTTTGCGCGTCCGTAAGCGCGTTCAGCTTGTCGAATTGCTTGTTCAGCCGGAAATCCGGCACGACAAATTTGAATTCGTCGCGGTTTAATTCGGCGACAAACTGCCCGAAGTCCGTAATCACCTTCGTGGTCGAGGAGACGAAAAAGAATTTGGGGTACTTGGACTTGATGTAATCGAGTAACAGGTCCGAGTGGACGATGATGCCAGCGCCTTTTATACCCGCGCTGTCACTCCCGCAATTTTCGAACATCATGCATAGCTCATTGCACCGAGCGTCGTCAAGGTGCTCCTTGCGAACCAGCGAATTGCTGAAGGTGAGCCGTGCCGAAATGCCGTATTCTTTCACGAGTGCCACAACCTTTTCCGGTTCGGCATCCCCGAAACCGACGCGCCCGCCACCCCAGATGCAGTCCCTCGGAGCCCCGTAAATGGAGCCGATTTCGCACCAATCGTAAAAGTATTCCCGGTGTTCGTGCCATAGCGGCAAGAAGGCCTTGTACAGGTCGTAGAATTCGAACAGTCCGGGAAGGTGGTAGAAGATTTTATTCAAGGTTTGTTCTGCTGGTCATGAGGCTGTTTCGTAGTTCATAATATACCTTATTCTACGCATGAGGAAGACTCTTGTGTCAAGTTGTTGTTATCTTTAGGGCATGAGCGAAGAACTTGTACAGTGCGTCCGCACCGGCGGATTCGAAATGGAATACGCGAAATTCGGGAATGGCCCGAGGCCTTTGGTCGTCATTCCGGGACTTGCCATCAAGAGCGTGATGAAGTCCGCGAGTTCGCTCCAGGTGCCCTACAAGATGTTCACCGAGGATTTTACGCTCTACTTCTTCGACCGGCGCAAGGATGTCGAATCCGGCTACTCCCTCGAGGATATGGCACGTGACCAGGTGCTAGCCATGCAGACGCTCGGCCTTTCCGATGTCGCACTTTACGGTGTTTCGCAGGGCGGCATGGTGGCCCAGCATATCGCGGCGACGCACCCGGAACTTGTGTGGAAACTGGTGCTTGGCTGTTCGACCTCGAAGCCAGAGCCGCAGCAGCTCAAGGTTATCGGCGAATGGGCTCGCCTTTCCCGCGCGCATGACCGCGAAGGCCTGGTGAATGCGTTTATCCGTGACTGTTTCTCGCCGAAGTTCGCCGAACGCTACCGTCGCGCATTGCTCATGATGTACCGCGACGTTTCCGAGGCCGAAATGGACCGTTTTGCCATATTCGCCCGCGAGTGCGACAACGTGGATACTGGCGATATGCTTGCCGACATCAAGTGCCCCGTGCTCGTGCTTGCTGCAAGCGAAGACCGCGTGGTGCTCCCGGTCGCATCCGACAAGATTGTGGAAAAGCTAAAAGCCGCGAACGTTCCTTGCGAATACACGATTTTCGAGGGCTACGGCCACGCCGCCTTCGATGAAATCAAGGAATACAAGGACAGGATCCTCGAGTTCCTGAAACGCTGAATCTTTCCGTTGCCGCTTATTGCGAGACGCGGATGTAGTCGACGAGCATCTCGTTGGGGAACTGCGTATCGTCTACCTCGAATCCGGGCCAGTTGCCCGCGACGGCGACATTCAATAACAGGAATTGCGGCTTGTGGAAGGCGTCTGTGCCGCCCGCGTTGTTCTCGATGGAAATCTCGTGGTACTTGAAGTCGTCCACGTACATCGCGATGAGCTTTTCGTCCCAGACGAGCTTGTACGTGTGGAACTGCGTGATGTCGAGTTCCTTTTTTGCCCCGTGGAAATCGTTCGTGTTGTTGCCGTATTCGGCGTGGCTGCCTTCGTATTGCCAGTGGTTCGTTCCATAGACGATGTTTTCGCTGTTCACCGCCTCGATGATGTCGATTTCGCCACAGGCAGGCCAACTGACTTCATCGATGTTTGCCCCGAGCATCCAGAAGGCGGGCCAGATTCCCTTGCCTACGGGTAGCGCGATGCGGGCTTCAACCGTGCCGTACGTGAAGCTGAACTTGCCCTTGGTGATCATGCGCGCGGAGGTGTATTTTGCGCCTTCGAAGTCTTCCTTGTTCGCGCGGATGTGGAGGATACCGTCTTGCACGTAGGCGTTCTCGCTGCGGCCGGTGTAGTATTGCCACTCGTTGTTGCCCCAGCCGCTTGCCCCCGTGCCGATTTCGAAGGTCCACTTTGCAGTGTCGATGGCGTCGAACTCGTCGTTCCAGAGATAAGGCGATTCGCTCGAGGAGGATTCTGTTGCAGAACTGCTTTGAGCCTCGTTCGCGGAACTGTTCGCAATGGCAGAAGAACTGCTTGCGGACGTTTCACTGCTGGATTCGGGTTCGGCGGCAGATGAAAACATCGGGGCGTCGGACGAAGATATCGTATCGCCGGAAAGCGATGATGTCGCATCGTCGGAGGAGCACGCGAAAAAGGCTGCACTTGCAACTGAGGCGATTATAAGGGGCGCTGCGATTTTTCTGAACATTCTCTAAATATAGCCTATAATTCCGTTCCGGGGCGCAAAATACTCCAACTTGGAATAATGGAGGCGATGTATGCGCTCTGCAAAAGATACTTATCGTAGTAGATTTCTAGAAAAAAGGGATGTTTATATGAAAGCTATTCTCAAGTATGGCCTAGTTGCCACGTGTGCCCTGGCTGCAAATGCTTTTGCACAGGATTTCTGTCAAACTGCCGCCCATAGCGGTTCCAAGGTGGAGGTTACCACGAATAAGGTGGGATCGTTCAGCAATGGAATCGGTTACGAACTCTGGAACGAAGGCGGCAACGGTGGTTCCGCGACGTTCTATGACGACGGCTCCTTCAACTGCAAGATGACCGGCGCCAAGGACTACCTGTGCCGCGCGGGCCTTTCTTTCAATAGCGACAAGACCCATACGGAACTTGGCCACATGAAGGCGGATTTCAAGCTGGTCAAGAGCAACCTTTCCGGAATCCAGTATTCCTATATCGGTATTTACGGCTGGACCCGCGAGCCCCTGGTGGAATGGTACATCGTGGATAACACCGGTAGTGACTATATGCCTGGAGACTGGGTTGCCCAGGGGTCTTCTGCAAAGAATCATGGCGTGTTTGAAATCGATGGTGCGCAGTATACGGTGTATGAAGGCGACCGAACCTCCTATTCCATCGATGGCGACAACAAGTACTTTAAACAGTATTTCAGCGTGCGTAAGAGCAAGCGCGATTGCGGTACCATCGACATTACCGCTCACTTCAAGAAGTGGGAAGAACTCGGCATGAAGATGGGCAAGATGCACGAGGCTAAGATTCTTGGCGAAGCCGGAAACTCCCAGGGTGCACAGGCCAGGGGCGAGTACGACTTCCCCTATGCGAAGGTCTATATCGAAAGCGATGCTCCGTCCAGTTCTTCTGTTGCGCAGTCCAGTTCTTCAGTTGTCGCGGAATCCAGCAGCTCGGAGACCACGGCTATCGCGGGAATCCGTTCTATGGCAACCGGCAGCAATACGTCGCTCGTGTTTGACGCTCAGGGCAGATTCGTCAGTTCCTTCGAGACGGAAAACGATGCGTCCTTGATTTCGGCGATCAAGGACAAGTTCCATTCCGGTATTTACCTGGTGAAGCAGGGCGGAATCGTCCGTAGCATCACGGTGAAGTAATCCGATCAGTCTTGCGGGGCTTCGGGCGGGACTCTTGCGATTATGCCGACGGTTGCGCGGGTCGCCTTTACGAGGTCGGCGGGAGCCACTTTCAACTGCAAACCGCGTTCGCCTGCGCTCACGTAAATATACGGGAACTGCATTGCGGTTTCGTGAATGAATATCGGGAAGTTCTTCTTGAGTCCGAGCGGGCTGCAACCGCCGCGGATGTAGCCGGTGAGCGGGGTCAAGTCCTTGAGCGGGACGGTATCGATTTTCTTGTTGCCGCTCACCTTGGCGGCGCCCTTCAAGTCCACTTCGAGATTCCCGGGTACGACGCACACGAGGTAACCGATCTTGTCGCCGTGAACGAGGATGGTTTTGAAAACTTGGTTGATGTCTTCGCCGAGACTGTCGGCCACGTGCTGTGCGCCGAGGTCGTTTTCGTCGACCTTGTAGGGGATGAGTTCGTAAGAAATTTTCTGCCGGTCGAGAATGCGCGCTGCGTTTGTCTTCTTGATATCCATATGTTGTAAAATATAAATCTTTGCGGTATGGCGTGCAATACCCTCAATTTTCTATATTCCGTGTTATGGATACGCTCGTCTATACGGCTGATATTTCGGTGCTGAACGATTCCGCGGTTTTTGAACGGCTGCTCGGGACGGTTCCCGCCTATCGCCGCGAGAAGGCGATGCGTTTCAAGTTCCAGAGTGGAAAGTCGCAGTCGCTTGGCGTGGGGCTTTTGCTCCGGCAGGCGTGTCGCGATTTCGGCATTGCGGGTGCCGACGAGAATGTGGTGCTTGGCGAGAACGGCAAGCCCGCATTCCGCGATTTCCCGGAGGCGCATTTCAACCTGTCGCATTCGAAGGAGCGCGTGATGTGTGTGATTTCGCCTTACGAGGTCGGGTGCGACGTGGAGCATGTGCGCGTGGGACGTTCGAGACTCGCAGAACGTTTTTTCAAGGAATCCGAGAACGCGTGGATACATTCGTTCCCGGAAGGCGAGGCGCAGGATACCGCGTTTTGCCGCCTGTGGACGCTGAAGGAATGCTACATGAAGGTCACCGGGCGCGGCATGGCGCTTTCGCCGGACAAGTTCTCGCTTTCCGTGACACCGGGCGGAATCGTCCTTGATCACGATGGCGTAAAGCCCGAGTATTTGTTTCGCGAACTGGAACTTGGTGACGGTTTTTGCTATGCGTATTGCCTGAAGGGGGCGCCGGAGACGCTCCCGGTAAAGGAAATGAAAATAGAATTAGGGGGAGTGAATGACTAAGCAGTATAAGGCGGTTCTTATAGGGAACGGGACCATGGGCGGGCGGCACCGCGCGCGTTTCGAGGCATGTGGCGTGGAGTTTGTCGCCGTGCTGGATAAGGAATGTTCCGACGAATCCGTGCTGACGGCCTCTATCGAGGGCAAGGATTTCGATTTTGCGGTAGTGGCGACTCCGGCGAGTTCGCATTACGGGTACGCGAAGTTTTTCCTGGAACGGAAAATTCCCGTGCTTGTCGAAAAACCGCTTGCCATCTCCAGCGATGAGGCGCAGGAACTTGTGGATATCTCGCTCAAGAACAATACGCTCCTTTTTGTCGCGCAGTCGGAATGTTTCAACCCGCTGTTCCTGAATTTCCGCAAGCATTTTTTGCTGGAATTGAACGGGCTTCTTGGTGCCGGTGATAAACTGCCCGCCGTGCGTCTCGAATTCCGGCGCGAACACCGGTATTCTCCGCGTTGTCGCGACGTGGATGTTTCCGTGGACCTGCTGGTGCATGACCTCGGGCTGTTTTTCACGCTGTTCAGGTACGGAGATGTCGAGGTCTCGTTCAGGACTTCGGCGGAGTCCCGCGACAGGGCTAGGCTTTACCTGAAGGTGGTTCGCGGGCCTTACAGGGGTGTGACGGCGGACTTCTATGTGAACCGCGATAGCGACGTTGACGTGCGCACGATTTCGGTCAGCTATGGCCGCCAGGGCGGTTCTCCCGGTTCCGATTATACCGTGAGCCTGGCGCATTATCTCGAAAACGGGGATATCGCGCATATTCCCGACTCGCTCGAAAACGAACACAGGTTCTTCCTGAAACTTTTGGATGGCGCCTGTTGCGACTGGGGCAAGCGCCTTGCCCAAACCGCGGCAAATAGCGTAAAAGTCGCGGTGCATCGTTAAAAAATCGACAAAGAAAAAATCCCGCGATTTCTCGCGGGACTTTTAATTGTATTTCGCGTGGCGATTACAGCTTGATGCTGCAGGGCTTGGCGTTCCAGATTTCCTCGGCGTACTGCTTGATGGTGCGGTCGGAACTGAACTTGCCCATGCGGGCCACGTTGAGGATGGCCTTCTCGGCCCAGGCCTTCTTGTTCTGGTATTCCTTCGCCACCTTGGCCTGCATGTCCACGTAGCTGCGGAAGTCGGCGCAGAGCATGTACGGGTCGTGGGTGAGGAGTTTGTCTGCAATGTGCTTGAACAGGTCCGGACGGTCGGGGCTGAAGAAGCCGGAAGCGATCAGGTCGATCACGCGGCGCAGGTCGTCGTCCTTCTCGTAGAAGTCGCGCGGACGGTAGCCCTTGGCGAGCAGGTCGGTGACCTCTTCGACGGTGAGGCCGAAGATGAAGATGTTCTCGTCGCCGACTTCTTCCTTCATTTCCACGTTGGCGCCATCGAGCGTACCGATGGTGAGCGCGCCGTTGAGGGCGAACTTCATGTTGCCGGTACCCGAGGCTTCGGTGCCCGCGGTAGAAATCTGTTCAGAGAGGTCAGCCGCCGGGATGATCTTCTCGGCGAAGGAGACGCGGTAGTTCTCGAGGAACACCATCTTGAGCTTGCCCTTGCAGACCGGGTCGGCGTCGATGATGGCGGCGACGGCGTTGGCAAGGCGGATGATCTGCTTGGCCATCCAGTAGCCCGGGGCGGACTTACCACCGATCATGATGGTGCGCGGCATGATTTCCTTGCCGTCCTTCACCTGGATGTAGAGGTGGATGGCGTGGAGGATGTTCAGCAGCTGGCGCTTGTATTCGTGGATGCGCTTCACCTGCACGTCGAAGAACGTATCGGTATCGACATCGACACCCTGCGTTGCCTTGAGGTACTTGGCGAGGCGTTCCTTGTTCTGCTTCTTGACGGCCATGAATTCCTTCTGGAATGCGGCGTCCTTCGCGAACTTCTCGAGCTTCTTCAGGTCGTCGAGGTCCTTGACCCAGCTGTCACCAATCTTCTTGGTGATGAGTTCGGACATGGCGGGGTTGGCCTTGCGGACCCAGCGACGCGGCGTCACGCCGTTCGTCTTGTTGTTGAACTTTTCAGGCCACAGTTCGTAGAAGTCCTTGAAGAGGGTGGTCTTCAGGAGGTCGGAGTGGAGAGCGGCCACGCCGTTTACGGCGAACGAACCCACGATGGAGAGGTAGGCCATGCGGACCATCTTGCAGCCGCCTTCCTCGATGAGGCTCATGCGGGCGAGGCGGGCGTTGTCGCCGGGCCACTTCATGCTCACCATGCGCAGGAAGCGTGCGTTGATTTCGTAAATGATCTGGAGGTGACGCGGAAGGAGCTTCTCGAAGAGGCTGACCGGCCACTTCTCGAGGGCTTCGGGCATCAGGGTGTGGTTCGTGTAGGCGAACGTCTTGGTGACGATGTCCCAGGCTTCGTCCCATTCCATATTCTCGATGTCGAGGAGGATGCGCATCATTTCGGCGATGGAGATTGCCGGGTGCGTATCGTTGAGCTGGATGGCGACCTTCTCGGGGAACTTCTTCCAATCGCCGTCGTGGAGCTTCTTGAAGCGCTTGATGATATCCTGCAGGGAAGCGGAGCAGAGGAAGTACTGCTGCTTGAGGCGCAGTTCCTTACCGTTCATGGAGGAGTCGTTCGGGTACAGCACCTTGGAGATGGTCTCGGAGAGTTCCATGTCCTGCACGGCGGCGATGTAGTCGCCGTTGTTGAAGTAGCTGAGGCCGAAGTCGTCGGTGGACTTCGCGCTCCAGAGGCGCAGGTTGTTCACGGTGTTGTTCTTGTAGCCCGGAATCGGGGTGTCGTACGGGAGGGCGAGCACGTAGTCCTTCGTTTCCCAGCGGTTGCGGAGCTTGCCCTTGTCGTCGACCCAGCTCACCACGTAGCCGTAGAACGGGACCTTGATGGCGTTGGCCGGACGGGCGATTTCCCAGGGGTTCGGGAGGCGCAGCCAGTTGTCCGGCTGTTCTTCCTGTTCGCCGTTCACGATCTTCTGGCTGAACATGCCGTACTCGTAGCGGATACCCATGCCGGTGGCCGGGAGTTCGAGCGTGGCCATGGAGTCCAAGAAGCAGGCGGCGAGGCGGCCGAGACCGCCGTTGCCGAGACCCGCGTCCACTTCCTGTTCGCGGAGTTCTTCGAGGGTCATGCCGATTTCGTCGAGCGCTTCGGTGACGGCGCTTTCGACATCGAGGTTCAGCACGGAGTTGCCGAGCGTACGGCCAATCAAGAATTCGAGGGAGAGGTAGTAGACGCGCTTCACGTCCTGCTTGTAGTAGGTCTCCTGGGTCTTGATCCAGCGGTCCACGAGACGGTCGCGGACGGCGTATGCGACAGCGAGGAACTTCTCGTGGTCGGTCACGGTCACCTTGTTGCGGGCGAGCGTGTGGTGGATGTGGTCGGTGAACGCCTTGCGGAACGATTCCGCGTCGGTGCCGAGCACTTCGACTTCTTCTGCTTTCTTGGTTGCTTTTGCCATGACTAAGCCTATGGGTTTATGGTTTAAACTGGTTCGGGAAACCCGATTTTTTCGGGCTAAAATTTAGTAAAAATTATTTATCTTGACCCTGCGTGCGGATGTTTTCCATCAGGAAGTGGATGGCCTTGAGCCTGCCGTTGCATTTCTCGATGCAGTTGTCGTAGAAGCCCTTCGTCTTCTCGTCCCATTCGGGCACGATTTCGGAGGCGTACAAAAAATGCTCAACGCAGATGGAAAGCTGGTCCGCTTCGCGCCGCAGGTCGTCTAGGTTCGATCTCGTGAAGAATGCCATAATGATAAAGATAAAAAAGAAAAGTCGTCCTAAGAGGTGGCTTGCACATGGTTTGGGGTGGCTTTTTTGACACTCTTACATACTAAAACGGCAAAAGAGATGAAAAAGTATGTAAGAATGTGGACGTGTGGGTGAATTCGCGTGATGCTTTACATACTAGATGTCGGAAAATGCTTTGTTAGTATGTAAAATAAACTGTTAAAAGTGCTTTTTGATTGTTAGTTTGTTTGTGATTTTGCGAAAATTACATACTAAAGCCCCCCAACAGGCAAAATAGTATGTAAGGGTCGTATTTTTGACCTCAAATTGATTAAATAACATATATTTAAAACATGTCGAAGAGGTTGCCTTTCATCTTGATTGCACTGATGGCGGTTGCTGCGGTGGCGGCAACTTCCTCTGTGACGGGAATGTTCATGGATTTGCGCGATGGCAAGAAGTACAAGACAGTGAAGATTGGCAACCAAACGTGGATGGCGGAAAACCTCAATTTCAAGACGCAGGATAGCTATTGCTATGAAGACAACGAATCAAAATGCTCCAAGTATGGTCGCCTGTACAAGTGGCAGGTTGCACTAAAGGCCTGCCCTGCGGGTTGGCACCTGCCGAGTGAAAAAGAATTTGGTGTGTTGCTAGATGTTGTCGGTGGCGATTCAATTGCAGGCGAAGCTCTAGATCTCTCGGCCAACAGGAGTCTGAGTCTTGATGATTTTCCTGATCTTACATATGTGTTTGGCCTTGATAGTTTACTTACATATGAGTTTTCAACGAAAGCATTGTGGTCTTTTTCGTTTGGGTTGGCTCGTGCTGGGTATCGACGTGATGACGGAATTTATTTTGTGGGAGGGGCGGAAGCCTTTTTTTGGTGTTCTGAAGAAGAAAGTAGCTATGAGGCGTGGTATATGGGGTTGCGTCTATATGGTTCTGTCGAATTGGATTACAAACCAAAATATTATGCTTACTCTGTCCGCTGCGTAAAGGACAATCCATAAGCAATTCCCGCTTTTTTTGAAAAGAATTGTGATTGTATGCAAATGTTTATGTTAAATTTTCTATGGATATAAAAGGAAAGGAAAACTCCGTATGAAAAGAAATTTCCTTGCTAGAACAATGCTCTTCTCGGTGCTTGCCTCTGCCTTGCTGTCGTTTACGGCTTGCAAAAGTGACGAGGATAAATGCAAAGAAGGGGACCTGGCGGCATGCCAGCGTGCCATCGACAAGGCAACAAACGACATGAAGTCGGCTCTGGAGTCGATGAAATCGGCTAAGACGCCGAATAGCGCCCTTGTTTCATCGAAAATGCTGGGAAGGCTACGCTCTGTTGAACTTTCCCCGAAAGAGCTTTCCGGTTATTCGGCCGCGGAACTGCGCATCCTCAGGAACGCAATTTTTGCTTCGCATGGATATATCTTCAAGAGCGACGACCTGAAGGAATATTTTGCCCAGTTTGACTGGTACAACCCGGCTTACAAGGATGTGACGGCCCGGCTGTCGCCCATCGAGAAAAAGAACATTGCGACCATAAAGGCGATGGAAGATGACGATGGTGAAGGTTTTCGCGACATGAGAGACGGGAAGACTTACAGGTATGTGAAAATTGGGAAGCAGACCTGGATGGCCGAGAATCTGGACTACGAGACGCAGAATAGCTATTGCTATAAGGATAAACCGGCAAATTGCAAAAAGTACGGCCGCCTTTACACATGGAATGCTGCGTTGAAAGCTTGCCCCGCAGGTTGGCATTTGCCGAGTAAGGGTGAGTTTGAAACACTGGTAAAAACTGTTGGCAACGATGCCGCAAAAAAGTTGAGATCCACTAAAGGTTGGAATAAAGTCGAGATGTGTGATAGATTTGATGAAGGAGAATGCATCAGGAGTCACATGGTTCCTAGCAATGGTTCCGATGCCTTCGGGTTCTCTCTATTGCCTGCAGGAACAAGAATGTTGGTTGTGTATAGTCCTAATGGAAATCCCTACATTTATGAGAAACAGGGTGATGAGGGGTATTTATGGAGTTCTACGAAAAGCGATAAGGACAATGCTTTTTATATGCACTTCCTGTACAACATCGAAAATGCCTACCTGATCAATGACCTCACTAAGGGTATTGGTTTCTCTGTCCGTTGTATCCAAGACTAGCTAGAAAGGAATTTATCATGAAAAAACAGATGTTGATGATTGTGATGCTTGCTGTCGGGCTTTTTATGTCTGCTGCGTGAAGGATTGAATTTACAGCATGAAAGTTGCGCTTTTCGGTTCGACCGGCCTTGTCGGAAAAAATGTCTTGAAGCTCCTGGTGCGCCTTGACCAGGTGGAGCTTGTGTACTGCCCAGTACGTCGCGTGCCCGAGCCTGCCGAAACCGGTATTTTAGAGGGTGCCGCGAAAATTGATTTCGATGTGGTCGACTTTGAACAGGTGGACAAGTTGCGCGAGAAGTTTGCGGGTCTCGACGCGGCGATATGCTGCCTCGGCACGACCATCAAGCAGGCGGGTAGCAAGTCCGCGCAGGAAAAAATCGATGTGAGGCTCCCGCTATCGCTTGCGGCCGTCGCGAAAAAGGCGGGCGTAAGGCATTTCTTGTGCGTGAGTGCGCAGGGCGCGAATTCGCATTCGCCGTTCTTCTATAACCGCCTGAAGGGCATGCTCGAGGAAGGTCTCACGATGATGAACTTCGAAGCGCTCACGCTCGTGCGCCCGTCGCTGTTGCTCGGAAAGCATAAGGACAAGCGATTCGGCGAAGAACTGATGCAGAAGATTTTTGGCAGGCATCTCGCGATACTGCCTGCGAGAATTCGCCCGGTGTTCGCGGAATCTGTCGCGGCTCATCTCGTGGCCTCGATGCTCAAGCCGCCTTTTGAACATGTGTGCGCAAGCGACGGCGTGAAGGGCAAGCGTATCATATACAACCGCGTGATTGCCCAGGCGAAAGTCGAAGATTTGTTCTAGGGAAACGGGCTTTCTATAAGCTAAGTTTACTGGACTTCCCACTTTCCGCCAACGCACTGATAAGTTTTCTCGTTAATGGTCACCTTGTCGCCTTCTATTTCGCAGCGGCCCCTTTCGGGCGTACTTGTGTCGCTCTGTTGCCAGTAGATGCCGTTGCAATAGAAGCCAAGCCGGACTTTCGCGATAGAGCCCTTTTCGGTATCGTATTCGATATAGGCGGATTTGGAAGTTTCGCTGCCATCGCATTTTTGGTGTACCCAGGAATATTCCTCGGGTAATCTTTCCCAACGGCCTTCCCTGCACACAAAGGGCTTGTCGGTATTGCAATCCAACCATGCGCCGAAGCCGTATTCGCATGAATCTTCTGCAATGTTGCCGCTAGAGTCGGTCAGGTTGAGGCAGGTCCGATCCCATGTGTCGAACTTGGAGCATATGTAGCGCTCGTTTGTTTCGCAGTCGTTCGTCTCTGCGCCGTACATCCCGTAGCACTGGTTACAGGGCATGAAAGGAATCGGGCAGTCGTCATCATCACATGGCGGGCAAAGTTCGCTCATCGTAATGCATCCGACGTTCCAGCTGGAACTGGACCCGATAACGGATGAACTGGACGATACTTCCTCGAAAATGGGTACGGCCGACGATTCTAGGTACTTGAATTTTTTCACGTTTGCAAAGGCCTTGCTTAAGGTAAATGTGATAACACCCGGTTCGGAAGAGCCGTTATATGCGGAATCCGGATAGAGAATTTTCACATTTAAGGTGTCGCCAGAAAGGATGCATTTTACACCATCGACAACGAAGCCGTTGTAGATACTTACGTCGTCGCGGAAGGTAACGGAACTATCTGCATTCACCACCTTTAAAACGTACGGTGTCACCGCAGAGCCTGTACGGCGCTCCGCCTTTACGTCTGTCGCCATTTCCTCGAAGTAGCCTTCGTAGAGGCCAGTCGCGCTCCAAACACGATATTGGTTACAGATGTGGATTTCCCCGGTATTGCATTGAATCACTTCTTGGCCAATGGGCCAGTCCTGACAACTGTTGCATGGTATAGCGGTCGTAGGACAATCGTCTCCCTTGCAAGGAGAACACGTCATCTTTATATCGACGCAAGTCTCGGCGATGTCAGAACCGGATTGTCCCGCCACGCTGGAACTGGATGAACTCGAAACGGGCTGCGCATCTTCGCTGCTGGATTCCGGAGCCCCTTCGCAACTGCTCGAAGAGGGCGCATTGCAATTGCAGGTCGCGTTCCCGGCCGGAGCGCTCGGGCTGTCGCTATCGCAGGCGAGCATTGCGAACGCAAGGAGCGATGCCGCAGAAAGACCGGCGCTGTAGATGAATGTCTTTTTCATGAAGCCGCTCCTTTTTTCTTTAATCTACAATCGGTTTCGTCTAAAAGGGAATATATAATCCTTTTTGTGCGGTATCAAGAGTTTTATGCAACAAATTGTTGATAAATAGTCAAAAATTGTGAATTTTTTATTAAACTTGGTGAAATTTTGTGTATATGCAACAGTTGTTGCATATGAAAAGGTATTTTTGAGGGGGGGCGGATTATATACAACCGATTATTGGCGCAAACGCCGGTGGATGATTTTTAAGAAAGAGTTTTGTTGTTGAGTTAAGGGCTGGCAAAGGGCCTGCTCGCAAGGTGGGTTATGTCCCGCAGCAAGCGCAGCAGCCGCTAAACTGGCTCTTACTGCAGTCCATATTCTTTTCCTTGCCTTGATCTTCTGCTCCGCTACCTAAGGAACATTTGTTGTCGTTTGAACAGGGCGTATTGGTTCCAGGGCAAGTACTTCCTTCTGGTTTTTCTTCTTTCTCTTTCTTGTCTTTCTTGTCTTTCTTCTCTTTTTCGGTATCATCCGTCTGCGTCTCCGTTTTTTCCGGCTCATTATTTTTTTCATCCTTGGTGTCAGTCGCCGCTTGCTGCGGCGGTTCCGGCTGTGTAGTTGTTTGCGTCGCCCCTGCGCTGCATGCGCTTGCGTCGACGCTTCCGACGGGCCAGTTACTGGTGAGCGATGCGCATTCCTGAGAAGAGACGACCTGCTTGAAATCAACAGTGCTTTCCGTGACGGGGTCGATGACTATGCCCCAGGCGCTACGTGCGGAACATTCATTGAGCGAACTCAGGTTCGTCGCGCTCCATCCGAGAAAACTTTCTGCGTCCTTGTCTATCGCCTTTTTCGCCACGACGCAGTCGCCGTATTCGAAGTTGTTCGTCTTTCCGTCGCCCGGTGCTGCGTATCCGATGTCTTTCCAGGAGCCAATGCCGTGGTCGTTGTGGACGAAAGCGTCCTGTAACCGGACGTAGATGCCTGCCGCCGTGGGGACTTCTGCAGCTTTCGCCTTGGCTATCATGCCGAACAGCTTGGGCACGCCGACTGCGGCAAGGATGCCCATGATGACGATGACGACCATTATCTCGATAAGGGTGAAGCCGTTCTTTTTATCCATGAGAGGCTCTTTTGAAAAGATTGCAGAAATCATAAGTTTATGATAACAAAAATATAACATATGGGAACGCCAGGTGCAATACATTTTTCGCCTAGTGTACGGAATGCCTAATTATTCTGATTAGCGACAAAAGGGAGGTCGCCGAAGGCCGTTACTTGAACTTCCAGAACTTGTACAGGTATTTGGCGGTCTGGACGGGCGTCTTGAGGAAGGCGCTCTTCTTGTACCCGCTGAGGGCGAACCCTTGCAGTACTTTGTAGAGGCCAATCTGGTCTTCGCGGTTGATGGCGAGCAGGAACCTGCGGAACTTGTACTCGAAGTCGTGCGTCTTGCCGAAGTACTCGTAGCAGCGCTTTTCGTACTGCTTGAGGAAGTTGCGGCTGAGTGCCGCAGCCTCGCCGGAGGAAGCCTTGAGGCCAATGTCCACGTAATCGGCGCAGAATCGGCCGGCCCTCATCGCGGCAGCGATGCCACCACCCGTGAGCGGGTTGGTGTGGTGGGCGGCGTCGCCCACGAGGGCCAGGCGGTTGAGCGTGTAGTTCTTGAGCGTGCTGGAAACAGGCACGAGCCCGCCGACCGTATGGTTGATCTTTGCCCCCGGGAAGAGTTTCTCGAGCCATTCCATCGTGACTTCGAGAATGTTGCCCGAATGCTTGCCCGCAGCA
>JAEEGH010012260.1_pt1 | contig 19278 bp, 11 predicted proteins | sample 9134181 | NCBI WGS metagenome assembly JAEEGH01 (sample SAMN16246544, study PRJNA631951) | gut metagenome | biome: gut microbiome; feature: rumen; material: DP-attached | host: Bos | place: Iran: Karaj | collected 2018-10 | reverse complement strand
ACGCCCTGCTGCCCATTCCTCAAACTTCTCAGCGAACTTGTGATTTGAAACCACAATAAACTCGTCCACAGAATCACTAATATCTTCTATTAGCCAGTCAAGAATGGCTTTTCCGCCAACCTGAAGCAGCGGCTTCGGAAAATTCTCAGTTAAGGGATATAGCCTGGTGGCGTATCCCGCAGCCAATATGATTGTTTTCATGAATTCCTCTTTCCCAGATTACATGCAGATATTTTTATCAGAGTCTCCCCGCATCCAGATCCACGCCATCAGCAGAGCTGCAAAGTGCAGATATGTATTTACCTGCAAGCTCCGGAAACGCCTTCAAGTACTGCTCTTCAACCCTTCGGGTCACTTCCTCTGCCCTCTCCGGATCCACAAGTGCCATGCAGCACCCCTTGAATCCTGCACCGCTGAATCTTCCGCCGTAGATCCCGGGCGTCTCAGTCATGATCTCGTACAGCTTGATAAGCTCCGGGCAGCCGCATTCATAGTTCTTAACGCTGCTCTCTCCTGACTCAAACACCAGCCTGCCGTATCCCTCAATATCTCCTGCCTTCCAAAGTTCTGCCCCTTTAAGAGCCCTCTCATACTCGGTAAAAAAGTGCGTTGCTCTCTTTCTAAAGGGCTCAGGAAGCCTGTCTTTGTACTCGTCAAACACTCCCTGCGGCACATCGCGAAGCACCGCATCAGCAAACTTGCCGTACTCCATACCGCTGTAGGCCATCAGGTAATACGCTGCAGCCTTGCACTCATCCTGCCTTAAGTTGTATGCACTGTTAGCCAGGCTTCTCTCCAGCCCACTAAAGAAGATTGCAATCTTAAATTCCTTACCGGTCCAGGGAATGAGCTGATAGCTGTCATCCTTGCAGTCAAGGAAAAGAAGCTGATCCTTGCGGCTCAATACCTCGCAGCTCTGGTCAAGCTTTCCGCAATTCACACCGACATATTTGTTTTCTGCTGCCTTGGCCATCATTATGGTCTCCCAGGGTTTCAGAGTAATTCCGTTCACTGAAGCAAGAGCTGTCAGAAACGCGATGATAACCGACGCAGAAGAACTAAGTCCGCCAATTGGCAGTGACCCTTCTATAACAGCACTGATACCGTAGCTGAGTCTGTTCTTCTCACCCAGCATCTTGGCTGCTGCCCTGCAGTGATCTGCCCAATCGCCGACCTTCTCTTCAGGTATATCCCGCACATGGAACTGAGCACGTTTCTCAAAATTCAGAGACCTGAGCTCGCAGATTCCGGACTCTTTGAATCCATAGGCGATGTGTATTCCCTTGTCTATAGCCAGGCCATTGATTGCCCCAAGCTGATGGTCAATATGCGCACCAAGCGGCGCTATGCGATAAGGGCAGAATACCACTCTCTCCGGATCTCTCCCATAAATTTCCCTGTATAATTCCTCACATCTCATATAATCTGTTCCTCAAAACGGATTAAAGTACCTGTTCCCATCCGCAAAAGTTATAACCATTGCAGCCACACAGAACGCCACAATAAACACAATCGTCAGATAATCGGCCACCTTCAGGGGCTTTCTTGAGTACCAGGTCCTCTTCTTCTGTTTTCCGAATCCCCTAAGCTCCATGGCGTTGCTGACCACATCAATCCTCTCCATCGTTGAGAACAAAAGAGGGAAGATAATAGCTGCAGTGCTTTTTATCCTGTCGAGCAGTTTTCCCTTTGAGCTCATCTCGATTCCCCTGGCCTGCTGTGCGTTCCTGATTCTCCTGAATTCGTCCTGCACATCAGGGATATATCGAAGCGCAATCTCAAGGGAGTAGGCAATCGAATAGGGCACTCCTATCCCGTTCAGAGAAGACGCCAGTTCACTTGGATCCGTCGTAGTCAGGAAGATGAACACCGCCGGAATAACCGTGAAATACTTAATAAATACATTGAATTCGTAAAAGAGCTGTTGCCATGTCAGGGTGTACTTCCCAAACAAATGCACTATTTCAGTCCTGGAGTTATATATCTCACACCCCTGATATGGCGCAAAGAAGAATATGCAGGTAAGATTGATCACCATAAAGAACATCACCGCGCCAAAGATCGTGCTCACCTGCTTCCATCTGACCTTAGCTACTGCATAGATGACAAATCCCATGACCAGCATCAGAAGAAGTATTCTCGTATCAAAAGTCATGGCGCTGGTGATGCACCACACAATAAAGAACACAAGCTTCGTAAAGCCGTTGAGCTTATGGATGGGCGTATCCTTCTTTTCGTAGGAAATGAGTCTTGTCATGACGCACCTCCTTCCCCTTCGGAACCTCCATGGTGCGGATCACCCTCCGGAGCAGAATCTTCCATGCCCTGATCGCCATCCTTCTTGCGTCCATTCTCACGCTCAAAGTCAATAAACCTTGCCGCAAACTCCCCTGCATCCTCAATCCCGCACTTAAGTGACAAGTCGTACAGCGAAGTGCGCTTCAGATAAGCCCTGTCGCAGATCTCACTGTTTGTGAGAACCTCCGAAGGCAGTGCATCCATCAAGAGTTTCCCGTCCGTGAGTACCAGGGTCCTGTCGGTGTACTCAAGCATAAGATGCATGTCATGTGTGATCATCAGGATAGTGATTCCAAGCTCTTTTCTTATGTTCGAAATAAACTCCATGATCTCGGTATAATGCATGTAATCCTGCCCGGCCGTGGGCTCATCCAGAATCAGTATGTCAGGCTTCATGATCAGAATTGAAGCTATGGAGACTCTCTTTTTCTGTCCGAAAGAAAGAGCTGACACCGGCCAGTTTCTATAGGGGTACAGTCCGCAGATCCTCAAAATCTCAGAGGCCCGCTCTTTTATCTCTTCCTCCGGAACTCCCCTGACTTCCAGCCCCAGCCCGACTTCGTCCATTATCATGGGCTTTGAGATCATCTGATTTGGGCTCTGCATGCAATATCCGATCCTCTCACCTCTCTCCTTGATGGAAAGCGGCGAGATGTCTTCGCCGAAAAGCTCAATCCTTCCGGCGTCGGGCTTATTAAATCCGCAGATCAGTGATGCCAGGGTGGATTTCCCTGCGCCGTTCTTTCCGACCAGCGCCACCATCTCACCCTTTTTTATGTCAAAAGAAACTTTGTCTATAATCTTTCTTTTCTCGTCATAAGAAAACTCCAGATCCTTAACTGACAGGATCACCTCCGGGTCAGTGAACTTTTCATGTCCGGGCATGGAGCGATACCAGTTCCTTACGGTCTCCCTGTAAGGGGAAATATCCATTGTCTCTATGTGCTGCGGATGAGTCGAAGGATCTATCACAGCTCCCGCAGCTTTCAAAGCTGAGATATATAGCGGTTCTCTGATTCCGTACTTCACAAGAAGATCAGACGCAAGCATCTCATCAGGAGTCATATCCGCGACGATCCTCCCGCTGTCCATGAGTACAATCCTGTCTACATCGCGGTACAATACGTCCTCAAGCCTGTGCTCGATTATGATAACTGTCATGTACTCTTCGTGCATGATCTCATCGATAAGAGCGATGGTCCTTTTACCTGTGGCAGGATCAAGATTGGCCAACGGCTCATCAAAAAGCAGTATGAAAACATCACAGGCCATGACGCCGCCAAGAGACACCCTCTGTTTCTGTCCGCCGGAGAGCTCTCCCGGAGCATTCTGAAGATACTCCTTAAGCTCCAGCTTTTCTGCGACTTCGTCCACCTTGGAAAAGATCTCTTCCTGTTTCACGCAGTCATTCTCAAGGGCAAACGCTATGTCCTCTGCCACTGTCAGTGCGATGAACTGACCATCCGTATCCTGAAGGACCGTTCCCACAGTCTGCGACATACCAAAAACTCCGAGCTCAGCGGGCACCTTCCCGCATACTCGGAGTACGCCGCTCATATCCCCTGCATAAGAACAGGGGATAAGAGCGTTTAACATATGTGCAAGTGTTGATTTTCCGGATCCCGACTGACCTGCGATCAGGATCTTCTCGCCCGGATAGATCTTAAGATTGATGTCCTTTAAGGTAGGTTCTTTCTGGGACCTGTACTTGAAGGATACGTCTTTAAACTCTATTATCGGCGCGTAATCGTTTTCCAAAATATCATTCCTCCGCCTGGAGATTAGATGAGCCACCTGCTATCTTGCTGTAAGCTACAAGAAGGATTGTTCCAAGGATACCTACGACAATGATATTTCCGAGGAAAGCAAAAGCTCCCTGCATAAATACCTTGTTGGCAGGCTCAGCAAACATAACAATGTCGAGAATCGGAGCAACCAGGATCCATGAAACTGCATTGGCTACGATCTGAACTATGTTAAAGAGTATGATGTTCTTTGTATCTGCGAAACCGCCTTCCTTTACTGCGAACTTATTGGCAAAGAATCCAATAGCAGCACCGAGAACTGCCTCGGGTATAACCCAGCTCCACCATACAGAGCCATAGAAAAGAGCATCTCCAAGAGCGTGACCTGCAAAGCCCACAACCGCACCTACGATAGGTCCGAAGGCTGCTGCCAGAAATGCCAGGATTGCCATTCTTGGCTGAAGCGCCGTGTTAGGCACGATGAAAAGCGGAATTTGCGCATTTGTAAGAACTACGAACAGCGCTGTTCCAATACCCATAGCTACAACTTCTTTGATACCAATTTTCATTTTGTTTTCTCCTCCGTTGTGTTGTTTTGTCCCCAATATTTATCCTCAAAGCTGTCCACCGGCATAGGTTTGTCAAAGTAAAACCCCTGGAACATTTTGCAGCCTATCTCTACAAGGTAATCAAGCTGCTCTTTAGTTTCTACTCCTTCTGTCACCACGCCCATTCCCAGCTCATGAGCCATATCAACGGTGTAATTTAGTATTACCCGGGCCCTCCTGATGTTCTCTGTCTTTCTCAGGAACCCCATGTCGATCTTCAGGACGTCGGCATTGATGTCTTTCAGCATATTCAGTGATGAATAGCCGGAACCGAAGTCGTCGATCTCCACCTTGAAGCCGCTCTTTTGCAGCTCCAGTATGAGTTTGGCACACTTGTTGACATCCGAGGTAACCGCAGTCTCTGTAATCTCTATGTTAAAGAGCTTTGGATCGATATCGTAGCGTTTTACCAGATCCGTGAACTCCTTCTTGATGTCCAGATAGTAAAGGTCTTTCGGAGATACATTCACTGAGATCGAGATATCTTTCATCTCGGTATCCTTCCACCTGGCCAGCTGCGCAGCCGCCAGTTCCCAGATGTATCTGTCCAGCTTATAGATAAGGTCCGCCCTCTCCAGAACATCGATAAATACGCCCGGCTGGATCAGACCGTTTTCCGGATGTATCCATCTTGCCAGCGCCTCGGCTCCGTAGAGCGTTCCGTCCTCGTATACCTGCGGCTGAAGGAAGATGCCAAACTGCCTGTTGATGATGGCAAAATCGAAGCTCGACAAAACTTCTTTTTCCAAAAGAGCATTCACCAGCATTTCATCAGAATACCAGGCGATCTCGCATACTCCGTCCTTCTTGATGGACTTGCAGGCCATGTAGGCTCTGTCGCACATTAGGGCAATGTCCATGGTCGGGTCCTTTATCTCGTAAACGCCGATCTGCATGTGGAGTGAATAGGTCTTACTGGTGACGCTTCCCGCCACCTCCCGGACCAGTTTTTTAAACTCCTTCTCGTTGAAGCGCGCCTTCGGCATGCACAGCCCGAAGTGGTCTCCGTTTATCCTGGCGTAGATGTCGTCTTCCTTAACATGCTGCAGCAGCATATCGCTGATATTAAGAAGAATATCGTTGCCCTTTTCCAGTCCGAAGAGCTGGTTAAAGAGCTTGAAGTCCTTGATGTTCGAATAAAGGAGCACGTACTCCTTGTCCGTAGTGTGAAGGAGCTCTTTAACGGCTTCGTGGAAGCCCTCTCTGTTGTAGAGCCCGGTAAGGTCGTCGTGCGTGAGCCTGTACTGCTCTCCGGTGGCGTTCTCAACCACGTCAGAGAGGTTCTGAACGGTGTACATGTAGCCTACAAGCTTGTTTTCGATATCGACAATGCTGCGGTAACGGACTCTGAAAAGCCGCTCCTTGTCATGGATCCTAAAAACCCTGCACCAGGTGGCTGCGTTGGGCTCAATGCCAAGGCTTCTTGTCCAGTCGAAAAAGACCTTTTGCAACCCCTCAAGTGTATCTTCGGAATGGAACATACTAAAAGCGTGCCTGTTGGCATAGACAAAATTCTTCTGACTGTCCAGAAAGATAATGCCTACTCCCATCTGTTGCACGCCATAATTAAGAAGCCTGACTATCGTCTCCGGGTCAGACTTGTCATTTAGATAGTATGAATTTTGACCTGTAATCAAATTCCAATCCATACAATAATTTTACTTAATTTTAACAAATAAATCTACCAAAATATTGAACACGCAGGGCCCTGTGAGATTAGCCCTTTTTGTTGTACCTGTCTATTACAAGCCATGCAACGGCCAAAAGAACTATTCCTCCGATAATGAGATAATGAGACTGAATATGCAGGGAATGGTCGTTATCTATGAGACTCTCCTCCTCAGTCTGATAAAGCATCAGCGTGGTACCGATTCCATCGGTACTGACAGAGAGTGTATCCGCTTCTTCGTCCACGTCTGCCTCAAGACTGCACACGCCCATTTCGTCTGTCATGATGTAATAGTATCTGTCTTCTGCCACAAGATAGAGAGGGATTTCAAACTGAACTTCGACTTCCTCGTAAAAGCCGTTGAGCTCTATGGGCTCTTCGCCGTCAATTGACTTTGCGGCCTCCACGTCATAGAAAACTCCCTTGTGGAGCACTCCATGGTTCTTCTCTTCTGTTGCGATGGCCTTGTCGAAGCTCTTTTCCTCACTCTTGTCCTCGAGCGTATCCCGCATCACAAAGTCGAAAGTGACTTCCGCATCCGCCCCGGCAGAGATTTCTTCAAGCTCTTTTGCTGTAAAACATGCTTTGAGAGCTTTGTTGTAACTTCCAAATCTTATATCTGGAGCCGCCACTTCCGTCAGGCTCTCGGAATTCATTATAACGGTGATGGTGCCATCGCCGTAGGTTATCTGGGTAGTTTCGTGCATTTCGCTTATTCCTTGGACAGAATTATTTTAGCTGAGAAAGGATCATGTTGTAGATATTTATGTTGGTGGCATCGTTGTAGTGAAGTCCGTCCACCAGCTGATAGCCGTTGTTCACCAGAGAAGTGTGGGTGTCGATCCAGGTCACGCCGCTCAAAAGCCCCGGCATCCTTGAATTGAAGTATACCACTTCATCCTCGGTGCGGTAGGGGTTTTCCGAGACGGGATTGACCGATACATAGTAGGTCTTAGCGCCTTTTGCAGCCCACTCTGCTGCCTTCTGGTTGATAGTGGTTGCATATTTCTCAACGTTCTCTGTGTCGTTTACACCAAGACATATGACTACTCTTGTTCCCTTGCCAATTATCCTGTCTGCCCTTTCCAGCGCTGTGGATACAAGCCACTCATAGCCCTTGGAGTTTTCACAGATCCAGGAGCTCTGTCCCACGAGGGCCTTCATCTGGACGCATCTGGAGTCACCTATAAAGAGAGTTCCGGCGATTGCGGGAGCCGGAGCCGGTTGTGCTGCAGGCTGTTGGGTCTGTTGCTGGGCTGCTGCCTGCTGAGCCTGTTGCTGCGCCGCTGCCTGCTGAGCCTGTTGTTGCGCTGCTGCCTGCTGGGCTTGTTGTTGCGCCGCTGCCTGCTGAGCTGCAGCTTGTGCCGCGGTTTCCTGAGCCTGCTGGGTCTTTGCTGCAAGCTGTACCTGATAGGCATCATATTCTTCCTTCGTCTTCAAAAGAAACTTGTTGCTGACGAATGCCTTGTCTTTTTTATATTCTATGTAGTACCATCCGGCCTTTCCGTACTGGCCGAGAACCTTGATCTCATCGCCTGCCTTGGCTGAGCCCACTATGCCATACTCTGTTGTAGGGCCCTTTCTTACGTTGACTGCAGATTTGACGTACATGGTCTGAGTTTCGTCGAACATGTTGACTTCTGACAGGTCGACTTCTTTTTCATCCTCTGCCGCGTCCTTTGCATCTTCTGAAGTCGCATCCTTCTTGTCTTCTGTCCCGGTTGCAGTCTTATCGGCAGCGCCGTCTGTCTTTGAGTCTGAAGCGACTGTTTTATCTTCTACATTTGCTGCATCGCTATCCTTTGCAGCAGTATCCTTACTATCAGTTGATGACGTTAAAGCCTTGTCATCATCTTTCTTATCATCTGCCTGAGCTGTTGCACCATCAGCGGTCTTCTCAGTTTCTGATGAAGCTATTTCTTTTGCATCAGCATCGACGCTCTTCGTGGAAGCATCCACATTTTCCGGCGTCTCTGCCGAGCCTTCTGTAACAGCTGCACTATCCGCAGTCCCTGTTGAGCTTACGCCGCCGCACGCGGTCATCACAAACACCGTTGACGTAAGCATTAAAATTGCCAGAACCCGTTTCATTACTTCACCAGCTTTCCTAACTTATTCAGACCAAATTCAAATATATATCCAGCCACGACACTGACTGCCAGGGTGATGATACCCGCCAGAACAGCCATCTTGAAATAACTCATCTCCGAATACTTTCCGGCAACGATCCAGAACAGTCTGGAATGAAGCAGATAAATGTAAAGCGAAAATCTGCCCAGAGTAGGAAGTATGATACCCTCTCCCCTGAACTGCACGCAGAGCCCCAGCGCCATAAAGGTGAACATGATGCTGGCGAAAATGTGGGAATTCAGCTCGCCGCTGAACACGTGCCAGAAAGCGCAGGCCACCATGAGCGCGAAGGCTATCATCGTCAGATTGCACTTCACGATAATGTCTTTTACCTTGTCCTTAAACTTACCCTCCATTGTTGCCGCGTAAACGCCGATCAGAAAAGCTGCGTTTGACAGAAACCAGAAATCCTGAAACTCCGCGGTGTACATCCAGTAAGATAAGCCTATTACACCGGCGGTCAGCAGGATCTCTTTTAAAAAGCCTATCTTGTAAAACACCATGAACATGATGTAGAACGCAAAAAGTATACACATAAACCAGTAGTCATAGCCGATGATAAGCTTCACAAGGGCCTCCCCGCAGTCTATGCTCTTGTCGAGGATCACAGCGAAAAAACCGGCAATCAATATGTATGGAATGTAGCTGTTTAAAAATCTCCTCACCACGAAGCGCTTATCGATACCATTTTTCTCATACGCCTTAACCAGGCCATAGCCCGACAGTAAAAAGAAAATGTCGACGCCGTAGACGCCCCAGCTGGCAACCCAGTTTTTCCATGTCATGCTGAAGGGGTCGGCGTACATCCAGCCCGCGTAATGGGATCCTATGACCATCAGTATGGCGATGCCCCGAAAAAGTTTTGAAGTCTTATTAGCTATCATATTTATCTCCCTTTAAAAACTAAAATAATCTGCAATCCAATAGAACAAAGGCGTGTTGTCATTTTCCAGACAAACGGTGTTTCCTGATGCGATGATGGTCAGGAACGAATATACAACAGACAGCACAATGCAGACGTAAAGCATGTGGGCTGCAAAGGAATAGCTCAGTATTTCTTTTCCGTTTTCAGAAACAAGCACCAGCCAGAGAAGCGTCGCAGCCAGGAAAAACAGTGGAGCAAAGTCACAGGTATACCTGTATATCACCCCTGCCTCATTGGCGTCGAAAGCAGCCACCAGAGTGCCTGCGCCAATAAGGAATATCGCAAGTGCTTTGATCTTCGCATCGATCTTCCTGAAGCCGTTTAAAAGCATCAGCCAGATGGAAGCCATGAAGGTATTGGCCACGATTATTCCGCCATAGATGTATTCGACCATGTATTTGCCCATGTAATTTCCTTCGATCACAGAAGGAAGCATGAACGGAAAGTCGGTCTTAAGGACCGCCGGCTGGAACAGGAAACTGTACAGGCTTCTGAACAGCCTGTTAAAGTTAAAGCCACGTTTGTTCATGTCGTTGGTAGTCAGTGAATAGCCGGCTCCAAAATCAAAGATACTGCCAAATCTCGCGGCGTTGTACCAGCACACAGGTATCGCCACGATCACATAGGGCAGAATGAAACAGATGGTCTCAGTCAGGGTTTCTTTTGTAAAGAGCCCTCTCTTTTCCCCATTGTCCCTGATCATGAAAATGAATATGGATGCAAAAGAAAGTATGACCAGCTGGGGTCTGCAACCTGCAACCAGGGCCATTGAAAGACTTCCCAGAACGATCGATGCTCTTCTTAGCCAGACTCTTTGCGTGTTTACAGCTTCAAGCCAGAAACCCAGCCCCAAAAAGGTGAATGCAATTCCCGAGATGATCGGAACGTTGTAGATATCGGAACGCTCTACCAGGTATAAGAAATTTGCCCCAAGAACAATGGCTGAGGAGATCAAAAGATATAAAACGAATGGAACCTTCCTGAAATATCTTCTTATGAATCCTGCCACACTGAAAAAGGCGCCGAAAATAAAGATGACAAACATGAAGTAGGTCGCCCAATAATTCGGAAAATCTCTGCCTGTGATCAGGTGATAAGGGAAATACATAAGCAGCTCAGGAACGATGCCAAAGTAGGTGTAGTAATTCCCGTCGTAAAAGGCACAATCCATGGAGTAGGTAATATCTTCGACCTGAAGAGCCAGCGTGTCGTAAGGATTTTCGACCTCTAAAAGTGCAGGATCGACATACTGCTCCGACAGGACAACGCTGCCTTTTTCAAGGCTTCTTGCCAGCTCCTGGTACTGTTTGTGATGAGGCCAGTGACTTGCAAGAATCACCTTATCGGCATGGTTGATAAAGTAAGCGCCTATGATAAGAAACAGGATGAATACCAAAATTACGGCAAGCTGCCACTTTTTGGAAGTATCAAGATAAATCCTGTGAAAGAAAGTGTCTGCAAAGATCATATAACCAAGCCAGAAAACAAAAAACAGGGCAAGTATCCTGAGCGGCTTGATATCTATGGGTTTCCTGTCGTTCAGCGTGATATCGTTGATATAGGCCACACTGCCATCAGGAACCCAGATCTTAACTATTACTGTTTTGGCTTTTCCAAATGGATAAATGTTGCAGTAACCGCTTCCCGGAATTCCGTTGCATACAACAAACTCCGGAGTGGAATACTCGTACTTGTCCCCCTCGTCAGTCAGTATCAAAGACACATAGACCAGATCTCCATACGTCATGTCAATATTTGCATGAATGTTTTTAAGTTCGCAGTTGAGCTCAACCGGTTCCGTGAAATACTCCTGGCCGCTGCCTATCTGCATATCCTTCTCCAAAAGGACCGGGGAAAGTCCACCGGTCCTGAAGGATGAGAAATTGAAAACAAATATCTCCAGCAGAAACGCAATAATAAATATCACGAACGTGCTGACTATGTATTTTTTGAATAGTGAAACACTCATTGGAATTCCCCTTTGCCCTCAGCTCACGTTTTTGAAAAGCAATAAATATAATTCTCCTCTGCATCTTCCCACCAGACGCCGGAGCCTCTTCCAATCAGCTCATAGGAAGAGTAGGAAGTATGTTCCAAAAGATAATCGAGAAGCTTCTGCTGGTCACATCTCTCCGAAGAAAATACAACGAGAAAATCCCCTTCATCGTGAATGTCATATTTGAAAAGATCGTCTTCCGTATCCAGATCGATACACATGATTTCGCTGCATTGTGCCAGTTCATGACAGTGTGCCGTCAGAGTATAAGTTATCCCATGTTCGATAAACAGAGCGGACGGTTCCTCCAGCTGCTGTATTTGCTCCATTATTTTTCCCTGACGAGGAAACAGGAACATCACTTTATGGTCAAAATGGCCTTTTATTACACCTGCACCTGCTGCAATAGTCAGGGCAAGCGTAACGGAAAGAACGATCGTTTTTTCTGCGGCAACCGTTGCACTTCGCTGTGTCAGCAAAAGGTGAACAAGAAGAATGACGTTCCCGATCACCACAACCCAGAGCAGAGGTGTGATTGGAAAATAGTAACGATTTGTGTAATAAGGCTGAAGCTTGGCGACGGCCAATAAATACAGGCTCAATGACAGCTCTGTATTCAAAAACATGGAAATACGGGTTTTCAAAACGGGATCGATCCGTTTTTGCCACAGAATACTGAAAACAATTGTAATTATAATCAGACTCGAAGCAGATACCGCCATGATCAGCACAGGCTTGTACAGAAGCTTTTCTTCTATCTGTTCAACAAGCTGCCCAATCCTAAACCATAAACTTTTGATGTCGATCATGTTTCTGACAGCTTCTCTTCCTCTGCCGTCACCATGAATCAAAGACTCAAAAATCTGCGGATAGATAAGCCAGGAAAGGAATACTCCGCCCAAAACAGAGAATCCGTATACACGAGCCTTGCGGAAGCTTTGTTCTATACTAAGATAGATACAGGTTAATGCGGCCATTACAAAAGCAGCTATGTAGAAATAGTAATGCGTCAGGCAGCCGCCGGTTGTTGCAAGAAGCAGGCACAGACAGTCTTTGCGGCTGCTTTTTTCCTGCGGCTCATAAAACATAAGCGACTTATAAACAAACAAGATCACAAAAAAAGCGGCCATCATGTACATTCTTGCACATAGAGTATAGCTAACAGCTTCTGTGCTGAACCCCCAGAGCGCAGCCACGGCAAGTCCCGCTGCGGAACAGCCGGTCAGCTTTCTTGTTGTCAGAAAGATATACACGTCGCTGCAAACGAGAAAGAAAAGGTTAATTGCAAAGCCTGTCCATTTTGAAAAGCCCCCGCGCTGAAAGCAGGATAGCACATGATAGAGCAGGAAATAGAGTGGAGGATGTGAATCCTTAGACTGATTATACCATACAGAGGCAATGCTGAACCCTTCATCAGGAGCGACTGTCAGATAGTCGCGAAAGAAGTTGCCTGTTAAATAGGCATTTGTGTTAAAAACATCCGGAGTAAACAGTCTCGGGCGAAAATAGCTGTTGGCCAACCCCGCTCCCCACAACTCATCAACAAAAAAACCTTTTTTCAAGACACAATAACGAACACAGATAAGCCCCTGAAGAAGAACAATAATAGCAAGTATGATATATATTTTCTTTCGTGAAGTATGCACCGAATCTCCTCCAGTAAACAAACGCTGTATTATATATTATTATAGGGCAGTAATGTTTTCAAGGTATTCCGTCAGGGCATGCGCATGGATCATCCAGGACAGTTTTCGGAATCAGGCGGTAGTTCGACACCCAAATTTGTTGAAGACGCAGCAAGTGCGAAATGCCCTAATAATCCGATACTTTTCTGCCGGTAAGCTTGACGGATAAGGTCTTGGTGCCGAAGTAATCTCCTCTTCCCTCTATCACTATAGTGGTCTTTCCAATGAATCTGTTGTCGGTGACAGACTTTATGCAGTAGCCTGATACATCTATCTCCTGAGTCTGACCTGCGAGAGTTCTTGTCACAAGAAGATCACTCTCAGTCAGTATCACGCTGTCTCCGCTGTTAAAGGAGAGCTTATTGCTGTCCTTAAGCTGTACCTTAAACCTGGAGATGTTGTAGGAAGGGTCGCCGCTTACAACTCTGTAATATCCGAAGATGCTGTCAGAGCTCTTTTCACCATCCACATGGGTATAGGGGCTCTTATCCGAAACAGGGATCCTGCTAAGTCTCAGGCTCACCTTTATGACTGTCCCCGGAAGAAGTCTGTCCGTGGGATCCACTTTTTCGCCCTCGTAGCGGGTTGTGTAGTAGTCGCAAAGCTTAGTATCTTCCGCGTAGGTATACTCCAGATTGCTATTATCGATGGCTTCGATGTCTTTTCCCTTGCCTATGGTCAGGGCCTTGCCATCCTGAACGATCCTGGCAGCCGAGAGATAATAGCCGTTTGCCGGTGTCTGCCTGAAGGTTATGTCAGAGGCTGTAAGCTCTGCAGTGGAAACCGCAGCTTTGCTGATCGTAAAGGTCGTCGATGCATCACTGCCGGTGAAATTGCCGCAGCCCTTCACAGTGACTGTGGGAGCGGACTTTTCGTTGAAGGCAGCTACCTTTGTGTTGTTCTTATAGGTCAGGGTGTAGTCGACGCCTTCTCTCAGGCTGATGGTTTTAAGCGGTGATCCGTCCGGGCCTTCTTTTGTTACGAAGGTTACTCTTACTTGGGGCTTTGCGCCGGACTTGGAGTAATATGCATCGTCTGCCTGAATTTTCAGGCGCCCTCTTGTGTTGTTCTTAACGTTGTAGGCTTTTATGGTTATGGTCTTTTTAATAGTTCCGGATACACAGCCTGTTCCTGTGAAAGTGAGGGTAAACTTACCGGCATTTACGGCAGTTATAGCGCTTACAATGTAGCCGCTGATATTCTTATCCGGCTTATCAGGCTCAGGGTCTTCTCCGGCGTCAGAATCTGTCAGCTTCAGCAGAGTCTTCGCCTTGGTTGCAGGATCTATGTAGTATAGTGTAACTTCATGCCAGCTCTGGTCCAGGTTCTTGTCCTTGGGGTTGAAGAGGTCTTGTAATGTTATGGTCTCTCCCGTGTACTCGACTGATGTGGAAAGACCTGCAATCTTCACCTTGCTCATGGCGATTCCTGTTATCTCCAGAGATTCGGTCTTATCGCCGCAGTAATTGGTCCTGTCAGGATCTTTTTTGTCTATGCCCCTGATGATGAAGCTGTGCTTACCTGCAGAGGTGTAGTCGAAGGCTTCATCCACCGCTACTACTTCGTAATCAGTTCCGTAGGTCAGGATCTCTTTTCCATATTTGACAAAAGCTTCCGGGGTCTTGCCTGCGCCGTCGTTGTCAAATAGGGTGTCAAGGTCAACTGCTTCTCCGGTGTAGGCAAGCTTTATGGCCTTGCCATTTCCGTCAACGGCCTTGAGCTTTGCTGCGCTTATGGTCCTGGCAGGATCCCTGGTCGTTATGGTGATCTGCCGGGTCATCTCGCCACAAAACGGGCTTGTATTCATAGCTGAGACGACTATTGTGTAGATCTTATCCGGGGTGCTTAGTATCTCGGTTGCAGGGTTCTGAATCAGCCTTCCGCCCGCGTCGCCCTCGTAATAACTCAGGGCGTAGTCCTTGCCGGCCTTCAGGGCTTTTCCAGCGAAGGTAAGTTTCGGAGCAGTTGCCGAGAGTTTCACCTTAGGGCCTGTCATCACAGCGATCTCTGTCTCTGTGGTAAGTACTGCATTGTTGCTACTGGTCCTTATTATGTCAAAGGTAAATACAGCTGTGCCTGTGAAACTGCCCTTGCCCTTTACCGTGAGGGTCGGAGCGGCTTTTTCATAGGACTCGCAGACCTTCGTGTTGTTCTTGTAGGAAAGGGTGTAGTCCCTTCCCTCTGTCAGTCTCCTTGTGCCCTGGAATACATAGACGTCATCGGCAAGGGTGATCTTGCCGGATGTGTACTCCCGCTTAAGGTCAGTTTCTGCGGATCCGGTGTAGAACCCGTCCATGAAGCTGCCATCCTGATTTCTGAAGCAGTACCAGACTCCTTCAGGGACCAGGGATGATCTGTCATCAAAGATCCCGGTCCTGATGTCGTCCTCTTTAATGTCGCCCCAGTTGTCGTCATTGATGGTAAGGTTGAAGGTCGTTACCGGGCTTTTTTCTGCGCCCTGCTTGAAGGCGATGGCCTTGATCTTTGTATTTTCTTTGATCCTAAGCGCTTCCTGATAGAGCTTTGTTGCATCGTCCTGCGTATTACCGTCCGGGGTCAGCGAAGGCTCTTTTCCATCAAGAGCATAGTAGATCAAAGCGCCTTCTGTCGCTGACTTCAAGGAGAAATATGAGCCCATGTCGACAGCTGTGGTGCCCTCATCGATTTCTTTTCCATTGATCTGAGCATTTGGCGCGCTGACCTTGACGATGGGAAGGACAGTCACAAGGCTCGAAGCTGAAAACTCCGTATCGTGAATCGCAGCGGTTATCGTTATTTCTTTTGCCTCATCAATATCCGATGCTGTGGTTATCTCGCCGTCTACTACTGTGGCAATTCTCTCGTCGGAACTGCTCCAGTCTATGGAATGATCCCCATACTCCTCGGCGACGGAGCTGTACACATGCCCAGTCGCCCCGGCTTTGAGGGTGAGCTTTGCGGGATTCAGAGTGATGTTGTCCTGCACAGTCACAAGGACATAGGCAATAAGGCCGTTGCACTCGACCTGAGCGTAGGCAGTGCCCGGCTGCGTGCCGGCAGTGATGGTTGCCACATTTCCCTCGGAAGTGATAGTAAGAAGCTTAGGATCAAGGCTGGTCCAGGTGAACTGCTCATCGCCGTGTGTCGGTTTGTAGGTGGCAGTTACTGTGGTGCTTCCTCCTCTTGAGAGGCAGACCTGGGATTTGTCCACTTTAAGTTCCGGCGGCTTCTCATAAAAATATGCGTAGAACTCCAGGTCGCCGGTGTCAGTCGTGCTGATGCTGTTCTTGTAGTTTTTATGGTCTGCGTCAGTGTACCAGCCTCCGAAAACATAGTCCTCCGGCGGCGTAGGCTTACGCAGATTGTAGCTTCGACCGGATATGTAGGTATCAGGATTCCTTGGATCATTGATCCCATCTCCGACGTGGTAGGTTATGTTGTACTTCTTGCCCAGTACAACGTTGAAGGAAACCAGGTCATAGTCGTCATCTATAACCGGGCTGAAATAGTAAAATGCTGTTTGAGCTGTGCTGCCGACAAAGTAGTCATCTACATATTCATAGTTTTCCCTGCCGTCATCGTCGACAAAGTCTATACAGCTGCCGTTCCTCCAGATGGTGTATTGTTCTGCGCCTTTGGCGGCCTTCCACTTCAGCGTAACGGTCTTGTCATCTTCCACGTCGTAGTCGAAGTAATCCCAGGATGCCGTAACCGTGTGGACATCCTCTGTAGTAACTCCGTCCAGCGTCACCGTGACAGTAGACTTGCCCATCATGTACTCAGTGATCCTGCCGTCTTCAGCTACGGTGATGACATCTTCATCCGAAGATACGAATATGGGCTTTCCCTTGGGCTTGTAGGTCTTTGGGGTGACACCTACCTTGTACTGGTAGTAAGTTTCACCGGTGACGAGCTCCCATACCTGGGATTTTGAGACAGCTATGGCATTTAGCTTATCCTCTACCGTCAGGGTTATTTCTTTTGACACAAGTCCGTCTGAAAGGGAGGCGGTGATTGTGGTTTCGCCGGATCTGCCTGCGATGATCTGGCCGTCCTTCACCCGGGCTACTGCAGTGTCAGTGCTGGTCCAGACTATGTCCCTGTCGCTGGCGTTACCCGGTACCACTCTGGTGCTGACCCGGAATACTTCGCCCGCACTGAGAGTAAGTTCGCCATTCTCTACGTTTGTGAACTCAATGTCTGTGGGAGCCACATACTCCGATGGCTCTGCGTTGCAGGTGAAGGCCTTGATCTTATAGTTGCCGGCGTCTTCCACGTCAGTCCAGTCGCCGTCATGATACCTGTAGCTCTCTCCGGGGTGGGACGATACTTTTGTTCCTTCGAACTCATAAGTTACCTGCCTGGCAAGGTCAGCTTCATCCATTCTAACGGCTACAGCAAACTTTTTGCCGGCTTCAAGATATACCTCATGCTGCAGAGGCACGGTAATATAGCCGGCGAATTCCGTGGTGCCTGAGATTGTGGCCTCCTCGCACTTTACTCCTGTGTCAGGAGCATCTTCTACATCCGTATAAACTTCAACAGTGTAGTTCTCGTTTGCGCCCGTGGTGTAGAAGGAAACTGCCTTGAGTACCTCGCCGCTTTCGCCGCCGTCGGCACTTGCAGTAAATACATTGGCTCCAGCGTACTCAAGCCTGTAGCCGGTGCTGGTACTGCCGTCGTACTGATAGTTGTTGTCGTAGTTATCCGCAGGTTCGGCCTTCAGGGCGTAGAACCTGTTCTCCAGAGTGTTTTCGTAATAAGACATCCAGAAATAGCCGGAGAAGGCGTACTTGTTGCCCTTGTCCTCAGTGGTCCAGCTGTTTCTTATGAGAAATGCTCCATCGCCGGGAGCTGTGGTGCTGAAATGCTCCCTTGGGAAATTGTCGTCCCATCCCACTATTGCTACAGCGTGGAGGCTTGATGCACCCCCGCTGTTGTAATAGCTGTTGTAATCGCTGTTATAGGTGCTGCTGGTCGTGTCAGGAGCCAGTCCGTTTCTTACCCCGAAGATAAGGCCTGCTGCGCCGCAGTCTTTTACCATGCGCTTTATGGGATCGAGCAGTGACAGATCATGGTTTTCCCTGAATTCACCAAGGGGCACATCTTCCAGATAATAGTTCTGAATATGAGCCACATCCTCATAGGCTATTGCATCCTGCAGTCCGCTGCTCATGGCGGTGATATCGTCCCTGTCGTATTTGGCAGTATTCTCGTCTGCCGCTCCCATCCACTGTCCCAGTGTGGCAAGGGCTATTTCATAGTTGCCACCCCTGTTGAGGAGCTTGGACTTAGGTGTCACAACGCTATCCCCTTCGGTTCCACCAAGGGGATCTACTACTGAATTGTAAGAGAAATAAGAAAGGTGCAGCTCCGACAGATCCGGATCTTCCATCTGCTCTTCCTTGAGCAGACTTATCTCTGCCAGGGCTGTAGTCGAAAAGGCCCAGCAGGTTCCGTATGGGCTCTGGTCCCTGAGCGGTGGAAGGAGCTCTGTTTCATAGTGCTCGGGGAGATCGTCGTCGCCATAAAGGAGCTCCTCTCCGTCATGGTTGCGGTGGATTGGGATCGGGTCCTCAACCGGGACGTAGCCTGTGTAGAGTTCGACGGGCTCTGCGTCTTTGCCTTTGTTTTTACCAGATTGGTCTGCGCCGTCGGAATCCATGGCATCGGGATCTATGGCGTCATCCGAATTCAGGTCATCGAGTTCTGATACGCCGTCCTGATCTACTGATTCCGGTTCGGCAATGTCGTCTGTAACACTATCATCAATGATTTCTTTATCGTCAGGATCAAGGACATCGGTATCTATGAAGTCATCATCTTCTATGACAATTTCATCATACATACCACCTTCACCGTCAGAATCTGCCTGCACATCATCTTCATAGCCGGCTCCATTATCCTCTTCGCTTAACAGCGTACTTTCTGCGCCTTCAGATTCATTAGAAGCTAAAAAAAGTTCTTTTCCATATTCTGACCCTTGCGCAGCGTAAACAGTGCCTGTGTTTGTAACAAGCATAACTCCTGCCAGTATCAGTGATGCGATCCTCTTTCTATGCATTCTCTACCTCTTGTACTCTTGTTATTTACTGTTAATAAGTGTACTTATAGCATATTCTTATGTATATTTTACAATATTTTCATCCATTGAATACCCGCATAATAACTACGTTTTGATGCAATCTTTCAACAAAATAAAAAAAGTACTTGCTTTTACTGTCCCATCGATATATAATACTT
>JAEEGH010012256.1_pt1 | contig 19283 bp, 12 predicted proteins | sample 9134181 | NCBI WGS metagenome assembly JAEEGH01 (sample SAMN16246544, study PRJNA631951) | gut metagenome | biome: gut microbiome; feature: rumen; material: DP-attached | host: Bos | place: Iran: Karaj | collected 2018-10 | reverse complement strand
GATTTTTGAGTTTCCGCTCTCGATGAAATGCGAGCGCAGAACGTCAATCGATGAGTTTACCTCTACCGCTTGAATTTCGGTTCTCGGCACAATGCAGTCTCTGATTTTTACGTTCGAGAAGTCGAGCGCGTTCTGGAAAATCTTAACCTCGTCGTTTATCTCCTTGTCGTCTTTCGTGTTGTCGATGCTCGACTGGATAAGATAGTCGAGGTCAACTTTAGTAAAGGCCTTGGCGGTTTCCTTCTTGTTTATCTTTGTTCCCGACATCAGAAGGAAAATCTTCGAAATTCCGGTGGCTATTTTCGAAATTGGGTAGAGAACGACGTAGCATACGAAAGCCGGAACGGCAAACAGCGTAAGCATTCTGTTCGGGTTTATCTTGAACAGAGTCTTTGGCAGAAATTCGCCTGTAAAAAGGATTATAACCGTCGAGATAATCGTCTGAATCATCACAAGTGTTCCCTCGTTGTTGTCGAACCGCAGATTCAGATAGTTTCCGAAAAGGATTGTGATGACCTGCGCCATCAAGATACCGTAGATTACAAGCGAGATGTTGTTGCCCACGAGTAGGGTAGAAATGAACTCGTTTGGCTTCTGGTAGAAATGCGACAGAATGTGCGACGTTATGCTCTTCTCGCTCTTGTCCATCTCGAAGCGCAGTTTGCTCGACGAGACGAAAGCAATCTCCATTCCAGAGAAGAACCCTGAAAATATGATGGCTACGATTATTTCTATGAATATTGTTAACAGTTCCATTCTGTGCCTTGAGTAGGATTATGATGGGCGCACCATGGCGCGCTTTATCGAGTCGTTGTTGGCTTGCTTGTCTTCCATCGGAAGGGCGCCGCTTGCCTTGTGGAACATATAGTCGGTCATTTCCTCGTTGGCGGTGAAGTCTGCACCTTCAAGCCGGCGGTCTATGCCTTCAATCTTGACGTGGATAGGCGAGTATATTTTGTGCGTAATCTGATCCCAGTAGAGCAGTTCGGTATAGAATCTGTCGCCCCTTTGGTTGCGGATAAATACGTTGCCTTTCAGTTCCCACAACTTTTTCTGGTCGTAGAAGTAGGCTGTATCGGCCTGAATGCTCGCGTCTACATGGAATTTCTGATCGAATTTCTGAAGGTAGAGCCCTTTTTCGAAACTCCATTTAGACGGATCGGTCTTGTCGTAGATATACCATTCTTCGGCTACGATTTTGTATCTTATCACGCCGCTGTCTGAGATTAGCGTTGATACGCCTTTCGACTTCAGTATTGGCAGTTGGTCGCGATTGCTCACGGCTGGCGCCATGTGCTTTTTCTCGCCCGAACAACCGGAAAACGAAAGAAGCATAACAACGGCAGTGATAGCCGCTGTTATGCTTATATGGTTGATAATTAAATATCTGTAACTGCTTGTCATTGAATGTCTCAACACAAGAAATTATTTGCCGCCCTTCCAGAAAGCCTCTTCCTTGGCCTTCTTAGCCTGCTCAGCCTTAACAGCTGCGTTGTACTTATCCTGAGCAGCCTTCTTGACCTTAGCTTCAGCCATCTGCTTGTTCATACGCTCAGCCTGACCAGTAAGAGTTACGTCTTCCTGAGCAGCCTTGTTGCTGAGGTTGATAGCACTGTCGTAGTTACCGTTTACTGCTGCAATCTGTGCACGAATCATATCTGCCTTACCTGCAAGAGCTGGAGTGATTGTTGTAGCCTGAGAAAGATACTTCTCAGCGTTACCTGTGTTACCACTCTTAAGCATAGCCTTTGCAACCTGCAAACAGATCTTAGCCTTCTGCTGCTCGTTAGGGCAGAGAGTAAGAGCCTGATCGTAGTACTTTGCAGCGGCAGCAGCCTGATTGTTGCGGTTAGCATCAGCAGCACAACCGATAGCAGACTCGTATGTAGGCTTGATAGCGTGTGCATACTTAGCAGCCTTGTAATAAGTCTCGAACTTAGTTGCGTTGTTAGCTGACATGATTGACAATACTGAGTTCAAGTAGTCAACGTCGTTCTTGTTAGCCTCAATCTTAGGAGTAAACATCTTGTTAAGCATCTCTGGCTCTGCAGCCTTAGATACAGCAAGTGTTGCCTCGGCGTTGCTCTGTACTGGGTCGTACTGGTCAACAATCTGCTTAGCCTTTGCTGGGTTTGGCTCGTTGTTGGCAGCAGCAAGCATCTTCTCGCAAATCTCAGTAGTCTCCATGTAGTCCTTCAAGAACTGCTCGCGGAAGCCTTCTGGATCAGCCTGATACTTAGCGTATGATACGTCGAAGTACTTAGAAAGAACGAAGCCCTGTACATTCTCATCGTCCTTCTGAGCGATGATGTCGATACCCTTGCGGAACATAGTGTAGGCTACATCGTTAGTTGCGCCGCAGCCGGCACCGTATGTGATGTAGTCGTAATCCTTACGGCAGTACATATCGCCAAGAGTACTCTTTGTACGAACTGTTGCGTTAAGCTGGTCGAGCTTTGAGATACGCTCGTCCCACAAAGCCATAAGCTCGTTAAACTTAGCCTTCTTGTTTGCGGCGTTAGTCTCTGAATATACAAGATTCTGAAGAATCGTTGCACCTTTCTGATAAAGTGCCATGTTGTGCTTGCAACTTGCGTTATCCATCACAGCTTTCCAAGGAAGATATGCATCCTTATAGTTCTTCTGCTTGTAGTACTCCTGATAGATACTCATGTTGCTCATGCAATCGTCGTGAGCGAAAGCATTACCTGTTGCTGCAAAAGCAAGTGCAGCAATGCATGCAAGATTTTTAACGTTCATTGTATAATGAGATTTAGTTTTTTAATAATAATTTCTTACTCTCCTTATTTTTCTCTTATAGTGTTTAATCGAATTTCCACTTCATGAACCATCTCTCGTTGAATGTAAGTCCCACACAAACACGCAGATAATTCTCTGTCAGCCCGATTGCCGACGACTTGCTGTTTACCCACTGTGCGGAAATGTTCAGGCACGAGCGATTGTTAATCTGGTTCTGTATTGGCAGCGAAAAACCGCCAGTTACACTTATTTCTCTTGGTCCGTCTGCTCCGTTTACCTTTATATATGGAGTAGAGTATGATGCACCTAAGCGGTATTTAACTCTTCTCAGATACTTGCGGCTCACAGGGTTTGGAATATATTCCGCACCAACTGCAAATCTGCTTCTGTCAAGCAGATAGCCAGTTCTTGAGGCGTAGGCTGTGCCGTTTGCTGCGTCTTCCTTCATCGGGAATTTGCAGTCGCCCCATTTTTGCAGAGTGTAATCTGCTCCAATAGTAAGACGGTTGTCATGTCTATAAGTTACACCTGCACCTATTGTCAGCGGCAGTTCGAAAGCGTCTTTAATGGCGGGATTTCTATTAGAGTATATTGTGTCGCCGCTGCTGTCCATCAGAGTCTCGTACAATGAGGCATCGTTGTTGATTGTGTGTCCCAAAGTGGCTGCTGCACCGATGGTAAGGCTTTTCTTTGCATCCATCTTGAGCGTGTACTGTGCTCCCAAGTCTATGCTGTATGTCGATATGCTTGCCGAGTACAGACAATAGTTGATGTACGAACTTGACAAACTTGGTGTGTATGTGATGGTGTGCTGAATGTCTCCGAACATATATGAGAAGTTGGCACCCACCGAAAGGTTGTCGAGGATTCGGTAACCCGCTCCAACGAAAGCCTTGTGCAAGCCTCCAGAGCCTTTGTATGAGGCTGTAGAGGTGTAGTTGTTTGGATTATAGTCATCCTTTGAGCCCTCAATATCGGATGTAGTACTTGACTCGTATCCTATGCGTGAGAAAGGCTGCACGCCAACCGTCATTCCAATATTCTTCCAAGCCCTGAACTGCATTGTAAGATAGTCGAAACTTGAACTCTTCTTGTTTGTCTTATTCTTTCCGTATGAATAGTTCACGTTCTCTAACGATACACCGGCGTCAAAGATGAATGTAAGTGAGTCTACAGCCGAGTATGATGCCGGGTTGAGTGTGTTTACCTTACCGTTTTCGCGTATTCCGTACCCAATACCACCCATTGCTGAAGAGAATCCCGAAGTAGCATCGGATAATTTTCCAAAACCGTATCTTGAGTATGGTGTAGAAACACCGTTCTGTGCTTTGGTATTGCCTGCGAGCAGGCTCAGCATCAAGATGCAGCTCAACGTTCCGTTAATTTTCATCCAAAATTCTGTTTAGGCCAATTAATACTAAATTTTTGTTTGTTACGATGGTGTCATCAAGGCTATTGGCAAGCCATTCCGAATCGCCACCTGTCAAAAAAACCATTAAATCGGGATGCTTTACCTTTGTCTTGCGGATGTATCCCTCAATTTCCATAGTTACTCCTTTTGTTATTCCCGAGCGAAGTGCCGTGGTGGTGTCGAACCCAAAGTCGGGCGTCTCACCCTCGAGCGTAATCTCGGGCAATGAGGCTGTCATAGCATGCATAGCCTTCATTCTTATGTTCAGACCGGGCGAGATGTTGCCTCCCCAGTATCTGCCTTCGCTGTCGAGAAACTCGTATGTTATACATGTTCCTGCGTCAACAACGAGGATGTTGTTTCTGTTGTTCAGCGTATACGCTCCGACTACGGCAGCAAGCCTGTCCGACCCAAGCGTGTTGGGTGTGTGGTACATGTTCTGTACCGGGATGTTTGTCGTAGCGTCGAGTTTCATCATCTTGAACGGGAGATTTGAAATCTGTCGCTCAATGTCAGCAGAAAGCGGAACTACTGTTGACAATATGCCTTTGGTTGGCTGATACTTTTGTATCAACTCTTCCAGATGATAGAACGAAGAGTTGGAGTCGTTTATTACATCCACCATCTCGTTTTTTTCAAAAACCGCAATCTTCGCGGTTGTGTTGCCTATGTCAATAATCAAATTCACGTAATCCACGCTTTTACGATGCAAAAATAAATTAAAAAACATTATATTCATAGTTTTCTTGCCTATTTTGTTATTTTTTTTTTGAGTTTTAGTGCATGTGTACTTTAAAAACACTATTTTTGCACGTGATTTTATGAAACATAGGGTACAGAAAACAGATGCTATTTATCAGTTGCTGACATTTATTTTGTTGGCGAGCATGTCGATGCCTGTTGCTGCCGATGATTTTCATGCCGATTCTGCAACCGTGAGTTTGCTAACTTGCAGCGGGGGCAGGGAGGTGTACGAGCAGTATGGACATACGGCAATCCGCTTCAACAACAACCGCGGAACTGATATTACGTTCAATTACGGCGTGTTCGACTTTAACACGCCCGATTTTGTGTATCGTTTCATAAAGGGCGAGACCGACTATCAGCTTGGCATTGAGCCGTTTGAATATTTTCGTTCGTCTTATGCTCGCAGAGGCTCTGAGGTGAGGGAGCAGGTGCTCAATCTTACATCTGATGAGAAAGTAAGACTATTTCAGTCGTTGTGCGTAAATTTCCAGCCTGAAAACAGAATATACCGCTACAATTTCTTTTACGACAACTGCACGCTGCGTGCACGCGACATGATTGAGGGAAGCGTAGAAGGCGGAATTAAATACAATGGCTTTGATGCCGATGTGCCTGCCGAAGAGACTGTTTCGTATCGCGACATAATTCATCATTACAACAGTTTCGACCCTTGGAACTCGTTTGGCATAGACATGCTTCTTGGAAGCGGTGCGGATGCTTGCATAACCGACAAGAAGAAGATGTTTGCTCCGCAATACTTGTCGTCGAGTTTCCGCAAAGCGAAGAAAGACAACGGAGAGGCGATAGTGGCATCGGACAATGTGGTGGTGGCAGCATCGGAAGATACGCTGAAACCAGTCGTTACCGTTCTGACTCCTTCTACCGTGTTTGCAATTCTTCTGCTGCTGTCGGTGGTTGCGTGTTACTACGAATTCAAGAAAAAAACTTCATATTGGATTGTAAACTCAATAATATATCTGGCGCAGGGATTGGCTGGTTGCATAATCGCCTTTCTTTCAACATGCTCGGTACATCCAACCGTCGACAGTAACTGGTTGGTGTGGGTTTTTAATCCTTTGCCTCTTCTTGCCATACCTTATATAATATATAGGGGAGTGAAGAACAGAGAGTGTGCATATCACAGATGTGCGTTTGTAGTCATCGCGCTGTTTCTGATAGCAATGCCGCTTATTCCGCAGAAGTTTGTTCTTCCGCACTATCTTCTTGTAATGCTTCTGCTGTCACGCTCGGCTGTGCCGGCATATTATCAATTTTTAAAATATAAAAAGTAAAATATAATGAATTTCAATGCTTTATTAGCCAAGTTGTTTGGTAATAAATCAACTCGAGATATGAAGGCTATTCAGCCTTGGGTTGAAAAGGTTAAGGCTGCTTATCCTGAAATAGAGAAACTATCTAACGATGAACTTCGTAAAAAGACAAAGGTTCTTCAGGCTTATCTGCAGGATAAAGTGAAGGAAGAGAAAGCCAAGATTGAAGAACTGAAGGCTAAAATCGAGGAGACTGAACTCGAAAACCGTCAGCCAATCTTTGAGCAGATTGACAAGATAGAGAAGCAGGTTCTCGACAAACTTGAGGAAGGCTTGACTGAGATTCTTCCTGAAGTATATGCAATCGTTAAGGATACTGCGCGCCGCTTTGCCCAGAACGAGACTGTAGAGGTTACAGCAACCGACTACGACCGCGAGTTGGCAGCAACAAAGGATTTTGTCGAGATTGACGGCGACAAGGCTATCTATCATAACCACTGGCTTGCCGGCGGAAACGACTTGACTTGGAACATGGTTCACTACGACGTTCAGTTGTTTGGTGGCGTTGTTCTTCATCAGGGTAAGATTGCCGAGATGGCTACGGGTGAGGGTAAGACTCTCGTTGCAACCCTTCCTGTGTTCCTGAATGCCTTGACAGGTAACGGCGTTCATGTCGTAACTGTGAACGATTATCTGGCTAAGCGTGACTCTGAGTGGATGGGACCTCTCTATCAGTTCCACGGACTTACCGTTGACTGCATCGACAAGCATCAGCCAAACTCAGAGGCTCGTAGAAAAGCGTATAGAGCCGATATCACATTTGGTACAAACAACGAGTTCGGTTTCGACTATCTGCGCGACAACATGGCAACAAGTCCTGCCGACCTCGTTCAGCGTCAGCACAACTATGCCATTGTCGATGAGGTCGATTCTGTGCTTATCGACGATGCCCGTACTCCTCTTATCATCTCTGGTCCTATTCCAAAGGGCGATGTAGAGCAGTTGTTCAACGAATACAAGCCTCTTGTAGAGCAGCTCGTGGCTGTTCAGCGCAAGTTGGCAACAGAATATCTTGCCGAGGCAAAGAACCTTATGGCAAGCAGCGACTCTAAGCAGGTTGAAGCCGGAGCATTGTCGTTGTTCCGCAGCCACAAGGCGTTGCCAAAGAACAAGCCGCTCATCAAGTTCCTCAGCGAGCAGGGCGTTAAGAACAAGTTGCTGAAGACAGAGGAAGAGTACATTCGCGACAATAACCGCCGTATGCCAGAGGCTGTCGAGCCTTTGTACTTCGTTATTGATGAGAAGCAGAACAGCGTAGACCTTACAGACAAGGGTAACGCATTCCTTGCCGACCTTGTTCACGATGACCAGTTGTTCGTGTTGCCTGATATCACCTCAATCCTTTCAGACCTTGAAAAGGAAAAGGCTGCCGGCAAGATTACAGAAGAGGAATTCGTAGAGAAGAAAGATAGCGCATTTGCCGACTATTCAACAAAGAGCGAGCGAGTTCATACAATTCAGCAGTTGCTGAAGGCATACACAATGTTCGAGAGAGACACCGAGTATGTTGTTATCGACGGAAAGGTTAAGATTGTTGATGAGCAGACTGGCCGTATAATGGAAGGCCGCCGTTGGAGCGATGGCTTGCATCAGGCTGTCGAGGCTAAGGAAGGTGTAACCATCGAGGCTGCAACTCAGACATTTGCAACAATCACTTTGCAGAACTACTTCCGTATGTATCACAAACTTGCCGGTATGACAGGTACTGCAACAACCGAGGCTGGTGAGTTCTGGGACATCTACAAACTCGACTGCGTTGAGATTCCTACAAACCGCCCAGTTGCTCGTATTGATATGAACGACCGTGTTTACAAGACAAAGCGCGAGAAGTATACTGCCGTAATCGAAGAGGTTGTTAAGATGCGCGAGGCTGGTCGCCCTGTTCTTGTTGGTACAACATCTGTCGAGATTTCAGAGTTGCTGAAGCGAATGCTCGACATGCGCCACATTCCTTGTCAGGTGCTTAATGCCAAGGAGCACGCACGCGAGTCTATGGTTGTTGCCGAGGCAGGTAAGAGCATAAACGGACTTGGTGTCGTAACAATCGCAACAAACATGGCAGGTCGTGGTACCGATATTAAACTTACCGACGAGGTTAAGGCTGCCGGCGGTCTTGCAATCATTGGTACAGAGCGTCACGAGAGCCGTCGTGTAGACCGCCAGTTGCGTGGTCGTGCCGGTCGTCAGGGCGACCCGGGTTCATCTGTATTCTTCGTTTCTCTGGAGGATAATCTGATGCGTCTGTTCGGAAGTGAGCGTATCGCCAGCGTTATGGACCGTTTCGGCTACGAGGAAGGCGATATGATTGAGCATCCGATGATTTCACGTTCAATCGAGCGTGCTCAGAAGAAGGTAGAGGAGAATAACTTCGGTATCCGTAAGCATCTGCTTGAGTATGATGATGTTATGAACCGTCAGCGTACCGTTATCTACGAAAAGCGTCGCCACGCGTTGATGGGTGAGCGCATCGGTAACGATATTGCAAACATGATATGGGACCGCGTAATCACAATCATCAAGAATAACGATTACGAAGGAATCAAGGAGTCGATGATTGAAGTTTTCGCAATGGAGTGTCCATTTACTCAGGATGAGTTCGAGACTGTTCCACGCGAGAAACTCGAGGACGATACTTATGCAGCCGTTATGGATGTATTCAAGCGTCGTTCTGACAGAATTGCAAGCATAGCATATCCTGTGATAAAGAATGCTTACGAGTCGCCACAGGGTCAGATGTTCGAGAACATCATGATTCCTATTGTTGACGGAAAGCGCATGTACAACGTTCAGTGCTCAATGAAGGAGGCTTACGAGACTGAGTGCAAGAGCGTTGTGAAGCAGTTCCAGAAGATAATCCTTCTTCACTCTATCGACGAGGGATGGAAGGAGAACCTTCGCGACCTCGACGAGTTGAAACATTCTGTTCAGAATGCAAGTTATGAGCAGAAAGATCCGCTTTTGATTTTCAAACTTGAGAGTGCCAAGATTTTCGACTCAATGGTCGACAAAATCTACAACGATGCAACTTCTGTGCTTATGCGTGCCCAGATTCCTGTTGCACCTAACGAAGAAAATGGTCCGGCTGCTCCTGAGTTGCGCGAGGCTGAGCCTGAGCGTCCTGCTCCACGTCAGCAGTACACCGAGACTAAGGTTGACATTGATGAGGCTCGCGAGGCTGCACAGCGTGATGCAGCAAGTCACGACACACGCGAGGTTCAGCGCACTCCAATCGTGAACGAAGGTCCGAAGATTGGACGCAACGATCCTTGTCCTTGCGGAAGCGGCAAGAAGTACAAGAATTGCCACGGAAAGAACTTGTAAAGACTGGTCTGAAAAGATTTGTATATGAAAGAAGTCTGCATCACATCGATGCAGACTTCTTTTTTTGCAAAAATCGAATTTTATTGGCATAAAAATACGTGCGAGGCCTTTGCTGACGAAAAATATTATCTGCCAACTTGTTGTTTTACAAAACGATAAGTGTAATCAGCCTTTTTTGTTTTGTAAAACATAAATATTTTCTTTGCATATTTCACAATAACTTTTAAATTTGTAGCGCGTTTACTGATAAATGCAATGAAACAAGCTAACTATGTTAAAATGATAACGATTTGATCGTTACCCATGAAAAATAAGAGAAACTTAAATAACAAAAGCTAAACTAATCACTATTAATTAAAAACAATCTAACCATGTCGAAAAATTTGAATTTATTTCGAATTGCACTGACAATGCTGTTGCTCGTTTTTGTTGCGGCGTTGCATGCGCAGACTGTGAAGGGAGTTGTAAAAGATTCAAGTGGAGAGCCGATCATTGGTGCTTCTATCTTGGAACTTGGTACCCAGAACGGTACAACTACCGATCTTGAGGGAGCGTTTACCCTCAAGGTGCAGAGCACTAACCATGAACTTCAGTTCTCATACATCGGTATGAAAACTCAAACCGTAAAGATTGGTGCTACCCGCGAATTTAAGATTGTCCTTGAGGACGACTCAAAGACATTCGAAGAAATCGTTGTTGTTGGTTATACAAGCCGTGCGCGTAAAGACCTTACCGGTTCTGTCGGTTCGGTTTCTGGTGCAAAACTTGCCGAAGTGCCTGTGGCATCTGCTGCCGAGGCTCTTCAGGGAAAGATTGCCGGTGTGCAGGTAACAACCGACGATGGTGCTCCGGGTGCCGAGGTTAACATCCGTATTCGCGGTGGCTCGTCACTTTCTTCAGACTCGAGCAAGCCTTTGTTCATTGTCGATGGTTTCCCGCAGGATAACATCAACGATATTCCTCCAACAGATATTCAGAGTATGGATATCCTGAAGGATGCTTCGCTTACAGCCATCTATGGTGCGCGAGGAGGTAACGGCGTTGTTATCGTAACAACAAAGTCGGCTAAGTCGGGCAGCGTAAAAGTTGATTTCAACACATACTGGTCGTGGAGCAAACTTGCCGGAAAGTTGGAAATGCTTAACACTTACGAGTTTGTGAAGTATCAGCTCGATTATTGTATCGCAAACAATGGTCGTACTTATCAGTTCCGCAGAGACTATGGTAACCCTAACGACCTTGATATCTACAAGAACTGTGTAACTCACGACTGGCAGGACGAGGTTCTTGGCGGAACTCCGCTTACACAGAACTATAATGTAACCTTGACTGGTGGTAACGACAAGATTCGCTTCAACACATCTTTGTCTCACAACGATCAGGAGGGTTTGGTTGACAACACTGGCGTTCGCCGTACAAACATGAACACCAAGCTGAATATCACGGTAAGCCCTAAGGTGCAGATACTTATCAATCCACGTTTTACTTACCGTCGCGACCTTGGTGCTGGTTCGAGCAACATTGGTACAAACGGACTTGTTGGCGTGCTTCGTTACCGCCCGACAAACGGCTTGCGCGAGTATGCAAGTCCTGCCGAGCAGATGCTTAGCTACGATGAGGAGAAATACTGGGCAATGTCAAGCCCTAAGGACGACATCGACCAGAACTATCAGTTGAAGCACACTTATACCTTTACTAATCAGGCAAGTATAACTTGGAACATTCTCGAAGGACTTACATTCAAGTCTGATTTCGGTTTGTCTTGGATGTTCAGAGATACAAACCGTTTCTATGGCGCTTTGACATCAAAGGGTATTGAAAACAATGATATGCCGTTTGCCGAGATTACCAAGTACAACAAGATGGATTACACTTGGACAAATACTCTGAACTATGGCATTACATTGAACAAGAGTCACGACCTTTCATTCTTGTTGGGTCAGGAAATCCAGCATTCAGAAAATGAAACTCATTATTCTGCCTCACGCTATTTCCCACAGACAATTTCTCCACGCGATGCGTTCAACAACATGGGACTTGGTTCTGCTTATCAGATAACATCATCAAGAAGCACTCCAATCCGTACCGCTTCATTCTTCGGACAGGCTGCTTACAACTACAAACACAAGTATCTTATTTCTGCAACATTCCGTGCCGATGGTTCGAGCCGATTCGCACCGGGACAGCAGTGGGGCTACTTCCCTTCAGCATCAGCCGGCTGGGTTGTTTCTGAAGAAGGATTCTGGGGCGAAAACAATCTTGTAAATATGTTCAAGGTTCGTGTTGCCATCGGTACTTCGGGCGATAACAACATTGGCGAGGACAGATGGAGATATGTATATTCGGTGAACGCAAACGGCGGTCCAAGCTGGGGCGAGAATACCGTTTCAAAACTTGGTGAGGTTTATTATGCTGCCGAGAGCCTGTTCCCTAATACCGATATCAAGTGGCAGACAAAGGTTTCGCGTAACTTGGCATTCGATATTCAGTTGTTCAAGGGACGTCTGACAATTACTCCTGAGGTTTATTGGGATACAACCCACGACCTTCTTTACAAGTGCGAGATTCCTACAACTACTGGTTATGCTACTCAGTATCAGAATATTGGTCAGGTTACTAACCGCGGTTTCGAAATCTCTGTTTCGGGCGATATTCTTCGCGGAAAGGACTACTTCCTTACTGGTAGTTTCAACCTTGGTATGAACAAGACTCGCGTTGACAAGGTTAACGGCGTGAACAACTATTTCGAGGCTTCAAGCTGGGACGAGGAGAACAACTTCCGCATGGTTGTCGGTCAGGAACTCGGTCTTATTTACGGTTACGTTTACGACGGCATCTATCAGTTCGACGAGTTTAACCGCAACGGCTTCAACTACGAGCCTAAGGAAGGAACGGTTGAGGGCTTGTTCGGTACTTTGCCGGGACGCATAAAGTTCAAGGATCTTGACGACAGCGGCAGCATCGACATTAACGACCGCACCGTTATTGGTAACACCAACCCACGCTATCAGGGAGGTTTCAGTTTGAACGGCCAGTACAAGAATTTCGACTTCAATGCAAACTTCGTATATATGCTCGACTTCGATATTCTTAACGCTACGGCTTATGAACTCTCATCGGCTAAGGATGCAAGCCAGAAGAAACCATACAACGTTCTTGCCAAGTTCAACTACGACAACCGTTGGGTTTACTATGGCGACATCTATACTCAGAATACCGATGGAACTCAGAGCATCTACAATCTTAACGAGCCTTTGTTGAGCAACTCTCAGCATATCGACTATCTTGATGTATATGAGCAGCTTAACTCAGGCAAGACTTTGTGGAATCCACAGGACGTAACAACACGCTACACTCACTCTTATTTTGTTGAGGACGGTTCGTTCCTGCGCTTGCAGAACGTAACTGTTGGCTACACTTTGCCAAGCGAGCTGACAAAGAAGGTGGGCATCTCTAAGCTTCGTGCTTATGTAACAGGCTCTAACCTGTTCTGCATCACAGGCTATTCTGGCTACGACCCTGAGGTTAACATCCAGAAGGGACTTACTCCAAGTGTCGACTACAACACTTATCCGCGTAGCCGCAGCTATTTGTTTGGTCTTAACATGACATTCTAATTTAATCAAAAAGAAATCCATGAAGATTAAAAATATATTTCTCGTAGGTCTTGCTTCTTTTGGCATGGCGTCATGTAACGATTATCTGGAGACGGAAGCGCCTTCAAAGCTTACAGACGACTATGTTTTTGCTACCACAGAAGAGGCTAACCGACTTTTGAACGGTGTGTATCAGGCCACCTGTTCGGATAAAACTTATGGCAATGCATATCTTACAACATTCTGCCTAAACAGCGACGTTGAGTTTACAACATCATCGGCTGAGTTGAAGAGCGCGAGCCACAACGAATGGAAACTGTTTGACGGCGAGGCCGACGGTAGCGGCTTGGAGAAAACATGGAACGCTGTCTATGCAGCCATAGAGCGTGCCAACAACTTTGTAAATGCTGCCGAGAACAGCGACTTGTACAAGTCTGGCAACGAAGATTTGAACCAGATGATTGGCGAGGCAAAGTGCATCAGAGCCATGAACTATCTTGATGCCGTAATTCTTTGGGGCGATATACCGTTCTCGCTAACCCGTACATACGACAACGAGAGCCTTGTAATGCCAGTTGCCAGCCGCGATGTAATTCTGTCAACCCTTATCGAAGACTTGCGTTCGGCTGCTCCTAAAATGAAGATGGCATCAAAGATAACCGAGGGTGTTGAGCGTTGCTCTAAGGAGTTTGCTTGGTCGCTTATCGCCCGTATGTCGTTGTTCCGCGGTGGATATTCGCTTCGTCACAACGACGGCGATACAAAGGGCTACAAGATGGAGCGTCCTGCCGATTATCTTGACTATTACAAGATAGCACGCACTTATGCCGATTCTGTAATCAAGTCTGGCTCGCACAATCTTACAAAGGATTATTTCACAGTCTTTGTTGACGAGTCAAACTACAAGGTTGCGACTGGCGACGACCCAATTTTCGAGATTCCATTTGTGCAGGATGTAAACGGAAACATCGGTTACATTCACGGACCAAAGGGCGACGAGTCAAGTGCTGGCGGTACTGAGGGCAAGAACATCTGGGGTAAGTCATCAGGCTCTGTTGGATTGAATGCCTTCTATCGCTTCACATTCGATTCTGAAGACAGCCGTCGCAATACAATAGGTTACTGGTCATACAGTTACGACGGAACTCCTGTTGCCGTTGCAAGTTACAACAACTACTGTAACAAGTGGTCTAAGTTCTGGGATGAGTCTGCAATACTTGGCAAGAACAGTTCTGACAAAACAGGTGTAAACTTCCCATACATGCGCTATGCCGACGTTCTTTTGATGTTTGCAGAGGCTGATAATGAGATTGAGGGCAAGCCGACAGACGAGGCAAAGGCTGCTTTGAAGGCTGTGAGAGAGCGTGCATTCCGCTCTGCCAATAACAAGAGCGACAAGGTTGATGCCTATGTTGATGCCGCATCTACTAAGGATGCGTTCTTCGACCTTATAGTAAAGGAGCGTGCTTGGGAGTTTGGTGGCGAGAACATCCGCTGGAAAGACCTTATCCGCTGGAATATGTATAACAAGGTGGTTTATCAGCAGTTCTGGAAGTACTACGGAATGGGTTGCGACCGCGATGACTCTTACGACTACGAGGGCATCTTCAACAAATTGCCGGGCGTATGCTTCTACAAGGTCCTTTCACGCGACAGCCTGAACAAGTACCCAGAGAAGTACACAGCCGAGAAGTATCCTGAACTGGCATCTTATCCAAACAAGACTCTCGATGTTCTTGAATTCTTCCGTTACGATTCAGACGATTTGACAATCGTGAACCTTTGGGACAACTTCGGTATGAACGTAGACTATATGCCATCAGAGGTTGGTTCGGATGCTTGGAGCAAGGTTACATTCTTCAGTTGGCTCGACGACGAGACTGGTATTGCAAAGGCTCCTTGCCGCTGCTCTTTGCGTGGATACATCTATATCGATGTTTACGGAGTAATCACACCAGCCTCAATGCCTGAGTTCAACTCGCTCGATGTGCTCGAGACATTGCCTCCGGTACGTTACATGCTGCCTTATCCAACCGACGCTATAACAAAGAGTCAGGGCGCATACAAGAACTACTATGGTTATTAATTAAAAATGACAGAAACAATGAAGAAATATAATAAATATATTTTCGCTTCAATGCTGCTGGGAGCATCGGCTATGTTTACAGCCTGCTCCGACAGCCCAAGTTGCGACGGCGGAGAGAGCAACCGCTTGTTCATGCCGATGTTCCGTCTTACACAGAATCTGAACAGTACGACAGACAAGTATCATTGCGATATCACCACACGTCTTTCTTCGGATGTACTTCCAAACGGATATACTCCTCATGTTAACGATATCATGATGATTTGGTATCAGGTGAACGATGCTGCCGGCTACGAACTTAAGGCAAAGGTTCAGGGAACGGAGTGGGACAGAGACGAAGTGCTCGATACAATCCTTACTGCCGACCAGTATCAGTTTATCCACGAGGATTTGCAGTACAGCGTTGGATACCTGTATGCCATCCGTGCGCTTGCAAGCATCGACGGCTGCGACGGAAAGGGCAAGATGAAGCCTGAATATCTGGCTAATCCTAACGACCCGCGCAACTCAAAGTGGTACGGCTACGGCGACGGTTCGCATCAGAACGATATGTCACGCGACGACTCGCGCGAGCAGACTGGTAGCATGACAACAGGTATGCGCTACGATGTTCCGTCGGTTTTCTGGACTGAGGACGTTACGAAGACAACGATGAAGGTCTACTTCAATACGCTTACCGACCAAAGCACGGTTAATTCGTTCAAGGATTTCTTGGATGCCGGCGCGACAACTACGACGAGCGGCGACGATGTGAACTGGGATTTCGACCAGATTTGCGTTGTGCCATCTGCCGACAATCCTACACTTCCTGCCATCTATCATGATGTAACTGATGCCGAGCGCGCTCAGGGATATGTTGAGTTTACCGGACTTGAGAGTAATGCTGCCTACATCGTAAGCGGTATGAACAACAAGGTTGCCCGCTACTACGACCGTCAGTACAACTCTACAATGGTGCGTATGCAGGGTGATCCGGGTGAACCAATCAAGTTGAAGTGGTATTGCGACCCTAACGATACTATTCTTCACAACAACGGTAATCAAGTTGGAACGGTATTCGGTTCAGAGAACCTTCAGGCTTGCCGTATTGATACAGTTCTTACAAACTATATGAGCGACAACACGATTGCCGAAGGTCAGGTGTTCTATCTTGAGGGCGGCAAGACATATTATACTTGCACAACCGTTGAGATGACAAAGGGATTCACCCTTGAAACCGACCCTGCCGACATTGCCGCAGGAAAGGGACGCGCAACGGTTCTTCAGGGTGTTGGATATACAAATGCCGACCATACGGCAACCAACGCCAACAACTGGGTATTGTGCCGTAACGCACGCTCTGGCGCAGAGAACGGCGTATGTCTGGCAATTCAGCCAATCGTATTCAACAACATCAACTTCCAGCCTGAGTACTGGTATAATTATTTCGACCAGAAGGCCAGCGACGGCAATTCTAAGTTTACCATCAACGGTAACTACTTCATGAATATGTATTCTCAGGGCTTGTCGTTCTCTCTTGCCGAGTTGAAGGTGAGCAACTGTACATTCCAGGGCCATGTCCGCGGATTTATCCGTTTCCAAGGTCCTAACCGACAGATTATCGAGAAACTGACAGTTGAGAACTGCGTATTCTACAACGAGGGCGGTTACGATACAAACGGCCGTGGATATTCATGGTTTGCAGGTCCGGGTAACAACCGAAACTCAAACTTCTACAAGAACTTCACGTTCCGTAACAATACAATCGTGAACTCTCCGCGTCATGCACTCGTAACAGAGAACAAGCAGCTTGCTTGGCCAGAGGGTACAACATGGAATATCACGGTAGAGAATAATACATTCGTAAACTTCTCGCCACGTTCAAACAACAAGGCTCACGGATTGATGTTCGAGATTGCTTATCCTCCAAAGAATTCTAAGATTACTTGCAAGAAGAACTTGTTTGTATTTGCCGGAAATCCAAACGAGGTTGTTGATGGCGTTAGCGGCCGTGACTTCTACATGAAGGGTATGGTTGTAAACCCAATGAGTCCTGTATACGACTTTGCCGACAACTATTCTACTGTCGTTCCAGCATATCAGAACTTCAAGTCATCGAACAACGGCACAACGCTGCTCGATGGTATGTTTGCACAGAATGCATTCAGCAACTCATCTACAGGTGCGGGCTACAACAAGGGCGCGTTTAACGTAGGCGGTTTCGGCGAGACTAAGATCAAGTTCGGCGATAATCTAAACGAGAACGAGGACGATGCCTGCGGCTATCAGCTTACAGCCGAGGAGTTGTTCAAGAATCCTGCTCCAGAGGGTACGGTAAATGCCAAGGAGACATTCACACGAAAGGCTTACTACCATTCAACTCTCGACGGATTCTACATCAACAAGACCGAGAAGGTGATGAATCACCCAATCTACAAGAAGCAGATTGGCGACCCACGCTGGTTTACAGGTGCATCTTGGAACGGTGAAGGCAGTTCGTCAGCATCGGCTAAGTCACGCCGCAGTTACATCTCTGCAAGTTGGTTCAAGTAAACTGCATATCAGAATATAAAAAAAAGGAAAGTCCGGCAGAAAGTGTCGGGCTTTCTTTTTTTTGTCTTTTGGGGCGCACAAAAAAAGGATGCTGTTTAAGCATCCCTTTCTTTAATCGTAATAATTAATTGATATAAAATCGTAATAATTCCTTTGTTCTCTTTAGACATTGCAAATATACGTAACAGTCTCAAAAACATCATTAAACTTTATTTTACTTTTCTTTTACCCCTTGGCATTTTGTGGCAGAAAACTTTACTTTTCTTTTACAAAGCGCGGTTTCTATTGCATTTAAAAAGAAAAATCTTAATTTTGCACCAACAAAAACTGATAATCAATTATGAATACAAGTAATCAAGAAGGATTGTATGTAATAGGTGCGGTTGGAGTGCTTATTTGTATTGCCGTGGTGTGCTGGCTTGCTTGGTACATCTGGTACAATATCAGACGCAAGAAGAATTTCAGTCAGACATACCGATTCGAGAACGAGAACCGAATGAAGATGCGCGACAACGAACGCAAGATTCAGGAACTGCGCTCGCTGCTCGACGATGCAAACCGTCGCATTGAGGACGGCGCGCACGACAAGGAGATGCTTGCCGCCAAGATTCGTGAGTTTGAGGAGCAGAATGCGCAGATAAAGATTAGCGAGCAGGAAACGCAGGCATTCATGGCAGATATGGCTGGCGGCTCGCTGTGCAACGAACTTCACGCGCTTGCCCGAGGCGGTCAGATTGCCGCCGACGATATGCTTCTGCAACTCCTGAATGCCGTGGACGAGAAGAATCCGAAGTTCACATCATACATACGAACCAACATTCCGGAGATTTCGATACAGGATATTTATATCTGCACGCTTATCCGCCTCGGCTTCGGTCCGTCGGAGATTTCGGTCTTGATAGGCAGAAGTCCGACAGCCGTCACAAAGGTTCGCAAAAAGTTGTTGCAGAAGTTAACCGGCAACAACGGCAAGGCCGACGAGTTTGACAAGATAATAAGGGAGTTGTGATATAATATAACACAAAGATAGTAGAGGTGTTGAACTCACTAATAAAAACAGATAGTGTCGCTATCCTTGCGGATGGTGGTACTATCTGTTTTTTATTTATGAAAATCTGCATTAAGTGGACTGGGGAGATAGACCTTGTTTCAATTCCACTATGGTTCGATTAGAATAGCGTGCAGAAATTGCCTTTTTGCGTCTATATATTCACGTTTATATCAACTTCCGAAACTTCAATCAATTTATCTTTCGGCTTTCATTTCCCAACGTTCAAGAGTTTTGATTCTTCTTTTTCCGCTCAGTTGATTATCTTGCAAGGCTATGCCTTGGGAGACTTTACAAATGACTGTTTATGCGCTCGAAGTCATGTTATGCAAAAAAGAAGCCACCTTCTTTTTTGCATAACGTACCTTGGACGTACCTTGAATCTATCTTCTGTCTTGCTACCTTCTTGCTACCATCTTGCTACCTTCTTGCTACCTTCTTCCTACCCACT
>JAEEGH010012254.1_pt1 | contig 19286 bp, 16 predicted proteins | sample 9134181 | NCBI WGS metagenome assembly JAEEGH01 (sample SAMN16246544, study PRJNA631951) | gut metagenome | biome: gut microbiome; feature: rumen; material: DP-attached | host: Bos | place: Iran: Karaj | collected 2018-10 | reverse complement strand
TCCTCTGTTGGTGCAATAATCCTTGGAAAATACGAAGAAGCCGTTGCAATTATGATTCTCTATCAAGTTGGTGAAAAGTTTGAAGATTTTGCAGTCGACAAATCCCGCGATTCAATCGAAGAAATCTCCAAACTCAGACCAGACCATGCAACTGTTAAAACCGAAAATGGTGATGTAAACAAATCTCCTGATGAAGTAGAAACTGGTTCAGTAATCATTGTAAAACCTGGCGACAGAATACCAATTGATGGTGTGATTGTCGATGGTGAAAGTTTTATCGATACCTCAGCCCTTACTGGAGAAAGCATTCCTCGCCGTGTTTCTGTTGGCGACGAAGTTCTTTCCGGTTCAATCAACAAGCAGGGAGTTTTGGAAATCCGTACTACAAGAATTGCCGGTGAATCAGCTTTGAGCCGAATCCTTAATCTTGTAGAAAATGCAACCGAAAACAAGACAAAGTCTGAACAGTTTGTTACCCGCTTTGCAAAGGTTTACACACCGATTGTCGTTGGTGCAGCACTTGCCCTTGCAATCATTCCAAGCCTTGTAGTTGGATTTATGACTGGTAACTGGACTTGGACCGAAAACTGGAGCACCTGGACTTATCGTTCTTTGATGTTCCTTGTTGTAAGCTGTCCTTGTGCCCTGGTTATTTCAATTCCTCTTTCTTTCTGTGGTGGAATTACAGCTTCTGCCAGAAAGGGTATTTTAATAAAAGGAAGTACATATCTTGAAGCTCTTGCAAAAACAAAAATTGCCGTATTTGATAAGACTGGAACTTTAACAAAGGGTAATTTTGTTGTAACTCATATCCATTCAGTTGATGAATCAATTTCTGAAAACGAACTTCTTGCAATCGCAACCCACACCGAAATGTTTTCAACCCACCCGATTTCAGCTTCTTTAAAAGCGGCACATCACGACAAATGCTGCGACAAAGTTAAGCTGGAAAATGTTCAGGAAATTGCAGGCGAAGGAATCAAAGCGATTGTTAATGGAAAGGAAGTTCTTGCTGGAAACATCAAGCTGATGAATCAGTTTGCTATAAAATATGATGAATGTCCTGAACATCAGGATGGAACGGTTGTTCATGTTGTCTGCAACGGAAAATATGCCGGACACATTGTAATCAGTGATGAAATTAAGGACGATTCGCAAACTACAATCGATAATCTTAAAAAGATTGGCGTAGATAATATTGTAATGCTTACCGGTGATAACAGTCGTGCCGCAAGAACTGTTGCTGAACGCCTTGGTTTACATAAGGCCTATGGTGAACTTTTGAGTGCCGACAAGCTTTCTAAAGTAGAAGAGCTGCTCAAAGATTTGTCTAAAGATGGAAAGAAGCGTGGAACTTTAATTTTTGCTGGTGACGGAATAAACGATGCTCCTATTTTGGCACGGGCAGATGCTGGAATTGCAATGGGTGCAATGGGAAGCGATGCCGCAATCGAAGCTGCTGATATTATTCTTATGGAAGACAAACCTTCAAAGATTGTAGATGGAATTAAAATAAGCCGCCGTACAGTAAGAATTGTTCACGAAAACTTAATCGGTTCGCTTGCAATCAAAGGTGCAATTTTAATTCTTTCTGCTTTGGGCGTAACAAATATGTGGGTAGCCGTTTTTGGTGATGTAGGTGTTACAATTCTTGCAGTTTTGAACAGTTTGCGTTTGCTTGGAAGAGGACGAAAGAATTAAGCAGGTGCAAGCTCTTCAAACCAGTTTTCAATTTGCAAATCACTTACTTCCTGGATTGCCGCAAAATGTTTTGTATTGCGGGTAACCAGTACCATGTGATTTGCAAGTGCAATTGCGGCTATCATGCTGTCTTCTTTTTGGGTCGGTCGTCCAACCTTTTCAAGCCTGGCTCTAAGTTGTGCTTGTATTTCTGCGGCTTTTTCAGAAAAGTTTTTAATCTTAAAACTTTCATAAACATCATCTTTTATAAAACTTTCAAGATATTTTTTATTAATTCCATCTGGTAATCTATAAAGCCCAAATAATAGTTCCTGCCATACTGTTGTACAAATTGCGCAGTCAGAATTATGTGCAGCAATCTGTTTAATTACGTTAAAATCTGCATCATGCTTAATAATTTCAGAAACAATATTTGAATCTAAAAGATAGTGAGGTTCTTCTTCATTATAATTTATCATCAGTCGTCAAACACTCCATCAAAAATATGGCTTTCGTAAGTATCAGGTGTATTGTCCCGAACGTCAAAAATCTCATCAATCTGTTTATCAGTGAATAGCCCGGCTGTTTTTCTGCGGAATTCAGCTGCACGATCAAGAATTGAGGCTTTGGGTTTCATGGCAATAAAGCTATTGTACTCATCAATCGAAATTAGAACTCCAACAGTTTTATTTCTTCTGGAAATAAAAACAGGACCAACAGTTTCTGCCTGATGTATAAAATGCGGCAGTTTATTTTTTGCTTCGAAAATTGGAATTGTATTCATAGCGATACCTCCAATAAAAGAATATAATTAGATAGCTATAAAGTCAATGAAAAAATAGCTATATTATTAATCTTTCTCGACCTTGTATTGCTTCAAGCCACTTTATTTTTCTAACAATTCCTTTTATACTGTTATTATGTCTTACGAAGTAACAGCTACAAGGCGTAGACCGCAGCAATTCGAACATCTTGTTGGACAGGAGTTTGTTGCAGAAACGCTTAGAAACTCAATAAAATCGGGAAAAATTGCACACGCTTATTTATTTTCTGGTCCGCGCGGTTGTGGAAAAACTTCTACAGCCCGTATTCTTGCAAAAGCATTGAATTGTCAGAACGGACCAACAGATAAACCTTGCTGTCAGTGTTCAAACTGTCAGGAAATTACAAAGGGTTCAAGTCTTGATGTAATAGAAATAGACGGTGCATCAAACACAAGTGTAGAAAATATCAGGCAGATAAAAGATGAAGTAATGTTTCCACCTTCAAACTGCCGCTATAAGATTTATATTATCGACGAAGTTCACATGCTTTCGGTAAGTGCTTTCAATGCCCTGCTTAAAACAATCGAAGAACCACCAGAGTATGTAATCTTCATTTTTGCAACTACTGAGTTACAGAAGGTTCCGGCTACAATTAAATCACGCTGCCAGCAATATAATTTCAGACTGGTAAGTATTGATAAAGTGAAGGAATGTCTTGCTCAGGCTGCTGCAGAACTCAATATTAAAGCTGATGATGAAGCTCTTTTCTGGATTGCGAGAGAATCTACTGGTTCTATGCGTGATGCCTATACGCTTTTTGATCAGGTTGTTGCCTTTAGTGACGGCTATATCACTTATGATAAAATCCGCGATAAACTTGGACTTGTCGGAATAGACAGATTGAACACACTTTTTGAAGCCTGTGCAACAGGAAAAACTGATGAAGTTTTAAATCTTCTGGACAGTTTTTTGCAGGCGGGTGTTTCTATTGAGCAGTTGATTTCCAATTCTGCTGATTATCTGCGTAGTCTTTTGCTGATAAAAAATGGAATTACAAAGGAAGCTTTGCTTGGAAACTCTGTTGAACGCTATAGTTCTGTAGTTTTAAATAGCTGGAATGTAGTTCAGCTTGAAAGAGCCTTGTCTATTTATCTTCAATTATATAGAGATATAAGATATTCGCTTTCTCCTCGTTATGAGCTGGAATTGAGTTATTCACGCTTGTGCTGGTTGAATCAGTATGTTTCAAATGCAGAGGTTAAAAAGGCAATTGATGCGGCTCAGGCTTTGTTGGGCGGTGCACCAGTTGCAGCTTCTGTTGGTTCTACAGTTGCTTCTACGGGTCCTGCTGCTACAGTTACTGCTTCAATCGCCGCTCCTGTTGCGACTTCAACTTCAACTCCAAGTTCATCTGGCACAAAACCTGCTCTTAGTATAAATCCTATTCCAAATGGTTTGCCAAGACTTTCAGGGCTTGATGAACCAGATGAGAATGAAAGTGCATCTATCCCTGGTGCAGCTGACGGGGGAAAGAACAACCCTTTTTATAATGGCGGTTCACTGCCGCCTGAACAATCAGTGAGCAATTCTGAAAATCAGAATGAAGAAAAAAATCAGGTGGTTGAAAAAGAACTGGATGAAAGATTAAAACTTCATATTCCCGAAGCTAATATGGTTGGCGACGAAGTGCTTCCCACTGTTTATGTTCCGACTATGGATTCAGCTTCCTTCAATTATGCACCTGATTCTTCATCCGATGATTTTCAATCCGACGATTCCTGGGCAAACACAGAAGTTCCTCCTGACGATGATTATTCTTATGAAGAAGTCGAAAATCAGGAAGCCGAATCTTATTATGAACAACAGGCACCTTCACCAGAAGTGATAGCTTCTTTTTCCGATGTTTCATCCAGTGCTTCAAAAATTACAATGGCGGATGGAAGGGAAGTACCTGTAAATCAACTTAAAGGAACAGTTCTTGCAAATCTTTCTGTAAATGACACTTTTACAGCTGCTGCTTTGGAACGCACTGGTGAATGGTCTTGTGGGCCAGATTATATAGAAGCAATCGTTACATCAGATTATGACAAATCCATTATCCAGAAATGTATTCCGGTTTTGAATGAAGAAATATCTAAGGTTTGTGGAAAAAATATGTTTTTTAAGTTAAAGTTACTCAAGCAAAGTGATGATTCTAAAACTGTTGAAATACCTCAGCAGGTAAAAATTTTGCTTGAAACTTTCAAGGGCTCGATTGTAACTGGGAAACAGTAAAAGTTTTAAATAAAAAATATGGGAGGAATGATTTATGAATCCTTTTGAGTTTTTAAAAAATACAAGCGCAATAAAAGAACAGTCTGAAAAATTAAAGGCGGAATTAGGAGAGCTTACCGCAGAAGGTTCCTCTGGTGGAAGAATGGTGACGATAAAGCTTAACGGTCACTTTGAAATGCTTGAAATAAAGCTTGACCCAATCTGTGTTGATAACCGTGATGTTCAGATGCTTGAAGATTTAATTGTTGCTGCCCACAATAATGCGATGGAAAACATCCAGGCAAAAATTAAAGAAAAAACTGCTTCGCTTCTTGGCGGAATGGACTTATCTCAGTTCGGTTTGTAACGTTTGTTCTTGCATCGAGCGCCAACTATTTTTATTTTATATTATGAATACTTTTGATGAATTAACAAACAATTTTTCCAGACTCCCGGGAATCGGTAAAAAAAGTGCTATCCGAATAGTAAACTGGCTTTTAAAACAGGATAAAATCTATGTCCAGAAGTTTTCCCAGAATCTTGGAATCTTGCAGGATAAAGTTAAACCCTGTTCAATCTGTGGAACCTGGACAGAAACAGATCCGTGTCCAATTTGTTCCAATCCGCTGAGAGATAATTCCCAGATTTGTGTGGTTGAGCAGGCGCAGGATGTTTCAACAATAGAAGCTTATGGTGAATATAAAGGGCTTTATCATGTTTTGGGAGGTCTTATTCGTCCTCTTGATGGTATTGGTCCTGCTCAACTGGCAATTCAGCCCCTGCTGGCTCGAATAAGGGATGGAAAAGTTTCAGAAGTTATTATTGCAACTAATCCTACGGTTGAAGGCGATACAACTGCCTTATATTTAAACAAAGTTATTCTGGAGCTGGGACTTGAAAATCCTGTCAAGGTTACACGACTTGCAACCGGTATTCCTGTTGGTGGTGATTTGGAGTTTATTGATAAAAGAACTTTAGCTTTGAGTTTTCGGGGAAGAAGTTCCCTCTGATTATTCAATTGTGATTCAATTGCAATTTACAGAAAATTAGTTAGGACAAAAAAAAACGCCCCATACGGAGCGCTTTTTTTATGCAAATCTATATCTATCGGAGAAGAGAAAGTACATTCTGTGTGCTCTGATTTGCCTGAGCGAGCATTGCTGTACCAGCCTGAGAAAGTACGTTTGTCTTTGTGAATTCAACCATTTCAGAAGCCATGTCTGTATCACGGATGCGTGATTCAGAAGCCTGAAGGTTTTCAGCACCAATATCAAGACCTTTAACTGTCTCTTCAAGACGATTCTGGTATGCACCAAGGTCAGCACGCTGTTTGTTGATCTTTTTCAAAGCTTCATCCAAAGTTCCGATAGCACGGTTAGCTTCGTCTGGAGTTTCCAAAGTCATGATAGATTCATCACCAACGTTGCGGAGACCAAGAGCCATAGCAGACATTGTTCCAATGTAAACCTGAGTTCTCTGATCCATGTTAGCACCAATATGGAACCACATAGAACCTGTAACAACATTTTCACCTGTTGGGCGGGCAAAACGACCAGTCAACATGTTCATACCGTTGAACTGAGCACAAGAAGCAATTCTGTCAACTTCAGCAATCAAAGAAGAAACTTCAACCTGAATCTGCATACGATCTTCTGCAGCATAAATACCGTTAGAAGACTGAACTGCCAATTCACGGATTCTCTGAATAATGTCAGTTGTTTCCTGCAAATAACCTTCTGTTGTCTGAATGAATGAAATACCATTTTCAGCATTTTCAGAAGCCTGATTCAAACCACGAATCTGTGCACGCATTTTTTCTGATACAGCAAGTCCAGAAGCATCATCACCTGCGCGGTTGATTTTCATTCCAGAAGAAAGCTTTTCCATGCTTTTCTGCTGATTTAAATCCTGAATTCCCTGGGAACGCTGAGCAAACATAGCACTCATATTGTGATTAATAACCATAATAATCTCCTTATTCTTTGGTTTATTAAAGATAAAACACTTCGGTGGGGGGAATACTTTTGTAAGTATTGTTCTAACCACAACGTGGCTAAAAAACACCTCGTGCTTTACCTCACGGGTTTCCACCACCCTTTACTTGATAATCGGAGACGGGAAAAAAAAGTTTAGAAAAAAAACAAAAATTTTTAATTTTTTTTGCTTTTTTTGGGAAAAATCAGAGAATTTTAGTCGATATTGTGGGAATTTTTTCGGCAATGAGGGCAGCCGAGTATATGAACGTGACTTTTTGAGACTGATTTATTGAATAATCTGGCGGTTAGAGCTTCATCTGCGGCAAGATTTGCATGGCAAACAGGACAAGTTCTTCTTACTCCAGGTTCGGTTCCCGGGTAGCAGTGAGGACAGCCGGAAATTGTACATAACTGGTCGGGCACATTTCTGGGACGATAGACTTTTGAAATTATATTTTCACCCTTAAAAAGTCCGCTCTGGCAGACTGGACATTTTACCTGCTGCAAGGATTTCTGTTTTTTTTCTGCCAGTAAACGTGCCTGTTTTTTTCTATTAAGATAAAGGATAATTCCGGCAAGCAGGATGATTATAATGAGAACTGCAAAAAATAGAGTGAAAAAGTCCATAAAAAAAATATAAACCATAATTGAAAAAAAATGTATATCTATTAAAATGATTGCAGAAAAATTAAAGCGTTTTGAGAGTTCGTCACTTTATATCACAGGAAGGTTTTTATGTCAGATTTTTCAGTTGCAGCGGTATTTTCAAATCATTGTGTTTTACAGAGAGATAAGGTTATTTCAGTTTTTGGCAGCGCAGGAGACGGCTGTAAGGTATCTGTTGAATTGTATGCTCAGAATCAAAGTCTTTTAGCAAAAAATAAATCAAGGGCAAAGGACGGAAGATGGCTGGTTCAATTGGAGCCGCAAGAGGCTCAGAATGATTGCAGTCTGATAATTACCTGCGAAGGCTTTAAAAAGATTTTTACAGATGTTGCAATTGGTGAAGTCTGGCTTGCCGGTGGTCAGTCAAATATGGAGTTTGAATTACAGAATTGTACAGAAGGCCCAGATGAATTAAATACTTCTAAAAATCCGCAAAATCCGAACGTGCGTTTTTATTATACAAATAAAATTGCCTGGATGGACGAAAAGTTTTTTGAAGCCGAGCGTAATACCTGCTGGCAGACCTGGGACAGCGAATGGAAAAAATCCTGGTCGGCTGTTGGATATTTCTTTGCAAAAAAACTTGCTTCAGACCTTGGAGTTACCGTCGGTGTAATCGGTTGCAACTGGGGTGGAACAAGTGCAAGTGCCTGGATAAACCGTGAATCCTTAGAAACAGATGCAGAGCTTAAAAGCTATCTTGATGAACAAGAAGAAGCAACAAAAGGAAAATCCATTGAGGAGCAGTGTCAGGAGTACGACAAATACGAAGCCGAAAACAATATCTGGAACGAAAAATGTGCAAAACTATACAGTGTCGAACCTAATCTTGAATGGGATGAAGTTCAGCGAAGAATCGGTCCAAGTCAATGGCCGGGACCAAAATCATGTAAAAATCCTTATAGACCGACTGGCTTGTATGAATGCATGTTAAAGAGGATTATTCCTTATACGCTCAAAGGTGTTTTGTGGTATCAGGGAGAAAGTGATGATCACAAACCTCATAGTTATGCAAAATTATTTACCAGAATGATAGATGTATGGCGCAATGAATGGAATGAGCCTAATCTTCCTTTTGTTTTTGTACAGCTGCCGGAACACCGCTACAAACAGGATAAAGATTTTAAACACTGGTGCTTAATCCGCGAAGCTCAGCAAAAGGTTCATAACACGGTAAAAAATGCCTTTATGACCTGTGCCCTGGATTTGGGACAGTACAATGACATTCATCCAAAGTCAAAAAAAGTTCTTGGTCAGCGTATGGAAAAAGTTGCTTTGTCTTCTGTATATGGACTTGCAGATAAAAAAGAAGCTTATTCTCCAATGCTTCAATCTTATTACGCAAATGAAAAGTCAATCACTCTTACCTTTTCCAATGCAGAAGAGGGCTTTATTCAGAAGGCTGATGATGAAGAATTGACTTACTATAAAGAAATGGAAGCTGCTCAAAATACTCCACTCCCTGCTGATTTTACAGGCTTTGAAATTGCGGGAAGTGATTGCATTTATTATCCGGCTCAATTTGTTTTTGGAAAAGAAAAAGACCGTCTGAATACAATCACTCTTTCAAATCCAAAAGTTCCAGAGCCGCTTTATGCCCGATATGCCTGGTACAATTATGGACCTGTTACAATTTATAATAAAAACGGCTTGCCTCTTGCTCCGTTCAGGACAAGCATTTATGATTCTCTGGATTCAAAAGCAGAAACAGAACATGCCAAAATCCAGCAGATAATGACAGTAGGCTAGGGGCTTTCAAAGGAAAAAGAAATGGCAGAAAGAATAGATAAGCTTCTTGCCCACGAGGGCTATGGCAGCAGGAAAGACATAAAAAAACTCCTTCGCTCAGCAACAGTTTTGCTCAACGGAAAGCAGATTTATGATTCATCAATTCAAATAAATCCTGCAGTTGATGAAGTGTTGGTTGATGGCGAGCCTGTAGATTTTCATCAGAACATTTTTATCATGATGAATAAAATCATGCATACAGTTTCTTCTACAAAAGACGGTGAACATCAGACAGTTTTTGATTTACTGGATGATAAGCTGCGAACTCCCTATCTGCTGGAAAAACTTCATTTGGTTGGTCGCCTGGATATGGATACAGAAGGTCTGCTGCTTTTTACAACCGACGGAGAGTTTACACATAGGGTCACATCGCCAAAAACGCATGTAGATAAAACCTATTTTGTAATTCTGGAGCACGCAGAAAGCGAAGATTCCAAAGTTCAGATAGAAGATTTGTTTGCCCGTGGAATTGAAGTTGGTCCCGAAGACAATGAAGCAGGATTTAAATGTCAGCCTGCCAAAATAAAATGGTGCAGTCAGGAAGAGTTTGATTTGTACACAAGCAATTCTTCGTATTTAGAAGCCCTTGCCCGCACACAAACGGTCGTTCAAAATTGTAATTTACAGGCCGCTCTTCTTACAATCACTGAGGGAAAATATCATCAGGTAAAAAGGATGTTTAAAGCGGTGAACAACTCGGTTGCTTATCTAAAGCGCATTTCTATGGGAAAACTTACCTTGGATTTTAATTTAAAATGTGGTGGCTATAAAATACTTCCGGAAATTGAAGAATAATTTCTATTATATATCTATAGTTTACAAACTTTCGTTTCTATTATAAAATTATTCCATCTTATTCCTGCAATACGCAGAAACGAAAACAGGAAGGCGCATGACAGATATTCAGATTGCACAGGCCAATAAAATGATTCCTATTACTGAAGTTGCTTCAAAAATAGGTATTCCGGCTGAAAAACTTGAATTATATGGTTCATACAAAGCAAAAATCACTTTTGATGAATTAAAAACTTTACAGCAAAAGGCTGCTGAAAATCCTGGAAAGTTAATACTTGTAACTGCTGTCACTCCAACTCCAGCTGGCGAAGGAAAATCTACAGTTTCAATCGGACTTGCTGATGGCTTAAACAAAATAGGTAAAAAAACTGTTGTTGCCTTACGCGAACCAAGCTTGGGTCCTTGTTTTGGTGTAAAAGGCGGTGCCTGCGGCGGTGGTTATGCTCAGATTGTTCCAATGGAAGATATCAATCTTCATTTTACCGGCGATATTCACGCAATCAGCATTGCAAATAATCTTATTGCTGCTTTAATAGACAATCACATTCAGCAGGGAAACGAGTTAAATCTTGACCCTCGCACAATTTCCTGGAAACGATGTGTTGATTTGAATGACCGGGCTTTGCGCAATATTGTGATTGGTCTTGGTGGACGGGTTCAGGGAGTTCCTAGAGAAGACCATTTTTCTATTGCTGTTGCTTCCGAAATCATGGCAATTGTTTGTTTGAGCCGCACGATTGGTGAACTTAAAGAACGAATAAATCGCATAGTAATCGGTCAGAATTATGCCCGCGAAAACGTAACCTTTGGACAGCTTAAGTGCACAGGCGCCATTGCAGCTCTGCTTAAAGATGTTATTAAACCAAACCTTGTCCAAACTCTGGAAAAAAATCCTGCTTTTGTTCATGGCGGACCTTTTGCTAATATTGCGCATGGTTGTAACAGTGTGAATGCAACGCTTTGTGCTCTTGCAACTGGAGATTATGTTGTTACCGAAGCTGGATTTGCTGCTGATTTAGGTGCTGAAAAGTTCCTTGATATTAAGTGTCGTTCTGCCGGTCTTAAACCTAATGCTGTTGTTATTGTTGCTACAATCCGCGCTCTTAAAATGCATGGTGGTGTACAAAAGGCTGATTTGAGCAAAGAGGATTGTGCCGCTCTCGAAAAAGGTTTTGAAAATCTTAAGGTTCATATCGAAAATATTGCAAAGTTTGGACTTCCGGCTGTGGTTGCAATCAACAAGTTTATTACAGATACAGATGAAGAAATTGAGCTTTTGAAAAAGCTTTGTGAAAAGGTGGGTGCAAAGGCTGTTCTTTCTGAAGGCTGGGGAAAAGGCGGTGAAGGCGCTGCTGAACTTGCAAAAACTGTTGCAGATATTGTAGAAAATACAAAATCAGAGTATCATCCTCTCTACGAACTTGATTTGCCTCTTGCAGAAAAAATCCGTAAACTTGCAAAAGAAATCTATAGGGCAGAAGATGTTGAGTTTGATTCAGCTGCCTTGAAAAAGCTTAAAACTTATGAAGAAAATGGATATGGCGGTCTGCCGGTTTGTGTTGCAAAAACACAGAACTCAATTTCCCATGATCCAAAATTGATTGGTGCTCCTAAAGGATATATTTTCCCTGTAAGAGATGTTCAGCTTTATGCAGGTGCAGGTTTTGTAGTTGCGCTTGCAGGTGATATTATGACAATGCCTGGTCTTCCTAAAAAGCCTGCTGCATTGGATATTGATGTTGATGATGACGGAATAATTTCAGGATTATTCTAGCATTATATTTTTTTCTTTGACCCCGTAGCTCAGCTGGATAGAGCATCCGCCTCCTAAGCGGAAGGTCGTGCGTTCGAATCGCATCGGAGTCATTATTTTTTTTAACCTTAGCGAAAAATACCTTAAAACTCGTAGTAGATGCCGGGTTTTGTAAAGCCCAGAAAACCATCATCGATAGGAGAATGTTTTTCGGCAACGCTGTTGTAGTGAACCAGCAGCATCTTTGATTTTATACCAGCATCCAGGGTCTTAAGCTGCTTGTAAGAAGCATGAACACCTTCTGAATAGCCAGAAAAATCGCAATCATGGAAAATTGTGTTTATTGGATATTTATTCAAAAGCCATTCCAGCTGTTCTTTATTGAATTGTGTGTCGCCGGAAAAAAGAACTGTATTATCTATCAAAACACCATAAGAAACCATGGAGTTTTTAAGACTGTTTTGTCTTGTTGTAACATGTCTTGTTCTGAATAACTTGAGGTTTATTGGACCGACATTTATTTCGAACATTTCAAAAGGTTTTTTCAGAATACGAACCGGCTTTAATTGATTAAAATAACTGTCAAAAGTCATTTTTCCATTTTCACTGAACTGGCAGCCGCCTTTTAAGGTTTCATTCCAGAGTTTTTTCTTTAATTCATCGGTTATGACAACGTTAAGCTTATGCTTGTTTACATAGTATGCAGTGAGTGCAAGCTCTTCAACCCCGCCAATATGATCAGCATGTGGATGCGTTGGAAGAAGATTCTTAATCTGCGCAAGTCTTGTATTGTAGGCTGTTTCCAATGCATAAGGACAAAGGGATCCGCAGTCAATAAGAATATGACTGTCGCCTTTAATCACTAAAAGGTTTGTCTGGAAGTTAATTTTTGAGAAAGCACTGCCTGTTCCAACAAAAAATAGAGAAAGTTTTCCATCATTGGTTAATTCAATTTTTGAATCAAAAGGTTTTGTTATCATAATCCTTTAAATAATAACACACATTTATAAAATAATCATCAATCATTTTTTTAATATTTAAAATTTTTATTATTCGGATACTGAAAGTAACGAATTGTTATATAACAAAAGATTATTGGAATAAGGTGTTTTATTGTTGTTTTATGGTTAATTGGAGTGTAAAATTTTAGAACCAACTTAAAATGGAGGTTCTTTATGGAGCACACATTTGAAAATCGTGGAAAGTTTAAGTTCAATATTTTTGGATGGCTGCTTCTCTGCTATGTTGCCCCTGTACTTTTGTTTGGTCCTGTTGCCTTGTTTACAGAAGCAATAAATGTTCACGAATATGTTTCTCTTGCTTTTGATCCTCTTATGGATGTACTTGCTATAATTGCTTTTATTTTATTTCCACTTTTAATGTATACATTGTTACGGAAAAAATTTGCAGTCTATGATGGCTCAGAAAAATCAATCCGTTCTACTAATTTGTATTTTAAAAATTGGTATAATATTAATATTGGAATTGTATTGGGTTTATATGCTCTTCTTGCAGCTGGGGTTATCTGGCGTGCTAATCATATAGGGTTACATTTTCATAATTTTGCCAACAATCGGGATTCTTTTGCTTCCTGGTTTACTGTTGTTTGGGGACTTGCATTTGGTTTTTCGATGATTGGATTTGTAATGCTGCTGGCAGAAGTTGACAGGTCTTTGTTCTGGCTTCCTCATTATAAAGAAGTTCAGCTTATGTCTTTCCGACAACGTACAAATATTGTAATTTTACTTGCAGTAGCTTCGCTTGTATTGATTTTTGAGCATGTAGTTTCAGTTCCAACTAATTTGGATAAAGGAACTCATTATCTTATGATTAATAAGGTTCTTCCTATTGGAATTGTATTTGCATTTACTAATTTGGCCAGCACATTTTTTACAATTCTCTCCATAGATAAAGGTATTAATGAAGTAAAGATTCATACAGAAGAGCTTTCCAACAGGAATTACAACATTAAACCTTTAAAAGTTGAATGTCGTTGTGAAGTTGGCGAACTTGTAAATAACATCAATAATTTTAGAGAAACGACAAAATCCCTTTTGACAGATATGGCTGCTTCTGCTCAGAATTCTACAAATAGTGCTAATGAGCTTAAAACCAGTCTTTCTTCTGCATCAAAGAACGTTGATGATATTTCCGGCAACATTGAAATGGTTCAGCAGGAAATGAGCAATCAGTCTGCCGGTGTAGAAGAATCGAATGCTTCTGTTAATCAGATTGTTTCAAGAATCAGGGAACTCAATGGCAGTATTGAATCTCAGTCTGCAGCTGTAGCCCAGTCTTCGGCAGCAGTTGATGAAATGGTTGCAAATATCAATTCCGTTACAAAAATCCTTGAAAAAAATACGGAAGCGGTTGATAAACTTGGTGCCGCCTCGGAAGAAGGCCGCAATAGGATTCAGCATGCGGTTGGAGTTGCAGATGAAGTTCAGCAGCAGTCAACGGGTCTTATGGATGCAAGTAAGATTATTCAGACAATTGCCAGTCAGACAAACCTTCTTGCAATGAATGCGGCAATTGAATCTGCTCATGCCGGTGAAGCTGGACGAGGTTTTTCTGTTGTTGCCGACGAAATCAGAAAACTTGCTGAACAGTCAAATACTCAGGGTAAAAATATTGATACCAGCCTAAAGTCTTTGTCTGAACTTATTTCGCAAATTACTAATAGTATTGAAGAAGTTCAGCAGCAGTTTGATATCATTTATAATCTTGCTCAGACGGTTCGCTCTCAAGAAGGTGTTGTTAAAAATGCAATGGACGAACAGAACGAAGGAAACAAGCAGGTTCTGGATGCAATGAAGAGTATTAATGATTCAACTGTAGTTGTAAAATCAAGCTCTAACGAAATGCTGGGTGATGCAGATCAGGTTGTAAAAGAAATGGGACTTCTTGCAGAGGTAACTAGAAAAATTACAGACAGTATGCAGCTTATGACTCAAAGTGTAGAAAGTATTTCAACTGCGGTAAAAGAAGTTGCAAACAATTCAGACAAGAATCTTCATGATACTCAGGAACTTGCACAAAAGATAGAAACCTTTGATTTGTAATCCTTGTAGTTCTTGTAGTTTTTGGTTATTGAAAGGACTTTTACATAGCCTCTGAAATATTATGTGGTGACTGAAGAAGTTTATTTAATCCATAGACTTCTTCAACGCCAGAAACAAGGATACCACCCATTCCCATTTCGAGCGGAATTGCAATATCCAAATCATAGCGGTCTCCAATAGCAATACATTCATCTGCCTTACAGTTTAAATATTCCAAAGCGGCTTTAAATGGTTCAATCGCTGGTTTTGATTTGAAGCAGGTATCCAGGCCGATAATTTCGGGAAAAAATCTTGAAACTCCAATTGCATCCAAAGTTTTGCGGGCTGGAAGAATAGGGTTGTTTGTAACGCAAATAAGTTTGTAGTTATCGCTTAGAGCAGAAAGTTCTTCTACAAGCTTCTGGTCATAGCAAAGATAATCCGCTGGTTCCAGAAGTTTTTTGCGCCATTTTACGCTTTGACTTATCGGAATCCCAAATGCAAGAAGTGTATTTCCCAAACTGATTTTTTTTCCGTCATGCTCCTGGGCATATTGCTTTCGATAATCGGCAACCATTTTTCTTGCCTGCTCAAAAGAGATTTTCCTTAAACGAGCAAACTCCCTCACCTGGCAGTCAACCTGCTCAAAGGCATAAGGTTTGCTGGTGTAGAGAGTAGAATCAATATCAAAAATAATTGCCCGTATTTTTTGCGGGGCCTGAGGAATATTAAAAAGTTTCATTTATGAGATTTTACCTGCTGCTTCAATAAGTGAAGAATATTTTCCAAGCCCGTACCACGCGGCACAAGCGTCTCCGATAAGCTCCGAATCCGAACATTTTTTAGTCACAAGCTTAATTCCCAAACGCTGCGATTTTTTCTGCATATATTTTCCGTCCTTAATCTGTCCGCCTGTAACCGTTATGACTTGTGGAAGTTCAAGACCGTTTTCATTGAGACCCTGTTTCAAGCTTGTAACGGCATTTTCTACAGCAGAAAGACGTTCCTCTTCATCAAGAGAAGAAGACTTTGGAATCAGAACCGAAATATTCCATAAATCAGGGATTACAGAAGGTAAAGTTCTTACGCGGGAATCATAAATCGGCTTAGAAGAACAGAAATTGAAGCCTTCGCTGGAACCGCTTCTGTCACAAAGCTGGCCGTCAGAAAGGGTGTTAGTTCCAATTAGAGCTGCTACAAAATCAGGACCGCCACTAAAAACAGGAATGCCTGCGGGTAATTCAAAAAAATCAGCTGCTTCGTCAGAAATTATTCCGCATTTTTCTCCAATTCCTAAAAAAGGAGGCATTTTTGTCGGGTCAAAATCAAGCTTAACTAATTCATTGGTAGTCCAATAAGCTCCTTCAAAACGTTTTTCCGGCAGAATTGTACAGGCGGCGTTGGTAAGACGGCTGATTAGATATTCAGGCCCGGAATACAAATAAGTTGTGTTTTTGTATTCAGAAGGGAATAAATATTTGAAGGCATTTATTCTAGGGATAAAGAGACTTTTTGTGTCGGCAAGATTTTCAGATAAGGCGGTTATGCCTGCAATATCTTCATTCCAACATAAAGTTAGTCCACGGTCAGAAACCAGAGTTGGTCCGTTTCCCGAAATTGAGACTGCAACGATAGAGATATTTTTATCAGTATTTTCGTTGTTGTTTTCGGCTGCAGCGCTTAATTTTGAAACTGCGCTTTTTAATGCCCAGAACCAGGCTTCCGCAATAAACCTGTTTTGTGGGGCAGAAAAAGAGGTTTTATAAAAAGAAACGACTTCACCATTTTCAGAAATTAAACCTGCTTTTAGTGAAGTCGTTCCGATATCAACAGCAAGAACTGTTTCAATCATCTTTATTTGTTTTCCTCTGATGCAGCTTCTGTTGGTGTAGCAGCAGGCGCATTCTGGATTTTTACGATTTTCTCAATGATATTGCGGTTATCGAGAAGATCGCTTAAAGATTGATTATAGTGAATGCGTGTAATTACATTTGCAAACAATCCGCTTACATCTGTACTTATGTACCATTCACGGTTTAAAAGTTCTTCATGATAAACAGCGTTTGTTCCAATAATTCTGTAGAACAAGCCCTCTTTATATGCCTGGTCAAATTGCTCAATTGCATTTCCGGTAAAGAAAGGAAGGCTGATTGCACAAATAACTTTTGTAGCGCCCTGTTCTTTAAGGAAGCCCATTGCTTTAAGAAGAGTTCCACCTGTTCCAAGCATATCATCTGCAATGAAAGCAACTTTACCTTTTACATCTCCAAGAAGTTTTACGGCTTTAATGTTTGTTGAATGTGCATCTTGTGTAACAATTGAATAATCACGCTCTTTGTAAATCATAGCAAGCGGAAGCTTTAAGCCGGAAGCATAGAACTTATTTCGGTCGATTGCGCCGGTATCTGGAGAAACGATAACTAAGTCTTCAGTTTTACCAGTCAAATCAACAATTTTACTAAGCTCGCGGATAATCTGATAGCTGGCATGCAAATTGTCAAGATTGCAACAGGAGAATGCGTTAGGGATTTCGCGGGAATGTAAATCAAGAGTGATGATTCTGGAAACGCCCTGCATTTCGTAGATGTGTCCTAAAAGACTTGCCGTAAGTCCTTCACGACCTTTTCGTTTGTGCTGTCTTGCATAAGGATAAGCTGGAACTACCAGAGTGATTTTTCCTGCTCCTGCCATACGAACAGCATCAATAGTAACCAGTAAAGACATTACATGGTCATTAACTGTCATCACGACATTGTTCTTACCATCGTTTAATTTAAGAACTTCGTGATTTTCAACATCCTGGAAAATAAAAACATCTTTTCCACGGACAGTATCTAACAATTCGGTCTTAACCTCACCGTTAGCAAAATAAGTAAACCGTGCATTAACCTTGAATACAGGCGGTCTGTACTTATCTGTAGCACCCCTTATACAAAGATCACTAGTTTGCAAATCGTTCTGCAAATTAATTCTTCGTATAAGCTCTTCTTTACTCAGCTCATAACGCTTAGACAATACATCGTTCTTCAAAGTGAAGCGGTGTTTGTACATGTGTTTAAGGTGCGTTATGACTTCATTGGCGAAAGCTTCGCCACCAGGACAGGCAACAATCGCTAGACTTGTTGGCTCGGTATAAGGCATAAAAGACCTCCGAGGTTTAAAACCTCTTTTATAGTGTTTATATGCTCATAATATATCATATTTAGTGTTTTACTGCAAATGTAGGGGAAAATACTGATAAAAAAATTGTACAAAAAAAGTAGGGAAAAATAAAAAGTTGCGAAAAGTGGCAATTATTGGAAATGGGACTTATAGTAGTAAATAGAGTAAATAGAAAATGTACAAAACGTGCAAATACAAAAATCTATGATATTATATTATCTATAATTAGATATAATAGAAAAAAAGGGCGAAGATATGTCAAATAATAACAATATAATCTCAGAGACAGAATCGTTACAAAATTGGAATAATCTTCCTTATGTTTCTATTAAATCCGAAATGATAATGACTATTAAACAGCTTGATTCTGCTATAAAAAACAGAAAGTCTAAGGTTCTTGATTTTTACAAAGGGGAGCTTGCCTTTGCTGATAAAAATCAGCTTGAAGATTACCAGAACTGTCTGCAGGAGCTTATGCAAGGGCTTGGTAATCTGGCTAAGAAAAACAATATTGTCCTTTTGGTGATTACAGAAGTTCTGGTTTTGCTTTTGTACAGGAAAGAAGACAATACAGATGAAGACTCTACAGATGTTATAGAAGGCCTTGGCCTGACTATTGCAAAAAACAAGAGGGGCGGGCTGGGAAAGATTGGTCTCAAAAGAAATAATTACACAGGGGAATCTTTTTTCTGTGAGAAATAAGTCCAGCCCTAGAGTTCAACATCGGAAAAGGTTTTGGTTCCAAACATTTACTGAATATAAAACTGGTCGTTATCAAATAGGACAGTAGTTACAGAACCGTTCTCCATTTTTATGTCTCTGTAATGTTTTTTGCCCATTTTTTGTTTTTTGAGAATATAATTAATCATGATTCGACCGACTGTTTTATGAGTAACTACAACAATAGCAGTAGGATTTGGTTTTTGAGATTCATGGAATTTTGCAATTGTTTTGAGAAAGCGTATAATTCTTTTTTCAACTTTTCCAGGAGATTCCTTGCTTCCAGGGAGAGTAAAGTTAGGTTTATCAATATAATCTTTGTATTCCTGATTGTACTGTTTTTCAATATCCTCTCTTTTCATTTTTTCCCATTTGCCGTAATCCATTTCTCTTAAATCATCTTCTACTTCGATAAATAAATTTGAATCACCTTTAATAGCATTGGCAGTTTGAAGACATCGTTTTAACGGACTGGAATATATTCTTACAATATTTTTGTCTTTAAAAAATTCTGCTAATTTTTTTGCTTGACTGATACCTTTTTTATTTAACATTGCTTCTTCATCATCTGTTGAGCCAACAAATCTGTCTTCGCCGTTTAATTTTGTTTCACAATGTCGGACAATATAAATAATACATTTATCCACATAACTTTCCCTCAATGTATATTCATCGTGCCATGGCATAG
>JAEEGH010012253.1_pt1 | contig 19287 bp, 13 predicted proteins | sample 9134181 | NCBI WGS metagenome assembly JAEEGH01 (sample SAMN16246544, study PRJNA631951) | gut metagenome | biome: gut microbiome; feature: rumen; material: DP-attached | host: Bos | place: Iran: Karaj | collected 2018-10 | reverse complement strand
TCCTACCAACCCCCCACCGTCGAATGCACCTGCCCCCCGGGCGCCGTCCGCCGCTACCTCAACAAAGTCAGCGGCCCGCTCATGGACCGCATCGACCTCCACATCGAGGTCACCCCAGTTCCCGTCACCGAACTCGGAAAGACGCTCCCCTCCGAATCCAGCGCCGTCATACGCGAACGAGTCCTCGCCGCTCGCGCCATCCAGACCGAGCGCTTCAAGGACAACCCCACCGTCCACTGCAACGCTCAGATGACCAGCAAGCTCACCCGCCAGCACTGCCAGCTCTCCGACGAGTGCAGCACCATAATGGAACAAGCCATGAACCGCCTGGGCCTCTCCGCCCGTGCCTACGACCGCATCCTAAGAGTAGCCCGTACCATAGCCGACCTCGAAGGCAGCGCCCAAATAACCCCAACCCACCTAGGCGAAGCCATTACCTACCGCAGCCTAGACAGAGAAAGCTGGGGAAAATGATTGAAGCTTGAATTCAAACATCGCGTCACCGCGTTCAATGTACACAGGGTAACTACGATTCAGTCTTCAGCCTGTCAGATGCCATTCATCGGCTTTGAAACGTCCACGTTATTTAATCGCGGAATTTTGTAAACATTACACATCCGTCAAAAGGAACAACATATAGAACGGCAATGTGAGCATTTGCCCTTTACGGCCGACATTGTAGTCTCCAACTTTCAACGCATTCTGTATGTGATAATGCTCCGGATTCTTCAGCACGGTTTGCATGGACTTGGCATTTCCCGAACGGGCTTTACATTCCAATGGACAGCACTCGCCCTTGTAACGTATGAGGAAGTCGAGTTCCAGTCCTCCGTCTTTCTGGAAGTAGTATAGTTTGCGACCCATTTTGCAGAGAATGTCAGCAGCCAAGTTCTCGAAGATGGCCCCCTTATAGCCCAACAAGTTCCCTTGCAGAATACTCCAGGCGGTACCATCCTCAAGCATACTGACCAGCAATCCAATATCCGTCATATATACCTTGAAGACATCAGGAATGGCGTTGCCGTCAAGTGGCAGCTCGGTTATTGAGACGTTATGGCAGCGGTGGATGATACCAGCGTCTTCGATCCACTGCAAACTGCCGACATACTGGCTCGACCGAGCCCCCTTGCGTATCACGGCATATTGGAACTTTTTGTTCTCCTTGGCCAACTGCGCGGGTATGGACTCAAAGCACTCACGTATGCGGGACTTGTCTTCCTGACGGGCGTATTTCAGCATATCGGCCTTGTAAGTCTCTATAATTCCATGTTGCACATCCAACACGTCGTTCATATTGTTTGTTTCAAGAAATGCTGTAACGGCTTCGGGCATTCCGCCCACTACCACATAGCGTAGAAGCAACTCCCGCATTCGCTGATGAATGCCTTCGTTGACTGGCGTTTCATTCAACAGGCAGTTGCGCAGATAGTCGATGTGTTGCTGTTCGATACCATTGGCCCACAGCCATTCCTCGAAGTCCATTGGGTACATAGTAACGACCTGCTCAAATCCTACAGGGACGGAAGCATTCTCTTCCTCTGCCTGCTCCTCCTTGGTACGATAGCCATTGACACCCAAAAGAGAGCCTGTACATATGACATCGTAGCGACCGTCAAGCTTGAAGAACTTCAACGAAGCGCGAGCATTGGGGCATTCCTGTATCTCGTCGAGTACCAGACAGGTCTTGCCTGGAATAAAGCGGGCACCCCGAATACCGGCAGAGACGGTCATAGTCAAAGTATCCACATCAAGTGCTCCGGCGAAGAATGCCTTGTATTCTCTATGCTCATGGAAATTCAGACAGATGACATTTGGGTAGTTCTTGTTGGCGAAATCCACCACCGAACTAGTCTTTCCACATTGCCGACAGCCTTTTATCACCAATGGCTTATGCCCTTTCTTTGCCTTCCACAGACTCAATGTCTGTTCTATTTTCCTTTTATACATATTGTTTTCACACTTTTAGAGGCGACTTTTTTTAGGTATTGCACATTTTTATAGGCGACTTTTTACTATATCATCGCACTTTTGAGGGCGACTTTTTGTTGATGCAAAAATACAATATGTTTTTATTTTTGTGTAAAATCATTTGCACCACCCACACAAACCAATCGTTATCAAGCGTTTATACCATAATAATTATTATAGAAAGGTATTTGCTCAGCAATTCGAATACGACACATATTGGAATTTTTGTTTAGCAGCGCATTTTGTACTGAACCAATACAATTTCAAAAAACACTAACACCTCTCCGAAGCCATAACCTACCACTCCCTCGACAGAGAGTCTTGGGGGAAATGATAGTGAAAATCCGTGACAATATTTTTCGGGAGAGGGGACAATACACTCCCTACCCTTCCTATTGTCCAGACGCACTATAATCCATCACAAGGCGTACTGACCGGCCGTTGCAGCGGCTGTATCTATTATACATTCCCACATTGCCGTCTAAGAATAACAAGCAGTATGCATTGCTATCACTGAAGTGAGTACTGGACCAATAGTAGCCTTCTGTTCCAACCAGGTCAACACTCGCACCACTACGGTAACCCGCAGCAGGCAGAAAGACTACCCCCGCTGATTCGAGCAGCCCCCACTGCTCGGCGTTATAGATATTGCCCGAGTATGCCGCATCCGTGTTATTCACATTGATGACAGTTATACCATCTGGAATAGAAATACTGTCAGGGAACAACATAAGACCAGCGACAGAATTCACTCTCGCTTTTGCGAAACGTGCACTGTCAGTGCCGTTTATTGTAGAGGCGGCTCTATAGTTCAGAATCGTATCCCATTCACCTTTGGTCAACGTCCTCCACATATCGGCATTGTTGCCACCGTTTTCGATGCGATTATGTACACCCCAGTCAGCTTGGGAATAACTGCCAGTGAGGTCGTTTGTTGATGAGCCACCCACATAGTATTCGCTGTAATTGGTACTTGCCAACCACGGATCGAATCCAATGCTATCACCTGATGTTCCCCAACCGAAGAGGTCTATCCAATGTGAATTTGAGTCGGCTAAGGAGATGTTCGAATTGCTGTCACCAACATAATCATACTGATGGTCAGCAAAGCGCCAGATACCAGTCGAAGCCTGATACCGCAAGTTGCCTTTCGAGAAACGAACCTTTTTATTTGAACTTACAGTAAACACCAAATTGGATGCACAGTTTGTATCAAATGCGTCTTTAATTGTCAAATGCAACGTATCCACACTACTACAGCCATTAGAATTGGAGTATGAATAATAATATGTTCCAGTTACTGTGTACGTCGAACCATGCCATGTGTATCTACCGATTGCAGTCTTTGTTTCGCTGTTGTGAGTGCCGTGGTTGATGGTCAGGTGTAGAGTCAGTATGCTATCAAACCCTGCAGCATTTGTCAGCCGATGTTGGTAATTGCCCGTACTAGTATATACGGTGCCGTACCATGCAAAACTATCGCACACCACAACCACGGTGTCGCCGGTAGTAGCGCCAAGCAATCCTGTGATGGAGTCTAAGCGGTGCATTATCGAGTCGTACCTGTGTGAGATGGAGTCCAAACGACGTATTATCGATTCATAGCTGGACGTAACGGAATCCAAACGGTGTGCAACGGCATTCATCGTGCGAAGGTTCACAGCGTCCATTTCATCTGTCGGGTCACTGAGGTGTTTTATTTGACTTCCGATAGAGTCTCCCATTGCAGCCACCGCAGCCAATGTCGGTCTATTATTAACAACGTATGCCGTATCGACATAACCTTGCCGCCTATTATAGTCAATCACATCGTTGCTATCCATATAACCATTTTGTGTTATATAGTCAACAACGTATGCCGTATCGACATAGCCTTGCCGCCTGTTATAGTTAATCACGTAGTTGCTATCCATATAACCATTTTGTGTTATATAGTCAACAACGTATGCCGTATCGACATAGCCTTGCTGCGTATTGTAGTTAATCACGTAGTTGCTATCCCTATACCCATTTTGTATTATATAGTTGATAATGGTATCGCCCAAATGATATTCATTTACTATCAGCGATACGCTGTCTGCAAGTCTTGGCTTATTTCTAAGTAAGTTGTAGTCCTTATCCCACTCCGCAAAAACGGGGTCGGTCTCGGTGTAAGTCACTCCACCTGCTACGCTATCGGCCGTATGTGAGTGTAGGGCATACGGCACACTGAACAGCTGCTGCACCGTTTCAAGTGTGTAGTCGTTGCCGCCGGTCGGGTCAATCTCGCTTTTAAGGAAATACGGTCCTGCCGACCATTCGATCCCACCGAGGCTGTTCTCCTCTCTACCTACAAGTATGGTGAAAAGGCCGTTGGTGTTGGTGGCTACGGCCTGGTGGTCGCTATAAACAGCCGTGCCGTTCTCTGAGCCTTGCAGAATGGAAATCCGCACCCCCACGTTGCTGTTGCATATCAGCCTTCCTTCCGCGTCGCGCACCACAGCCTGATAAGTCAGCGTCTGCGGCACCTGCGACCAAACCGACATTGCGGCAACCATCGCCACAACAAAAAGAAGAAAACTCTTTCTCATATTATTGGTTGGTTGATTAGTGAATTATTTGGTTGATTTTTATTTTGCCTTGACTATACGGTACAACTTGGACGCCGAGCCACCCTCGACCCGCAACAGGTAGGCTCCGGCGGGAAGACCATGCAAATCCAAATTTTGTTCTTCGGTGCGGATTCTATCCTTTTTTACAAGCCGACCGTCGATGTCATAGAGTTCGTAACGCATGCCAGCGATAGAACCTTCTACGCCTATGGTCACGTTGTCTGTTGTCGGGTTGGGATAGACCTTGACGTTGAAGTCAAAAGGCACAGCTCCGTCGATCTTCAACTCCTCGACCGTGTAGGTCTGCTGCACCCCTTCGCGCATACTTGTCCGGTCGTGCTCGGCTGTATCAACTCTGTATGCGGTCTGGGTTGCCATCTGTCCCACGGAGTAGCTCACGCTGCAGGTATTCGAGCGCGCGTCGCCGCCAGTGGCAGAGAGGGAGGTCTGACATTTCAGACCTACGCCTACAAGCAGCAGAGCTGCCAACAGAAGTGTTCGTTTCATCTCTTTGAGTTAAAATTACGTTGCAAAAGTACATTTTTTTTTATGATTACTGAACCTTTTTAGGCATTTCAATAAAGATTCTAAGATTAATTATTCGATTGATTTATTTACTTTCGCTCTATTTTGACATGGCTCTAGTTTATTATTCGACTGTTATTTTCAAAAGTAGCGTCTCTGCGAGACGCAGAAAAGGGGCGTTCCTGCTACCACTCACTGCTCTTCGTTTGTGTGGGGTTATTGGAATACAGTCTCTCCGAGACTTTTGAAAAGGCGTTTCTGCTACCCCTCACTGCTCTTCGTTTGTGTGGGGGTATTGGAATACAGTCTCTCTGAGACTTTTGAAAAGGCGTTTCCGCTACCCCACACTGCTCTTCGTTTGTGTGGGGTTATTGGATTACAGTCTCTTCGAGACTATTGAAAAATCAGTCATTTGTTATATAAGAGCGTTTACTTTTCTTTTACCGTTCTTTTACTTTTCTATTACTTTTTACCTACTTTTCTTTTACATTTCTTTTACTTTTCTCCTACCTCGCTTTTACTTTTTCCTACATCAGTCCTACTTTTCTTTTACTTTTTACCTACTTTTCTCCTAGATTTTACCTGCATTTCATCTATACAGACCCTTTACAGACCCTTTATAGACCCTTTACTGGTTTTACAATTCTCCTACTATGGACCTATTCTGGACCCACTCTGCTCCTAGTCTGCTTATTCGTCACCCATATCTGAAAAAATTAAGGATTGACACCTCAAGTGGTCTGAAAAAAGAGGAAACCACTCGTTTTATATTTCTTTTTTGTATTTTTGCATCCGTTTTCAAGAAACCAAAAAAGAAAGTATATGAAAAAAGCACTACTTATTGCAATCCTGACGTTGCTCGCCGTGGTAGCTGCAGCGCAAAACGCTGACAAATCCAAAGGCACGACCCACAAGCATGACGCAGCAAAGACACAATCCGAGCTTGAGGGCGACGAATTGGGATTTGTTGACTTGGGACTTCCCAGCGGTACAAAGTGGCGCTCCTACAATGCACCCGGCATGTACACCTACGAAGAGGCCGTGAACAACTTCCGCACTCGCCTGCCGACAAAAGAGCAGTGGGAAGAGCTGAAGTCCGAGTGTCAATGGGTGTGGAACGGAAATGGCTACACGATCACCGGACCCAACAACGACACGATTTCGCTGCCCGTTGTGGGCTTTCGCAATTGCGACGGCACGGTGAGCGGTTTGAAATCGGCCGGCAACTATTGGTCCTCGACCCCCTATAATTCGACTTACGCGTGGGAAATGTACTTCGGCGCAGGGGGGACAAGTGTCTATCGAACCAAGATGTGTTACATCGAGTCAGTGCGACTGGTAAAAAACAAATAAGCGACCATTGTCATGGTTAACGCACGGAGGATACAGCAATGTATCCTCTTTTTTTTGTCGGTCGGCTACATAGTGCATAAAATAATTCATACAGTCTCAATTTATTACAAACTCCGTAAATATTTTTTTGACATCCTGTTCATTTTTTGTAAAAAAAAATGTAATTTTGAAGCCTATTTTTATTGTTTAGTAACAAATACAAATACAAAAATACAAAAAACCGACAATTCACAGTAACATTAATTTATACATTATTCCAATGAGCGACAAACTCAAGACCATTGCCAATTCCTATGCCGAGGAGTATTGCAGCGACGCCATCTATCCGGCGCATCTGTTCAAGGCCGTGTTGCATAAGGATATGGGCTTAGTCCATTTCATCGAGTCCGAAATAGACAAGGACTATTATTACCTGCTCGACTGGGCAGACGTGCAGATTCAACTTGCGCCGCGAGCCGTTCGTCCCAAGCGCGATTTGGAATACAGCGATGAGAGCGTGGCAGTTATGGAGGAAGCCGAAAACTATAAACTGAAGTTTGGCTTGGACGAGTGCACCGAAGTGTGCGTGCTCGCCTCGCTGGTGACTCCTGGCGTGGGCTTCACATTCGACCAGCTGAAGACTCTGCCTCTGACTCCTGCCGACATCTGCGCAAAAATGGGTACGGGCTCCGCAGCCAACGTCACGCCGACAGGCCAGCCTCAAACCAAGTCGTCGGCGAGCGGCAGAGGAAGCCTTGCCAAGTACTGCACCGACAAGACCGCCATAGCCCGTGCCGGCAACCTTGACGCCGTGGTGGGTTTTGAGAATGAGATATCCATCATCTACGAGATCCTTGGCCGCAAAACCAAAGCCAACCTACTTATCACTGGCGAGTCGGGCGTGGGAAAGACCTCGCTGGTCAACGGTTTCGTTCACGAGCTGGTGGGCGACAAAGTGCCAGGGTTCCTGAACGATGCCGTAGCTTGGGAACTCGACCTGGCCGCACTGGGTGGCGACGCACAGTACAAAGGTGAGGTCGAGGACCGCTTCAAAAACGTCTTGAGCGAGATTGAAGCCCAACAGAACGCCGTACTCATCATCGAACGCATCGACAAGCTGTTCGACAAGCAAGGTTCGCTGTTCGGGGCCTCGGCCATCCTTAAAAACGAGCTGGCCAAAGGCCGCCTGCAGCTGCTCTGCACCTCGAGCATCGACGGCTACACCAAAAACATCGAGACCGACAAAGAGATGGTCTCCTACCTCGAGAAAATCACCGTCGAGGAGCCTACGGCCGACCATACGATGGAAATCCTGAAAGGCATCATGCCCTCCTACGAGGAATACCACAGCCTTACTCTTGATGAGACGGTTATGGATGAGTCCATACGTCTGGCCAAGCGTTACCTCACCGAGAAAGCTCTGCCCGCCTCCGCCATCGACCTTATCGACCGCACCATGGCACATGTAAAAGTGGAGAACGACCTCGGCGATGAGGCACAGAAGCATACAGAACTCAAGAGTGATGACCTGACCGCTGTGGTTGCCAAGCAGACAGGCATACCATTGGGCAAAGTGCAAACCGGCGAACGTGAGCGCCTGATGGGAGGCGAAGAGGCGTTGAAGAAACGCGTCGTGGGTCAGGACCACGCCGTCAAGAAAGTGCTTGACGCGGTGTATGAAGCCCGTTCCGGCCTCAGCAAGAAAGGCCAGCCTATGGGTTCGTTCTTCTTCCTCGGCCCCACGGGTACCGGTAAGACCGAGCTGTCGAAAGCTTTGGCCGAATTCCTCTTCGGCGACGAGAGCGCCCTGCTGCGTTTCGACATGTCCGAGTTCAAGGAGGAACATTCGGTTGCATTGCTCTACGGAGCGCCTCCAGGATATGTGGGATATGAAGAGGGTGGCCTGCTGGTGAACAAGATTCGCCAGACACCGTACAGCGTAGTGCTGTTCGACGAAATCGAGAAAGCCCACAAGTCGGTGTTCGACCTCTTCCTGCAGATATTAGACGAAGGCAAGCTGCACGACCGTCTCGGCCGAGTTGGCGACTTCTCCAACGCCCTGATTCTTTTCACATCCAACATTGGAGCACAGACCATAGTGGAGAAGTTCAACAGCGGAGTGGTGCCAGAGAACAACGAGCTTATGGACATCATGCAGGGCTATTTCCGCCCCGAGTTCCTGGCCCGTCTGACCGAGATAGTGCCCTTCTCGCCGATAACCGACAAGACCGTCACCGCCATCTTCGACATCCACATGAAGGGACTGCTGAAACTGCTTGCCGAGCAGGACATCACCCTCGAGCTCACGCCCGAAGCTCGCAAGACCATCGCCCTGCGCGGCTACAACCAGCAGTACGGAGCACGCCCCGTTTTGGGCATCATCCGTAAGGAGCTACGGCACCCCATCTCCAAGATGATGATAGCTGGCACCATCAAACCCGGCGACCACATCGTAGTTGGACTCGACGGCGAGGGCAACCCGGATATTAAAGTGAAACAATAATACCTCCGAACACAAAAATGAAAACAAAATTTATTCTATCTACAGCAATCATGTGCTGTGCAGCGGTACTGCTGCTCTTCAGCTGCAAAAAAGACGAAGTCACCTATCAGAAAGGCTACACCTACGAGGTTGAAATGGATATACTGGCAAGTGTCGGATATACGTCGAGCGAGGCCCAGTCCATAATGGATGCCTTCAACCAAGCAATCGGCTATGACGGCACTATGTATCGGACATATTCCAGCCTGAAAGACGACGAAATGAAGTCCGCCTGCGATGCCGTGCGCCAAAGGTTCAGCGACCTGAACAGTGTGTATTTGGTTTACACGCTCATCCGCATCACCGACGACCCCACCCCCGGTGCAGAAAGGAGTACCGAAGTTTTAGCCACATATAAGTTCGGACGCGCCTTGACCACACCATACGTCAAATATTCGTTCAGTTCAAATGAGGATGAGGCCTACGCTGCCTTGGAGTCTATGCGTGAATCGCTCGGTGACAGCTATACCACTGCCCTGCGTAATCTCAGGGTTCTCGTGGGACGTCACATTTCCACTTCCACAGGCTCATCGACATCCCCATCCGTATTCGAGACCACGCTGAGTGATGCCATTGGTCATCCATTTGAAGAGAATGATACCGACGAAGCCTATCTCAGGTCGGTCTGCGACTCCATAGCCGATGCACATTCAGGCGACATGATGGCGGTTGAGGCTGTTGTGACGCTTTCCAAGACAGGCCTGCTCAACGGTCAGAAAACCGACATCTGGACAAGGACGTTCCCCGGAAATCTGGACAAATAAGTGGCCAGCGAATTGAAAATACACAACAAAAAAATTATTATAAACAAAAAACATTACAGTTATGGCAATGAAAGAAAATTTCATCTCGATGGCTCCGGATGAGGAGAGCAGTGCAAAAGTCAGTTTAATCGACCAGAACAAAACTTTGATGATTGACCAGTACACCGCCGATGTGGATGCTGGCAACCCTGAGTTTGTTGAGGACATTCAGAACATCAACGATGCATTCGAGCACTTCAAACCCAAGGTGGATGTCACCTTCACCGATGCCGAAGGCGGAGCCGTGGAAGAGACACTGAAGTTCGGTGAAATCCGTGACTTCGAGGCCAACGGCGGCAAAGGCCGTCTGGTAGAGAACAGCGAGTTTCTCTCTGGCGTGAAGATGCAAATCGAGACCAACCAGAAGGTCCGCAAGAGCATAGAGCAGAACCGCAAGCTGCGCGACATCCTGAAAGAGGAAGGCAGCCGCGAGGAACTGAAGCAGATGCTTCAGTCGATGCTCGACGAACTCAACGAGAACAAATAATTAGTTTCAAGTTTTTAGTCTTATGGCAACCTCCAAAATTGCCCTGAATTGCGAAGCAATCACGAAAAACTTGAAAATAAATAAAACCCAGTGAGTAACTGGTAAACTTAGAAATCATCAAAAACAATATCCAATATGGCAGAAACAGAAAAGAAAAAAGCCCAGGCCGTAGAACAGGCCGGTGCCGAACTACAGGAAAAAGGTAAAGACGTCAGCCAACTATTGTCGCAGTACGGCGGTTTCAACGCCATCCGCGGTTTCATGCCCGACGCCGACAACATGAACCCCGCTCGCAAGGCCGCAAAAGATGTGTTCCTGAAAGACAAGCGTTTCAAAGACAAACGTGCTGCCTTGGCCCGCGAAATCACCCGCTGGCTCGAACTCCTCGACCAGGAGGGCGTCGATGGCGCCACCGGCTATGCCGAAGCCTGCAAGCAGGAAGAGGAAAAATACACCAAGGTGTTGAAGCAGGGCATCACCGACGCCCTCTACGCCACCAAAGACCTGGAGCGCTCCTACCGCGAACTCGACTCCTTCTTCAAGACCTGCGGCTCCGACAAGGTGAAGAACCTGCGCATCATCAATGTGAAAAAAGAAGACATCGCCGATGCCGATTCAGGCTTCGCCAACGAAGTCGAAGACATACTTCGCAACGGATTCGACCGCCTGAGCCTCAAGGACGCCTACAGCCTTGTCTGCATCCCCGGCGCGGTGCTTAACGACAAAGTCGATTTGCTCCAGTGGGCCAAGATGGCATTCAAATACAAAGTGATGCTGATTACCGACCACGCCGACGAATACTCGTTCGACGACCTGCAGGCCAATACCGAAGGCTATCACGACAGCGACCAGGAGCTCATGAACGTGGTGATGTGCGCCAACTGGATAGTGGGCCGCGAAGCCGAGAAGATGTCGTCCGACGAGGAAGACGCCAAGGCGTTCTATATCGCACCTTCGGCAGCCCTCTGCGGAAAGCTCTACAACGAGACCGCCAACATGGCGCAGGGAGCAGGCGGAAAGAAATACGGCACCCTCGACGGAGTGAAGGGAGTGAAGAGCGACCTGCTCAAGTCCGAAATCGCCTCGCTGATGGACAACCAGGTTATCCCGATGGTCTATAGCGAAGGCCGCGTTATGGCATTCAACAACACCACCCTCTACAACGGTGACCTCGACGCGATGAAGGAGTACCCCATCGTTCGCGTGTTCGACTGGGTGAAGAAGGTGCTTATGAACTTCGTCCATGAGGTGGCTCTTGAGAACTGGGATCCGTACAACAGCCCGAAGGAGCTGAAAGCAAAAATCCAGGAGTTCCTCAACCAGTACAAAGGGTACGGCAACCTGTTCCAGAACTACGAAATCGGCGAACCGCGTCAGGACCCCGTCACGAAGCAGATTACCTGCGACATCACGCTGACTCCGTTCTACGCAGCCAAGAACTTCGTCATTAAGGTGGCCGCCGACAAGAAGGACAAAGAGGCCACACTGGCATAATTCAGCATTATTTTTTAAATATTTTATAAACAACTAAATCAAATCAAACATGGCAAAAACACCTGTTAAAATCGAAATTGACGGTTACAAGGAGAGAGAAGTCCTTATGGTAACCTATGAGTTTGACCAAGCTACCGACGTCGAAGGCCAGATGGCCGGCATCCCGCGTGGCGGCAAAATCACCGTCCGCGTCAAAGCACTCAACGACGGCACTCCCGACCTCCTGGCATGGATGGTCGAGCGCAACCTGCCCAAGAACGGCACCATCACCTTCAACGAGACCAAGACCGGCAAGGAGATGAAGACCATCAAGTTCACCAACGGCTACTGCGTCAGCTTCGACGAGAAGTGGGAAGACAAACAAGGCCACTACGAGGAGATAGTCATCACCTGCAAGAAAATCGAGTTCGGCAACGTCGTCTATGAGAACGACTGGGCATAAGTAAAAAAGCAATCCCTTACTCAAACAATTAAACAATCATACAACCAAACAATCATAATATTATGGCAGAGAATGTAACACCGGTACAATTAGCCGTTAAAGATTTCGAGACCCGCGAGGTCATCATGATAGACTATAAATTTGACCAGGCCACCGACCGCGAAGGCCAGATTTCGGGTATCCCCCGTGGAGGCAAAGTGACCATCCGCGTGAAGGCCATGAACGATGGCAACAACCAACTCCTGCAGTGGATGCTCGCCCCGAACGACCCGCGCGATTTCACCGTCACCTTCTTCAACACCGTTGACGGCTCGACCATGAAGGAGCTCAAGGGCACTGGCTGCTACTGCGTCAACTACAAGGAGAAATGGGAAGACGGCGAAGAGCACTTCGAGGAAATCGAGGTGGTCTGTCAGAAGCTCGAGAACGGCCCCGTGGCTTTCGAGAATCCTTGGAAATAAACACACTGACAACCTATTCCACCAGTCTTTCGGAGGACTTGCCCTCCGAAGACTGGTTTTGATGGTTTTTATATCACTGGATTTTCTAGAACTACATTTTCTAGAACTACTAAAATTTCTAGATTCTCTAAAATCGCTAGAATTTCTAGACTTATCAACCCACCATTAACCATTAACCATCCCCAACCCCATGGCCTATACAGCACATTTACAGTTCGGCGACAACGACCTGAAGAAATACAATTCAAAGACATACCTGATATCTGAAATAAAAGTACACACTGTACGCCGCCACAACGGGTTTCGCCCCGATGCCGACAAGGTGTGTGAGAGCATTGTTTTCACAATGCGGGTGCCACCCAAAGACGACTTAAGCATCTACCGGTGGTATGTTGACGGCGAGTCGCTGAGCGGACGCTTTCTTATGGAGCTGTCGGACGAATATTCGCAGAAAGGGAATTGCCTGTGCAAGGAGCTGACCTTCAACAATGCAGAATGTTTTGACATAGCCGAACGCTATAGTGTTGACATCGACCGTCCGCGCGAGATAACGCTCTCCATCATGGCAGAGAGCGTGGCGATGGCCGATGTGGAAATAAGCAAGTCCACGTTTACCCCGACAGGCAACGCCATAAAGGGGTTGGTGGTGACAGAAAACCTTGCAAACAAAGAAGGGCAGGCGGTCGATGAAAACTCGCCCACCTGCTACACCCTGCAAAACTACGGCTACAGCAGCCACCGCCAGCGAGGCAACGGAGGCTTCCCCTACGGCCCGACACTTTCAACATGCCTCGACTTCACCGTGAGGCTGGAGAGTTCCAACGGAGGCAAGGCCTTCTACGAAAACATGGACATCAACGAACCCACCTTTTTCACGTTCCTCTTCGACACCATGATAAGCAAGAAAAACACATTGTCCAGTTTTTCCAACGCCCTGGTGGTGCGAGGCTATGTGGTGGATTTAGAAGAGTCGTACGACAAAGATCCCGACACTGACGCCAACTCCGAAAACGAGACAGGCAAGCCGCGTATGATGCTGATGCGGGTGAAACTGCTGATGACCGACATCAACTTTGTGGGAGACAACAGCACAGCTGGCACGTCGTCAGACCCATATCTTTTCAACTGGCACCTGACAAACGATTAAGAAACCGATAAACAAACACCGATATGGCGAATTATAAACTTAAGCTGAAAAACGACTGCATAGATTATCCACAAAGTAGTGATAACGAGTATGTTGTCATAGACAGTAGCAGTACTGGTACAAGTATTAAAATTCCACCTGCTAGCAGTAATAACAATACTACCAGTGCTAACAATAGTAATAGTAATAGTACTAGTAGCAGTAGTAGCAGCAGTAGCAGTAGCAGTAGCAGTAGTGGTAGTAGCAGTAGTGGTAGTAGCAGTAGTGGTAGTAGCAGTAGTGGTAGTAGCAGTAGTAGTAGTAGCAGTAGCAGTAGTAGCAGTAGTAGCAGTAGTAGCAGTAGCAGTAGCAGTAGCAGTAGTAGCAGTAGTAGCAGCAGTAGCAATAGGGAGATAACACTCAGTCTTCACAAGATGTCGTTCCATCGCAAGGTATATGAGCCGGGAAGGATCGATGCCACGATACAGATAAGCAAGTCCGGCAGTACGGATTTCCCGACAATACAGGAATTGCATGATATGTTCATGCGTAAGAGTGTGGAGCTGTATGAGGGGACCACCGAGATTGCGAGCGGATACTACGTCCACGAGGTACGGCCACGCTTTGAGAAGAGCAGCAGCAAATCGATGTATGTGAACTTGAAAATGTACAGCATCGACAACCTAATGCGTATCAACAAGTTCAGTGAGGCCTATCTGGGTCGTAAGCTGCGCGAATACATTGTAACGGAAGGAATAAAGGACTACAAGCTAAAGGTCAATACCTTCGACAATAAGGTGAATACGTATGCTGTAGAATTGAGCACGGAAGACGTTTTGCAGAACCTGTCGTACGGTGGTGTGGAATTCATACAGCCATATCTGGTGCAGTACAACGAGACGTTCTACGATTTCTTGGCGAGGGTGTGCAACCGCTGCGGGGAGTTTATGTATTTCGAAGACGGGAAGCTGCATGTAGGACTGAAGATGGAGGATATCACAGATAGTAAGGGAAATACGACAAAAAGCAAAACACCGCATGGTATTGAAAAGGAGAAATGTAAAACTATAGACTATCAAAATATCTCAGACGGAGTTATTTCGGTGAAGGATTATACACATGACAGTCTGAAGGAAGAGGATCAGGACCCCAACATAGCCGCAGATGCAGAAAATGAGGATTTGAATACAGCCCCAGTCAAAGAGAGCGGCGCATATCCGGATATAAGTGGTTTGTCGAGTACAGGATTACCCCAAAAAGTGTACAACTCGGAGGTGGCAAATAATGAATTCTTCATGCCCCTTTATCGCGGCCAGTTCTCAAGTGGGGCTTTTTTTGACTATGCGATTCAAAATGCGGGTGATATGTTCAAGAGTTTTGTGCTGGATGATATTCTCGGAGAATCAAGCGGGATAGAAATGGGTACAGCTATTTTAACTGACGCTGTAAAATATGGCATTCTGTATGCAGCAGATTTTCACAAATTTAAGGATAACAAAAATGGTAACGAGATAATAGACACCTGGACGAGTGAAAAAGATGCAAAAATGGGGGTACCGTTTGCCGACAACGAAAGACATCGCTGGACCACACTCCTCTACTATCGCGACATCAAGTACAACGAGGAGAACCAGGAGCGACAGATGGTAAGCGTGGATATGGGCAACGCGTTTAAGGATTTACGAATAGGCGACCTAGTGACATTACCTTACGACGATGTCAATAAGTATGTCGTTGTTGAGGTAGAGAATGATGTCGAAAAAACAGGTAGCGGAACGGATGCAACATACAATAGCAGTATGCAATTCAAGGCCGTGCCCATTAAGGGGGGAAAGTTTTATCCACCTCTGCTGAAAACGGGAGCATTCCGACAGTCAGAGCCGCAACACGCAATTGTCATCGACAGCAACGACCCCAAGAACCAGGGTCGTGTAAGGGTGCGTTTTCCGTGGCAAGCGAAAGTAGAAAATACGTACAGTGACAATATAATATCCAGTATTAAGGACACCGTAAAAGTCCTAAAAAAAGTATATGATGATTTGGATACGGTCCCAGTGCTCAAAGACAATAGTTCAGATAATGATAAAAAAGATAGAAATGATGAAATAAAAAAAATCAAAGATGCTGACAAGCTAGGTAAGGAAAGCAAAAGAATCAAGACAAACAAGGATCAAGACAAATATAAAGATGGGAAGAGTGAGTTGGAAACAGAGAAAACCAATATTGACAAAATAAAGGGTAAAATCGATAACCTTGCGGATGATAGCGACCAGGGAAAAATAGATGAAATACTTGACGACATAAATAAAGAACTAGGCAGGCTGCAGGATGAGATAAAGACAGACATGTTGCTCCAAGCAGGCACTCCATGGATACGTATGGTTACGCCGATGGCCACCAAGGGGGGCGGCATGTATTTCAAACCCGAGAAGGGCGACGAGGTGATGGTGGATTTCGAGAACGGCAATATCGAGCGTCCGTTTGTGGTGGGTGCGCTCTATTCCAAGAATGTGGTAGCACCCGTAATACCCCGTAATGACACAGCGTTTGAAGAACATCGCATCATCAAGTCGCCCAACGGTCATTACATAAAGATGGAAGACCCCACCGATGCAAATAAATTGTTGGGAGAAATATTACCAATCCTTAAATTTATCAAGCAGTGGCATATTCCACTGAAATTTGACGTAGGGAGCGGCGATAGGGTTACTCCGGAGAAGTTTTTGGACTATATACCAGACAATATCCGAAAGTTATTGGGTGGCATAACAATAGGCGACGGGTTCTCTATGTGCAAAATCGACATATCAGGTCATGACCGCAAAATAACGATAGCGTCAACGTTGGGTAATGTGGAAATAAGTGCATTAACAGGGATAACCATAAGCGCTCCCAATGGAAATCTGAAAATCGAGGGGAAGAATATCGACATTGTTGCGGGCAACCGATTGACACTTACCTCTGGCAATAATATCTCGCAGGCGGACAATCGGTCTAACACTCAAAAATTTGCTGACGCCCTTTCAAAAACGGCAGACTCATTATTTGGCAGTTTGATTGATATGACCACCCTACGCTGCTTTGCCGAAATGAAATTTAAACCAGTCAACGGCACGATGCAAATCAAGTCGCACAGTTTCCTGAAACTTGAGGCAGGAGAGGGGAACGCCGAGATACCTGTGACGGCATACAAGGAACGTTATTTGGAAAAGACCAACCTTCAGATAGGCCACAACGGCAGTGGCTACCAGGCTTTACTATATGTTTTGGATGCCATTTACTCCAACTTGAAAGGGAGAGCTCGTAAATTAGTCGAACTTTACGATGCCGCATCCCAAAAACTGGCAGACCTGCATTGTGATTATGAAGAGTGGCAGAATTTTGGCATGTCTAGACACAGGATAGGATCAGGTCAAACCAGCTATTTCAAGACAGCAGGAGATAATGGTAGATCGCCATTAGACATGACTGCGGATGAATTTGTACAGGAGTGTTTCACTAGATGGAACCGTTTAACTTTAGATACACATTTAAAATGGCGACATTATAGTAAGTGGGAAGACAATGCTGTCAAGCTTGAGGACACCTATCTTGCTGTCGATGAATTCCATGAATATTGCAAGGAAACCGTAAACATTTTCAAACATAAGGATTTTTTTAAGGATGGAATAAAAAAAATAGGCTGGGTTCATAGCAAGTTTGAAGCATCATCCCTCTTTAATTACTTAGATGCAAAGTTTCAAGATGTGATTGAAGAAGAAGCGAACGCAATACCTGCATCTAATTTGACCCAAATATTAAAATCAATTAAAGACGGCAATGTAAGCGATATAAAGTATTCACATTTTGCGGACATTAATCGTTTCAGGGTAAAGGATAAAGAAAATACATGTATGTTTGATAGTGCGAACGATAAATCAATCATACGCAGAATGTGTTTAAAAGTGCTGGGCCAATCAAGTACATCCACTAACAATACTATAAACAGTACTGAATATATAAGAAATAGAAATATAAGTGTGTTTTTTAATCCTGAACCGAGATCACTAAACCGTGACACTATCTTAAATGATGCAAGTTGGAAATCTTATGTTGATTCACTAATTATATATCAATTTGGAACCGACTCCGGACTTTTAAGTTCATTGGGTAAGAATGTGATGAAAAATATTGACGAAAAAGCATTGACTCTGTTCCCTGAACGTGATGTGTGGAATTCGGATGTCAAGGGGAAAATTTTAATGTCGGAAGGATCTGGAACAATGTCGTTCAACCATCTTAAAACCATGTGCCATTCAGACAAGTTCGCTAATGCAACCACTATAAAAGAATACGGCCCGACGAGATCAAACGAGTCAATCACCTCTGATTCGGACAGAAACGACGCCGTACGAAACCTAAGAAAACTATTGACTGAAATCGGCGGATAGCTTTTAGTTATAATTTTTATATTTTATCGAGATATGGCAACATTTACAGACGATTGGAAAAGCGCATTGGAGGAATTCCAAAAAAGCGTCAATAAGGATTTGGAAGAGATTCGCGCCCACAAGACCGAGGTGATGGCGCTCAAGTCGGAAATGCAGCGTGGTTTGCCGCAGGGTTTGTTTTACCGCGACGGCAACCGCCTGATTATATCGGCTCCAGAGGTGATAATAGGCAATGTGGATGAAAGTGGGGCATTGTTGCCCGGCGGCTCGGTGGTAACCGTTCGTGCCGAGCAGGTTGATCTGCAGGGCGTGGGTGCGGCCGGTGGAGTGCATACCCGCGCGGCCAGCATACGCCAGATTGCCGTTGACCCCGGCATCGATGGCAAAGAAGCGGTGGTGAGGGGCATGTCGGAGGTGGTAAGCCATGCAACCAGCATAGTGATAGAGAGCGACGACGCAGTTGACGTATTCTCGAAACGACCCTCTTCGGCAGGGCATGGCGGCATACTCATTCACGCCGACAGCTCGCTGTGCCTTGAGGCAAGTATCACCGCCGAGCAGCACAAATCGGAAATCGAGGCCAAGATAAAAGAGCTGGAATCGTCGAAGAAAACACTGGAAAAGCTAGCCGACGGGCAGAAAAAAGGCTTCGACGCCATAGCCAAGCAGCTGGACAAAATCATGGAGGAGCAGGAGAAAATCACCGCCGACGAAAACGAAATCCGCACTAGTTTCCTCGACCTTGGTGAGCTGCAGGACCAGTTCTCCGTAAACTCGCATGCGTTGGCCAAAGCGACCGAGAGCTGGATTGAGACCGTATCGACTCTGGCCGAGGTGAACCGCCAGATAACGGCTCTGAAGGCAGAAAAGGACGCCATCACCACTGGCGACGACTACAAGAAAAAGAGCACGGGTGCGAACGTATCCATCGTGGGCGAGCGCATCAGTATGGTTTCAGCCGACGGCGAGGGCAACCTGCGCGACAACGAGGGGGCAGGCATTGGCATCTTAGCCAACACGGTGAGCATCGCATCGCGAGAGGCCGACCAGTCGCTCAAGAAAGAGGGCAGCGTGAGCATCTCGGCC
>JAEEGH010012251.1_pt1 | contig 19291 bp, 16 predicted proteins | sample 9134181 | NCBI WGS metagenome assembly JAEEGH01 (sample SAMN16246544, study PRJNA631951) | gut metagenome | biome: gut microbiome; feature: rumen; material: DP-attached | host: Bos | place: Iran: Karaj | collected 2018-10 | reverse complement strand
CACAGGCCATAAACTCGGCCGAGGGGTCTTTCGGCAGCTGCTTCACGATGTGTACCGTCTGGTTGTTCTCGCGCTTGGCATCGATAATCTCGATGGTCTCGCTCTCGTTCACCAGCACACCGCAGTCGCCTACCTGACCACCCATCTCACCGTAGAACGGGGTGTAGTCGAGCACCAGTTCGTAGAACTCGTTCTTCTTCTGGGTCACCTTGCGGTAACGCAGGATGTGACAGGTGTATTCAGTATAGTCGTAGCCCACGAACTGCTGCTCGCCTGCGGCGAGCTCCGTCCAGTCTGAGTTCTCAACGGCGGCGGCATTGCGGGCACGCTCCTTCTGCTTCTGCATCTCCACATTGAACTGTTCCTCATTCACGGTATAACCGTTCTCGCGGCAGATCAGCTCCGTCAGATCGAGAGGGAAGCCGTAGGTATCGAACAGGCGGAAGGCCTGTACGCCGTCCAGCTCGGTCTTGCCCTCAGCCTTCAACTGCTCCATGGCCTTGTCAAGCAGCGAGATACCCTTGTCGAGGGTACGCAGGAAGGCATCTTCCTCCTCCTTCATCACCTTGGCGATGAGCGTCTGCTGGGCCTTCAGTTCGGGGAAGGCATCGCCCATCTCCTCAACGAGCGTGGGCAGCAGCTTATACAGGAAGGCCTCTTTCTGTCCGAGGAACGTGTAGGCATAACGCACGGCACGGCGCAGGATGCGGCGGATGACGTAGCCTGCCTTCGCGTTCGAAGGCAACTGACCGTCGGCTATCGAGAACGAGACGGCACGCAGATGGTCGGCGCAGACGCGCATGGCGACATCGGTTTCCTCCTTCAAGCCATATTTCAGCCCTGTTATCTCTTCTTCCTTCTTGATGATGGGCTGGAACACGTCGGTATCGTAGTTCGAGTGCTTGCCCTGCAGCATGCGGACCAGGCGCTCGAAGCCCATGCCGGTATCGATGACGTTCATCGACAGCTTCTCCAACGAGCCGTCGGCCTTGCGGTTGTACTGCATAAAGACGAGGTTCCATATCTCGATGACCTGCGGGTCGTCCTTGTTCACGAGGTCACGGCCACTGATGCCGCTCTCTTTGCGCTGCTCTGGTGTACGGCTGTCGACGTGGATTTCCGAGCAGGGGCCGCAGGGACCCGTGTCGCCCATCTCCCAGAAGTTGTCGTGCTTGTTGCCGTTGATGATGTGGTCGGCGGGCACGTGCTTCAGCCAGTAGCCGGCAGCCTCGTCGTCGCGCTCCAGTCCTTCGGAGGCGTCACCCTCGAATACGGTGACGTACAGGTCTTCGGGATTCAGCTTCAGCACGTCGACCAAGTACTCCCAGGCCATGTCGATGGCACCCTCCTTGAAGTAGTCGCCGAACGACCAGTTGCCGAGCATCTCGAACATGGTGTGGTGATACGTGTCGTGGCCCACCTCCTCCAGGTCGTTGTGCTTACCGCTGACGCGCAGGCACTTCTGCGTGTCGGCACGGCGGCGCGGCTCCGGGTCTCGCGTACCTAAAATAATATCCTTCCACTGGTTCATACCTGCATTCGTGAACATCAGCGTGGGGTCATCCTTAATGACCATCGGGGCTGACGGTACGATTGCGTGCTGTTTCGACTCGAAGAACTGCTTGAACGAGTCGCGAATCTCTTTTGCTGTCATCATGATTAATTGTACTTTTTAAGAATTTGCGCGCAAAGGTACAAAATAATTATCAATTATCAATTGTCAATTGTCAATTATTTCGTATCTTTGCACCAAAATTAGCAAGAATATGGCACTGAACGAATACAAATCGCAGAAATTATACTACACCATCAAGGAGGTTGCCGAGATGTTTGGTCTGAACGAGAGTACGTTACGCTATTGGGAAACCGAATTCCCGTTTCTCAGGCCCAAGACCTCAGGACCGGCCAAAGTGCGGCAGTACCAGGAGAAGGACATTGAGCAGATCAAGCTCATCCACAACCTGGTGAAGGTGCGCGGCTTCAAGCTGGCCGCCGCCAAGAAAATCATCAACAACAACCGCGACGGTGCCGACAAGACGGCCGACGTGCTGGGCCGCCTCATCACCGTGCGCGACGAACTGATGGCCCTGAAGCGGCAAATGGACTTCCTGCAATGAGACGGCTGGCAACTCTTTTCCTGATTATCGGCCATCTGTCGTTCTGCTTTTGTGCTATGGCTCAGAAGCGCGGCAAGTTCGAGTTCCGTCGCAACCTGCCCGTCTACGCCGACTCGCTTCTGAAGGACCTCACCTACCCTATGGCGTGGGGCAACAGTCCCATCAAGGACTTCGGTAAGTGGCGCCAGGCTGCCCGCCAGAAAGTGTTCGACTGCATGCTTACGCCACCGCCGCCCGCAGCCGACGGCTACGACGTGAAGGTGCTGAGCGAGGAGCAGCGTGACGGCTACCGCGCCCGCAAAGTCGAAATCCGTCTCTCGCGTTACTACACGGTGCCTGCCTACGTGCTCATTCCCGACGGCAAAGGCCCCTTCCCCGCCGTCAACGCCCTGCACGACCACGGTGCCCACCTGTTCATCGGCAAGGAAAAGATGATACGCCCGCTGGCCTGCGAGGACTCCACCGTAGTGCGTGATGCCGACGAGTGGGCGGCACAGCTCTACGATGGCCAGTTTGTGGGCGACTACCTGGCCCGTCACGGCTTCGTGGTATTCTCGGCCGATGCCCCCTTATGGGGTGAACGTGGCCAGCAGGAAGGGCCTCGCCGCGACCGCTACGACATGATTGCCGGCAACATGATGATGTACGGCATCGACCTGTCGGCCTACATGACTTACGACGACATCAGCGGCACGGAGTTCCTGGCACAGATGCCCGAGGTCGATGCCCGTCGCATCGGCTGCATGGGATGCTCGATGGGGGCCTACCGCGCATGGATGCTCTCGGCACTCAGCGACCGCATCAAGGCCGGCGCCTCCGTCTGCTGGATGACAACCACCGACGAGCAAATGTCGTTCAAATACAGCCGCACCGAGAACGGCGGCTTCGCCAACTGTTTCCCCGGTCTTCGCCGCTGGCTCGACTATCCCCACGTGGCTTCCATCGCCTGTCCGAAGCCCATGCTCTTCATCAACGGTTCGCAGGACAAGCTTTTCCCCGTTCCCGGCGTAGAGAAAGCCTTCCGCAGCATGCACGACACCTGGCGCTCACAGGGAGCCGACGACCGCTTGGAGACCGAAATCTGGGACATTCCCCACAGCTGTCCCCTGAAAGCGCAAGAGCGCGTCCTCCAGTTCTTCCAAAAGCATCTGTAGGTAACTTCATTTGATTTGAGATTTGAGGTTTCTTGCCTTGCAAGCGACCAGAGGTCGAGCGGAGATTTGAGATTTGATTTACCTCTGCGTCTCTAAAGTTCCCCTCCCCTTTGGGAGGGGTTAGGGGTAGGCTCTTAGGGTTAGCCCTTCCGAAGATTCCCCTTACGACTCACGATGATTAGGGTTACGACTTTCAAAGTGTAACAATGTAACAATATAACAATGTAACATTACCCCCATTTTTTTTGCAAAAAACAGGGGAAAATCGTCGAAAACGCCCTGTTTATCCCTGCAAGCGAAGATTTCCAGATACTTAAAAGTATTTTATAATAATTATATATATAAGTATTTTATAATAATAATTATATTATAATATAATTATTATTATAATTAATAGTATATAAGAGGGGAAATGTTAGGTTGATAGGTTGAATCTTCGCTTGCAATGATAAACAAAGGGTTTCCGAAGATTTTCCCCTCATTTTTACAAAAAAAATGGGGGGAAATGTTAGGTTGTTAGGTTGTTAGGTTGTTAGGGTATCAGAAGATTTAACTGGTGACTCGGGGTGACGCAAGCGGATTTTTTGTACCTTTGCAACATGTTCTAAATGCCACGGGGACGGGTGAGTGACATCGAGAAAATACGGGACTCAATCCGAGACCGACCGCCTCGTCTATAACCTTTACGGTCTCAGATTTTGTTGATGTCCACGTAGCCGTGCATGACGGCGTAGATGGTGAGGGCTGATACGCTCTTGATGCCCAACTTCTCCATGATATTGCGCCGGTGGGTGACCACCGTGGCGAGGCCGATGTTAAGCTGGTCGGCTATCTCCTTGTTGATATAACCTTGCACGATGAGGTTCATCACCTGTATTTCACGCTCGGAGAGTATGCCGCGCTTCGTGTCCTGCGGCATGGGCGGCAGATTTTTACCGCCCGAGTGAGCGTGCTGCTGGAGCATCAGGAGCGAGCGCACCAGGGCTGGTTCGGGCATGGTGACGCTGAGGCAATGGAACTCGCTCAGAACGTTGGCGTTGTCGGGGCTTGAGGTCAGGACAATGGTCTTCCGGCGGTTTTCAGTGAAGAAAGACCTGTTCTGGAGTACGATGTTCATGGCCGTGAAGTAGTGGGCGTAGTCCTCAGGATGGTTGGCCTCTAACTCGGCGAACGAGCTAAAGGTGTCGACCGTCATGAAAGGAATCACCTTCTGCAATAGCTGTTGCAGTCCGATGGCGGCCAGCGTGTTAGGGTCGATGACAACTACTTTGGGCTTCACGATAATCAATGTTCAATGTTCAACGTTCAATGTTCAACGTTCAATGTTCAATGTTCAACGTTCAATGTGAAAAGTTCCAGCCTTGTGCTTTCAGTTCAAATTCCTGTCCGTCGCGACTGACGAGGATGTGGCCGTACTTCTGGTCGGTGATGTAGCCAATGAGTTTGACGTCGTCAATAGCCTCCACTTTTTCACGGTCGCCTATGGGCACGGTGAACACCAGTTCGTAGTCCTCGCCGCCATTCAGGGCACAGGTGGTGACGTTCATATTCATCTCTTCGGCCATGACGGCTGTCTGGTAGTCAATGGGCAGGTTCTTTTCGAAGATGCGGCAGCCCACGCCAGACTGCTTGCAGATGTGGCGCAATTCGGAGCTAAGACCGTCGGAGACGTCCATCATGGCGGTGGGACGGATGCCGGCTTCGCGCAGCCGTTGGATGATGTCGCCTCGGGCCTCGGCCTGCAGCTGTCGCTGCAGCAGGTACTCCTTGCCGCTGAAGTCGGGCATGCTGAGATTTGAGATTTGAGATTTGAGGTTTGAGATTTTTTCCTGGTTCCCCTCCTTGTTGGCATCAGCCAATTTCTTTTGCAGGTCGTTCACTTGCTGGTAGTAGACTGCCTTCTCGCGCTCCAGCAGCTGCAGTCCCATGTAGGCGGCACCAAGGTCGCCGCTGACGCAGATGAGGTCGGTATCGCGGGCTCCGTTGCGATAGACAATGTCGTCCTTGGCGGCCTCGCCAATGCAGGTGATGCTGATGGCCAGGCCGGTATAGGAGGCTGTGGTGTCGCCGCCTACGATGTCGACGTTCCACTTCTCGCATGCCAGTCGCATGCCGTCGTAGAGCTGCTCGATGTCCTCGACGCTGAACCGCTTGCTGATGGCTAATGAGACGGTGATCTGGCGTGGGGTGCCGTTCATGGCGAACACGTCGCTGAGGTTCACCATCACTGCCTTGTAGCCAAGGTGCTGCAAGTCGGTGTAGGTCAGGTCGAAATGTACACCCTCCATTAGCAGGTCGGTGGTGACGAGCACTTCGTGGTCGGGATAAGAGAGCACGGCGCAGTCGTCGCCTACGCCGTACTTTGTTGACTGGTTTTTAGGGCTGAGGCCATTGGTCAGCCTGTCGATAAGTCCGAATTCTCCAATTGTTGCTATTTCCATTTGTCGGTGGGATGGTCGGTGTTGAATTTCTCTTTTTTCATGCTTTCTGTCTTTTCCGAGCGTACTATCATTTCGCGCATGATTTGTGTCATCAGCGGCTGGGCCTTGTCGGCAGCCTCCTGCACCTCTTCGTGGCTTACCTCGACGGGGATGTCGAAGCCGCCAAGGTCGGTCACCACGCTGATGCCGAAGGTGCGGATGCCGCAGTGATGGGCTACGATGACTTCGGGCACGGTGGACATGCCGACGGTGTCGCCACCCAAAGCTCGGTACATGCGATATTCGGCAGGAGTCTCGAAGGTGGGACCCTGCACACCCATGTAGACGCCGTACTGCAGGCGAATCTTCTTCTCACGGGCTATCTGGCTGGCCAGTTGGATGAGGGAGGGGTCATAGGTCTCGTGCATGTCGGGGAATCGCGGTCCGGTGGGGAAGTTCTTGCCGCGCAGCGGATGCTCGGGGAAGAAATTGATGTGGTCGGTAATGACCATCAGGTCGCCAATCTTGAAGCCCGGGTTCATGCCACCGGCGGCGTTGCTGACGAACAGGGTCTTGATGCCTAACTCGTACATCACTCGCACGGGGAAGGTCACCTCCTTCATGGAGTAGCCTTCATAGTAGTGGAAGCGGCCTTTCATGGCCATTATGTCGACGCCGCCGAGCTTTCCAAAGATGAGCTTTCCAGAGTGCCCCTCGACAGTAGATACCGGGAAATTTGGTATTTCGGAATACTCGAACTCGTAGGTGTCAGTTATTTCTGAAGCTAATTGTCCGAGGCCTGTCCCCAGAATGATGGCTGTCTTTGGACTGGTGGACATCCTTTGCTTTAGCCAGGATGCTGTTTCTTGAATTTTTGCGTACATAGCCTATAATGTTTTGGTTAAACAAATCTTCTTGCTCAAGCATGAACTTGATGTTGACGGGAATGACGTAGAAGGCCTTGCGCAGCTCATCGCCCAGCTCCCCGGCATCGTTCAGCCGTGTAGCGTCTTTCTCGGTGGTGATGATGACCTTGGGCGAGGGCATGGCCTCGAACGTGGCACTGAGCCGCTGGAGGTCTTTGTGGGTGAAGTTGTGGTGGTCGGCAAAGGTCATCGGTGTGATGCTCTTGACCTGGGACTTCAGGTCTTCCATTAGCTGGCGCGGCGAGGCGATGCCCGTCAGCAGCAGCACGTTGTAGTTGGAAAGCTGTGACGACGTCACGTTACTGCGGACCTGAGGGAAGACGGGGTGCAGTTCACCGTACTCCAGCGTGGAGAAGTAGAGGGTCTGATAGGGGAAGAGGCTCATGGCGCGGGTGATGACGCGGTACTCCATGGGTTTCAGCTCTTTCGGGCACTTGGTGACGATGACGATGTCGGCGCGGTTCTTGCCTGGTAGGGGTTCGCGCAGTCTGCCTGCGGGCAGTAGCTTGTCGTAAATGATAAGGCGGTGGTAGTCGACCAGCAGGATGTTGATGCCTGGTTTTACGTAGCGGTGCTGGAAGGCATCGTCGAGGAGTATGACATCAACGGTGTCGTCTTCGGTCAGCTGGGCTATGCCCTGTCTGCGGTTCTTGTCGACGGCAACGGTGATGCTGGGGAACTTCTGCTTCATCTGGTAGGGCTCATCGCCGATTTGCTGCATGGGCGTGTCCTTGTCGGCCAACACGTAACCGTGGCTCTTGCGCTTGTAGCCACGGCTCAGTACAGCCACTTTAAACTGGTCTTTCAATAACTTGACGAGGTATTCCACATGGGGCGTCTTGCCTGTGCCTCCAACGGTGATGTTGCCTACGGAGATGATGGGTACTTTATAGTCCTGGCTCTTCAGGATTCCCACATCGAAGAGGAAATTCCTGAAGCGTACCCCTATGCCGTAGAACCAGCTTAGCGGCAGCAGCCATTCGTTGATTTTTATAAAGTCCCCTTCCATGATGGGCAGTTCTTTTTGGCAGTTAGACTTTTTTTAGAAATTCAGGAGGTAGGGCAGGCGTGCCTGGAGGCGGTTGCGCTGCTGGTCACGGCGGGCGTTGAGCAGGGGCTGATAGAGCTCACCCAGAATCTCGCGCAGTTCGCCGTTGAGGTAGGAATCCTTCTTCTGTCCCATATCCATCAGGTCTTCATACCACGGGGCTGGGGCAGGGTAGTTCTTCTGGTGGTATTCTGTGAGCTTGGCCAGTTCTGCCGCTTTCTTGACGGCATCGTCCAAGGAACCGAGCTTGTCGACCAGCTTGATGGGCAGGGCATCAGTAGCTAACCATACGCGGCCCTGGGCTATCTCGTGTACCTGATCGCGAGTCATCTTGCGACCCTCGGCCACGATGCTGAGGAACGTCTCGTAGCCACGGTTAACGTAGGTCTGCATGAACTTCAACTCCTGCGCGTTGTCTTTGCTTAATATCAAGTTCTCTTCGAAGTCGGTATAATTGTTGGTCTTTGTGCCATCGAAAGTGACTCCCAGTTTGTCGGTCACTAAGCCTGAGAAGTTGGGAATCAGTCCGAAAATGCCGATGCTGCCCGTGATGGTGGTCGGTTCGGCAAAGATGTAGTCGCCGTTGGAACTGATCATGTAGCCGCCCGAGGCTGCCACGCCGCCCATCGATACTACCACCGGCTTCTTGGCCTTCAACTGTTTGATGGCGTGATTGATTTGCTCAGAGGCTACGGCACTGCCACCGGGGGAATTGACGCGCAGCACGACGGCCTTCACGTTATCGTCATCGGCCAGCTTGTTGAGGTCGTCGACAGTCTCCTTGCCAATGATGTTATGCTCGGTAGAGAACATGCTGGTTTTCTTGTCGATGATTTCGCCATAGGCGTAGTAGACGGCCACCTCATCGCCCTTCTCGTCTGTGGTGGGCAGGGCTATCATGTCGCTGAGCAGCAGCTGGTTGATGTCGTCGTCGAGGTCGGCCCCCAAAAGGCGGTTGACGGTTGGCTTTACTTCTTCCGGATAGCGGAGTGCATCAACGAGTCCTCCTTTCAGGTAGTCGGCAGGTGAGGCGAAGGTTAGGATGCTGTCGCTCACCATCTGGTCAATCTGCTCTGCAGTAAGTCGTGAGCGGCTCTCAGCCATGTCCTTCAGCATGTGTTTCCAGATGCCTTGCTGATAGGCCTCGGTCTGCTCGCGGTTTTCGGGACTCATGTCTTTACGGGTGACGCTTTCCACATAACTTTTATATTTGCCTACACGCACGGGCTGGTACTTCACGCCGAGTTTCTCGTATAGTCCGGTCATGTATTCCCGCTTGCCGCCGATACCCTTTAGCTCAATCATGCCCGTAAGGTTCAGTATCACGGTGTCGGCCACCGAAGCCACATAATAGCCCTGCTGGGTGTAGTTATCGGCATAGGCGAGAATCCACTTGCCGCTTTTCTTGAAATCCTTTAAGGCGTCGCGCACCTGCTGGGCTGAGGCCGGAGAGTCGAATTCTGTGAGGCCGCCCTCAATGTAGATACCCTTGATGTCGTTGTGATCCTTGGCCTTCTTGATGCTGGCCACGATGTCCTCCAAGCCCATGACGTCCATGTCGCTGCTGTTGAGTAACATGGAGAGGGGAGTGTCGCCCTCCATGCGTTCCTGGACTGCTCCATCCATCTTCAGAACGAAGACCGAATTGTCCTTCACTTGAGTAGTCGATGAACCCGAAGCGGCCATACCGAGTAGGGACGCAAAGAATATTAACCCTGCGATGAATGTAAAAATAACAAGACCACAAATAGTGGCCAAAGTGTACTTCAAAAAACTTTTCATACTCTACATCATTAAAATTATGCGACAAAGATACGACTTTTTTCGAAATAATCAACAAAATATCAAATATTTTTGCTAATTTTGCGCCATAAAACTATCACTATAACGTCAAAAGCAATGAAATCCAGAACAATTATGGCGTTGACGCTTGCATTGACATGCGTCATGGCCACCGCAAAGAAGAAAGTGACAAACCAGCAGTTATGGCCCGACGGCACCCCCGTATCGGAGTGGTTCAGCGACACCTCGCGGGTAGATTTATCGGGACTGAGGCACTATGTTGTGACCGACTATGGCGTTGACGGCTACAGCACTGAGGTGCAGACAAAAGCCCTTCAGGCAGTTATCGACCGTGCGGCTCAGGAGGGTGGGGGAGTCATCGTCATCCCACGAGGCACCTTTATCTCTGGTTCGCTGTTCTTCAAGCCCGGCACCCACCTGAAGTTAGAGGAAGGCGGTGAACTGCAGGGCAGCACCCGTATCAAGCACTTCCCGATAGTGAAGACCCGTATGGAGGGGCAGACTCTTGACTACTTTGCCGCCTTGGTCAATGCCGATGGTGTGGATGGTTTTACCATCACCGGCCCTGGCACCATCAACGGCAACGGCCAGCCCTACTGGGAGGAATTTTGGATTAGGCGCAAGTATAATCGCAACTGTACCAACCTCGAAGCCATGCGCCCTCGCAATGTCTACATTTCTAATAGTAAGAACGTGACTGTACAGGACGTAAATATCATAAACTCACCGTTTTGGACGAATCACCTCTACCGTTGCGAGAACGTGAGATACCTGGGCTGTTTCATCTATGCCCCCACAGAAAATGTGACACCCGTCGACCCCAAGCGTGGTGCTCCGTCGAGCGACGCCATCGACCTCGATGTCTGCAAGAATGTGCTGGTTCACGGTTGCTACATGCACGTCAACGATGATGCCGTTGTGCTGAAAGGCGGCAAGGGCACTTGGGCTGACCAGGACCCGAACAACGGTCCATGCTCGAACATCATTATTGAAGACTGCGTATACGGTAAGGTGCATGGCTGTCTGACGCTTGGTTCAGAAAGTCTGCACGACCGCAACGTGATACTCCGCCGCATCCACGTGAAGTCTGCTACCCGTGTGCTTTGGCTGAAGATGCGTCCTGACACCCCCCAGCATTACGAGTACGTCACCGTAGAAGACATCACTGGCCAGTGCGGTTCTTTCCTCGTTGTCCGTCCGTGGACTCAGTTCTTCAAGCCTGAAGACCGTGCGGATATGCCCCTGTCGCAGTGCAATAATATCACCATCCGCAACATAAAGATGACAACGAACAACTTCTTCGATGTGGGTACTAGTGACAAGTACCGCTTAAAAGACTTCACCTTCGAGAACATTGATGTGGAGGACACAAAGAAGGCTTTTGACCCGTCGCTGATAGAAAACTGCACGGCTAAGAACGTCAATATCAGATAACATACCACATCATTATGATTTTTTGCCACTATCCTGCGTTGTTTCGAAAAAAAAGTTGTAACTTTGCACCTCGATAGAAGCAAAACTTATAAAATGATGATATGAAAAAGCTATTATTATCCCTTGCAGCCGTTGCATCCATCACAACAGGCTTTGCACAGAAGAAGCTGGTGCTCTATTACTCAGAGACAGGTACAACCAAGACCGTAGCACAGGAGTTGCAGAAACAACTCAGCGCCGACATTGAAGCCATTGAGGCCGTTGAGCCTTATTCGGGTAATTTCCAGGAAACGATTCAGCGTGGACAGCGCGAGATGCAGAGTGGTGAGACTCCGAAGCTGAAGCCTCTGAAGTCGAAGATTGCCGATTACGATATCATCTTTGTCGGTTACCCCATCTGGTTTGGTACCTACGCCATGCCGATAGCCACGCTTGTCAAGGAGAACGACTTTGCAGGCAAGAAGATAGTACCGTTCTGCACCTTCGGTAGTGGCGGCTTGAATACTTCCTCGGAAGCACTGAAGAAGGCACTGCCCAAAGCCGAGATTATGGCGGGCTACGGTGTTCGCACGGCCAGGGTGACAGCAGCAGAAAAGGAGCTTGACAGATTCCTGAAGACCAACGGTTACAAGAAGGGTAAAGTGGCCAAATTGCCTGATTATTCTGAACAGAAACCGGTGACGGATGAGGAGAAGGCCATCTTCGATGCAGCTTGCTCCAGTTATCAGTTCCCGCTTGGCACACCTTCAACGGTGGGCAAGCGTACAACAGATGACAGCATTGACTATAAATTCACGGTCAACGGTCGCGGTATGAATGGTGAACAGTCTACATCTATCATCTATGTGACTGTAGGTAAGGAGCAGGGGGCGAAGCCCGAGTTTACTGAGGTTGTCCGTTAATCAGAAGAAAAACTAACACGAAAATGGGAAACAAGATAGTAACCTTCGGAGAGCTGATGCTACGCTTCTCGAAGGGAGAGAAGATGAGACTGTCACAGGGTAAGACGTTCTTAGGAAACTATGGTGGAAGCGAGGCCAATGTGGCCGTGTCGTTAGCCATGCAGGGCGAGGACGTAGAGTATGTCACCCGTCTGCCCGACACGCAGATGGGACGTGCCGGAGCGATGAGCCTGCGGCAGCTCGGTGTGGGTACTGACTACATATTGTACGGCGGCGACCGCGTAGGTGTCTATTATTTTGAAGAGGCAGCGAGCCTGCGCAACGCCAGTGTCACCTACGACCGTGCTGGGTCGGCCTACTCGTTTCTGCAGCCGGGGATGATTGACTGGCGTAAGGCACTGGCTGATGCCTCGGTGCTCCATGTATCGGGCATCACGGCGGCCATCACGCAGCCTGCTGCCGACGCTACGTTCGAGGCCATCGAGGTGGCCGAGGAGATGGGGCTGACCATATCGATTGACTTGAACTACCGCAAGAACCTGTGGCGCTACGAGGGTGCCCAGCCGCGTGAGACGTTGAAGCGGATGATGGCACATGCAGACGTGATGTTTGGCGATGTCATTGAGTACGACTTCATTACGGAGCATGAGAAGATACCGTTCGAGGCCGTCACGCCTGACTACGACATGAACCTGGACGCCTACCGCCTTTGGTACGAGGAAATCAGGGAACTTTGTCCGCGCTGCCGCAAAATCATGATTGGTATGCGCAACCAGATCAGCTCGAGCCACCACACGCTGACGGCTCTGCTGTGGGCCGACGGGCAGATGTACAACGCCCGCATCGTCGACATTCCCAACGTGGTAGACCCGATGGGCGTGGGCGATGCTTTCGACGGCGGTTTCCTGCACGCGCTGCGCATATTCCCTGATTCGGACAACCAGCGCATTTTGGACTACTCGTTAGCAGCCGCCTCGCTGAAGAACACGATAGCGGGCGACTTCAACCTCTCGACCGAGGAGGAGATACTAGACGTGCTGGATTCTGACTACACCATTCACAACATCAAGGTATATGATTAAGGACTTCAACTACTATGCGCCGACACGGGTGGTGTTTGGGCGCAGTTCGGAAGAACAGCTTCCGCAGTTGCTCAGACAGTATGGTGCCCATCGGGTGCTGGTACACTACGGCGGCGGCTCGGCCAAGCGGTCGGGACTGCTCGACAAGGTCTACAAGCTGCTCGACGAGGCCGGCATCAGCTATGTGGAGTTGGGTGGGGTAGTACCTAACCCGTTGCTGTCGAAGGTGTACGAGGGCATTGAACTCTGCCGTCGTGAGCAGGTGGACTTCATACTGGCCGTGGGTGGCGGCAGCGTCATCGACTCGTCGAAAGCTATCGGCTACGGCATGTGCTACGAGGGCGATGTGTGGGACTTCTGGGACGGCAAGGCCGTTCCGCAATCGTGCCTGCCTATCGGTGTGATGCTGACCATCCCAGCCGCTGGCAGCGAGATGTCGTCGAGTGCCGTCATTACCAAGGACGAGGGTCTGCTGAAGCGTGGCATTAACAGCGACCTGTGCCGCTGCCGCTTCTGCATTATGAACCCTGAGCGCACCTACACCCTGCCGCCCTACCAGACGGCCGCTGGAGCAACGGACATCATGATGCACACGATGGAGCGCTACTTCTCGAAGTACGAGGACATGACGCTGACTGACGCCATAGCCGAGGCGCTGCTGCGCACGGTGAAGGATTGCGCCGTGGAAGTGCTGAAGAATCCTGAGGATTATCGCAACCGCGCCCAGATTATGTGGGCAAGCTCGTTGGCACACAACGACCTGACGGAGTGTGGCATGGAGAAAGACTTTGCCACCCACAAACTGGAGCACGAACTGAGCGCCCTCTTCGGCGTTACTCACGGTGCCGGTCTTGCCGCCATATGGGGGTCGTGGGCACGTTACGTCATGCCTCGCCACCAGAGCCGCTTCGTACAGTTCGCCGTCAACGTGATGGGCGTCACCAACGACTTCGCACACCCTGAGGCTACGGCCCTGCGCGGCATCGAGGCCATCGAGGACTTCTACCATCGTATCGGCATGCCCACCAACATTCCCGAGCTGATAGGCCGCCAGGCTACTGACGAGGAAATCAGCCTGATGGCCGACAAGTGCAGTCGCGGCGGCACGATGAATATCGGCGCGATGGAAGTGCTGACAAGAAAGGACATGGAGGCCATCTATCGGATGGCAAACTAAAGAAAAATTATTCCTCGTCGCCGTCAGCCGTCCGCAGGATGATGCTGGTGGCGCCGATAGTGAAAAGGGTGCCGTTCTCGATGAGGCGGCGCTCTTTTTGTGCTATCTCGACGTTGTCGACAAAGGTGCCAGTGTTGCTGTTGTTGTCTCTTAATGTGTAGCACAGCTGTCCACGGCGGTCACGGCTGACGTTGATGGTGCAATGGTTCAGGTCTACGCTGGGGTCGACGGTCTCGAAGGGAGTGTTCACAGGGTTGCCCTTCTGGTAACGGCCTATCACGTTGTCGCCCATCCGCAGGGGAATCACCTGCTTGTAGTGGAACACGTTCTCGATGACCACGATAGAGCCGCACCCCATCTCGTTGGCCTGCTCGTCAGGGCGATCGTCCTTCTGGGTGGCCTTCAGACGGGAGGTGCCGATGCGTATGCCGAACTGCTTGCCGCACTCGTCGCATTGGAAGACCAGCGACTGGCCCTCGGCATACTTGGTTTCATCGAAAATGATGTAATGGTCACATTTCGGACAGCGTACTCGTTTCATAGCTTCTCACCTCTTACTTCACATGGTACACCCAGGCTTCGGCCAGTTCTTCGTGCTGTTGCACTGCTTTCAGCTGCCTATAGGCTTCGGCCTCGGTAGGGTACAGGCCGCAGATGACACGGCGGATACTCTTGTGAATGTGTACACGTGCATCGCCGAAGCCTTGTCCTCTCAGCTTCTTGGCAAATTCCTCGGCATTACGCTGGGACACCTGACTGGCTACAACAATGCAGTAGCCATTTTCGGGCTGTGGCTCAGGCTCAGCAACTTCCGCAGCCGGAGTTTCCTCTACTTTGGGGGTAACAGGGGCTTCTGTAGCCACTTCGTGCTTTAATGCCTCCTGTACAGTCTGCTTGTCCAGCTTTGGCATAGCCTTCGTGTCGGTGTCCTTCTGCAGAATGGGGAGGTTGATTTGGCTCATGGTGACATTGGACTGGCCGCCGTTGCTCACGGGTTTGGTCATGATAAAGAAGGCCAGCAACGCTGCGGCAACGGCCACAGTGTTGCGAATCCACGACATCTTGATGGTGATGGCACGTTCGCGGCCCTCATCTTCATAGGTCTTGTCTTCAATAGGTTCGGTACTGATCTCAATGAGCTTGGGCACCTGTGCCTTCTTATGGCTGACGGCGGGAACGGTACCATTCAACGGCTTCATCTCAAACGAGCTGAGACCGTAGAGTCCTGGCGTGAGAATGCCAGCTTCGCAAGGCTCGAATTCCAGATTCCCCTCTTGGTTGACTTCCAGCCGTCCAAGGTCGTTCAGCTCATAATAGCCCTCGTTGTCGAGGTACTGTCTTACCTCGGCCACTTCGGCTTCGATGCGGCGGATGGCTTCGGGGTAACTGATGTCGTAGGCTTCGACGTAAGACTGAGCCAACAGTGAATCGTTGAGCTTGAGCTGCGGATTAAAACCCAAAGTACGCTGCGGTGGCAGGAACATGCATTCCTCGTCGTCGTAGCGGGCTTCTAAATGATGTGCCATAAACCCGCCTAAATCGGGCACAATGACACAGTCATTGCTCAGTAGAAGTATCTCAATATGTCTTTCTAATTCAATCACGAGTGCAAAAGTACATCTTTTTTGCGACATTTGCAAATAAAAGAAACTTAAAATTGACTGAAATTCAAAAAAAAGCATTATCTTTGCACAAAATTCTACAGACATGCAATATATTGAAACCGACATTAAAGGCGTCTACGTGATTGAGCCCCGTGTGTTCAATGATGCGAGGGGTTACTTTATGGAAGCTTGGAAACAAACTGAGTTTGAGGAACATATAGGTAAGGTGCAGTTCATTCAGGACAATGAATCGAAGTCGTCCTACGGCGTGCTTCGCGGCCTTCATTACCAAAAAGGAGCTGCTTCGCAGGCTAAACTTGTGCGGGTTATCAAGGGACGTGTTTTGGATGTGGCTGTTGACATCCGGCGTAGTTCGCCTACTTTCGGCAAGCATGTGATGGTGGAACTGAGTGAGGACAACAAGCGTCAGTTCTTTATTCCGAGAGGATTTGCCCACGGCTTCCTTGTTTTGAGCGACGAGGCTATATTTATATATAAGGTGGATAATCCATACGCTCCGCAGCAGGATGCCGGTATACGTTGGAACGACCCTGAGCTTGGCATTGAATGGCCCATAGACCCGAAGGATGTGCAGACCAGCGAGAAAGATATGAAGCAGCCCTTGCTGAAAGATGCGGAATTATTTGACTAACAACTATTATACTTTACAAACAGCGAACAAATGAATATTGCAATAGTAGGAACTGGATATGTAGGTCTTGTGTCGGGTACATGTTTTGCCGATACAGGTGCTACCGTGACTTGTGTGGACGTGGATGCTGCCAAGATTGAACGGCTGAAGAACGGCGAGATACCCATCTACGAACCGGGACTCGACGAGTTGGTGAAGAAGAACGTGGCTGCAGGCCGTCTGAAGTTTACTACTGACTTGGCTGCTGTGCTCGACGATGTTGAGATTGTGTTCTCTGCTGTGGGCACACCACCCGACGAAGATGGCTCTGCTGACTTGAAGTATGTGCTGCAGGTAGCCCGCACCATCGGTCAGCACCTCAACCATTACGTCGTGGTTGTCACCAAGTCCACCGTTCCCGTTGGCACAGCCCGCAAGGTTCGCCAGGCCATCGAGGAGGAGTTGCAGAAGCGTGGTGTCAACATCAGCTTCGATGTGGCCTCAAATCCTGAGTTCCTCAAGGAAGGTAACGCCATCAAGGACTTTATGTCGCCCGACCGCGTGGTGGTGGGTACTGAGAGCGAACGTGCCAAGAAAGTGCTCACGCGCCTGTACAAACCTTTCTTATTAAATAATTTCCGTGTCATCTTCATGGATATTCCATCGGCCGAGATGACAAAGTATGCTGCCAACTCGATGCTGGCTACCCGTATATCGTTCATGAACGACATTGCCAACCTCTGCGAGCTGGTGGGTGCAGATGTAAATATGGTACGCGCGGGAATAGGCAGTGATACTCGCATCGGCCGGAAGTTCCTGTATGCCGGTTGCGGCTATGGTGGCTCGTGCTTCCCCAAGGACGTGAAGGCACTCATCAAGACGGCCGACCTGAACGGTTACTCCATGGAGGTGCTGAAGGCGGTGGAACGTGTGAACGAGAGTCAGAAGAGCATACTCTTCCACAAACTGGAGAAAGCTTTCGGTGGTCAGTCGCTCAACGGACTTACCGTTGCTATGTGGGGGTTGTCGTTCAAGCCTGAGACTGATGACATGCGTGAGTCGACGGCCTTGATCATGATAGGCAAACTGTTGGCTGCAGGTTGCAAGATACGTGTCTACGACCCAGTGGCTATGAACGAGTGCCGCCGCAGGATTGGCGACCGTGTGGTCTATTGCCGCGACAAGTATGATGCCGTGCTCGATGCCGATGCCCTGCTGCTGCTCACTGAGTGGAAGGAGTTCCGCTTGCCCACTTGGGGAGTTATCAAGAAGGCCATGAAGCGTCCGCTCGTCATTGATGGGCGCAACATCTTTGATGTGGAGGAATTGCTGGAATACGGCTTTGAGTACCATTGCATAGGTAGATGAATAACAAACTTACCATACTGATTCTGACAGTTGCATTCACTTGGCTGTTTGCTGCTTGTTCGTCGAAGCCTGAATCCGTGAAGCGGGAGCAGGAGCCTGAGAAGGAGAACAAGCAGGCAAAGGCTATGTTGCAGGGCATCTGGGTGGACGAGCAGACCGAGGAAGTATCGTTCCGTGCCATCGGCGACACTATCTTCTATCCCGACACAACTAGCCAGCCCACCTATTTCAAAATTGTCGGTGACTCGCTGGTGCTTGGCTCCGTGGGTGCCAAGTACCCCATCGTGAACCAATCCGAGCATGTGTTCTGTTTCCAGAATCAGAATGGAGACCCCGTCAGACTGGTTAAAAGCGATGACCCCATCCATGTCTTTGCCTTCGTCCACGAACGTCCGCAGGTACTCACCTACACAGAGGTGGTCAAAACCGACTCCGTGGTCAACTACGACGGCAACCGCTACCATTGGTATTTGGCCATCAATCCTACGAAATATAAGGTACACGCCACGTCTTACAGCGACGATGGGGTAGAGGTGGACCATGTCTATTACGACAACATCATGCACATCAGTGTGTTCAAGGGTGCCCAGAAACTTTTCTCCACCGACTTCAAAAAGCAGCAGTACGAGTCGAGTATTCCTGCCCGCTTCCTCAGCCAGGCGATACTTAGCAACATGGAGTTCACCCGTGTTGATGCCAAAGGATTCCACTTTATCGCCACCGTCTGCATACCTGACGGAGCCAGTTGCTACAAGGTTGAAAACCTCATTTCGTTTGACGGAAAACTGTCGATGATGCTTGTCGAGTATTAGTGTAAAACCCAAAAAGTGGTTAAAAATAGATAATTGCCATTGCGGGCTTACATTTTTTTCTCATTTTTCTTGCGAGTGTGCAGAAAAACGCGTATCTTTGCACAATTAGAAAAAGAATGGAAGAAATCTTTCTAAAGTGTTAATCGTAAATATTAAAAACTAATGAGTCAAAAAAGAGTTTACCTCTTCGGCAATGGTAAGGCTGAAGGTAATGCAAAAATGCGTGAGGAACTCGGTGGCAAGGGTGCAAACCTTGCTGAGATGAACCTGATTGGTGTTCCCGTTCCTCCTGGTTTCACAATCACAACCGACTGCTGTAACGAGTATTATCAGGTTGGTCAGCAGAAGATCATGGAGCTGCTGAACGACGACGTGATGGCAGCCGTGAAGCACATCGAGGTGCTGATGAATTCGAAGTTCGGCGACAAGGAGAATCCTCTGCTCGTCTCCGTACGTTCGGGTGCCCGTGCTTCTATGCCTGGTATGATGGACACCATCCTGAACCTTGGTCTGAACGACGAGGTGGCCGAGGGTATGGTGAAGAAGACCAACAATCCTCACTTCGTGTATGACAGCTATCGTCGTTTCGTGCAGATGTACGGTGACGTGGTGCTCGAGATGAAGCCCGTCAACAAGACCGACATCGACCCGTTCGAGGAGATTATCGAGAAGGTGAAGAAGGAGAGTGGCGTTGTGCTCGACAAGGACCTCAGCGTCGATGACCTGAAGAAGCTGGTTCAGCTGTTCAAGGCTGCCAGCAAGGAGCGCACGGGTAAGGACTTCCCCAACGATCCTATCGAGCAGCTCTGGGGT
>JAEEGH010012249.1_pt1 | contig 19297 bp, 6 predicted proteins | sample 9134181 | NCBI WGS metagenome assembly JAEEGH01 (sample SAMN16246544, study PRJNA631951) | gut metagenome | biome: gut microbiome; feature: rumen; material: DP-attached | host: Bos | place: Iran: Karaj | collected 2018-10 | reverse complement strand
CTTCCTCCCCAACCACTCGTTTCTTACTCTCCGTGATACACAGGTAGTGATCGCCTGTACGGTCTTTCTTGACGTCGAGGTAATAAATACGCTTACCTGCCTTCACCGAACGGGAATAGACGATCTCCGACTCCCGTTTCTCATCAAACTTACGATTTTCCATCTCAATAATCTCGGGCTTTGCCCTCATTTTAGTTAAACATTTATTTATAAAATTACCTCCTATAGAGGTCTTTGGCTCTCAATCTGCCAAAATCGAATTCGGGAAATTGCTCATCGCGGATTGTTACGTCGGTATGCAACTTTCGCCGGTCGGTGATGAACTGTTTGACGAACAGATTCAACTCCTCGACGCCCACTCGTCCGGCAGTACTTACATCGTGTCCTTTACCTTTATAGCGATAGACAGCATAGCGCAGGTTGTATTTCTCGAGTTGTTTGACCAAGGCGTCGGTGCCAAAGAACCCGATCTTGCCGAATTGGATCTGCTTGTATGGTACCAGTTGGTCGTCTATTCCGTGATAGAGCAGCATCGGTGCTACTGTTGAGTCCCGCCATTGCACTTTGCCCTGCTTGGAGTAGATTGCACCGCTGTAGGACACGACCCCAGCCGGAGCCCATCCTTCGGGCAACTCGCGGACAAACGGCAAACGGTTGCATCGTCCGTACTCGGTCATGAGTACGGTGATAGCACCTGCAGACGAGCCCTCGATGATGATCTTCGCGGGGTCGATGCCCAACTCGGCTGCATGATTTACCAAGTAAGCGACGGCAGCACTGCAGTCTTCCACAGCCATATAGAGGGCATTCTCCAGGGGTTCACGGTGCATCGGGCTGACTTTGGTTACGCCTTTCAGTCCGAGGCGGTAGTCAATAGCCACCACCCGGTAGCCGCTGTGCTGCAACTGACGGCAGTATTTGCTGTTCCACTCGTTGTTGCGTTCGCCCATGACAAACCCTCCGCCGAACATGTGCAGCAGGGTGTAGCCGTTCGGTTCGCCCGCGGGAGCATAGACATCCATATACAATGTTGAATCGCGCTCAACGTACGCGTAGGTATCCTGTGCCTGTGCGCGCACAAGCGTGCCTGAGATAAATAGCACAAAAGCAAGGAAAGAAAGTCTGTTAGCAGTCATGTCTGTCAGTATTTAATGTATTATTCTTTACATCCTTTGAATGCGTTCTTGCCCACGATGCAATCATCGGGCAGCGCGAGCAGGAGTGAGGGCAGCATTTCGCAGTCGCGGAACGCCTCTTCACCCAGTTGCTCAAGGTGGTTAGGCAGTGTAACCTCGCGCAGTTGTTTGCACGAGGCAAAGGCGCGGGCATCTATCTTCACTAACCGTTTAGGCAGTTTGACCTCCCGCAGCGCCCGGCAGTCGCGGAACGCTTCGCGGTCGATTTGTTCGAGTTTCTTGGGCAGTTGGAGTTTGCGTAGTGAGTAGCAGCCTGCGAATGCTCCTGCTCCGATGCTGGTCACCGCGTCGGGTATAACGATCTGCTCAATGCGCTTGCAGTCGGCAAAGGCGCCGTTGTCGATGGTGTGCAGGTCTTCGCCCAGCGACACCTGCTCGAGCGATGCACAACCGCTGAACGCATCCTTGCCGATAGCAAACGTGCGGTCGGGGATAGCGATGCGCTCGAGTAGTCCGCAGCCCTTGAACGCGCCGTCATGGATGGCATAGAGGTTCTCAGGCAGCGTTACCTTATAGATATGATTGCACCCCACGAACGCCTCTTCGGGGATCGCAACAACCTTCTCGGGGATAGCCACCTGCTGCAAGGCTGTACAACCGGCAAAACATTGTTTACCCAGATCCTCCAGCCCTGCGGGCAACTTGATGCTTTCCAAGCGTACGCATCCGGCAAACGCGCCATCGCCGATCAGTTTGAGCGACTTGGGGAAGGGGAACGCTGTGAACTGCTTGCAGCCGAAGAAGCAACCTTTGCCGATGATCTCCACGCCGTCAGGCAGCGTCAGAGCCGGCAGAGCGCTGCACTCGTAGAACGCACCTGCGCCGACCCGGGTTACTCCGGAGGGAATCTGCACGTCTCTAAGCAGCGCACAGCGGTAGAAGGCGAACGCGCCTATCTCTTTCAGTCCGGCGGGCAGTTTGACGGTCTTCAGGTTGGCGCACTCATAGAAGCAGGCGGCTGGCACCTGCTCGAGTAGCGGCGACAACTCGACGGATTGCAAGGTGCTGTTATGCGCAAACACACCTTCGGCAATCAGGCGGTAAGGAGTCTTGTACGTCACCTTGGCAGGCAACTCTTTGTTGACGGCTACAAGGCACGAGTCGATATACAGGATACCTTTCTTCCACTTCTTGTCGTTGGCGTAGATACCGCAACCGGTGAACGCATCGCGCCCGATAGATGTGATGTGGCTGCCGAAGGTAACTTTCTGCAGGTTCTTGCAGTCCTTGAAGGTGAACACGTCAATGCGGCTCACACTGCTCGGGATAACCACAGCCGTCACCACCTTGTTGCCTTGGAATGCACTGCCGGCAATCACACGCGTGCCGTCAGCCACGATGAACTTCGGCTTCGGTATCGATTTGTCAACCGCAATCAGGCAACCGTCGATATATAGCGCACCGTCTTTCCACAGGTCGCGGTTGGCATATACGCCCGTACCCTCCAGCGATGAGCGGTAGAGCTGTCGCAGCGTCTTGGGCAGCACGATGGAGGTCAGCGACTTGCAGCCCTTGAATGCGTTCTCGCTGAGCGACACCACGGTATAACTGCGCCCTGCACCGTCCTTGATCTGCTCGGGGATAGTCAGTTCGCCCGAGGTTTTCGGGTTGGCAGCTACCTCGGCTGTGCGGTGCTCGTAATCGAGCGTATAAACGATATCGTCCACAAACGCCGTCGGCTCGGCAGCTTGCATGCCGACACTGAGCAGCACGGCACAAAGAGTGACGATACTAAAGTTTTTTACCTGTAACATCATATTTTTCACTGTTTCTAATTATTACCACATGATCGTTTTCAATGATCTTATACGGACGGTTGTCGTCAGCCGGCTTCAACAGCACAGGAGCTTTCAGCGAGCCGTGGTGGGAATCTGCTACATTCGATATATCGATATATCGATTTGTCGAAATATCGAAAGGCAGCAATGTCTCACCGTTCATCTCGAAGCGGAGTTCACCTACCCTGTCGCTCTGAATCGTCAGGAAGTACAGCGAGTCAATCGGCTCTGCAATCGCAGCGAGTTCATCGCCTACATAGACCGCTACGCTCAAAGACAAAAGACCGCTTGCGCTCAAAGACAAAAGATTATCTACCTTAGCAATCATGGTCATGTTGGTAGCCGCCTGCGGGTTGCTATACGCTGAAGGCTGATCGCTGAAGGCTTTCGACTTTCGGCTTTCGACATTCGACTGATTCTGCTTATAGAAATGAATGCTGACTATTCCTGCTGCCATTCGACGGAGCAAGTAGCCCTCGCCCGGCTGGAGAACCTGCAAGTCACCTACCCAACGCTTGTCGGAGGTGAAGGTAGCAAAGCGGTTATGTCCCTTGATCAGGTCACCCGGTGATGCATTGTCGTAGTAATCTGCCAGTGCCTCGGTAAGAGGTGTACGCTGGTCAAACAGGCAGGGTATAGGACTCCAATTGCCATCACCGCGCACGGTAACCGTCATTGCATCTTCCGACAATGTTTCACCGGAAATACGCATTGTGTTCCCCGACGCACTGTAGATCATGTACATCTGCGAGTGATGCAACTCTCTGAGCGTGCCTACAAAGGCATCTGTCGTTTCGTCGTAAGTACTGAACAGTCGCGCTTTGGGGTTCTTGATCAGGTCGCCGTTTGTCCATGGCTTAGCAGCCGACATACAAATCCCCAACGCGCCTTTTGCTGCCGTCAGGTCAAGGTTGACCGATGCCCAATTCCAACCGGGGTTGAGTTCGATCTGCTGTCTTTGGCTGCCACTGGTGGTCAGCATAAGCGGTTCGTCGTCGCTGCAGCCATATACAAGTCCGTGCGAGAAGAGAACATTCTGGCTGGCTGTCAGGTCATACAACTTGCCGGTAGATGCCTGCCAGAGCTGGAAATGAATCAGCTTGAGAGTCATATTATCGTTACCGAGTACACTCAGATAGACATCGGTGGTATTGCTTACGGGATTGAGCGAAACGTTCGCCGCTCCCACGCACTCGTTGTTATAAAGAGCATAAACGATATCCCGCTCATCGGTATCATACACACTGCCGTCTTCCATAGTGATCTGCACCTTGGCGCAGACGGACATACTATACGGGTACTTGCCTTCGTCAATGTCGTCGTACGGCTGAACAGCCTCGACTATGTACTCGATACGCAGCGGTTCGCTTAGTCCGTTCTCGTCGGTCAGATAGATGATATCGCTATACTCCCCAACGGCTGTTTGACCGGCGAAAGTCAAGCGCACGCTCTGTTCCTCCAGCGGATCAAGAGCACCATATTCTGTATTGACTGTCAGCCACGAAGGCAGCGATTCGATGGTGTACTGATGGCGCTTGCCGCTCTGATTGATGATACGCACCGTGAGATCCTGATCCTCGCTTTGCTCATCTGTCATGCGCCATTCGATTTTCTTCTCCGACCACTTAAGGCTGTTACGATCCACGAAGGCAGTCCACGTGACAGGCGAAACCATCGGGTTGCCGTTCAGGTCTTCTACGTCACGGACGGTGACATAGATTGACTGTTTGTTCACCTCGTAGTCGCGGTTGAGGATGTTGATCATGAGTTCGTTGTTATTGAACGACCAGTTGAAATACAACTTATTGAGCAAACCATGCGATTTGACAGGTGCGTTATTCTCTCCGTCTTCCATGCCGGTGACATCGCTGATGACGAGCGGAACGATCTTGTCGATCACTTCACCTGTTTCAGGGTTCTTGAATACGCGTTTGTCGTTGCCTGAGAAGCGCTGCTGGAGTACGCCGCTTGGGTTGAGGTATTGCTCCTCGAATGGCAGATAACCAACCAGCCCCATCTCGTCGCCTGCCAGCGATACATCATCAAACAGTTCAACGAGCGACTTCGGCATTGCTTGTTCGAAGATTACGAACTCGTCTATATGCCCCTTGAATCCTTCACCGCCGAGATACATCGCACCGGTGATTCCACCGAGTTGCGTAGCATCGAAAGTCTGCACCATATTACCGTCAACGAAGAGTGCCACATTGTTATACGTGCGACTGACGGTCAGCACCCAATGATGCCAATTGTTGTCAGCATAGCCGTCGGGCACAGACCATTGCTGCTGAGAGGATCGGAACAATGTTCCGCTCTTCTCTGCCTTGAACCACAGCATTATTGTCATATCATACACAGCCGATCTGCCAAGCAAGTTACCGTCCAACTGCACCGAATCGCCGCTGAGTCGGAGCGAGAATCCCTGCTGCCGGTTCCACGAGCATCCGTCGAGATAGAGCGTTGCGCCGTGTGCATAATCCGTCACCGTCTCGCCCTTGCCTTCGTCCATGCGGTAGTATGCCAGCAATTCGCGCTCGTAGCCCGTCAGCGTATGATTCGCTGTGGCAGCGATCTCCTCCTGTGTCAGTGCTTTCGTCCAGATACGCGACTCCAGCATATCGCCCTCGTACGTAGTGCCAAAGCGGAAAAGTGCACTATGCTCGACATTGAACGTAACAGCCGTGTCACCGAAGATGGTGTCGGTCACGTCCTCCGTTCCGGCATAGAAACGTACATTGCTTTTCGCCTTGTCATATACGCACAACACACGCACGTAGGAAAGTATATCGCCAATGGACTTCGACGTATTGCCGGTGATCGTATTCGCTGTTACACTCTGCAAGCGCAAGCGGTTGTCCCTGGTGAGCAACAATTGCTTGGTTATCTTACCATTGCCTGTCTCAAAGAGCACCATATCCGTTGTGCGGTTAGGTTCTGACGGACGGATCATCATATCTATCGTAAAGGATTTTTCCGTCAGGTCACGTTTGACTTTCGTACTTGCCGAGCTGTTGCCGTCGAAATGCAGCGAGGTTGCTGCAGTCATGCCTGTTTCGTTTGTCACGCCTGTGATCTGGAAGTTGTTGTCCTCATCGAGGTAGTTACCGGCTATCAGTTCGTTGAAGCGTAACAGCAGGTTGTCCCCCACGCCCAGAATGCTGTTCGCCGGTTCAGGTTCACCGAACACAACCGGCGGACGTGTATCTTTCGTTCCGCTGATCACCGGCGAAGACTTCGATACAAAGCCCGATCCGTAGCGGCAGAAGCTGACTGCACGCAGGTCGTAGCGCTGCTCCATCGGATCACGCTCGCCGTAGAAACGGAACGCCGGGATACGTCCGTTCTCTATCATCGCCTTATTGCCGGAGGCGTGGTTGTAGAGACTGTCTTCGGCATAGAACGAGCAGAGGTTAACCCAACGCTCCTCACTCTCGGACGAGAGTTTGTATTGGAACTCGATATGGTCGAAGTTCTTGTAGTGGAGGTCAAAGCCGTCTATCTCTATCGGGATATAGTAGCCTGTGGAGTCGCGCGGCGAGAGGGTGTTCATTACCCAGTTCTGTCGCGGCATGGCAATGTTCACCGGACTGGACTCGGGCAGGAAGTGTACGCCCAGCGACATGTCTGTACGGGTACGGGCACAATCCTCGACATACATGATGAAGTTGAGGTTATAGTCATCCACGGTACCTCGCTCCACCTCAATGGTCTGCGTGATCGGTTGGTCGGGCAGGATCCAGTACCATAGGCTCTGAATGAGCGGCGCACCGTTAATATAGACTTTGGCTCCATCGGGGTTAGAGGCACCGTCGAGCGTGAGTTGAAAGCTGGCACCCTTGGTAGCATAACCGGTGTCGAGTTGTCCGCCGTTCGCCAGTTTGATGCGGAACGTAGCACGCGTAGAGGGATCGATGTTCGTCTTCTCGTAGGCATCCGCCGTCAGTTCGGGCTTGTGTATCCAGAGCGTACCGCTGTTAAGCACCGTACCCGGGTTGTAGAACTGCGTGTACTCTTCTTCTTCGTGTGGGCAGTAGGTCGAGCCCGCTACGGTGTAGAAGACATAACTGCCGTAGAGCACGTCGGCATTGTCCTTGAGGTCTGTCGCATCGAGCACATCCTCGGCGGTTGCTTTCCACGTCGAATCCAATTCGGCGCGATAGACGCTGACGGTGAGATCACCCATCGGATCCGGCGCAATCGTGAAGCCGTGAGACTGACTCTGACCGCCGTTATTGGACTGACGGATTTCTTTGTTAAAGTCAGCCACAGGTGTATAGTTCATGTGGAACTCCCAGCCATTGGATTTGGTACCTATCTCCTGATCCGTTTTCTTCGTCTTGTTGTTGCCGTCCTTATTATAGAAATCGTCGAGCGCTTGTGCCATCGTTTTGCCGACGGTACTTTGGGTCAGCGATTTGTAATTCCATAGATTCTTGATCGCATTGCCTACGGTATTCATGAGCGCAGTACCTATACCGCCGGAGGTCATACTCTGGGACATTGTCGCGAGAGCATTGGCAACAGGTACTTCATTGTAGCCCATGGAAGCGCCGTAGGAATCGGTGTGGGTGTAAGACGTACCGTCGGAGACGCTGTACGTACCGAGCAGCGTACCTTTGGTGCGTGCTTCGACTTTCTCCTTCTCGTTCGCCACCAGAAGGGCAGTCCACGAAGTAATCATGTTGTCGTAAGCGGCTACCTTGTCGGTGAACACACCGTCGCCGTCCGGCAGAATCATCGAGTAGTATTCCGGATACTGATCGGGGGCATCATTGTGATACCAATAGACGGGTTCTCCCTTGGCGTTGGCTGCTGCTTTGGCGGCTGCCGAGTCGGGGAAGTTCATCAGCAGGTTGTAGCGGCGTAGCGCCATCTGCGGGATGACGGTCTCCATGATATAGTACTGGGTATAGGCGAATGTGCGATAGACGTGCATGCCGGCAGAGATGACTTCGCCTGTGACGAGGTGGTATCGGTTCATCTGATTGTCCACGCCGGAAGCCAGCACCTTGATGGCGCCTGCTTCGATAGCGGGTTTGCGCATCTCGTAGAGACTATCGTTGATGACCACTACGGAGCGTACTTTGTTTATCACACGGCTGATAGATGCACCCACGAACACGTCCGCATTCGAGCCTACATAGACGGTAGTTGTCTTGGACGAAGTGGAGATACGGTCGCTCGTGGAGAACGTATAGTTGTAATCCCATCCGTTGTCCCATTCGAATACAATAGGCAGGTCGAATGCGAACTTGCTTTCCGCCTGTATCGGCTCGCCGGAATAGGAACCTCCTCCGGGTGCAGCACCGGTGAAGAGACCCACGTGCATATTCACATCCGTACCCCATGAGGGTTGCAGGTTGACACCTACTTTGAGGTTGAGTTGGGTCTTGTAGCTGAACGAATAACTACTACCCGACTCTATCCAGGATGATGAACCGGAACCTCCCGGGTCGCGGACGATATCGAGCAGCTGGATATCAGTTTCTGTGGATTCGAGCGCACCTACGCCTGTTGTCGAACCGATGACGAATCCCTCGATCTGGTCGCTCTCCACCACATTGCCCTCGGTATTGAGTGCAACGCTGATAGCACGCAGTGCATCGGTGCCCGAAGATTCTACCTCGATATTATCGATATCCAGGAAGATACTGTTGTTGCGTCCGTTCTCGTCGAGCGGGAAGGTCTGCGGCGTACTGTTGATCTGCATACCGTTGCGGACGATCACTTCTCCGCCGCGCCACGGTACGGTATCTATCGACTGCGCATCGCTGTTGTTGTAGCGATAGACCTCGTAGGCCTCTGCGGTGAATTGGTACTTGCGGTTGGTGAAGAACAGAGGATAGCCGAGCACGTAGTGTATACGTCCGGTGTTGAGTTGGTGGTAGAGTGCTATCCGGGTATGCTGGTTCGGGTCAAGACTGCTCAACTCGATTTTCTCTTCACCGTAGCCGGGTTTGGGCAGACCGTTGATCATCTGGTGCAGGTGAACCTGTACCGGAGTATGATAGATACGGTCGTACACGGCATTGTAATGTACGGAGTCGGCGTCTATCTTCGGGTCGTAGGACGTCACAGGAGCGTTAGTGAGGTCGAAGATCTCCATACCTTGACCGGACGGGAGCAGCGTCGCATATCCGTTGGCGGTAGCCTGTACCACTTTGTATTTGGTCGGGAACAGGTCGGCTACATACTCGCCGGTTTTGGGATCGGGGAAGATGGTGATCCGTTTCTTCTCGATGAGCACGCTGGTCTGTCCTACGATGCGTTCGGGGTCAGCGGACAGCGTGTCGGTAGAATAGACGATTTGGTTAATGACATTTTTCATCGTGTCACGGCTCAGGTCATCCGGGTCATGGATGAGTTGGGCGGTGTTGTCCCCTTCGAGTTGGAGCACGAGCATGAGGTTGTCGCCGAGATTATTCTTACCCAGACCGAAAGCGGTAGGCAGATCACGCTGTATATTTCCTCCGGCTACACGTCCCGCCAGACGCACCTTCGTCTGGTCGTAGAACCGTACGCCATCCAGCGCTTTGTCGAGTGCAAACTCTTTCTGACCTTCTTCTACCTCCAGATAACCGTCGTTGAGGAAGGTGTGTCCGGGTTTGAACATCTGCAGCGTGTAGGTCTTGCCCTGGATGAGTGCCATCTCGAAGGTACCGTCGGTAGCGGTAGTGAGCGGCACATTGCCGCGATGTACGGTGTCGCCGTTGAGGATGAACATAGCGCCGGCTACAGGCACCGTACTCAGCTGATAGAGCGCACGGCCGGTGAGACGCACGGTGTTCGTACTCATGAAATCAACGCCCGTTGCTACAGCATTGTCCACCGACAGGGTGATATCCGCCGTCGAAGCCGATGTGTAGTTGTAGGAGAACTGCGCGTGCATATCGCTCGGGATGATAGCAAAGTCCTTGCTGGTAATAGGCTGAGCGGTGCTGTCCGCGGTGAAAAGCACCTCATAGTACTTCTTATAAAGATCCGGTCCTACTTCCACGGCAAAGTTCCGGCACAATACGGTGCCCGATACCGTCAGCGTAACAGAGGAATGTCCCTCATAGACATTGTAGATGGATTTGGTGAGCAGTACAGCGCCCACGGGGAACGTATACTCTCCGGCATCGAGATGCGTCCAGTCTTGTATCAGTTCGCCTTTGGAGTTTTCCACACGCATCTCTACATGCTCCTGCGGGTCATCGCATCCTTCGCCTTGTTGGTACTCAAGGGTCATCTTCACCGGCGCCAAATAGCCGTAGTCAAGGCTGTCGAAACGGTAGTAGCCGATAGCGTTGGTGGTCACACTCTTGACAACGGTGCTGTCGGATAGATCTAACAATTCTACTTTCACGCCCGGCATGCCGCTGTTGTCCGGCATAATCACATGTCCGCTGATCTCGCCGTAAGGCGTACGCCAGCCTTCAACGGTCTTGCTGTTCTCGCTGTATTGGCCGTTGCAGGAGTAGCGTGCCGTGACGGTATATTGATAGATGACGTTAGGCACAGCCGTCTGGTCGAAGAACATCGCTTCCACACCGTTGTAGAGCGTGTCCGCTACGGCGGCACTGTCCGTCCGCCGTGTGAGCACGTAGTCATCCACGGCGTTGGAGGACGGTGTCCATACGAGCATCACGCCCCGTTTGTACTCGGTGCTTGTCAAGCCCTGCGTAGCCGTAAACGACTTGATTGCTGCTGCGTCGTCGTAGTACAGCGACGGACCTGTCAAGGCGATAGGCTGCAGTTGCGCGGAATCCTGTACATGCAAGTCGGCGGACGACTGGTCGATGCGTACGGCATACGTGTAGTTGGTACACGGACGATCAGCTACGTCGGAGAACGACGCCAACCACGAGCCGTCGGACTGACGGATGATACTGTCTTGCGGAATGATCATCTCGATCTTGCTATCGGTTTCCCCTTCCGACGAACGGACGAGCACAAGCCGTGCGGTGCGATCCCACATACATCTGCCCAGTAGGTCATGTACCTCGCCTTGCATCTTCGCAATCAACATCTGTTTGAGCGAATCGCTGAGCGCCTCTACGCGTTTGTCAATGTCGTTAGTGTAACCGGAAGTGGCTTCCTGCTTGCACTCGAGCGAGTAGTATTCGTAGCCGTAAAGCATCGGATTGAAGTACGACTCCTTGAGGGTCACTTTGCATGACCTGTCAAGGCTGAGGAAATCATTGATCCATGTAGTGTCCTTATCGGCGAGGTGGTTCTGATAGCGCAGTTGCAGTTTGCCGCCGCGTCTGGCCTCGACTGTCTGGCTCTTTTCTACTTTCCATTCGTCTCTGACTTTGTTGTTTTCCTCGTCGTAGAGCGTGCAATAGACCTTGGTGCGAAGTTTATCTCCGTCCAAGGGAATAGCCGCAAACTCCAATGCTATATTTTCGGCTTTTTCTTTTTTAACCACATAGCTGAGTGTGCAGTCATCCGGTTCCGGCAGTTCAAGTTGTACCTCGCGGTTCTCGAGCACGAACGAGAAATGTACTTGGTGGTTCATATCGAAGTCGTCATCCTTGGTGTAAGGAGCCTGCTGTTCGGCAAGCGGTGCAAGGTAGTTATGACGACCTATCTGCATCGTCTCGGCAAACTCATGATCCCAACCCCAGACAGACGACGAAGCACGGCGCACACGGTAATAGAGTTCTATGCCCGGCGAATACAGCTTGTTGGCGGTCAGCGTCAGGTCAAGCGTAGCCATCAGCTGATCGTTCTCATCGCGCAACTCAAAGTCGTTGAGTTTGGTGCAAGCATTCGCTTGCAGCGTGTCTTGTCCGGAAGTATCTACATTGCCCGTCCATGTATCATGGCTGTCGTCGAGGAAAGAGTAGCGGCCTTTGTCCGCTCCCTTGGTCAACGCTACCAACTTGATCGTCTGTGCATCGCTAAAGTCGCTCTTCAGCGCACGCTGCACCTCGAAATAGTCATCTTCAAGCAGGTCTGTCGCATCCGGGTTTTTCACATTCCAGTGCAACTCGATATTGCCGGTATAGGTGAGCGTCGAGTCGGTCTCTTCTGTTCCGCCGAACTCATAGATGCGGTGATAAGCAGGGATGTCTATCTTGTTCGAGCGCTGCGTCATCGTTGTGCCCAATTCCTCGTTGCGGTACTCGAGGAAGTCCACATAGAATCCGCTCTGCACGCTGTCGGCGGTCATGATGAAGATATTGTCCGAACGGCTGGTGTTCTTATGGAACGTCGTGTCCTGAATAGACATGGTGTAGCCAATCGTCGAATAGAACGTCGAGTATGGAATAGCGGCGTAGCCGTAACCGGTCATACCCGACTGGTTCACCTGGTAGAGATAGGGGGTGAACAGCTGAGGCATCATATCGTTGCCGGCGCCTTTGTATTGACCCAAATCGAAGTTCTTCTCCATTCTGTTGCCATGCGTATAACTGCGTTCGAATACGGAGTGGACACCTACGACAAACGTGGTATCGCTCAGGTCCTGATGCGGATACCAGTCAAACTCGAGGAACGTCACATAGTCGTAGCCGTCATCCGGACGTTGCTTCACTATCAGTTTTTCCGTCCAATCGCCCGACGGTATGTGCTGGTTCACGCCCGAAGCCATCGACGTCACGACGATCTCGCCTTTGTCGTTCTCCAGCTTCATCCACGCGGAGCCTCGGCCGTTCTCTTTGTCGTTCTCGCCGTATTCCTCAGACTTATAGTGACTGATCACCACTTTCTCGTCCGAGCCGGTCAGCTTGAAATACACATAACTCTCGTCTACGGCATAGTAGTCATAGGCGCCTGCCGCCCAAACCGGAATAGTGAAATGGATACAGTCCGCACCGCCCGTGCGGGTCGAATAGTGGCGGTCTTGCTCCAAATAGTCATTCGCCTGCATCGTCACCACCGACAACAACAGAGCAACTATCAAATACAACGATCGTTTCATGTTCTTTAATGTTAAATATTTCTGACTTCTGATTTCTGATATCTTCCTACACACCAAAACGCGCCTACAAAATTACAAAAAAAAAATGACATTTGCAAGATTTTATATAAAAATCTGCAATTTTTGACAAAATTGGTTGTTTTTTCCGACAAGATTGGTATAAAAAAAGCGCCCCGAAGGACGCTTTTTAAAGTTTGAGGTTTTGATGTGGTTTGACGTGGTTTGAAAGTTTAACGATCTCAAACCACTTCAAACGCAAAGTTTCAAACTACCACAACAAATACCACATATAGAACGGCAGCGTCAGCAGCGCACCGTTCCGCCCCACATTATAATCTCCGAACTTCAGCGCCGAATACACATGATATTTCTCCGGATGCTTCAGCACTGTCTGCATCGACTTCGCATTACCCGTCCGCGCTTTACATTCCACAATCGTACACGCGTCTTTGTATCGCATTACAAAATCCAACTCAATGCTGTCCGGCTTATGGTAATAGTACAATCGCTTCCCTTTCTTACACAGCATGTCTGCCATCAGGTTCTCATATATCGCACCCTTGTAACTCAGCAGATTACCTCGCAGGATATCCGATTGAGTCTCCTCGCCCAACATACTCACAAACAATCCCGTATCCGTCATATACACCTTGAATTGCTCGTCTATCGCATTCCCGTCCAACGGCAGCTCTGTAATCTGCAAGTTATAACACCGATGGATGATCCCCGCATCCTCAATCCACTGCAAGCATCCCAGATAATCCTTGCTCCGTCCCCCCGGCCGTACCACCGAGTACTGAAATTTCTTATTCTCCTTACTCAACTGACGCGGTATCGACTCAAAGCACTCGCGTATCCGCGGCTTGTCTTCTGTCCGTGCGTATTTCATCATGTCGCTCTTATACTCATCCACTATTGCTCGTTGTACGCGCCGCAACTGATTCACATCATGCGTCGTCAGAAATGTCTCCACCGCTTCCGGCATGCCTCCTACTATCGTATATTCCAACCACAACTCACGCATCCGAGCGTGCATCCCGTCACCTACCGGCTCTTCTTTCTCCAGGCACTCACGCAGGTACGCATCCACTTCCGGCTTGATCCCGTTCGCCCACAGCCATTCCTCAAAATCCATCGGATACATCTCCACAATCGTCTCAAAACCCACCGGTATCGATGCTTGCTGCTCCTGCTCCTCTTGCTCTTTGGTCTTATATCCGTTCACGCCCAACAACGAACCCGTGCATATCACATCATACCGTCCGTCCAGGCATAAGAACTTAAGCGCTCCACGTGCTCTCGGACAATCCTGTATTTCATCCAGTATCAGACACGTCTTCCCCGGCACAAACTCTGCATCAGGTATTGCTGCCGATATCGTCATCGTCAGGTAGTCCACTTTCAGCGAATTATTAAACAGCGATATCAACGATGGCTCTTCACGAAAGTCCATATATACCACGTGCTCATAGTTCGCATATGCAAACTGCTTCACTGAACTGGTCTTGCCGCATTGCCGTACGCCTTTTATCACCAACGGCTTACGTTTGGCACTTTTCTTCCACGCCTTCAGCTCTTCTTCTATCTTACGCTTGAACATATGTCGTTTATTTTAAACCAATTAACACTTTTTCGGGCGAGTTTTACCTGCCACATAACACTTTTTCGGGTGACTTTCATCTGTCACATCACACTTTTTCGGGCGAGTTTCCGCCGCAAAGGTACAAAAAATATTTGATATATGCAAATTTTTCTCAACAAATCTGCAAAATTTCTGCAATTTTGTTCGTCACGACAAAAAACTCCCGTGGCTTCACAGTCACGGGAGTTCATGAAAAAGATTTAATCACTCATTTGCATGAGTTTTATTTAACGCGAAGCTTCAAACAACATCAAACGCGTAGCATCAAACGACATCAAACGCGAAGCTCAAACGCGAAGCTTATCGAATTTCAGCACCCAGAGCATTGTAGGTCTTGCCGTTCTTGATGAACATAACCTGGCCGTCGCGGATAACCTTCATGGCTTTGGTGTCAGCTGTTACGTTGTCAACAGCGGCACCTTTCTTCCAGAAGTAGATGTTAGCGATTGCGAACGGGTTCTGCTCAAAGCTCTCGCCTTCCGGAGTCTGATACTGCTCCAATACTAAGCACTTCAGATTTTTGAAGTCATATTGACCCGGCCATTCGGCAATCTCGATGTCATAGTAATTCCAACCTTGAGCGAGGGGAAGAACAACACCGTCTTTGTAATTACCACCGGCAATAGCCTCAGCAGTGAATTTAATCTGGGCAGCCTTTGGAGCCCACATATCAACATGGACATACTGATAAGCACTGAAATCGTGCGCGTCATCGGTATGAGCGGGATCGATAATGCACTCCCATGTCATCTTTTCCCAGTAAGCAGCCTTCGTTCCGTCAAGGTCGAGGGTCTGATAACCACCAGCCCAACCTGAGATACCGAAGTTAGCGTTGTTGGTTGCGTAGTGGTTGCAATAGATACCCATTACATCAGCCTCTGCACGGGTCGGAACCTCAGGAGCAGTGGTAGGAATAGTAGGCACTTCTTCTCCGCCTTCCTCTTCCTCTTTCTCGAGGTACACTTTGCTAATCTTGAATATCGCACCGTTCGGCTGGCACTGAACAGCAAGGATGCGCGCCTTGGTCAGGTCGCATGCTTTGTCCTGATGCAGGTCGATAACCAGATAGTGTTGCTGGTTGTCCTCTGCATCCAAGCCGAGCTGACCTTCCATCTGGTTAGGTTCGCTCTCTGTGTTGTCACGCAGATAGGCTTTGAGTTTGAACCACTCGCCGGCGCAGCCGCTCATGTTCTCAACGACAACAACGATCTTGTCCCACCCCGAGAGGTCGAACGAGGGATCCCAACCGGTAGATACAGCGCCCCATTCGCCGGTAAGGGTAACCTTCAACAAGTCACCGTCGTTAACGACCTGACTGTTGTAACCCCAGCTCCAGTTCTCGGCATTGATAGAGATGTCCTCGGTAACGGTCTTGCCGAACATGCTTACGCTCAGCAGCGCAGCAAAAAGAAATGTAAAAATTTTCTTCATAATTTTAGATTTTTAGTTAAACAATATGGTTGATTGATTTGTGATTTTCAGAAATCGACCACAAAGTTACAAAAATTTATTGACATTTGCAAATTTTCATAAAAAAAAGTGCTCCGAAAAGCACTTTTTTTTACGTTTGAGGGTTTGATGTCGTTTGATGCTGCGTGTTTGATGTCGTTTGATGCTACGCGTTTGATGTTGTTTGATGCTGCGCGTTTGATGTTGTTTGATGCTGCGCGTTTGATGTTGTTTGATGCTGCGCGTTTGATGTCGTTTGATGCTACGCGTTTGATGTTGTTTGAAGCTTCGCGTTTGAACAACCTCAAACCATTTCAAACTATTTCAAACTATTTCAAACCATCTCAAACTATCTCAAACCATCTCAAACTATCTCAAACCATCTCAAACTACCGCACCTCAGCGCCGAGAACGTTGTAAATAACGCCGCTGCGCTCGATGAAGAGTATGCCGTTGCGGAGGAACTTGTAGGCCTCATCGTTATTCACCTTAGCCGGATAAGGTACTTCCTCTATATCGGTCGGAACGACAGCACCGCTGAGGTTGGTGATGATAGTGAGCGGTTTCGTTGTCGCCTGCAGCAGATATAGTTTCGATAACTTAAAGTACGCACGGCACGAACCGATGGTAGCCGGAGTGAGTCCGTCCGGTTGGAGGAAGGTATTGTTAGCGCCGAGATAGACGACATCGGTGCGCTCCTCAGCATAGGTCTTGGGGCTGTACAGGCTCACGAAACTGAAGTATGGAGCCGATACAGAGGCCGTCCGGTTGGTAATAGTCACTTTCTCGAATACAGGGTTTTCAACGGCGTCTCCGCTTGCCCAACGAATGACATAGGGTTTGCCGACTTCGATGGCAGTGGTGTCCTTGAAGAAGAGATAGAGCGTGTCAGCCGGCATGTCATAGCCGGTCTGATGCGCGCTGGCGAGGGCATTGGGTTGGTACCAGCCTTCGAGGTCGAGTTGTTTGAGCTCAGCACCTGCAAGCGGACTTGCCGCTAACTCTTCTGCGCTCAGATCGAACGGCAGAGACAGCGGCTGCCATGTGTTGTTCTTGTTGAACACACGACCGGAGAGGATGACCTTGTTAACCTTCATGCCGTTGTACTCATTGAGTGTCACACCGTTCTGTTCGTCATCATAGAGCGTGACATCCGCTACTTTGTAGCGCGCAACAAAACAAATATTACCCGTGACGGTGTATTTCGCTCCTACCTTGTAAAGGTTCTCTGCAGTAGTAGTATAAGGCGATATATAACTATCCTCCGTCGGCTCCGTCGTGGCTTCCCATCCGATGAACTCATAGCCCGGCACTTTCAGCGTAGCCATCGGCAGACGGAAAGCGGAATCCGGCACGACGAGATCGGTGTGGGTCAAGGCGTAATTCTGACCATCGAAAGAACCGTCGGGTTGTGCTGCCGGCATGTAGAGTTTGGCAGCATAAGCTGTCGAATGTACACCGCAGACGGTACAAACGCCGTTGGCGTCAAAGGTATGCAGGGCTGTGTCGGTATGGTTGCAGTAGGCGCAATGGGAAATATGATGGTCGTTGGGACCTGTGCCATCGACCGTATAAGTGAACCCGTCGCTGTGGTCGCAAACCTCAACGCGTACGTTGGTACGATACCAGCAGGCGTTCTTGCGCTCGGCAGCCGTGAACTTACGTTCGGAGATCACCATCATGTCGTCACCAATATCGAGTGTATTATAGTCATCGCTGCCGTCACCGGGTCCGATTGCGCGGCTTCCTTCGTCCGTACCGGTGGTCTTGGCTACCACCGTACCGCCGTATATGGTGACCCAACTTCCTTTGCCGTCTTCGCCGCCGCCTATACCGGCACCGTTGTCATTGCCTTCGGCATAGAGGTAGCCGCCATAGACTTCCAAGCTTCCTCCGTTGCAATCTTCACCGCCACCGACACCGGCTGCGTCCACACCGCCGTAGGCATACACTTCACCGCCAAATATTTTCAACCTACCGTCTGAAGGAGGTACATCATCAATGATCCACTCATTGCTACCGGAACCTATTCCGGCGCCGTTCTCACCGCCATAGGCTTTGACCAGACCGCCGCGCACTTCGACCCTTCCGCCATCGCCATCCCAGCCTCCACCGATGCCGGCAGCATTGGCAGCACCATAGGCATAGACCTCACCGCCATAGACGAATAGTTTTATACCGGGAGCATCATAGCCACCGCCTATACCGGCAGCATATTTGTCACCGAAGCCTGAACCGCCCCAGGCTTTAATGGTACCGCCGTAGATATATACTTCCAAATCATCATAGTCTTTCGCAACGTTCCACGTGCCGATACCGGCTCCGCCACTTCCGCCTGTAGCTTCTACATTCGCATTATAGAAATATATCTTGCTGTTATTTTCCCCTATATGCCCGGCACCGATACCCGCGTACGAATTCTCGCCTTTCGCTATAATGTGGCCGCCGTGAAAATGCATATCCGTCACCTTGTCTTGTCCGGATCCGATACCGGGATAGTTCTCACCATAATGCGTTATATCCCCGTGCGCTTGCAACACGCCGGTATTATTCACCTGGCCATAGACATCCAGAACGACTTCATTCTCCGCTACTAACAAACAACCATTTATCTCCAGTTTGGCACCGTCGCAGAGAATGATCTTGGTGCTGGCTGTCACATAGGCGATACCGTCATAATGACATTTATATCCCTTGTCGTTGGTCACCACGACATAGTTGCCTGCCAAAAAAAGGTCTGTATCCTCATGGTAAGCGGGAGTAATCAGGGTATATTCGCCCGGATGTAGGATCTTGGTCTCATAGGTGAGCTTGCCGTTGGACCAGTGGTTATCAATATAGTAGTAGTCTCCTTCCGCGAGAGAACTGCCTAATTGGACTTCGTTGTTCTCCAGCGTGACATCCATTATATCAGGCCACTCGGATTGAAAGAAAGTAGCCGGATCGACCCCGCTGTTGTGGGTGTTATAGCCGCTGGTGAGAGTGCCGGTCCCGCTTTCCATATCGACAAGGATAGTGCTGCCCGCAAGACTACCCGTGACGGTGAGGAGCGCACCCGTTTTGAGGAAGAGGTTATTCGGCTTATTGTCAACGGTCGTGTTGCCGGTGACGATGTTCGCACCTTGTACGTTCAGCGTGCCCTCCTGCCATATACCGCCGCCGTTGGTGATAGCTGCGTTGTTTTGGATGGTACAACCGTCCAGCGTCAGCGTACCGAAATTGCATATACCGCCACCTCCGCACACTTTCGCTTCATTGCCCGTAATGGAAACGTTGGTAAGCGTTGCCGTCGCATTCTCTTCGTTAAAGAAACCGCCGCCAC
>JAEEGH010012248.1_pt1 | contig 19300 bp, 3 predicted proteins | sample 9134181 | NCBI WGS metagenome assembly JAEEGH01 (sample SAMN16246544, study PRJNA631951) | gut metagenome | biome: gut microbiome; feature: rumen; material: DP-attached | host: Bos | place: Iran: Karaj | collected 2018-10 | reverse complement strand
TATATTAATCGGATTCTATTCGACGATTAATTTGCAGTAATGCCCTGCACCGGAAGCCGACACCACCTTCATGATGTAGGTCCCTGGCACCACGGCGGGACTCAACACGATACGTCCGTCAGAAGTCTCCTTCGACATCACCTTGACACCCAAGGCGCTGTAGATTTCCACACGCACCTTCTCCGTCGTGGACAAGCCAAGACGGACTTCGCCATGGGCATAGACGGGGTTGGGCGACACCCGAAGCATCGCCTCCGTCTCGTCCAAGCCAGTGCCCCTGAAATGAAGCTTGAAGGGTTCTTTGAGGCTGCCAAAGACGGCGTCCGTCGCATAACGCAGCTTCTCCTGAGCCACCTCGGGATACACCTCACCGCCATTCACGTCGAACAAGCGGAAGGTGACCTCTTCGCCGTCCTCGCCGCCAACGGTGACGAAGGCGATGTACTGGCCGTTCACCTCCTGCAAGCGCGCGCTGCCACGGCAGTCGTCGCCCACAAAGGCCGCGATCTCGTGGCTGCCCTTGCCGAGGTCGAACTCCGAGGCGTCGAGCGTCACCATCAAGGTCATGTTGCTCATGAAACGATGCCAGTCATAGCTGAAATGACGTTCCTCTGTGTATTCCTCGACGACCCTCATGCCTGAGTTCGGATAGATCAGCGTCTGGTTTGCCATACCATTGTTCAGATAGGCATAGCCCTCGCCGGGCTTAAGGGTGGTGAGGTTGCCCAGCCACTCCCCGCTTGCGGCATTGTAAGTGCTGAAACCATACTGGCTCTTGATAAGGTCGCCTTCCACGGGGCTCAAGCTCACAAAGCTCTCATCCAGACTCATCATCCTGTTGGCGATATAACACACCCAAGTCCACCCCTTAAAGAGCGTAATCGGGAAGATGGACGGCCTGACGATGGTGCCAGTCAAGGTGAAGTCAAGGTCATGATCCACTTGAATCATATACATGTCTTGGTTTTCCAGCGCAGTCAAAGTACCCGTCCAGTCTCCATGCTCCAAAGAGGAGAAAGAGTTTTGCGACTTGATAAGCGCAGCCGAAGCGTAATCATCAATCTGATCCGCCACGTATGGCATGGTACTTTCATCGTAAGTGATATACGAAGAGAACCAGTTCCAGCCCTCATAGAGATGAATCTGCTGAATCGTGTTCGTCGAGAGGTAGAAGTTGGCCCTGAGGTTTCTGTTCGCTCCCGCGATGAAGCTGAACACCGTGTCGTTCGACACCACGTTGTTGCCCTCCGACCAGCTGTCGAACTCATAGCCGAAGCTCGGCACGGCGTGCAGCGTCACGGTGTCACCCACTCTGTAATAACCCGCGCCATTCACCTGGCCGCAGTTGACCGGGTTCACGGTGACGGTGATCTTGCTGAACAGGTCGTTGGCATACACCAGCTGGTAGGTGACAGGTTGTTTCGACGGGAGCGTATCTACCAGATGCAGTTTGTTCTCGTGGATAGGAGCGCCTTCGTCGAGCATGGTGGCCCAGGTGGTCCACACGTTGCTCAGCGGGATCTCCTGTCCGTCGTCGCGGATGCAGGCGATGAGCTCCAGCTGTCCCTGCGCCGGGTCATCGACACAGACGTAGTTCCAGCCGGCAGAAGTCGGAGTCATCGTCAGCGACACCTCGCTATTCACCACGAAAGGCGAGCCGTTGGTGGATGCCTGGACCACCTCGCTCACGGGACTGGTGCCACCGTGTGAGAAGTAAATCATGTCAGGGATATGAGTCAAGTCCACCGTCTCGTTCACTAAGAAGTCGTTGATGCCGTCTTCCAGGTCGCCGTAAGCCCTCACCGCATGGATCAAGTCGTGCGAATGAAGCTCCGTCACAAGACTCAGCTTGGGATTGCCGTAGCTGTTGTTGTGGATCACACGCGGCGTGGAGTGGATCACCCTTGCCAGCAGCGAGCTGGTGAAGTACCACTCGGCGATGCCCGCCGTTTGGCTGGCGATGGTGCCAAACGGGATGTCGGTAAGACCCAGGGGACGTTCCACACCGTTCATGGCCGAGCCCACCATGTCGAACTGGATCAGCAGGCCGTTCTGGTTCTCGATGATCTGAGGCTGTGAGCTTTGCAGATACACGTTCTGTGCGTCACCCACGCCCACGTTGCGGATCATCATGGCCAGCTCGGCGGGCACCGTGGCCTCGATGGTGTCGCTGGTCAGCGGGTCGTCGCTGATGATGTTACGCGAGATGAAGTAATCGACATGCAGCTCGGGGCTGGGGTTCACCTGGAGCTTCACCGGGAAGAGCGGATAGGTCATCACGTCGCCCGAGAACGGGTCGAGGAACGAGAACGAGCCGCCGAAGGCATAATACACGGAGGTCTCAGGAGCCGCTGCGATGGTCGGGATCATCTCGAACATCACGGTGCCTTCGGTCTGCGCGTCGAGGCTGCCCGTGCCATCCACACCGGTGATCTGCGACAGCGACTTCACGTTGATTTGGAACAGGTCGGTGCGGTCCACGCCGTCCATGTCACGGATGACGATGTCCACGTCGATGTCCTGCATCGGGTCAACGGCATGGCCGTTGGTGATTCTCAAGGTGCCTTCGAAGGCCTCGCGGGTCATGGTCATACGCTGCTTGAAGCTGACCGTGACCTTGGCGCAGACATCTTCGTCATGCTCGTGGACAAGGGCGTTGAAGCCGTTGATGGTCTGGTTCAGCATCTCCTCTGTGTCTTCAAACCCATGCGATTCGGAGTATTCGTTCACCTGATTGAACACATCCAGCAGATTCGACTTGTCCTCAATGAAGTCGGGATTGTTACCCTCAGGCAAAGCGTCCGCTGTGTGATAGCCAGCGTCCCAGTACAGGATGCTTCTGTTCCAGCGTTCGACAAAGCTCTGGATCTGCTCATCGCTCACGTTCTCAAGGTCGCTGACCTCAATCAACTGCTGCATGGCCTGTGACGACACCGAGTAGTTGTTGGTATCGACCAGCGACAGGAAGTTCTCCAGGAACGGCTTGAGGTTCGGCTCTTCCAGCCAGGCCTCATCACCGAACAGGTTCCCGATGAGGTCCGTGCTTGCCTCCAAAACGGCGGATATTTGCTCCAGCTGCTCCAGCAACTCAGTGACCGGCAGATCATTGCGTTCGATATATTCATCCTCAATTCTCAGACATTCACGGATGTTCTTAGCAGTGGAGACAATGCCATCGACCGCCTTAAGTATCTTCCCTATGATCGTGATATCGGCAAGAGCATCTTGGATCATGTTGTCGAGGACGCAAAGCCCGAAATTCGCTGAGCAGACCGCCAATCGTCCTAAACTGAATTCCTCGTCAAAGTTGAAGTTGTAAAGGACACAGCTCCACAAGGTCTGAATATCGATACCTGTGATGGAGTGGATCATGCTGACCAGCAACTCGGTGACAATCTTCCAACAGGGCGTGCAGTCGCCATCAGGCGACACCGCCACGGGGTCGGTCCAGAAACTGGGTTCCTCAGGCGCGCATCCAGCACACGGAACCAATTGTCCGGGGCCCGATCCGCCGCCACCGCCGGGGGTCTCCCATCCGGAATTGCCGTATGGCCAGTCAATAAGGCCCATTCCCAAGGCGAAATGAGTCAAGTTGAAATCACCCGTCAGCTGATGGGGACAGGTGGAATTCAGATGGACGGTATGGAACAGCTCGACCCATCTGCGCATGCTGTTGCAATAGTAGTAATGGCGGATTCTGGTAGAACCCGTGACGCACTCGTCTGACCTGTCACTCCGGTTGGCCACTCTCGTGACCGAGCAGGGAACGACCACCGAGGTGTTGGCGTGAAGGGTGTCGATGTGGTCATACAAGGACGAGAACACATACTCGTCGAACTCCGTTGGCATGTTGATCTGCACGTCCAGGGCGTTCACGAGGCCCTGGTTGCTCACGGTCATGTTGAAATGAAGCGTGTCGCCATACTCCAGCGGGTCAAAGGAGGTGGGGCCCTCTATCGTGACCACCGGCACAGGCACATTGGTGGCCACCTCTGTGACCAGCTCAAAATCATACACATCCTCAATCTCGGTGGGCACCACCACCCAGGAATAGGTGATGGCCTGGAACTGGAGATACACCTCCCGGCGGCTCTCTCGGGTGGACTGTCCCGCCTCAACCAGGATCACGCCCTCATAACCCTTGTGCGACTTCGCCGAGATTGACAGGCGGTAATATCCCTCTGGCAGGTTGTCCACCTGGAACAAGCCGTTCTCGTCGGTCATGCCCTCGGCCACCTTTTCCAACGAATAGTAGGAGGTCAGGCTGACATTGGCGCCCGCCAGGTGAGGCCCATTGCCGCCATTGGTGTTATAGGTGTAGTCATCCGTCACGTCCACAATCAGCGTGGTGGAGGTGTCCGCGACAGCCGTCAGATGGTAGGGTATGGAGAAGCCGCTGCCGTTGGCGCAGTTCACAGCGATGCTGCCGTTGTACTGGTTCAAGGGCAGGCTGGCCGAAGGTGCCAGCAGGATGGAGAAGGCACAAGAGTCGCCCGCCTGCATCGAGGGCAGCGTGGACTCGCCCATCATCGACATCCACGGCACATTGGGAAGGCTGACCGTGATGGGTCCCGTATCGCCATTGCCGCGGTTGGAAATCTGGAACGACAAGACCTTCTGCGCGCTGCGCTGCATCGTCGTGGACACTGAAGAAGGATACACCGACAAAGCGCCTTGGCGCGGCAGGCAATAGTAATAGCAGGTCATGTTCATGGTGACCCCCTCGGCCGTCACGAACTCGAAGAGCGCCTCCTCGTAGCCGTTGCCCTGACTCACCGTCGTGCCAGTGACATAATAGTAAAACAGACCCGTCTCCAACGGACCCAGCTCAGTGACGCCACTGATATCCACATCGCATCCCGAAGGAACGCTTATCGTGTTGACCTGGATGCCGCTGACAGGGATTCGGCTTCGGTTACGGATCTCGATCACGCCCGCCACCATCTCGTCCTGATAAGGAGTCCAGACGATGAGGTCGTTGCTGGCAAGGCCAATCCCCGGGATGTCAAAGGAGTCGTGAACCGCCGTGGTGTAGTCGCCGTACGCGCAAGAGCCCACCTGATAATAGCCCGACTCGGAATAGCGCGGGACGTAGGTGGTCGAGTAGTTGCCGTTGGCGTCAGACAACACCGTGATGGTCTGCCGTAACCCCATGACGGTAAGATATACCGTGACGGGCATATCCGCCACAGCGTTGCCAAGGATGTCCTCCACATGGCCGTGAATCGGGATGCTGTCGTTGGCCGAATACACCTCCCCCTCCACCTCGGTGGTGAAGACGTAACGGTTGGCCACCGACCCCATGAAATAAACGGTGTCGGCGAAAGCCCCCGAAGCAATGCGGATGGCCGCGTTATAGTAGAGCTGTGTGGGTTCCGGCTCGAAGGTGACATGCAACATGCCTCCCTCGGTGGGGCTCCAGTTGGACGGGGTGACGTGGAAGAACGGCGCGTCCTGCCCCCAGGTGTTGTCGAGGAAGGCATAGCTGATATCCTCTGTGAGGGCGACACCCGACACAGAGATGGACCTTGTGGCTGAGCTGCCCAGCTCGACATCTCCGAAATTAATCATCCCCAAAGGAATCACCGCCATCGAAGGATCCAGCTGGCAAGTCATGGTCCGGATTTCGCTTTGCTGCTCCTCGCACTCGTTCTTCGCCACCACGCACCAATGATACACACCGCCATGCGACAAACCACTCACAGAATAGGTGTGTGCCGTGGTGTTCGACAGCGTGGGGTACTCCGGACGACCACCATCGCCCTGCCAGAAATAAAAGTCATAACGGTTGGCATTGGCGACGGCATCCCAATAGAACTCCATGTTGGTAAAACGGTCAATATAGTTGTTGGCCGGACTCATATAGCCAAAGGCGCCCAAAGGACGCGAAGGGATGACGGTCAGATGCAAGGTCTCGATGCTGTCGCAGCCATAGACCGACTCATATTGTCTGACATAGTCACCGCTTTCCGCAAATGCCTCATCATCCCAGTAATACACACCGCATGAGGTCTCATATAAATCGATATTATAGGATAGATGTATCGTCAGATGCAAAGCAACGATGCTGTCGCTCTCATACTGACTCTGCAAGGTGTCATAATAGACGCCAGTTTGAGTGTATTGATGTCCGTGCCACTCGAAGGTCTCGCAAGCCGAAGCCACCGTGTCAGTGAAAAGCAACTCGAAGACGGCAACCAAGTCGCGGTCACCGGTCACCGTGAAGGAATACTCCTGGTTGGAAGAGACACTGTTGCCGTTCTCCGTCCACCGCAAGAAGCTGAAGCCTTCATTAGGCTCGGCCAACACGGTGATTCTGGTACCCTCCTGGAAGTCGCCACCACCTGAAACCACACCGCCTTCTGCCACATTGGCACTGACGCTGATATGGTGCATAATGGCCTCGAAATTCGCCACCAGCGTTCTGCTCTCGTAAGCCGTGAAGCTGATGCTTGGCTCCGTCGAGACCACAGTGCCGTTCTCCGTCCAGTTGACAAAGAAATAACCTGCCGCAGGTACCGCGGTCAACGTCACAGGTTCAGCGTAATTGTAGGTGCCAGCACCCGACACGGTGCCGCTCCCCTCGGGCTGAGCCGTGGCAGCGATGCTGATGGTACGGATGAAATGAGCCACCAGATGACGGTCCTGATAGGCAGTGAATGACACCGAAGGTTGGGTGGAGACCTCCTCCCCGTCCTCAGTCCAGTTATAGAACTCAAAGTCACCAAAAGGCGTGGCGGTCAACACCACAGGGTCACCGTAATTGAAGACACCGGTTCCCGTGATGCTTCCACTCTCCTCGGGATCAACCTCAGCGGTGATGTTCAATGTTCTGATGACAAATTGAGCCACAAAGGAACGGTCCGTGTGAGCCTCAAACGTCAACACCGTTTCAGAAGACACCAACGTGTCGTTTTCAAACCATCCACCAAAGCCAAAGCCTTCAATGGGAATGGCAGTCAATATAACTGTAGTACCATAATCAAACACACCGGTTCCCGTGACACTGCCGTTGGCGGCGGGTTCGGCAATCGCGGTGATATGAAGTTGCATCACAGAGAAATGAGCCTCCAATGCACGATCGTTCTCCACGTTGAAACTGATACTTTGATTCGTTGAGATGACATTACCCCCTTCCGTCCAGTTGTCGAACACAAAGCCTTCATTAGGGATGGCTGTCAACAGCACATGGTCGCCATAGTGATACGTTCCGGCTCCCTCTACCCTGCCGTTTCCTTCGGGAACAGCCACTGCGGTGATGGAATAATCATGGAGGGCAAAACGCGCTTCGAGAGCACGGTCATTCGTCACCGTGAAAGTATAGGTGGCGTCTTGCGAAACCACCGCACCGTTCTCCGTCCAACTCACGAAGTCATAACCCACGTTAGGAGTGGCAGTCACCGTACAAGGAAGTCCTTCCTCGTATGCTCCGGCCCCTTCGGTACTGCCACCTTCCTCAGGCTCGGAAGATAGCGCAATCTCATAGTAGTTCACCGGAAGCTGCACCGTCAAAATGGCTACAGAAGAATACTGCACACCACAAGAGCCACTGATCACACAACGGAAGCGGTAGCCATTCATCTCAAGAGCCACATTATTGACTTTCAACGTCTTGGTATTAGGTGTCGCATAATGTGTACCCGCGACAATATTACTCCATGAGGCACCATTGTCTTCGCTGACTTGCCATTGGAAGCCGGACGTAGAACCCGAGGTGTTGATGGCAAAGGTGGTGTTCTCACCCATCGTCACCGTATGGTTGGAGGGCTGTGAGGTGATGGAGAAACTCATGTCGCCAACAGTCACACGACCGTTGTTATAGCTGGTCGGATATGCCACCCCTTGCGGATTGGCATATTCGCAATAGGCGGTGTTCCAACCCATCGTGCTGGTGCCAGACAAGGCGGTGAAGTTGATGGTGATCAGGTTACCGTCTCCGATGCTGGCACCCGCCACGGATGCCCAAGCGATGAAGACCATGCCATTGGCGGCGTTGACCTGAAGCTGGCCATTGCCCAAGGCAGGGTTAAGTCCTTCGTAACCAGCGTACGTCAACACATCGGTGTTATACGACATCGCCAGGCTGATAGCTCCCACATTGTTGCAGTTGGTCACCGAGATGGGGATGCCGAACTCGTTTTGCGAGCAGGTGTTGAGGCTGCCTGCTGTAGTGACGATGGTGGGGATAAAAACTTCCACGGTCAGCTTCGCCGACTCGGAAGTCACCGGAGGCTCGCAAGAGCCCTGAATCAGACAACGGTAGAGCAGTCCATCCATGTCGCGGCTCGCCCCGTTCACATATAACGTGTTGCCTGTGACGCCGCTGTATGGGCCGCCGTTGCTCAGCGTCTCCCAGGAATAGCCGTTGTCCTGGCTCATCTGCCATTGGTAGCTCAGCCCTTGCCCTGAGGCGCGGACGGAGAAGTTGGTGTTCTGCCCTTCTTTCACGGTCCGGTCGGCAGGCTGCTGGGTGATGCTCGGCGGGAAATAGATGTTCAGGTTGTTTCCGTTGAAGGCCGTGGGCAGCGCCCCGCCCGACAAGTTGGCGTACTCGCAGCTGTTGGCGTCCCATGACAAGGAGGAGTTGCCCGAACGCGACTTGAAGGTGAACGACAGTAGGGTGCCGTCGCCAATGGTCAACGCTTGGTTCGACGAAGCCCAGGAGAGATATAGCTTGCCGGCGACAGCATTCACGCGCAAGACGCCATTGGCCAGCTGTTCATGGGCATCCTCATAACCCACATAACTCACCAGGTCGGCATTGTAATTCAGCACTAAAGAGATGGCTCCCACGTTGTTGCAGTTGGTCACTGTGACCGGCACTGAGAAAGCGGTGTTGGGACAGATGGAAGCCGATCCTATGGAGGTGACGATGGTTGGGATGAAGACCTCGACCGTGAGGGTGGCGGGGTCGGAGACCACTGGCGAGGGGCAGGTGCCGCTCACCACACAACGGTATTGGTTGCCGTCCATCTCCATGGTGACTTGGTTCACATACAAACGCCAGCTGTTCACGTTGCTATGATGCGCGTCGTTGCTCAAGTCCTGCCAACGGCTGCCAGTAGGGGTCTTGAACTGCCATTGGTAGCTGAGTCCTTGTCCTGTGGCACCCACGTCGAAGTTGGTGCTTTGGTTCTCCACCAGATGACGGTCCACCGGGCTGGAGGTAAGGACAGGGATGGCATAGACATTCAGCGAGCCGTTGTTGTAATTGGCGGGAAGTGTGGTTCCCGAGGTGTCGCTGTATTCACACAAAGAGGTGTTCCAGTTCAAGCCTGTGGAGCCGACGATGCCCTTGAAACGCAGTTCCAAGAGGGTGGTCTCACCCAGATCGACGGCGTTCATCTTGGCCCAGGACATATACACCGTCCCGTTGCTCTCGTTGACAAGCATGGTGGAGACCATGTTGTTAAGGTTTTGATAGCCGAGATAGGTGACTTTGGTGGGGTCATAGTTCAAGGCCAGGCTGATGGCGGCCACGCCGTCGCAGTGGTTCACTGTGACAGGGACCACCACCTCGTCGCCAGGGCAGATGGAGCCACTGCCCACCGCCGTGACGATGTTGTCGGCCGCTGCCCGCATCCATGGGATGAGGCAGCATAGCAGCATGAGAATTCTTATCTTACGTGTCATGGCCTCTTATTTTTCGATGATGATTACAGTTGACTTCACCCAGCTGCTTGCGCCCTCGAAGGTGACACGGCAGTTATAGACACCGGCAGCAAGATTCAAGGTGCTCCATTCCATCTCATGCTTACCCTCCTCTTGATGGAGGTCAGCGACATCCAGAACCTTCACGCCCATCATGTTGTACACTGACACCGTGACACGGCCTGCTTCAGCAAGGTCATACGTGAGATGGCATACGTCATTGACGGGGTTAGGATAGGTAGAGACGTGCGCCCCTTCCGTCATCGCTCCTTCATGAACGCCCAAAGTAGAGGTGACGATCACCGGCATGGCGATGACCACGCCGTCAAGCACCTGGGCACTGCCGTTGGCAAGCTCGGAATAGGCATCCAATGAGAAGGCAATGGGTTCATCCAAATCACTCAAATCCTTGGTGCGTGCCTTAATGATAATGAGACCATCGTTCTCAGCCAAGGCCAGCGGTTCAAGGCTGTACCAAACAACCTTCAACTCACCATGGTCAGCCGTGAACAGCAAGGATTCACCCGTAGATGCCAAGGTCACATCCACCACCTCCAAGTAGGCTTCTGGATAAGCGAAACGCAAGGTGAGAGCGCCTGTCTCGGCAGGACTCTTGAGGGTCACAGGAAGATCCAAGAGTTGGTCTGAATCTGCCAGCAGCTGACCTACAGAAAGCATCGTCATGGTGTTGTCGCGGTTCTGCGGGGAATAGGAACCATTCACGTCGCCATAACAGATGAAACTCAGGTCGATAGTGCAGACATCATCATTGATAATCACGCCATTGGGGTTATAATAATAGAAGTCACCCAAGGGGAACTCCTCGTCGATGGCACGGCGCAAGATGAGCATGGCATCAGTGCCATTGATACTCCCATTACCGTTCACGTCGGCGGCAACTGCTTGGTCATAGGCCAGGGTGTCGAGATGGACGAAGTGACGCATGGTCAATAACGCATCGGTGGCGTTGACAGCGGCAAGGATATCAATACCATAGTCCGTGTCAAGCGTGTTAAAGACACCAACCTGATAGTTGCTGAAATCGAACTGACCGTTGTTGTTAGTTGTGGTGGTAGCCATAGCTTCACCAGCAGCATCGATGACATTCATCTCACGATTACGCATCAGCTTGGTATCATTGTAAACAAAGGTGCCTTGTACATGAGCAAAATCTTCCATGGGGAACCAACTCACTGGTTCGTAAGTGATACTACCTTTGCTGGCATTGTCTTTTTTGTCATAAATAAAATTATCATCAATATACTTATAGCTAATATTACCCCAGAAATTACAACTCATATCAATGTTTGTATAACCATCTTGATATACCCCATAGCCACCATTGTTATAGATGCTACAAGCATATTCAGGAGCGCCACCCAGGGTGAAAGGCGTGTTGTCGGTGATATAGATGCCGTGCGAGGCATTATCCTTAATCACTGTGTTCTTGATGGTTTGGCAGTACTCATTTGCAATGCGGAGTCCAAATTGATTAGATTGTTGGAACAAACAATCTTCAATTTCGGGCAGCGTAGTTCCCGTAATAAACAGGTTGTATTCATTACCTTTTTCGAAGATACAATGTTTCAGCAAAGAAGAAGGATTCTCGTAATCGTCGCTACGACCGGGAAAGACCATTCCGTTCCAGCCACCAACCTCACCATTTATAGAAGTAAAGAGGATGGGCTGTTCCTTTGTCCCTACAGCATACAGCTCTCCACAATAGTCATCCACCGCAATGCTGATTCGTCTCCCTTGCGCCACCTTAATAGTCGTTCCGGGCATCAGCGTCAATCGACAGTGATTGGGATCCCAACTGATATGTCTTCCAACGTTCATGTTCTCCATGACATAATAAGTATAGGCATTCCAAGTGCGATCCTCCGTGATGTGACCGCCGTTTACCGTGACACCATCATACTGATTGCCCGTAAAGGTCAAGTTCTCCAACACGCCCACAAAATGTGCATTGTTATAATAAAGCGAGTGACCCTGATTGTCCTCAAAGACACAGTTCCTTAAAGTATCACGACTGTCAATCATTTCTACACCACGCTGGACAGATTGACGGAAAATACAATCCTCAACCAATCCGGGCTGGTATGTACTACCCAAATATAAATTTCGCTCATTTGCCTTTTCAAAGATGCAATGCTTCAACGATGACGAGGCACCCTCGAAGTCATCGCTTTCGCCATTAAATACCAAACCATTCCAGCCTCCCACCTCACCGTTGAGCGACGTGAACGTAATAGGCTGCTCCGACGTACCCTCAGCATACAGTTCTCCCCAATAGGAAGTATAACTCCAACGCCCACCAATATCCATCCTTCTACCAGGAGCAAACTTCAAAGTCGTTCCGGGCATTAACACTAGCCGATTATGGTTGGGAGTCCAATCTGCAGGACGACCCATACGGATATCATTCAAAAGGAAATAAGTATATGCATTCCAAACGCGATCCTCAGTGATATGTCCTCCTTCTACTGTGACACCATCATACTGATTGCCCGTAAAGGTCAAGTTCTCCAACACGCCCACATAATGCGCATTGTTGTAATAAAGCGAGTGACCCTGATTGTCCTCAAAGACACAGTTCCTTAAAGTATCACGGCTGTCACCCATGTAAACACAATGCTGCACAGATTGACGGAAAATACAATCCTCAATCAATCCGGGCTGGTTCGTACTACCCAAATGCAAGTTACGTTCATTTGCCTTTTCAATAATGCAATGCTTCAACGATGAAGAGGCTCCCTCGAAGTCATCGCTTTCGCTATTAAATACCAAACCATTCCAGCCTCCCACCTCACCGTTGAGCGACGTAAACGTAATAGGCTGCTCCGACGTACCCTCAGCATACAGCTCTCCCCAATAGGTAGTATAACTCCAACGCCCACCAATATCCATCCTTCTACCCTCAGAAAACATCACTGTTGACCCAGGCATAATCGTCAACCGATTATGGTTGGGAGTCCAATCTGCAGGACGACCCACTCGAAGGTCACCAAGTATAGCGTAGGAGTTGCTATCCCAAATGCGGGTTTCTTGAATATGTCCACCTGGCATAGCAATATTTGCATAATTATTCTCAAAGACAACATTAGGATTGTTCGCCATATCACGCTCCACAGTCTCATAACGGATACCAAAATATGAATCCTTCAAAGTGCAATCCGAATAAGTCACATTACAAGTATTGTTGTGATAGACACAAACCTCGCTATGGTTCTCAAACACCACGGAAACCAAAGTAGGCGAAGAGGAATTCACCCACAAGCCTTTCACGGAATTCTTGATGGTGCTGCCTTCGATGCTGATGTTGGAGTTGTTCAGATACACGTCTTGGTCGCGGGCATCCTGGAAGGTTGACCACAACACGCTGGGCTGGTTGGTGTTTTCGCAAACAAGGTTGGTAGTGGCTTTTTCAACCAAGCAATAACGCATGGAGGATGTGGAACTGTAGTCGCTGCCATCGCGGAAACGGACACCTTCCCAACCAGCCACCTCGCCGTTCAAAGCGGTGAAGGTAATCGGCTGAGAGGCAGTACCCACAGCGTAAAGCATACCGCCTTGGTTGCCATTGCGACCCACATAAAAGCCATAGTTCTGCGCTACCTTGATGATAGCACCCGGTTTCACGGTGAGCTTGGGCGTGCCTCCGTAAACCTCCACATTGCCCAACAAAGCATAGCCATTGGTGAACTTGTTCCAAGTCTGGTCAGAGCCGACCTGTCCTCCCGCCATGGCGATGTCGCTTCCATTGTTCACAAAAGAGAGTGCCTCCTGCTCGTATGTAAAGGAACGGTTAGGCGTACACGAATACAAGCCATAAAGGTTGTTCGAGGTCGTCACACCTGAGAACACCGCATTGAAGTTCGCATTATAATGGTAAATGCCCGCAAATCCGTTGCCATCCAGAGTACACGAGGTGCAGTTAGGAGCCGAGTTGTCGAGCCACAACCCGTTTTCAGCATTGTCATTCATAGCACACGCCGTCATGGCAGGACTTGAATTATACATCAAAATGCCATGAACACTGGAATGGTTGAACGTGCAGTGGTTCATCGTGGGTTGGTTCGTATAGTTGAGTCGAAGGTTGGCACGGGTCTCTCCATGACCTGCCTTCTCGATATTCGTGTAGTTCATCACAGAGCTGACACCATTGTCGCTGGCATCTTCAAAACGAACGCCATCCCACATCCCCTCATCCACATCCTCGTAGGTCAGAAGGATGGGGTTAGCCGCAGTACCGTTGAAATTCACCGAGGCCTGAGTGATTGACAGCATGGTATTGGCGCGGAAGTAGATGACCACACCCGCCTCGATGTTATGAGTGCCGTTGGTGAAGCTGATGCTCTCGGTCACCCAATAAGGACTGCCCGCCAAAGTCAGCGTGGAAACGTCATTCAGGTTACCTGCCAGCTGGCTGCAACCGTTCACTACCAGGGTCACCTCTTCGAGACTAAGGTTCTCCGTGCAGGAGGCAGTGGCCGTGAAACGAAACATATACTGCACATAGCATTTGTTCTCGCCGATGGCGGCAGGCTGGTTGGCACTTTTCGAAGTCCAGTTGCCGAACACCTTGTCGGCGCCAGCAGTACGGTAAAGAATCTCATACGAAGTGCCCGACCCTACGTTGAGGGTATAGTTGAATTGCTGAAGGGTCTTGGGAGCACCCACATAGAATGTCTCTCCCACGAAGGCAGTCTTGCGGATAGGCTTGTCAGACGTGGTGACCGCCATAAAGTTGACATTGCTGTTGACGACACCCGAGATGGCCTCGCCGCCGCAGAAGAAGATTTTGTTGCCAAAAGCAAAAGAGACCGCTTGGCTCAAACGCTCCGTCAGGAACACATCCGACAGGGTCCATTCAAGGTTAGTGGCATCCAAAGGGGTGTGATAGACGGCGTTACTCGCAATGGAGCCATCGCTGCCACCCATCACCACCAGCTCACCGTTGCTGACCACCGCGGTATGGTCATACAACGCCTTAGGCAGAGCCGTACGCGTTGACCAGCTGCCCAACGTGCCATTGAGATTCACCGCAGCGCTATATACCGTACTTTTTGCCGTTTGAGAAGCGTCATAACCACCCGTGACGTAGATCTTGGAGTCGTAGAAAGCCACGGCATGTCCGCCTCTAACCTCAGGAAGACTCGTCGTCGTGGTGATAGAGGTGACTTCACCATGAGCGTCCACTTTCAGCAGATAGACGTTTTTGACCAAGGTCTCTTCTTCACCATTCACCGTGGTGCCGCCTATGAGGTAAATGTTTCCCAGCGCTTGAATCGCACGCATCCCATACATAGGTTGAGGCAAGGTGACCTCGCTCTCCGTCCAGGCACCGATAGAGCCATCGTTATTAAAAGGAGCGTAATAAATCTTGTCGCTCGCTCCCTCGTTATTCACACCGCCCATCACGATGAGGCTGGTTTGCGTGGCCACCACGGCTAAGTCCTTCAGAGCCAATGGCATGGCGTTGAGTCCCGACCAGCCCGAGATGCCGTTGGTCTGCTGTGTGGCACGATAAACGGTGTTCACAGGGTTAGAGCCATTGTAACCGCCCACGCAATACACATAGTCGCGCCAGGTCACCATCTGATGTCGTTTCAAATTTTGGGGCATGTTGCTCGTCGATGCCCATTCGGCCACGGAGGCCATCCGGTATTGCAAGCTGACAGTCCCGTCGGCGACATCCACCATATAGGGAGTCCCGTGCTTGAAGTCATCGGTGCTGGTTTGTGTGAAGTAGGTCAGATGATTAAATTCCTGACCCAACAAAGCCGATGGCACGAATAAGGCCATCAAGGCAATCATAAGTAAATGTTTTTTACACATAATTATAATATTTAATTAACGAATTGTTTTTCAAGGTGTGAAAAGACAAAAATAAGCAACAATCTGTTATGTCGATACAAAAACATGCTAACTTATTTTACCAAAAAAGATGAATTTTTTTACTACATATTTGTAAAAACCGTGAATAAGGTTTTCTCGCAGTAGTTATTCGACAATCAATTTGCAGTGGTACCCTGACCCCATAGCCGACACCACCTTCATGATATAGGTGCCCGGTGCCACAGAGGGGTTCAAGACAACACGTCCGTCCGCTGTCTCCTTCGACATCACTTTGACACCCAGAGGGTTGTAGATCTCCACAAGGACCTTTTCCCCCGCAGGCAATTCAAGACGGAGTTCTCCATGGGCACGGACGGGGTTTGGCCACACACGCAGCATTGCCTCCGTCTCCTCTACGCCGCTTCCCGAGAAATGCGCAACTAACTCCCTATCACCTGTCACCGTGAAACTATAAACAGGATCGGTGGAGACCACTTCACTGTTTTCGGTCCAGTTGACAAAGATGTAATCCTCGTTAGGGATCGCTGTCACCGTGCAAGTGGCACCCTCGAAGTAGATACCCGTGCCCATAGCCCCACCTTCGTCTGACGAGACTGGAACAGCACTGATAGCGTATGTATGAATGGGCCGTGCCAAACGGACAGATTCGCCTGTGCCACGTCTATGATAACCATTTGCAGAGGTCTGATAAGAGCCGCCTTCAAAGCTCAAACCGTATGCAGTAATTACATTACACGCTGTCGATGACCAATAATTGCCTGAATCATTGATATCAAGCACCTGCACCCCAAAACGGTTTCCTGCGGCAGGCAAAAACACCGCGCCATGTTGCTCAAGAACACTCCATTGCTCCAAAGTGATGATGTTGCTGTTGTATTCCGAAACGGTTTTGTTCGTTTGATTCAAGGCATAATAAGAGCGACTCCAGTTGTCAGGTAGCAAGATCAAGCCATTCACCTCGTTCACCTGTGCTTTAGCAAAACGGATCTCAGAAACCGTACTGCGAAGAAAGAGCACATAATTCCACTCTTCACGGGTTGGAGTGTGCCAGCCACAGTTCTCGGTGTTACCCCCGTTGGCAATGGCATTGAAACCCCAATCCGCCATTCCGCTCTCGTCGAACAAGTTGCACATATCACAACCGTATGCATCATAGTTATCTGCATGATGGCCCGTAGACAAAGCAGCCTTCCACGGCTGGTAATTCAGCGCGCCGTGGTCATAACCGCTTGTACCCCAGCCAAAGAGGTCTCTGTCCATGACAAGGAGGGAATCACCCTGGCCGTTATCGCCAAGGATATCCCATTGATGATCGGCAAACTTCCAATAAGCGCCCGTGTTGTTTTCGTCGCCGTTGCCCGCAGTGCCTATGTATTGCAGATTGCCTTGGGAGAAATACGCCCTCTGCCCATCGCTCAACGTAAACATACCGTTGATGGCGCCGATGGGAGCCGCACCCGCATGGGTGAAAACCGCCACCAAGTTCCTGTTGCCGTTGACCGTGAAGCTATAGGCGTTCTCATCGGACACCACCTCCTCATCCTCTGTCCAATGAAGGAAGTCGTAGCCCTCATGAGCCACGGCAGTGACGGTAGCTCGGGTGTCCTCAAAATATACACGCGATCCACCCACAACACCATACAACGTGTCATTGGATGCTGCGTTGATGTTAAAGCTCACATTGGAACGGACCAGACGCACCGGGTTTGCTTGCTCTCTGCGCAAATCATCAATGAAGAGACCGTCACCTTCGCAATTGCTGAAGCCAAATCCCCAAGCGGCGACAGGATTATAATCATCTGCTGACGAGGTCCAGTAGCAACCGTACACTTCGTCCTCATAACCATAAACATGCCAGTTATGCACATAGTTCCCATTAACCAAGAAACCCGCAGCCGGCAGGAAGACTGCTCCATGCTTCTCCAACCCATTCCATTGGGAAACGGTAATGATGTTGGCATCGTAATCGGCATCGGCTTCATTGGTGCCATTCAAAGTGTAATAGGAAACGTCCCAATCGTCAGGCAGCAATATAATGCCGTAAACATCGTTCAAAGTAGCTTTGGCATACCGTATGCCGGAACGGGTGTTTCTGGTATTGATCAGATAATCCCATTCCTCATAGGACAAGGTGCGCCATCCTCCGTTTTCCTTGTTGCCGCCATTGGCGATGGCATGATAACCCCAATCCGCTTTGCCCGTTCGGTCAAACAAATGACCGTTTTCCAGTCCGTAGGCGTAATACCCAATACCATTAACCTGCCAAGGTTGACAATTCTCCCCTCCGTGCTCGTAGCCACTGGAACTCCAGCAGAACAGGTCACGGTTTGCTTTACGATCATCCGAGCTTTGTCCGTTGTCGCCCATATAATCCCATTGATGCTCAGCGAATTTCCACTGAGGGACATCAGAACTGCCGATATACTGCAAGTTGCCTTGAGAGAAATAAACCTGTTTCCCCTCACCCACCGAGAACTGTCCTGTGAAAGCGCCGTCCGTGATGTCGGCATCGGCATAGCGGAAGTTCGCCACTATGTTTCCGCCGCCAGTGACGGTGAAGGAATATTCGGCCTTGGTGGAAACCACCTCACCATTCTCGGTCCAGCCGACAAAGACATAACCCTCATTGGGTGTCGCAACCAAGGTGCATTCGGTTTCTACCCCGTAGACACCTGCCCCACTTACCATACCCCCTTCAACAGGGTTGGTGGCAGTGCCGATAGCAAAGGAATAGCTTTGAGCTTGACGAACCAGACGCACCGATAAGCCATAGTGCCTAAAAAAATCACTATCGAAAACAAAAGCATCCCCGAAGAAATACACGCTACTGCTTGCTGTTGATGACCACCAAGCACCGCCTTCATTAATATTGTTGATTCTGATTCCATTTCGATCGCCTGCGGCAGGCATGAATACGGCACCATGCTTTTCAAGCTCTTCCCATTGCGTATCTGTAATGACATTACTTTCGTAGGTGCTTTCCCAATTGATGCCATTGGGATTATTCAAAGTGAAATAATCCGGATCCCAGTCATCAGGAAGCAGGATTACACCATTGATGCCATTCAATTGCGCGCCTGCATAGCGTATTCCCGACAGCGTTTGACGCTTCCTCAACAAGTAAGACCATTCCTCAAAGGTCAATGTCCGCCACCCGGAATTCTCTTGGTTGCCACCGTTGCTGATGGCGTTGTAACCCCAGTCGGCCTGACCCGTTTGGTCGAACAAGTTATAGGTTTCGCTGCCGTAGACGTAATAGTCCCAATAACTCTTGCTTGTTGACCATGGTTCGTAGCAGGTGGCTCCATGGTCATAGCCGCTGGTGCCCCAACCGAAGAGGTCGATCCAACCATCATAGGATTCAGAAATGCTCGCATTGTCATCCCCCACATAATCCCATTGATTCTCGGCGAACCTCCAAGTATTGGTGGAGGCTTGGTATTGAAGGTTACCTTGCGAGAAATTGATTTGGGTGCCTTTGTTTATGGAAAACACCCCACTCAGAGCACCAGTCTGCCCCATAACTTCCGTCATCCCCACCACACCAAGCAGCAGGACGAACAAGACGGCTCCTACCGTCCCTCTTAATTGTAAATGTTTCATTTTCAACATAATATTAATTTTTAAATCCATTGTTTCAATGCATATTTACACCTATCATACAGGAAAACAAGATTCCTATATAATATTAGAGGGGGCAAAAACCAGTATTAGTCAAAAAAAAATTAATTTTTTTACTTTTTTTTTCAAAGCCAAAAAAATCGAATTTGATCATTGATATTTATGT
>JAEEGH010012247.1_pt1 | contig 19302 bp, 18 predicted proteins | sample 9134181 | NCBI WGS metagenome assembly JAEEGH01 (sample SAMN16246544, study PRJNA631951) | gut metagenome | biome: gut microbiome; feature: rumen; material: DP-attached | host: Bos | place: Iran: Karaj | collected 2018-10 | reverse complement strand
GGAACGCGGCCTGCGGATACGGGTTGATGCCGAGCTTGTAGAGTTCGGCCAACGAATTTCTTCTGATTTGTTCCTGTTCGCTTAACATGATGTGATGCGTTATTTTGGCGGCAAAGGTACGAAAACGCTTTCATTTTATCGCCATTAAGATGGTTTATTGAGATAAAATGTTTATTTTTGCGCTCATAAACGGATTCCATCATGAGCACAACCACGCAAATTATCACAAAAATGATTGCTGAATACTTCAAGACACAACCCATCTTGAAGGCATGGCTTTTTGGTTCGTTTGCCCGAGGCGAAGAAACACCAGATAGTGACATTGATCTACTTGTCGTCTATGATAAAACTGCAAGAGTTAGTCTTTTGAAACATGCAGCAATGATTGTTGACTTGGAAACCATTTTGAATCGTCCCGTTGATATTGTTGAGGACGGCACCTTGCTACCTTTTGCCGTTGAAAGCGCCAATCGTGACAAAAAATTGATTTATGAGAGAGCCAATTAGAGACAAGGAACGGTTGGAGCACATGCTTGAATCTATCGACCGAATTCAAAAGAATGTGGCGGATTTGGATTGGGAACACATTCGTGAGAATGAGATTTTCTACTATGGTCTTGTAAAAAACATTGAAATCATAGGAGAAGCCGCATATCATCTGACCAAGGAATTCCGTGAGGCCAATGTTGAGATACCTTGGAATTTGATTATCAGAATGCGCCACATATTGGTGCATGATTATTATCAGATTGATGAAAAGGAAGTTCAGTATGTCATTGAGGACAATCTGTTGCCTCTTCGAAATCAAATTGTTTCTTGTATTTCCAATACCGATTGGGAAACATGGGAGAGACAAGAAATTACACCGACAGAATCTGCCGTTCACAAGAACATGGTGCAATCGGCTAGCCGAATGTTGAGCAAAGGATATAGTGCAAAAGAGATTTCTGAAATCACAGGATTAAGCTTTGAGGAAATCTCAATGCTTTGAGTGCGTTGCTATTATTGCAAATGTCCTTGTCAATTGTTTCGATGGGACACAATGATGAGAGGCTCACCCAAGACAAATGTTTGAATTGCAATATGTTTTAATTTACTGCATTTTGCACAAGCCTAACTGCCAAACCATAATAACGGAAACCTCCAAAATCAGTTTTTAGCTTGTTATTAGTAAACCATAGCTCGCAAGCTTCTCTTTCACCATTATGAGTAGAAGACCAATAATCGCCACTGATGATATTAACAGAAGTTCCATGTCGATACCCTCCTGCTGGTAAAAAAACAGCTCCGTATTTTTGAATACTATTATCCCAATCTGTAATAGATATTATATTACTATCAAAAGAGCTTGACTCATTCACATTAGCAAATTGATACATTGATGTCGTCCAATTGTCTGGAAGTATTATAACACCATTAACACCACTAACTATTGCTTTTGCAAAACGAACACCAGAAATAGTATTTCTTACATTAAACACGTAATTCCATTCTGATTGTGTTAAAGTGCGCCATGTGCTGGCAGTATTTCCACCATTTGAGATAGCATTGCATCCCCAATCTGCCAGTCCAGATTGATCATACAAATTATAATAATTTGATTCACCGTAAGGATAGTAATCTTCGGCGATATTGGATATAGACCAAGGTTGGTAACAATGAGCCCCATGATTATAACCACTTGTTCCCCAACCAAAAAGATCTATCCATCCATCATAGTTTGATGAAATATTTGCGTTTTCAATTCCTATGTAATCAAATTGATTATCTGCAAACCTCCATGTATTTGTGGAAGCTTGAAACTGCAAATTACCTTTGGAGAAAAAAACTTGTTTGTTACTACTTACCGAAAACATTCCTTTGATTGCTCCTACTGGTGCATTTATCTCATTTCCTCCACTATCGTTCCCACTATTACCGGGATTCTCTGGTTTTGTGCATCCGAGCACAAAAAACACCATCAGCATTATGGCTGCCGTTGCCTTCATTTTGTTATTCATATTTTTAGTATTATCATTGTCAATTATTCAATTATTTCTAGTACTCAAAGAACTTCATCAATAATAAAAGAAGCGTGGCACTGATATACCACATCTTCTGCTAGAGGTCGTGAGAATTACCTTATTATGTAGAGGTAGTAATCAGCCCACGCTATCGCATGAGCTATTACACTCTCTTGCATAATAATCTGCTTTGAAATTTCTCACGTTTCTAGCAGCAAGTCGAGCATAACGCTTCTTGTTCATTATGTCTGCGGACATAATTCCGCAAAAGAACGCTGCAAATATACAACTTTTTTGTTTTGTAATTTAGAATTGAAGGATTATTTGAAAAGTAAAAAAAACTATTTTTGCATCTGCGAAATAGCTTTTTATTATGAGTAAAACATCCTTTGAATACATTAACACAATAGATAACTCACATTATCCTGGCCACAAATTAAAGGGGAAAGAAAAATATCAGAAACTCTATCATTTCACCTCATTTGATGTTTTTACAAGAATATGGGTGTCACAAGAATTAAAATACGGCATTATTACAAATGTAAATGACATTCAAGAATCACTAAAATACTTTTCTGTGCATAATTTGTCTCAACTTCCCGTAATGTACGCATTTAAAGATATCTTATCATCGTATAGACAAATTAGTTTCACAATGGACAACAACTCGTATTTGAAAGGTTTTATGAATACAATGATGTGGGGATATTATGGTGATAAGTCCAATGGGGTTTGCATTGAATTTGATTATGACAAAATCAGATTTCCAAAAGATGCAGTAACTGGTGTCGTGAAATACACAGATTTTCCTCCACAATATACAGAACTACCTGACATGGAAACCATAAAACAGGTTAAACAATTTGTTTCAAAAAACCTCAAAAAACTGTTTTTCTACAAACAAACGGGATGGAAAGGAGAAAATGAATTTAGGGTGATATACAAAGGTGAAGATTATTTGAATATAGAAGGTGCTATTACTGGTGTGTATTTAACCTCATGTATGAGCAAAGAATGTCAATTAGTAGAAAAACTAATAAATAATGAAGTACCAGTAAAGTACTTGGATTTTCGGCAAGTTAGCAATGTATATCTACCATGTGCATATGACACTAAAACAAGCAGAGAAGAACTGATAAACGCCCAAGAAGACCCAAACAATGCCCTTGAACTATTCAACAAACAAGCATGGAAATATTACGAAGAACGTAAACATAATGATAACGCTTCGTTAATCCTCAAAAAATATTCATTAAAACCAGCATAGAACAATTCTATTTCACGCAATCATAATTCTTTATCTCACCACCTCCACAATCTTCTCCTCCAACGCCAACTGAATCATGGCAATCGTTTTGCAGGTAAAGTTGTGGCCGAGCATGAACCAACGCGAAACTTCCGATTCTTTCTTTCCCGTCAGTCGAGCCAAATCACGCTTGGTCATGCCTTTTTTCTGTATAATTTGGTATATACGTTCAGAAATGTCAAAGTTCAGGTCAAAAGCGGCTCGTTCTTGCGGAGTAATGGCGGCCGTTGCTTCCTCCAAAATAGGGGAATAATACTTTATGTTTGTTTCGGTTTTCATAGTTGAAATACTTTACCTTCAATGCCTGTAATAACATTCTTTTCAATTGTAATGGAACCGTCTTTTTGGGCTTCCAAAAGCAGTTTGTCAAAAGCTTGTAAGTCCATGACATAGCCGCTCAATTCTTCGCTTTCTTCATATGTTTTTGTGGTCTTTTCCCCACCATTGCCCAATATCAGAATCTGGTCGGAGATACGCAGACAATAAAGACGGAGTTTTCGGGAATCAATAGCCAAAGCCGCTACGCGGTCACTCATTTTTCCTTCAGGTCTGAAAAAACGTTCAAAAGCCCCAACTGCTACAATCTTCTCAATGGCTAATAAAATAGTTTTGTATTCGGTGTTGAGTTTAGCGTCTTCCTTGAACTTCTGCACAAAGGTTTCGTATTCGCTTACGGCGTTGCCATCGAAGCAAATAGAATAAAGACTCACGTTGTCAGTCTGTTCGAGTGTTTTGAGTGTAGCAGTTTTCATCGTTTTATGTTTTTTGTTTTACTGCGCAAAGGTAATACATTTTTCCGACATATTTAACATAAATGTGAAATTATTGCGATTTAATTTGTAAGGTTTTTCATCCTACGCGGAATTATTGTAATTTTGACCCCGATTTTGGAGTGTTATGCAATTCAAAGACGTCATAGGCCAATCAGCCATCAAACAAAGGCTTATCCAGAGTGTGAGGGAGAACCATGTCTCTCATGCCCAACTCTTTTTGGGTCCTGCCGGAAGCGGCAAGCTGCCTTTGGCCTTGGCCTACGCCCAATATATCCTTTGCCCGAACCGCACCGAAACCGATAGCTGCGGCGTGTGCCCCACCTGCCAGAAGATGCAGAAACTAGTACACCCTGACTTGCATTTCGTGGTGCCAACAGCAACCACAAAAAAGATAAAAAGCAATCCTGAATCCGACCTCTTTATGGAGGAATGGCGCGAGTATGTCATTCAAAATGAAGGATATGTAGACACTTCGAGTTGGTACACTTTCCTTGATGTGGAGAACAAGCAGGGCTACATGTCGGTACGCGATGCGGCTTCGCTGCTACGCAAACTGAGCATGAAATCCTACGAGGGCGAGTACAAAATCGCCATCATCTGGATGGCGGAGAAGATGCGCGTGGATACGGCCAACAAACTGCTGAAACTCCTTGAAGAACCACCCGAGAAGACCGTTTTCCTCCTCATCGCTGAGGATGGCGAGGAATTGTTGGCCACCATCAAGTCGCGGACAGCCTTGGTCAAGATCCCGGCCCTCGATACCGCCTCCATCGAAGCGGCTTTGCAACAACGTTATGGCTGTGACCCGCAGCAGGCTCGCGATGCAGCCATGATTTCGGAAGGCAACTGGCTGACGGCCTGCCAGTCGTTTAAAGACTTTGAAGACCACAAGTTTTTCTTCACAACCTTCCAGCAGTGGATGCGCCTCTGCTTCCGTGCCGCTTATTCAGAACTGATCGATTTCTCGAATAACATCAAGACAATTGGTAGAGAAAAACAAAAAGAGCTGTTGGAATACGGCTTGCGCATCATTCGCAATTCATTGTTGTTTAATAACAACCTAGCGGAAATCGTGATGCTACCCAACGATGAAAAGACCTTTAACTCGAAGTTTGCACCTTTTGTCAATCCTGCCAATCTGGCACAAATCGCCGAGCTTTTTGAAGAAGCCATGCGTCAAATCGAGCGCAACGGCTATGCTCCGCTCATCTTCACGGATGCGAGCTTCAAGATGATAGGTTTGTTGAAGAAGAAATAAATTTACTCGTAAACCTCCACGGTTCCCATTTCAAACTGGATGGGGTGGCCTGCCTCGTAGTAACGCACATCATGCAGCACCTTGTCGAAGACATAGTTCTGGATAAGCACGAAGTCTTTGCCGTCGTTGACGAGGGCATACATGCGGTCACGATCTACGTCGCCAAGTTCGCCCATATCAGTCACTCCATTCAACACCAACTTCTTGAAAGTCCTCATGTCTTGCTTGTTGCCATCCTTGTCCGTCACGACAATATAATGCAAGAAGGGTGATCCAGTGATGGAATCGATGCGCTCCTGCGACAAAGTATTGGTGAATAGAGCTTCAAAGCGTAAGTCGTTGAACGACGACATCAGATTAATGACCTTCAGCGTGTCGTAGGGCAAATCTTGATTATCAATGAGTCGAGTGAGCTTGTATAGGTGCTTCCCGATGTTTTCAATACGAAAACCGCCCTCTGGGTCTTCGTTGAAACTCACTTCAACTGACTGGATGTCAGCCATATTCTCATGGAAGATGGTATGGTCACGCCAATCGTCTGGATTGGCAGTAAAACGCGTGGTGATGAAACCACGAAAACTGGGAATGTATACGATATATGCCTTGTCGGCACCTTCTTTCAGCATGAAGGTACCGCTACTATCCATGGTAGCATCGCCCACATAGAACACCTTAGTGCGCTTCTCATGGTAAAACAACTTGATTTTGTCGAACAAGTTGATACGCGGCACCATCTGATAGACCTCTACCTTGGTGCTCTGCGAAGCCAATTGCTTGACGATATTGTCATGGCTGGCTTTTGAAACAGGCATCTTAATCCGAATCTTGTACAAGGTCATCAGCAAATACTGCACCTGTTTGGAATGAGCCTTATAAGTGCCGTTGAGCGTCCAGCCTTTCTCTTGTCGTTCAAGCAGTGACTCCTTCTCCCTACGGTCAGCCAAATAGATTTTGGTAACCGAGGCAGTATCCCACACCTGAAAATCCGACGACTCGCCTTGTAATGTGGAAAGGTAACGGTTGTTCCAAATCAAGACGCCAGCGATGACGACCAAAATGGCAGTTATTATAATGGTAATGCGGTTATTTTTCTTCATGATGTTCTGTTTTACTGTATTTTCTCTTTCTGATGAAAGCCAAGACAAAACCAAATAGGATAATGAGCGCAATTGGTATCACAGTGTTGATGACTTGCCATTTCATCCTTTCTTCGCTTACTTTTTTCGAATCCAATAGGCGGATGGTCAATTTACGTGATCGGATGTCTATCATGTTTTCGCCGTCAACCAAATAACTGATGGCATTTTCGATGAATTCCTTGTTAGTGTAAGTGACACCCGTGTATTTGTCATAACCCAAAGGCAGAGGATTACGGTCGATGTCAAACTGGTTACGGATGATGTCGCCGTCGGACACCACGATCATTGCCGTTGGCACACTTTCTTCCAAGAAGTCTGTTGCTTGGTCATCGACGATTTCCTGTGGGATGCGATTAGCATACAGCGAAGTGAAGCTGCCTTTCAAGAGGTAGGCTACATTCTTTCCATCCTTCACATTGAACAATCGTTGGTCAGGTGCTTGACGCAACATAGCTAAAGAAATGAATACCGGTGCACCTGAAACCTTAGTGTACCCCGTGGTTTTGAGCAACGGAATCTGCTCAATGCCATTAGATGAAGTAGTGGCATCCATTGAGCTGACGAAATCGGCCTTGATACCGTTCATGTTACGTACCATGGGATGGTCGGAAGCGGCTTGAAGTAAGGGGAAATAATACCACTTGAACCGAGTATATTGAGGCTGGTTGCCCACCATGCCGCCTGTGCGAACGGCGATTTGGGCGCAGTTCCAACCCAACAGCAAGTCGCGGTTAAGACGCACACCATACCTGAAAAGCATATCGTCGAGGTTGAGGTCTTGCTCCACACTGACTGTCGACTCCTTGTCTTGCAGGCTGTCCATCGTAGCATATACCGGTTCCACCAGCCACAGCACCTTGCCACCGTGCATGATGTATTGGTCAATGAGAAACTTGTCCTTTTCGTCGAAAGGCTCAGTAGGTTTGGCAATGACGATAGCATCGTATGAAGGAAAGACTCTTATGTTCTTCGTGGTGTCTTGAGTGCGGTGCATCAAGGCATCGATTTTACCATCAATGGCCTGCCGTTTGATATCATAGTTCTTCGACAGAGTTTGGGCAATGCTTCCCAACTCATCGTTGCTCAATTCGCCGTGTCCTTCGATAAAGGCTATTTTCGGCCTTTCCAGACGGGTCACTTTCCTAATGGCATCGATGAGATAGAACTCAAGATTTTCTATTGATGCATTTACGGCATATTCATCCGGCTGTCCATTTTGAGTTTCATGCAACAGATTGACGGCAATTTCGGTGTTGTTGCGGTAACTTGCCAAAGCACCTGGCCATATAATCAGTTGTTTGGCAGATCCGTCACTGCCCACGTCTTGCCATTTGGTATAATCCAAACCCGATTGATATAACTGAGTGTATTTGTCTTTAATTTCAGCATCGTTGTCGCCTTCTCCAGGATTGATGAACTCATAGTCGATGTATTTTGTATAGGCACGGAATTCATCAAGCATCTCCTTGGTCTCGCGACGCATCTTTTTGTACTCCGTAGGTAAATCATTGCCTTCGAGATATACCCTAAAGTACACATAGTCGTCAAGGTCTTTGAGTATTTCCTTCGTGGTAGGCGACAGGGTGTAGCGTTTCTCGCTTGTCAGATCGAATCGAGTGAAAATGTAGGAGCCGATGATATTAACCAACTCCACGATGATTATTGTGATGAGGAAGGCGAAGATTTGGTTTTTCTTCAGGTTTTTGCGTTTGTTTTCCATCTCTTCCCCTCCTTACCATTTGCGGCTCGACAAAACCAGTTTTGTCGCACTCAAGAAAATCGCAATCACACTAAAGAAATACAACACATCGCGCGTATCGATTACACCACGGCTCAAAGAACCATAGTGGGCATTCATGCCCAGTTGTTGGATGAACAAGTCAACACGACCAAACAACGAGAGCGAGTAGATGAACTCGAATCCAATCTGTAGGAATCCGCAGAGGAAAACCGAGATGATGAAGGCTAAAATCTGGTTGTTGGTCAATGAGCTGCAAAAGATTCCGATGCTGACGAAACTGGCGCTGAGTAAGAAAAGACCGATGTAGGAGCCCCAAATGCCACCGCTGTCAAGGTTGCCTTGGGGCAGACCGAGACGGTAGACCGAGAAATAATAGATGAAGGTCGGTATCAAGGCAAGTAGCACTAGAGCCACACCAGCCAAAAACTTGGCCCAAATGATCTGCCAATCCGACAAGGGCTTGGTGACTAGCATCTCAATAGTACCCGTTCGGTTCTCCTCGGCAAAACTGCGCATAGTGACGGCTGGCACGAGAAAGAGGAATACCCACGGGGCGAGGATGAAGAGGCTGTCCAAATTGGCATAGCCGAAGTTCAGCACGTTGAAATCGCTTTGAAACACCCAAAGGAACAGGCCGGTGATGAGCAAGAACACCACTATCACCATAATACCGATCAGCGAGCTGAGAAAGTTGCTGATTTCTTTCTTAAACAATGCGTACATTCCAAGAATAATGGTTATTCAATGACCATGTCGAACGGCAAACGGGCTTGGATGCCAGTGTTCTTTTGCAGGTTGTTCAAACCTTGCAGATAGTCGTAATAATTGCCCATCTTCTGCTTCATGGCAGCATCCAGTTTGTCGCTTTCGTTCATTGACTCCATCATGCGAGTGAAGAAGTCCTTCTGCTTGGGCCATTCCGTCACTTTATAATCGCTACCGAGGTTGGCTTTTTGAACAGCATAAGCGATAGCATCTTCCATGTCGCCAAGTTGGTCAACAAGTCCAAGCCCGATGGCATCGGCGCCAGCCCATACACGACCTTGTCCAATACTATCAACGTAGGCCTGGGTCAAGCCACGACCTTCAGCAACACGGCCAGTGAAGTCGTTGTATGTCTTAACGACCATTTGCTGCAGTTTGTTGTATTGAAACTCGGTGAGAGGTTCAGTGAAGTTAGGAAACTCTGCGTTTTCGTTGGTCTTGGCCACATCAAAAGTCAAACCAATCTTATCGTTCAAGAAGCCTTTTGCGTTGGGGAAAGTGCCGAACACACCGATAGAGCCTGTAAGAGTGGTGGGGTCGGCAAAGATGTAGTCGCCTTTGGCCGAAATCCAATAACCTCCTGAAGCTGCGTAATTGCCCATTGATACAATGACGGGTTTTACTTTTTTAGTCAGATCAAGTTCACGTCCGATAATGGCTGAAGCCACGGCACTGCCACCAGGGGAGTTGACGCGCAGAACGACAGCCTTCACGTTCTCGTCCTCACGGGCCTTGCGGATGGTCTTGGAAAGGTTCTCTGAATAGATAGCCTCATCTTCATTGCCCTTGCCGTCGAAGATTTGCCCCGAAGCGTAGATAACAGCCACCTCATTCTTGCTCGCATTTTTGTCTTTATATGACTTGGCATAGTTGGCATTGCCGATAGCGTTGATGTCCTTGTTGCCACCTGTGAGACCTTTCAACTCTTCAAGCACTTGATCTTTATAATACAGATTATCAACCAATCCATATTCCAAAGCCTTATCGGCATCGAAATAGGTCTCCAAGTTGTCCGCAATTTGATTAAGCTGTTCCACGCTAATGTTGCGGCTTTGGCTGATGTCGGCAAGGAGTTCGCCCCAAATGGTGCTCAACAGCTTATCCATCTGCTCACGGTTGGCTTCGCTCATTTTGTCTAAGAAATAAGGCTCCACAGCACTCTTGAAGCGGTTGTTGGGACCACGTACAATCTGCATTTCAACGTCAAGCTTGTCAAGCAGATGTTTGTAAAAAATAATCTGTGAGGCCATGCCATGCAGGTCCAAAGCGCCTTCTGGATTCAGATAAATCTTATCGGCAACGGAAGCCATATAATATGCACTTTGGCTGTAAGTCTCGCCATAAGAGACGAGGAATTTGCCAGATTCCTTGAATTCAATGAGCTTGTTGCGGATTTCCTGCAAAGTGGCAGTAGAGGTAGGAATACTGCTTAATTCCATATAGATGCCCTTGATGTTTGAGTCGGTCTTGGCCTGTTCGATGTTACGCAGAATGTCATTCATACCCGACATGTCCTTTGTTTCCATGGTGCTGAAATTTATGCCATTGAAGGGATTATCGGTAGTGTGGTCGGGGATATCATAGTCCAACTTCATGTAAAGCACCGAGTTAGGTTTGGGCTTACTTATGGTTTCCGTCTCTGCCGAGAGACTTGAAATCATGGAAGAAACCACGCCAACCTTGATGAAGAAGTTGACTACCAAAGCAATAAGCGTTCCTAAGAACGCAGCCAATAATACTTTAGAGAATTTCATGACTATTCGATTTTTAGAATGGTTATTGAGCTTGTCGAAATCGTTAGATTTAATGCAATTAAATATTAGGGTGCAAAAGTAATATTTTATTCGTTTTGATTGGTGATAAAACGCTATATTTGCAAAAAATCTCGACAGTAATTACTGAGTTTATCAAGGTATGGAAACCTGTTACCTACTTTTTGGCTCGAACATGGGCGACAAGAACAGCATCTTCGCCCAGGCTTGTTATTATATTAATAATAGGTGTGGCCAAATCGTGCAGGTTTCATCTCCTTACGAGTCGGAACCCTGGGGATTCGATACCGAGGAATGGTTTCTGAATCGGGTCATAGTTGTTGAAACAGCAATGACTCCCGAAGACTTGTTGAGGCATTTGCTTGAGATTGAGCGAGATCTGGGGCGTGAACGTCATCCCGAGATTGAAAGTTACAGTTCAAGGACGGCCGATTTGGACGTTTTATATTACGGAGATAGGATTATCCTAACCGATACCTTGACTGTGCCGCATCCTCGACTGCATCGGCGTCGTTTCGCATTGTTGCCCTTATGTGAAGTGGCACCCAATCTGGTGCATCCCGCCTTTGGACTGACGCAAACTGAACTTCTATCTCGATGCTCCGATAAACTCATGGTGAAAAAAACCGCAAATGATCAGACAAAAAAACAATGCATTACAACTACATAGCCATAGAAGGAACAGTGGGAGCTGGCAAGACCACTTTGGCCACGCGTATTGCCAAGGATTTCAACGGACAATTGATTCTGGAAGAGTTTGAAGGTGACAAGAACCCGTTTTTACCTAAGTTCTACAAGGAGCCCGACAAATATTCTTTCCAGTTGGAGATGACTTTTTTGGCCTTGCGATTCCAACAACTGAAAGACAAACTAGGCGCGCTTGACCTGTTTCACGATTTCATTATCTCAGATTATTATGTGGCCAAGTCGTTGATTTTTTCGCGCAACAACTTACAGGAGGATGAATACCAGTTGTTTTCGCGATTTTTCAACATCATTTTCTCAGACATGCCTAAACCAGAACTGTTGGTTTACCTTTATTCCGATGTAGCGCGCCTACAACGCAACATCCGCAAGCGTGGACGCAGTTATGAGCAGGAAATCAGCGATGCCTATTTGGAGAACATCCAACAGGGCTATTTTGATTTCTTACGTCAGCAGCAAAACAACATGCGCATCGTGTTGATTGACACCAATCGGCTCGACTTTGTGGCCAATGAGGCTGACTATCAGCGCATCATTGACGTCATCGACCAATCATATGAGATCGGACTGCACCGCGTGTCGCTGTGATTTTTTCCTTGACGAAAAAGCATAAAAAAAGCCGCTCACATTGGAGCGGCTTTTTTATTGTAATTGCTAAACTTACTTGATGATATAAACTTCAGCACGACGGATCAAAGGAAGAATGTCTCTTTCAAGTTCAGGATAGACCAGCTTCAAATCTTGGATTTCCTTTTCTTTGTTCGAGGAATTGTTGATCTTGTTGAGGATAGCATCCTTATCCTTGATGTTGGAGTTTTGAACGAGCTTCTTGAACGTATCCCAGTCGGAGCCATTACCATTGTCATTGAATTCGATGCTCTTGGCGGCCTTCTTGCATTGAGCCTTGATGTCGGAGATGGCAGCAGTAGCACGGTCCTTGGACAGTTGGTTGTTGGTACCCATTCCATTTTCGGGTGAAGCCCAGCCTTCGATTCTCAGACCCTTAACATCACCAGTAACCATTTCTTTCACTTGTTTTCTGGCAATCTTATTGCGGTCGCGGACACCCTTGCCGGCGCCAGGAATGTTACTCTTGTTATAGTCGAAGTAGTAGATGAAATCAGGTTCAGGTGCAGGAGCGGGTATGTTGAAGCCTTTGATTGCGGGATCAGCATCTTTATCAGTGCACTTGGCAACGACCTGAACTTTGTAGTTGCTGCCTAAATCAAGGCCCTCGAAGCTTTGGCTGTTGCCCTTAACGTTCACGGTCTTGATGACCTCTTCCTCCTTCATAAGGATGACATCATAAGAATCAGAGCTGCCAGACCATGTTACGTTGACAGTGTTTTCGTTGACTTCGGTATTGAGATTGGTAGCGGGTTTGCAGTTGGGGGTAATGACGCCGTCAGCCAGCTTCACAGTAGCACCCTCAGCATAATAGACGTTTTTCACAATCTCATCCTGTGTAGGATAGATAGTGCCATCGTAGACATAGAACATCGGGTCGCCCATAAGCTCGCAGTTAGCCATTTCTTCTTGATAAGGCATGCAGTAGTGCTTGGTGAATTCGCCGCCTTCTTTGTAGTTGACGCGGAAGTCGCCTTCGCCCTTCACCTTTTCACCAACGAAGGTAATAGGATCGATGTCGATTTGGCCACCGTTATAGGCAAGATAAGGCTTCAAGTTCATGACAGCTTGCTTTTCGAAATATTCGCCAGGGATGGTGACGATAACATCGAAGCAAACATTGCCATCTTCGCCTTCAACCAGCGGATCAGGATTCACTTTGTAGGTGATTTTCTTCGACTCACGAGCCATCTTGTCGATGTCACAAGGATTGTTGAACTTGTAGCGCAGACCCAGATTGAACTGGCTGTACATATCCTTGTCGTTGATGACGTGCTTGGCCTCATCAGAAGCAATTTTGGCCACTTGATCCAAATTGTCGGAGCCAGTGAAGAGGTAGGTGTAATCCAAGAAGATATCAAATTTGGGAGCAAGATTGAAAGTGAATTCCATACCAGCGGGAACAGTGTAGGAAAGTTCACGTTTTTCAACCTTGTTCGCACGAACGCTCGCCACTTTGTCATCAGCATCGAGTTGGTTGACGATACCAGCTTGATAATAGATACCGCCAATACCGATATGAGGCACCAAGTTGATGACTCTTCTCGGGTTGTAATTGAACATGTTGAAAAGGTTGAAGGTCAAGTTCAAGTTACCTTCAAAGTAGTTGGTCTTTTCAAGGCCAAGGTTCCACAAGGTCCGTTCGGGGTTGCTGTTCAAAACAAGGGCTTGTTGGTGTTTGTGGCCAGAAAGGAGGCCATAACCACCCTTGAGGTTCAAACCAATGACCTTGCCAAATTGATAACCAATACCGAAATGGGCGTTCCAAGTCGGCTCAAGAGCCACGCTCTTGAAATGGTTGAAGTCGTCCCAAATGCCGCCGTTGTAGTTGGCCAAGTCGCCATGGTTGATGGAGAGACCTCCGTCGGCTTGAATGTACCAATACTTTTCAGCAGGCTTTGCATGTTTTTTGCCTTCTTGAGCCATCATGCTCAACGGAAGAGCTGCGATGACGAAGAGCATCAGCAGTTTCGAAAAAGTCAGATTTTTCTTCATAACGTAATTGTGTTAGGTTTGTAATAATTTAATTAGTTGATACTATTTTCTTTTTATACTATTCCAATTAGCCAACAAAAGTATGAAATATTTCAATTGTCAACACAAAAAGTTGAAAAAAAATGAGTTTTTTCGCCTTTTTTGCCAAAATAGACACCAATTCTGCATCATTTAAGCCTCAAATACAATTGTTCAAACAGTTCCCACATAACAATTCCGGCGCAGACTGATACGTTTATGGAATGTTTTGTACCTGCTTGAGGCAACTCTATGGCACCATCACAATAAGACAAAGCTTCTTCACCAACCCCCTCCACTTCGTTGCCCAATATATAAGCTGTGTGTGGCTCAAACTTGAAATTCTGAAAAGGTATACTGCCTTCAACCTGTTCGATTGCAAAGATACGGTAACCTTCTGCCTTCAACCGTCGACAAGCTGCTTCAGTAGTGTCGAAATAGTTCCATTTCACTGTTTCGTCAGCACCCAAGGCGGTCTTGTGGATTTCACGGTGAGGTGGACACGCTGTGATGCCACATAAAAACAATTCTCCTATGAGAAATGCGTCGGCGCTGCGAAAAAAAGCTCCTACGTTGCTTAACGAACGGATATTGTCAAGTACAAATACTATTGGTAGCTTTTCCGCCCGCTCAAATTCTTCCTTGCTGATGCGGTTCAGCTCGTCCATACTCAGTTTGCGCATGGTGTTACGATTTGGCAGCAAAATAAGCAAAAAAAGACATTGCCCTGTCAATAAGACGGAAAAAATTGGACGAATAGGTCAATTGTTTCAAACAAAATGGTAATTTTGTACCCCTTAATCCGTGATTTTATGGCAGAAAAAGCGACCGAAACCCCTTTGATGAAGCAGTATTTCTCCTTCAAGGCGAAATATCCCGATGCCATGTTGTTGTTTCGCGTAGGCGATTTTTATGAGACCTATGGCGAGGATGCCGTGAAATCCTCTGAGATTTTAGGCATTGTGCTCACTAAACGCTCAAGCGCTATGCCCGATTCGGTGGAATTGGCAGGATTTCCGCATCATGCTTTGGACACCTATCTGCCCAAGTTGGTACGTGCAGGACTGAAAGTAGCTGTATGCGAGCAACTTGAAGACCCAAAATTGGCTAAAAAACTGGTCAAAAGAGGCGTGGTCGAATTGGTTACCCCTGGTGTCACCTATAGCGACAGCGTGTTGGAACAAAAAGAGAACAACTTCCTGGCTTCGGTACATTTGGACAAGGAAAACTCAGGGGTGGCATTTTTGGATGTCTCTACGGGCGAGTTTTACCTAACTCAAGGATCTAATGAATACATTGACAAACTATTGCAGAGTTTCAACCCTTCTGAGGTGTTGGTGCAACGCAACAAGCGCAAGGACTTCATCGACTTTTTCAGCGCGAAATACTATCTCACTGTTTTTGACGACTGGGTCTTCACCGATGACTATGCCAACGAGATTCTCAACAAGCATTTCCATACGGTCTCTCTGAAAGGTTTTGGTGTCGACGATTTCCCGAAAGGCATTGTGGCAGCGGGTGCGGCAATTCATTATTTGATTGAAACGCAACATGATAAACTCAACCATATTACTTCTCTGTCGCGCATTGATCAGGGGCAGTATGTTTGGTTGGATAAGTTCACAATCCGAAATTTAGAGTTGTTGCACACCTCCAATTTGAATGCTAAGACGCTGATTGATGTCATCGACAAGACGGTGTCGCCGATGGGTGGCCGCCTGATGCGCCGCTGGCTGAGTCTGCCGTTAAAGAATAAGGAGCAAATTGAGGCGCGATACGAGGTGGTTCGTTATTTTGTGGAGCATCGCGAACAGATTCAAAAGTTTCAGGATGCCGTTCGGCAGGTTGGTGATTTGGAACGACTTATCTCCAAGGTTTCGCTGTCGAGAGTCAACCCGAGGGAATTGCTACAAGTGGGACGTGCTCTCGACCAAATTGAGGTGCTGAAGACAGCGTGCGAGGAGAGCCAACACCCTACTTTGCTGCGTTTCGCCGAGCAGTTCAATCCGTGTGCTTCCATCAGAGAGCGCATCAAGAAAGATTTGAACCCCGATGCCCCTGCTTTGCTCTCTAAAGGCAACTACATTGCCGAAGGAGTCGACCCTGAGTTGGATGACCTCCGTAACTTGTCGCGCTCGGGCAAGGAATACTTGATGGGTATACAGCGCCGCGAGATGGAACAGACAGGTATCACCTCGCTGAAAGTGGGCTATAATAATGTGTTCGGCTATTATCTCGAAGTTACCAATTCCCATAAAGACAAGGTACCTGCTGAGTGGATTCGCAAGCAAACCTTGACTAATGCCGAGCGTTATATCACCGAAGAACTTAAAGAATACGAGCAGAAAATCCTCGGTGCGGAGGAGAAAATCGCCATCATTGAGCAAAGGGTGTATAATGAGCTGGTCACGGCTGTGACCGAGTTTGTGGAGCCCATCCAAGTGGATGCCTCTATCGTAGCTCGCATCGACTGCTTGGTGAGTTTTGCCGATATATCGTTGAAAAACAACTATGTGCAGCCTGTCATTGACGATTCGTTTGTGTTGGATATCAAAGAGGGCCGTCACCCCGTCATCGAGCAGATGATGCCCGTGGGGGAGAGTTACATCGCTAACGATGTCTACCTCGATCGCGACAAGCAGCAAATCATCATCATTACGGGTCCTAACATGTCGGGCAAGTCGGCACTGTTGCGGCAAACGGCTTTGATTGTGCTTTTAGCGCAGATGGGATGCTTTGTGCCTGCTGCTTCGGCGCGAATCGGCTTGGTGGACAAGATTTTCACCCGCGTCGGCGCCAGCGACAATATTTCTTCGGGTGAGTCGACTTTCATGGTGGAGATGAATGAGACGGCGAGTATCTTGAACAATGTGTCGTCGCGAAGCCTTGTGTTGCTTGACGAAATCGGGCGCGGCACCAGTACATACGACGGCATCAGCATCGCTTGGGCCATTACGGAGTTTTTGCATGACCACCCCGTGAGTCGCGCCAAGGTGATGTTCGCCACGCACTACCACGAACTGAACGAGATGGAGGACTCTTTTGCTCGCATCAAGAACTACCATGTGTCGGTGAAGGAAGTTGGCAACAAGGTCGTCTTCTTGCGCAAGTTGAAGCGTGGCGGCAGCGCCCACAGCTTCGGTATCCATGTGGCCGAAATGGCGGGTATGCCCCGAAAGGTCATCGAACGTGCCACGGCATTATTGTCTGTTCTGGAGAAATCACACACTAGTGAGGACGTTGAGAAAGCCGCAGCAAAGCCTCAAGACGATGCCATGCAGCTGAGTTTCATCCAATTGGACGACCCGTTGCTTTTGCAAATCAAGGAAGACATTCTCAATACCAATATTGATACTTTGACTCCTGTCGAGGCTTTGATGAAGCTGAATGAGATTAAGAAGTTGTTGAATCATTGATTGACTTTTTCCAAAACCACCAGACCCCGTATGTCAACGAAGAAAGGCATACCACAAGGATGACCCACCAAATGGCAAGGGAATCAATACTCAAATCTTTGAAAGCAAAGACGATACAAAGAGAGTTGTTGACGATGTGGATAACGATGCCAGGTATGATGCTACCTGTACGCCAATAGAGCCAACCTATGATGATGCCAAATCCAAAGGTGCTGATAATCTTCACCAAAGACATGTGAAACAAAGCGAAAACAATAGCAGTAATGAGGATAGCCAGCCAAGGACGGCACCTCGACCTGAGCAGACCTGCAAGAAAAATACCACGAAATCCAATTTCTTCTACAATGGGGACGATAATGCAGCTATGTAATATTCCTGCAATACCCAAAAATAGATTTGGGTCTGATTTGTTAAAAGATTCACTTTCTTCCATAAAAAGATAAATATCAAGCATGGATATAACAAAAAACGACACAAACAAATAAGCCACGGCGACCAAAACGGACATGCCAACCGCAGGCCAGGCCATACGCCGCTCAATGTATCCAAATGACAAATCAACATAGTGTTTGCCAAAATACACAATGGAGATTAGCAAATATCCCAACGCCAACGTCCATTTCATAATTTCCTCGCTCTTACAGATATGCCCTAAAAAAACGCCGATAATTCCAACCGCAAAATACAAAAAGCTCCAAAGCAGAAACAGCTTTATCGTTTTACCTATTCCATCGTCCATTTTTCTATTGTTTTAATTTGCAAAATTACAACAATTCAATGAAAACCAAGTATTTGGATTTGAACTGAAACTTCGTTTGTTATGCATCCCTATTGTCTTTCTCCAAATCCTCCAAAATCTGCTCCAACTTCAGTTCAACTTCAGGCGAGACGTACACATTTTTAATAAAATAGGCCACCAACAAGATTAAGGCAATCATAGAACACACAAAGAAAACGGTAAATACTTGTTCTAAATTTGATGGCCAATTTAAGACAAGCACGTATGTTGCCCAAGCCAATATAAGGATAATGGTTAATATCCATAGAAACCTGTTCCCTGTTTTGTAGATTTTCAGAGCTTTGCGGAGCCGCCATGCGTATTCCGTCACAGGCATAGAGACGGAATTGCCTTGGCGAACCACAAAATATGTGTAAATGCTTATTAGGAGGAGACCCACGCACCAAAGTAGAAATATCCCAAGTTCAAGTTTCCAATAGAAGAAAGCTGCCCACAGGGTAATTATGACGATTCTGCCAATCAGTTTCCGCTGCAATTCGGAAATGTGTTTTTTTGTGGCTTCACTGACAAGCCTTTCGTCAACGATGCTTTCGTTTTCTAGCTTTTCGTTCAAAATGGCCAATTGTGCCCGCATTTCTTCCAATTCGTTGTTTTCCATTGCTTTGCGTTTTAGTCGTTTGACATTTTCTTCAGTTGTTCCTTGATTCTGACCAATTTGACGGAGACGTTCTTGGTGGAGATGCCGATGATTTGTCCGATTTCCTCGTAACTCATATTTTCTAACCAAAGCAAGATGATGGCTCTGTCCACCACTCCGAGTTTATTAATGCGGCGGTAGAGTTGCTGGATTTGCTTCGTGTCGTCGTCGGTGTCGGTGAAGAGGTTGATGTCCATCGAGAGCGGCACGGTTTCCACGCTGCGTTTCTTCTTGCGCTCGGCGGTGAGGCAGGTGTTGAGGCTGACGCGCCAAATCCAAGTCTTCACGTCGCATTGCCCCTTGAATGTGCCGAAGCCTCGCCACAGATTGATGAGCGTCTCTTGGAAC